>Ga0272448_1006503_pt1 | contig 12621 bp, 12 predicted proteins | sample YNPCB0191_FD_202220 | JGI IMG/M metagenome (GOLD analysis project Ga0272448, IMG submission 202220) | Hot spring sediment microbial communities from Yellowstone National Park, WY, United States - YNP-CB-019-1 | ecosystem: Environmental > Aquatic > Thermal springs > Hot (42-90C) > Sediment... | reverse complement strand
GGTCAGAAGTAGCACCTTTCCTGCTCCAGGGGCAGATGGACTGAACACCTTTAGATTAACCGATATTCCAAGCACCACGAAGAACACCGGTACGCATACATCGGCCAAAGGTGCAACACGGTCCTGCAGATACGCCTGGTCATCAGTTCGTGCAAGTACCAAGCCTGCCGCAAAGGCACCAACTATTGACGCCAGTCCTATAAGATGAGCGACGTATGACATCACCAGACAGAAGAGAAACGCCGTAACCATCAACGTTCCACGGGCCGGTATTCTCTTTATGAGGTTCAGAGCATGGGGCGCGATGGGCACTCCAATGAGAATTGCACCGACCAGGAACACGACGGCGAGTACCGAAGTCTTCGTGATCTGAGCCGCAGATACATTGCCGTGCATCGCTAGTCCGCTGACAACAGCCAGCAGGACCAAGCCCAGAACATCATCGATCACAGCTGCACCAAGAATGATTCGCGACTCTGTCCTATCCAACTGACGAAGATCGGATAATGTACGAGCAGTGATTCCGACACTGGTCGCAGTGAGAGTAGCTCCCATGAAGACTGCCGCAGTCGTCGAGAGTCCAAGGCCGACAGATGCGGCATATGCGACAACAAATGGCCCTACAAGCCCAATCGCCGCAACCAGAAAAGCGGAAGGACCGACTCGCAGAAACTCCTCCAAGTCGCTCTCCAGACCAACTTCGAAGAGAAGAAGCACTGCCCCAAGTTCAGCCAGAGCCAGAATCGGGTCCGTAGGCTGTACCCAGGCCAGTATACTCCCGCCCAAAATCACTCCGGCCAGCAGTTCACCCAGTACAGAGGATTGCTTCATGCGCTCGGCAATTGCGCCGAGCGTCTTACCTAATGCGAGGATCAGAATCACATATAGGATTGTGCGCATTGCCTGTTCGGATTCCATGGATGTGCCTTTCCCTATCACGGAGATTCATGCCGATGGTCTTCCCGTCGTCAGCCGTAACCAGTGAATCGATATCAGCTTCGGCCAACTCTATGCAATTGCGGGTTTGCGGTGCGGTCAGACTTCAATAATCTCAGGAATGATCATAGGACGTCGCTTGGTGCGTCCGTAGATGAACTTCTTCAGGACCGACTTAACTGCTGATTTCAGGAATTCTGTGTCAGTTCCTTCTTCCTCAGTCAGCGACTGGATTCTCTCTTGCACGAGTGTCTTGGCCTCCTCCAGAATTTCCTCAACTCCAGCTAGGTACACAAAGCCGCGGGTGACAATATCTGGGCCTGCAATAAGCTGACCGGTTATGGAATTGATGACGATTATGGCGATCACCATGCCGTCTTCCGACAAATGTTTGCGGTCTCGGAGCACTACAGCATCGATATCCCCTTCTCCCAATCCGTCAATCATTACGCGTCCGGCTTGCACCTTCCCAATGACTTCTGCTTTTTCCTGGGTTATCTCGAGGATGTCTCCCGAGTGGAGGAAGCAGACTCGCTCTGGTGGTATGCCGCTATTCTCCGCAAGCTTCCGATATCTTACCAAGTGTCGATATTCTCCGTGGGTCGGCACGACGAACTGAGGAGTGGTAAGCGCCAGCATCATCTTCAAGTCCTCTTCGTTGCCATGTCCGGATACGTGTACCTGGTCGTCATTTTGGTAGATTACTTCGGCCCCTTGGCGGTAGAGGTGGTCTACGGTCTTATAAAACCCATTCTCATTTCCCGAGATAGGTCGTGCCGAGATGATTACAAGATCAGTAGACTTCAATTTGACATGCTTCTGTTCACCGACTGACATCAATCGCAGGGCGGAGAATGGCTCGCCTTGGCTTCCAGACGCAAGTATTGTGATCCCATTGGCGGGTAAATCCGCAATATCTTCCGGATTAACAATCCAGTTCGACACGTCCGAATTGATGAACCCAAGTTGTATGGCAACCTCAATGTTATTACGCATGCTGCGACCCAGGATGCATATCTTGCGTTTATAATATATGGATAGGTTGCATATCTCCTCTATTCGAGCGATATTGGATGCAAAGCAGGAGACGATGATTCTGCCCTCAGCATTGATGAATAATTTGTTGAGAGATATCGCGACAACTACCTCAGACGGAACCCATCCCGTATCACCTGCATTCACCACGTCTGTGACTAGTGCCATCACGCCTTTCGATCCAGCCACCGCAATCTTCTGAATCTCGGTACGAGGTCCGGCTAATGGGCTGTGCTCTAACTTGTAGTCACCAGTGTGGATGACCACACCAGCGGGAGTCTCTATAGTGAGTCCGACTCCATCCGGTATGCTGTGAGTCACTCTGAAGAAGCCGACTGTGAATGGTCCAAACTGAAGGATCTCATTCGGATCGATTTCACTTAGAGTTACTGAGGCCAGATCTGGATACTCTGTTAGCTTTCTTCGGACAAATCCGAGTGTGAGCTTAGTCCCCCATACAGGAACATTCAGCCTTCCCAAGACCCAGGGTAAAGCGCCTATATGATCTTCATGTCCGTGCGTAAGGATTATTGCGCGAACTTTCTCAGCGTTCTGCACCAAGTATGTGATGTCCGGGATAACTACATCCACGCCAAGCATTTCCTCTTCCGGAAACAGGAGACCGGCGTCGACTACAATGATTTCACCGCCGTACTCGTAAGCAAACATGTTCTTTCCGATTTCACCTATACCGCCAAGAGGAATAAAACGAAGAGCGTTCTCGTCTCTCGTGAAGTCGGGGTATTGCTGTCTATTTGAAAAAGCCAATATTGTAACCTCCTAAGGTTCATTAGTCTGCGCCATTTTATGTATACAGACCTAAGTCCGTGTACGCCTAATGCTGGCGCGATTGCATAGATAATAAGTCAATAGATATGGGATGAGCTCGCAACTCATCGGCACGGGGGCGCAACCCGTAGAAACGTCACATCGGGATTCTTCTCTTTAGCGTAGTTCAGTTCCCAGTCACCGCCAAAAAGCACGACCATCCGTTCCAGCCGGTCCTCCACTATCTTGGTACCGCTGGGAAGCCTTATGGAGTTTAGATCAGCGCCAATCGATCCAGACCGCTCGCTCGAATGGCAGATTATCCATTCGTACATCCACATTATATTCGGACATCATACGATACTGCACTACCTCAAACTGCAACTCGCCGACGGCGGCCAGCATCGGCTCACTCCGACTACCGTCTCTGCTTTAGAAGACCTGTATAGCGCCTTCTTGCAGCAACTGATCGAGGCCCTTCTGAGATTGCTTATAACTTGTCCGGGTTAGGGCATCTCATAACCGCGAAGTGCTCCGCCGGGAACATAGGCACTCCCTCGAACTCTATGCCTTTGTCCGTGCTTATCGTATCTCCGATGGAAAATGCTCCAGGATTAACAAGGCCAAGGATGTCGCCGGGATATGCGGTTTCGACCGTTTCTCTATCCCTGGCAAACAGCTTGTGAGGTCGGGACAGCCGTATCTTGGTGCCAAGGCGCGAGTGGTACACGGAGATGTCCTTCTCAAAACGGCCGGAGCATACTCTAACGAACGCCACGCTGTCACGGTGCTTCGTATCCATGTTTGATTGGATTTTGAAGACGAATCCGGAGAACCCATCGCTCTCAGGATGCACGACACTAGACGATGTTTTTCTAGACTCAGGTGGCAGAGCAAGACTGATAAAGGAATCCAGGAAGAGCTTTACTCCAAAGTTGTTGGCTGCACTGCCAAAGTATACCGGGGTCAGTTTGCCCGCGCGGAGCAGTTCCCGGTCAAAGTCATAGCCCGCAGTATCCAGCAGTTCTATCTCTTCTCTGAACTGGTCATAAGCATATTTGTCTACCAGTTTCGCCAACGAAGGGTCATAGGCGTCCTTCACGGTTACCGGAGCCGCTGTAGCACAGTGCTCCGTGCGCTCGAACAGATGAACCTGGCTATTGATGCGGTCGAAGACTCCACAGAAGCTCGATCCGTCCCCTATAGGCCAGTTGATTGGGAAAGCCCTGATCCCCAACACTTGCTCTATCTCGTCCAGCAGGTCCAGTGGATTTCTTGATGGTCTGTCCATCTTGTTGATGAACGTAAAAATCGGGATCTTGCGCATCCGGCAGACATCGAATAGCTTGAGAGTCTGGGATTCTATGCCTTTGCCGCCGTCGATAAGCATTACTGCGCTATCAGCAGCGGTCAGCGTGCGATATGTATCCTCGCTAAAGTCCTGATGCCCCGGCGTATCGAGCAGATTCATCCGGTAACCATCGTACTCGAACTGCAGAACGGTCGATGTGATGGATATACCTCTCTGGCGCTCCAATTCCATCCAGTCAGAGGTTACTTGCCTGTGGTTCTTCTTTGCTCGCACTGTCCCAGCCATGTTCAATGCACCTGCATACAGCAGGAGTTTCTCCGTGAGCGTGGTCTTACCCGCATCAGGGTGCGATATGATGGCAAAGGTCCTGCGCCTTTGAATCTCACTTATCAATTGTGTGTCCACTGTCAACTCCTTGGTCATGCGTCCAAGCTCATCCTAATTAGTAAAGCTCACTATGCTCAATCGGCAAGAGTGGTGATGGGTCTCCACTGCAGTGGATGTGAAGCCTGTGAAGAGCACGGGTGCATGCCGTGTAGAGCAATTCCTGCTCTGATGGGTCGGGATAATTGTGCCTTCCCGCGTCATAGATTACCACTGCATCGAATTCCAGTCCCTTGGCCAGGTAAACCGGCATCACTACTGTGCCCGTCCGGAAGGAACAGTCGGTGCTTGTCAACAGAATGATATCGCATAGACCCTGCAACCTGCCAAAAGCGTCCTCTGCTTCCGCTGCGGACTTGCAGATAACCGCAATGGACTCGCTACCCTCGGACCTGAGCATTTCTATATCCTGAGCAATATTTTCCACCATATCAGCGGCTGTCTCAGCTATCGTTATAACAGGTTTCTTGCCCTCACGAGCCGTGGCATATGTGACATCCGGTATCACAGACATATATTTCGTGAACTCGGTTAACTCGTGGCTGGCGCGATAGCTGGTGTTCAGCTTGAGAATGACGGGTTTCCTGCCCGCAAATAGACGGCTCAAGCTCTCAAAACCATCCATCTTTATGCAAGGGTTTACGAGCTGGTTTGCGTCGCCAAGTATAGTCCACGAACTGGCGATGAAGATGTTGCGTAGAATTTCAAACTGCACAGAGGTGTAATCCTGCGCTTCATCCACCACGATCTGGGATATTTTCCTGTTTTCCAGGAAACCCTCCAGATACCCTTTAAGGAGAAGGATTGGCGCGGCATCCTCATATAAGACTGCCCGATCCGTCTTTCTTCTCTTTGTGGCTGCACATATCTGGGACCCTTCCTCTACAGTCAGCATTCCTTCGCTCATCTCTATCAGCCGTTCTGGTGATGAGAAGAGCGCATAGTACGCGGTGATGGGGTTCGGGAATTTTACCATCTTTCTGATTTCAGCTCGCAGCTGTGTTGCAGGGATGGATTCGCAGTACCTAGTTGTCACTAGACCGCTCATGCGCTTCCAGGCATCCTTCACAGAAAGCCCCAAGCAGTGGTCGTGATGTAACTCAGCTAACTCATCTGATGAGACAACTGTTCTCCCATACTGTGCGATATCTCGAAATGTCCATGTTTCCTCTTTGATGCTGACGCTTGAGGGTGACGTCGCCCGGCATACTGCCGGACGGCGCATCGTACTCTGCCGGGCCGACCTCATAATCGTAGAAGAGGCTGCATATCGGTGCACGCCAGTCGTGTATGAGTAAAGGCCCATCCTGGTCATGAAGACCGAACACACCTATATATACTCTGTCAGTCCATTCACCCTCATTGTGTTGAAAGTCCACACGGCCATAATAGGGGGATTTCGCCATGCGGAGGAGTCTTCCCACGCTCTCGACAGCGACGTTCTTACGGTAGTCGTCCATGGAAGCTATCTGTTTGAGCGCCATTCTCTCCACGCCGTCCATATCGCCTCTGCTGTTTGCAATGAGTTCCATGAGGTCCGAGAGTTCTTCGGAGACCTCCTCCTTCTTTTGCTGTCCCAGTGCGATCTGTTCGGATATGACTTTCCGTATGTGGTCGAACCACCTTATTTCATCTACCTCAGTCAATATATTAGTCACGTAATTCTCCATATACGCTTGCGTGACTAGCCGTATCCTGTTCTTCTGGTAACAGTCATGTGTGCTGCTCGATGTACTCCGTATACCATGCAAATTCGGGTCAGTAGACACCGATACGCCCATTGCACGTTCAAGTATGCTAATGAAGATCCCTATTGCGCCAGCTACAACGATAACCCATCCAAAATAGGCCCGACATCGCGCAGGTTCGAACAGAATCCCTACGAGCGGTCTGCCATGACGTCGCTATTAATCTCGTAAAATAATCAGGGGATGGTAGTGTGCCGCGCCGTAGTGACATTGGCGCAAGCCAGTTACCGTCGATGCCGACGGCAACTCAAAATGCCTCCGGAGGATCGGAGGATGTGATTTCTAGTCTTGATTGGTTCTAGTAAACATGAAATTATCTTACCACATTGCACGCAGAGTAGTCAATAAATGTGGGAAGCAGCGACTGCACGATATGAAGTTGAAGCCGTCAACATGGGGACATCACCACTGGACATTAGATGTAAGCCGTCGGCGGTCACGAATGCGCATTTTCGCAAGGGTTGATTAACTTGTCGAATCGTGGTATAAAGTATATTAATGAGGCGATGGAGACCGCCATCCCCGCTGGGGGAGAATCGTCCGACAAGTTGGACTAATGGCTCCTGTCTCAGTCCTGCGCATCAGCGTGGGTCTGAGACAGGAGCTTTTTGTTTATCTGGCTACCGAGGGATTACTGAATGCTGAACTCATATGGAACAATTCGCGATCAGATCATACAGGCGTTTGACGCGCTGAACCATCTCGCTGCAGACAGATCCGCAGAACGAGTGCTCGTCTCATCGTCTGCCGCAAAGGAGCGACTGGAAGAGAACCGATTCAACCTGGTCGTGTTCGGTGAGTTCAAGCGTGGCAAGAGCACGTTCATCAACTCGCTACTTGGAAAGAACGTCCTCCCGACTGCGGTGGTCCCGCTTACGTGCATAATCACGCTCGTGCGATATGGGGAACAGGAACGGGCGACCATATACTTTAAGGATGGCCGGACACTGGATGCTCCCGTCACGGAGCTTCCTGCCTACATAACCGAATCCGAAAACCCCGAAAACCGCAAGCTGGTTGCCCGAGTCGAAGTATTCGAGCCGTCGCCGCTGCTCAAGGAAGGGTTGCAGATAATTGATACCCCGGGTGTCGGCTCCGTCTACGAACACAACACGGAAGTTGCAATGGAGTTTCTCCCCAATGCAGATGCGGCGATCTTCCTCATCGCGGCAGATCCTCCGATAAGCAAGAGCGAGCGGGAGTTTCTGAGGCAAATAAAGGACTACGTCTCGAAGATATTCTTCGTTCAGAACAAGGCAGATCGGCTTACCCCCGAAGAACTGAGCGAATCTTTGACGTTCAACAAGCGGATGGTTGAGAAGGAGCTCGGTGACGGTTACGTCCATATATCCCCCGTATCGGCAAGGCTGGCCCTCGAAGGCAAATTGCTCGGGAACTCCGATCTGGTTGCTGAGAGCAATATCTCGGAGTTCGAGCAGTCGCTCGGGAGATTCCTGATGCAGGAGCGTGGGTTCGTCTCACTTCTTTCCGGGGTAAACGGCGCGATCAAATCGGCCTCGGATATCAGGGTCGGCATCGAACTTGAGCGGAAGGCGATTCAGACTCCCGTCGAAGAGCTTGAAGAGAAGTTGCGTCTGTTCAGCGAAAGGCTGATCTCAGTACGAAACCAGAAGGAAGAGGACCTCTACCTTCTCCAGCAGGTTATGAACAAGCTTGTGGTAGATCAACTTGATGCAGATCTTGCTGCTTTACGGTCCAGCCAGAAAAAACCTCTATATCAGAAACTTATCCATGTTAGCGAGGATTCCAGTCAAGGCAGTGCAGCTGCCATGCTCGATCATCTCAATAGCTCCATGCCTGCCATCGTAGAAGAAGTGCTCGCGGGTTGGCAGGCTACAGAGGTTCCAAGAATGTCGCTTATCCTGGATGATAAGCTGCAGACCTTCACAAACAAAATCAACTTGCTGATAGATCAAGTGCATGAGATTTCCGAAAATGTCTTCGAACTTGAGTTAGAGCATTTCCGGCCCGACCAGAAGCTCGGCGGGATCAGCCAGTTCTTTGTTCGGACCTGGAATATCCGAGTGAACTTCGAGTTTGCGGCAATGCCGTTCCTGTACATTCTGCCGGGGAGGTGGATGCGCAAGAGACTCCTGCGTGCCGCATGGGAGATACTTTGGGAGCAGTTCGACATGCACTGCGGGCAGATGCGTTACGATTTCGTTCAACGGCTGCAGAACAGCATTCGCGAATATGCGAAGATGCTCGACGCCAAGATAGAAGACACAGCCGACGGGATAGAATCGGCGGTCAGAAAGGCCATGGACGAAAGGGCAAAAGGGCAAGATGCGGTAGATGCCTCGTTGATACGGCTTGATTCCGAGTTGCACATCGTCAACGAAGTTATCACCAAACTAATTGACATCCAAGACAACCTGAGTTCGGACACGCAGACATGGAAAAGTACATCAACACATGGGTAATATGTCCTGAGTGCCATGCTCAACTGAATGGATCACTTCGGATGGGATGGATGACGGGCCTCAAGTGTCCGAAATGCCATCGGCCCTTCAAGGCTTACGTCGGAGATGCCTTGTTCTCTTTACGCAAGCCGCAAGCTGAACAGTGCAAGTACTATCTTCTCCTTTCGGGTAGAGGGAGATTTCCGATGCCGGTATGGTTTACCGACGCAAAGCTCGACGAGATAGAGGTCAGGCGTGGAGACCGGGTGGTAGTGACGTATAGGTACAGCACGCCATCCGTTATCCAAAACCTGTCGATGAGTACTTTCTGGCCCATCCATCGGGGCAGTCTGTCTGGATGTTTTAGCGTGATAACCTGTCTGATGGCAGTAATCGGTTTCCTTGCCTGCACGGCGACCTGGATCATGAGGTAGCGTCAATCCTGCAATGGCGGGATGCGCTTGGTTGCTTTAGCCGTCGGGATGCGTATAGAGGGAGAACCCTGATATGAATGAAGCCCAGCCTGAGCTTAACAAGAACAACCACTGGCTTAATCGCAACGTGCTGGGTATGGGACTGGCCAGCTTCTTCAGCGATTTCGGGCATGAGATGGCGACGGCAGCCCTACCTGCATTCCTGATAAGTCTCGGCGCAGCGCCATTTGCGCTGGGAACTATTGAAGGAGTATCCGATGCTATATCGAGCACCGTGAAACTACTGTCAGGCTGGTTGAGCGATAGGATTGGCCGGAGAAAGCCGATAGCGATCTTTGGCTACTTCTTGACCGGTATTTCCACCGGCATCTTCGGGTTTACGACTTCCTGGCTGCAGGTTCTGGGTATCAGGTCAGTGGGATGGTTCGGTCGAGGTATTCGAGGGCCGGCGCGGGATGCTCTTCTAGCAGAATCTGTAGAACCACGTGCCTATGGCAGAGCATTTGGCTTTCACCGTGCCGCCGACACTATCGGGGCAGTGGCCGGTCCGCTTGCCGCGGCGCTCTTGATACCGTTGATTACATACCGCCAACTCTTCTGGATCACGTTTGTGCCCGGTATGCTTGCCACCGCCGCTTTTGCTTTCATGGTTCGAGAACGAATACGAACCCCAAATCACGGGCTGCATTTTTTTGCAAGCATTCGCAACCTGCCGGTGCGGTTCAAGATATTCCTGATTGCTGTGGGGATATTCGGTATCGGAGATTTCGCCCACAGCCTGCTTATCCTGAGGGCTACGCAGGCTTTGACACCGACGATGGGCGCTGCAAGGGCTGCTCATGTCGCTATTATGCTCTATGTCCTGCATAACGTTCTCTATGCCGGTTTCGCTTATCCGGTGGGAGCGTTGGGAGACCGCATATCGAAGAGAAGTATCCTGGCCATCGGATACTTGCTTGGAGCTATCATGTCCGCTGTGCTGGTGTTCTTCAGCCCCGGTATATGGGTGCTGGCATTGGTGTTTGTATTGGGAGGCATACTCCTTGCGGCCGAGGACGCCATGGAGGGTGCAATTGCTGCATCTCTGCTCCCGGAGAGCCTCCGGGGATCCGGCTATGGCGCTATGGCGACCGTCAATGGAATAGGAGATTTCGTATCCAGTTTGGCGGTCGGCGCCTTCTGGACAGCAGTCTCTCCATCGGCGGGATTCGGCTACGCGGCGGTGCTGATGGGACTGGGTGCGCTGGCGATGTGGAGAGTGAAATCCAGATAAGTCGGAAGGCTGAGTTTCAGTTGCCCTTGAGGGAAAGAGATGGCTTCGATCAATCCATTCATCGTTATCGGGCTAGGATTCAGCGCTTTGGCCGCGCTCGCCGCATTCTTAATCACTTACGAAGAATGGACTCATCACTACCCCAGCAACAGGGAGCCAATCAGGTATGGCATAGAAGCAGCGATTGTCGCATTCATTGTCTTCGCCATACTCACAGTGCTGTCGGCATATTTCGTTGGCTTGATTGTAGAGCACTAAGATACTCGACGAGGACACTAGCAAGGCAGAACGTGAGGGCGCATTGAGACGCAGACGCAAGATCGAAGATATAGCTGCTGATGAGGCGGAAAGCCTGCGACTAACAGTCCGCCGTTCACTGAAATCACTAAACCTGCCGGTCTTGCAGGCTTTGCTCAGGATAGTCAGGTATGCCGAGGAGGGCAAGACTCCTATGGCCATCGCCGCCGAGGACTTGAGTGTCCCATACAAAGTGGAGATTATCTTCGGAATGGCGCGCGAGATGTGCCGGCAGAAGGCCTCACGGCCAGAACGGGAGGAGGACAAAAGTTCATGAAGGTCAGAGTGGCTGCGATAATAACCAAGTCTGAGAGCATACTCTTGGTAAAGCACTGTCGGAGAGGGTTGTCGTATTGGGCTTTCCCAGGGGGCAGTGTCCAGGAGTCCGAGACCATAGTCGATGCGTTGAGGAGAGAACTCCTCGAAGAGACGGGGTTGAGCATAGAGACTGGACACCTTCTCTATGTAGTCGAGACGATTGACCCTAGCCGCACGGGAGTGCATACGATCAACCTGTTCTTTCTCGCCAATGTTATCGGAGAGATAGGAGACCTCGCCGGCCAGCCGTCACCGGGCGAACACTTGGATGTGCCGGAGTTTGTTCCGCTAGCGGAGATGTCGAAGCTGGAGCTTTACCCGGACATTGGAGAGCTGGTAAAGCGGTCTATCAAAAACCGATTCCACGAAGGGTGCAAGTACCTCGGCAATCTCTGGTCGGAGAACAAAGATTGATTCAGAAAGGCAGGCCGGTCGTGTTCCAGGCAAAGGTTGGTATTGATGCCCGCGGACACTACTTGGGAGGGATTCTCGTATGGAGTACAGCAGTGAAGACACAGTTCGCGTGACTAGCACCGACATAGCGCCGACAGAAATAACCGCCGTATCTGAAACGGACATTGCGTCGGAGCGCAGCCTGGAGCGTAACGTAGTCACCCTCGGCTGGGTTGCTTTTTTCGGGGGTCTGGCGCAGGACATGATCCAACCCATACTTCCGCTGTTCTATACCAGCGTGCTCGGCCTGAACAAAGAGTTCGTGGGCCTGATTGAGGGCTTGCTTACAACAATCGTAAGCCTGTCCAAGATCGGAGCGGGATACCTATCCGATGCTCTCGGAGCGCGGAAGGCTATTGTCTTTGTGGGCTACGGACTGTCCGCGCTCGGCCGCTTCGGGCTCGCATTTGCAGGTTCTGGAGTATCCGCTTTGGGGCTGCGCCTTGGAGATGGTCTTGGAAAAGGGCTGAAAGACGCTCCGAGGGATGCGCTCGTGGCCAGTTCCGCTGGTGGGCGCAAGCTTGGTTTTGCTTTCGGGGTGCAGCGTATGCTCGACACTCTGGGATCGGTCGTCGGCCCAGTTATCACATTTCTGCTTCTAAGAGCCTTGATAAATCATCCGAACAAGTATCATGTGGTGTTCATGGTCGCGGGACTCGTCGCTGCCATTCCTCTCGTGATCATCGGTCTATTTGTGAAGGAGCGGCGAAACTCTGTCAAGAAGCAACCCATCTCACTACGTGCGTTCAGAGGGCCATTTGCCGGTTTCCTCGCGGTGATGCTGCTCTTCACTCTCGGCAACTCTTCGGATGCTTTCATCATCCTGCGGGCACAGAACGTCGGCGTCTCGGTGGCGCTCATTCCTATCGTCTATGCCTTGTTTAACCTAGTTTCCGCGCTCACCGCCATCCCAGCGGGGAATCTCGCAGATCGAATAGGAAGGCGGCGAGTCATCCGTTACGGCTGGGCGGTGTATGCGGTGGCCTATCTCGGCTTCGCGTTCGCAAGGGCCGCATGGATGATTTGGGTATTTTATGCATTGTACGGACTGTTCTATGCTCTCACGGAGGGTTCAGCCAAAGCAATGGTGGCCGAGTTTGTTACTGACGAGAATCGTGGCGCGGCTTATGGTCTGTACAACGCATCTGTCGGAGTGATGGCTCTTCCGGCCAGCGTAATTGCCGGGGTGCTGTGGAACAAGATATCTCCAGCGGCGCCGTTTGCTTTCGGCGCGGTACTG
>Ga0272448_1006498_pt1 | contig 12630 bp, 8 predicted proteins | sample YNPCB0191_FD_202220 | JGI IMG/M metagenome (GOLD analysis project Ga0272448, IMG submission 202220) | Hot spring sediment microbial communities from Yellowstone National Park, WY, United States - YNP-CB-019-1 | ecosystem: Environmental > Aquatic > Thermal springs > Hot (42-90C) > Sediment... | reverse complement strand
ACGAGATGGAGGGCATCATAACGGTCGACGACATGCTTGAGTGCGTGCCGCCTCAGGCGTGGCGCAGCAAGCAGTCTGTTCGCAAAGCCGACCACGACCCGATAATCGCCGATGCCGCAGCCGCGTAGGGAGGACGCTTGACCATGCGAGCCAAGCTTAGCAGAGCGCGCTGGGCGCCCTTCCTCGCGGCCATCGGCCCCGGTCTCATTGCCGCCGCCGCCGACAACGACGCTGGCGGCATTACCACATATAGCCTCGTCGGCGCGCAGACCGGCTACAGCCTGTTGTGGGCATTGGTGATCATAACCATCTCCCTTGCCATTACGCAGGAGATGGGCGCGCGGATGGGCGTGGTCACTGGCAAGGGATTTGGGGATCTCATCCGCGAGCGTTTCGGGGCGAGGTGGGCTGCGTTGGCCATCATTGCCATGCTCATCGCCAACCTTGCCAACACCGTCGCTGAGTTCGCGGGCGTCGCATCGGCGCTGCTCATCTTCGGAATCAGCCCGCTGCTCGGCGTGCCGCTGGCGGCCATACTGGTGGCGCTTCTGGTGATACGGCTGGACTATATACGCGTCCAGAATGTCTTCCTCCTAAGCGCCTTTCTCTACCTCGCCTACGTCGTCTCCGGCCAAGTGACCCATCCTAACTGGTCGGCGGCACTTGTCGGCACCTTTCGGCCAACCTTCTCCCTGCGCACCGACTTCTTGATGATCTTCGCGGGCTTGGTGGGAACAACCATCACGCCTTGGGGGCAGTTCTTCATACAATCGTACGTGGTTGACAAGCGGCTGAAGACGCACGAACTCCCGTACGCACGCACAGACGTATATGTGGGCGCTTTCTTCACCGACTTCGTGGCCTTCTTCATCATCATAGCCTGCGCCGCAACCATCTGGACCCACGGTCTGCACATTTCGGACGCCGCCGACGCCGCCAAGGCTTTGGAGCCCCTCGCTGGTCGGTTCGCCTCCTCGCTGTTCGCGTTCGGCCTCATCAACGCTTCGATGCTGGGCGCGGCGGTGCTGCCCCTCACAAGCGCCTACGCCACCTGCGAAACGTTCGGCTGGGAGTCGGGCATCAACAAGCGGTGGCGGGATGCTCCGGTTTTCTTCGGCCTGTTCACCTTCTTCCTTGCGACGTCTGCACTGGTGGTTCTTCTCCCGCGCATGCCGCTGTTGCAGATTATGTTCCTCTCGCAGGTGTTGAACACGTTGGTGCTGCCCATTCTGTTCGTCTTCATGCTGAAGCTAACCAACGATCGCTCCGTGATGGGCAAGTACACCAACTCGCGCATCTTCAACACGCTGGCCTTCCTGACAACAGTTGCGATGATCGCTCTGAGCGTGCTTCTGGTTGTGCTGCCGCTCCTCCACATAAGCACGTAACGGCGCAGCTAAGCAAGCAACTGGAGCAAGAAGGCCATAACAAACGCTGAGGTGGAACGATCTCCAGCTTTCGGTTGGAGAAGGAACAGCTCAATGAGCTGAACAGGTTGGCCCGCGACCCGGCTACGAAGCCAAGGACCAGGCAGCGGCTCGAGATGGTGCGGCTGCGCGTGCTGGCCAGCAAGGCACAAGCTCTCCACCGGCCAGCGCACGCGGAAAATGGCTCTTTATTCCGCTGTGCTGCTTAGACGCCAGGCCCCCCTACCCTTAGTCGGCGGCACATACCGACCTACCGCAAGCACGCTCGACGCGCAACGGCTCGCCGGACGCGAAGAGGTCTTCCAGCCCCCACCCTGCCTGCCCGCATACCCCACAGACGGGGCGGTACCACTCGTCGGCGTCAACACATGGTAGTGCGCGGTTGCCAGGCTGTGGCCCCCGCCCTTGAACGATGGAGGAGGCGGTTGGGCAATGCTCGTAGTTACCCTCACCGCTCGCCTGCAACTGAGCGCAGGGAGTGCCCTCACCCCGGCTTCGCCACCCCTCTCTCACTTGCGGGGAGAGGGGAGCTGGGGGGAGCGTGTGAGGTGTGGCTGGTTGTGTGAGCTACTGAGACGCCGGAGGCTCCCCCTCTCCCCAAGCTTGCGCCGTGGGAGAGGGGGCCGGGCGGTGAGGGGAAGTGAGAGAAGCGGTTGCCCTCACCACTTGCCTGCAGCTTGCCCTCACCCCGGCTTCGCCGCCCCTCTCCCACTTACGGGGAGATGGGAGCTGGGGGGAGCGTGTGGGGTGCGGCGGCTGAACTGCCCTGAACGCTGCCCTCTCCCGCTGCGCGACCTTGTGCGTGGGGAAATACGCGTCCCCTCATATCCGGAGCCACCACCATCCCACCCAGTGCCCCTCTATCCGCCATAGGAGGGATGCCGAAGCCTGAGTGAAAGGAACCACGCACGGCACGGTTGCCCCGTCTCAACGCCCGTAGTGGCGCCCTTGCCGGAAAGCCTTGGGAGACGCGGGCGAGGAGTAAGGGGCGCAGAACCGCGTCGTCCTGGCACCCATCCCGGCTGCCGGCGTTTGCCGATCCGATTCCGGATTGCCGCCCGGCAGCCATTCTGGTACAATCTAGTTCGGAGCCGCGCCCAGCGGGAGCTCCTTCCTCAGCTCTAACACTCCGCGCGGCTCCGTCGCTTGCCATGAAGGATCAGGCCAACGCGCCAGCGTACCATATCATCACCTTCGGCTGTCAGATGAACGTCTCCGACTCGGAGCGCATGGAGTACCTCCTCGCTCAGGAGGGCTTCATCCGCGCGCCCAGCATGGAGGCCGCCGATCTTGTGCTCCTCAACACCTGCTCCGTGCGAGACCGCCCCGAGAGAAAGGTGGAGAGCCTCCTTGGCGAGCTGCGCATACTGAAGCAGCGACGCCCGGAGCTTGTGGTTGGGTTGTGCGGCTGCATGGCACAGCGCACGGGCCCCTCTATACTCAAACGGTTCCCGGTCATCGACCTGATGGTGGGCACGGCGGGCATCGAGAAGCTGCCAGACCTAGTGCGCCAAGTGCAGGCTACCCGCAGCCCCGCGTTTGCGCTTGACCTGCCTCGCACCCGCGCCGAAGCCATGAGCACTCAGCGCAGCGGCCCCCGCGTGCCAGCTTTAGGCCAGCTAAGGGCGTTCGTCCCGATCATCGATGGGTGCGACAAGGCCTGCGCCTTCTGCATCGTGCCGGCCACCCGTGGGCGTGAGCGAAGCAGGCCGCCGGAAGAGATAGTGCGCGAGGTGGAACAGCTGGTTGCCGCCGGGTGCAAGGAGGTCACCCTCATCGGCCAGAACGTGAACGCCTACATGATGGCCGAATCTGGCGACCACCGAAGGGCAGGCTATCAATTCGCAAAGCTGCTTGAGCGAATCAACGAGGTGCCAGGCCTCCTGCGCATCCGGTTCACCACCAACCACCCGCTCGATTTCAGGGAGGAGATGGTTGAGGCAATGGCATCCCTGCCGAAGGTGTGCGAGTGGCTCCACCTCCCTGTGCAGGCAGGCCATAACGCCCTCCTGAAACGAATGCGCCGCGGCTACACCCGCGAGCAGTACCTGAGCCTAGTCGAGCAGGTGCGCCAGCGCGTGCCCGGCTGCGTCATCACCACGGACCTGATGGTGGGATTCCCCGGCGAGACGGACGAGGAGTTTGAGGGCACCCTCTCTCTAGTTGAGGAGGTGCGCTTCGACGCAGCCTACACGTTTGCGTATAGCCCGCGGCCGAACACCGCCGCGCTCGGGTTCCCGAACCAGGTCCCCAACGACGTGAAGCAACAGCGCTTGGCTCGCCTCATCGAGGTGCAGAACGCCATAAGCCTGCAGAAGAACAGAGAACGGCTCGGCGAGCCGGTGGAGGTGCTGGTGGAGGGCCACGCGAAGGACGCCAGTCAGCTTACCGGCCACTCGCGCGGCAACCACACCGTCAACTTCCCCGACGATGGCACCCAGCCTGGCGAGCTCGCCATAGTCAGGCCAACCGAATCGTACGTGTGGGGCTTCGTGGGCGAGGTGGTGCAGACCAGGGTCGCCAAGGTGGCCTGAACGCCGTCGCCAGATCCGCACCGCGCCCGCATAGCCGTCCGCCGGGCTGACACAACGCGGCGCCGGCCGCTCCAAAGGCGCGTCCCGCGCCGGCGGCAGTCCGCTCGCCTTTCCCATGCGCGAAGAGAAGCTCACCCCAATGCTCTCCCAGTACCGGGAGATCAAGAAGCAATACCCAGATGTGCTGCTCCTCTTTCGCCTGGGCGACTTCTACGAGCTATTCGGAGAGGACGCCGAGGTGGGGGCGCGCGTCTTGGAGCTCACGCTCACCTCAAGGCCGGTGGGCAAAAACACCCGCCTCCCCATGTGCGGCATCCCGTACCACGCCGCCGAGCGGTACATCGCCCGCCTCATCCAGGCCGGCATGCGCGTGGCCATCTGCGATCAGATGGAGGACCCAAAACTGGCGCGCGGCATCGTCCGCCGAGAGGTGACCCGCGTCGTCACCCCAGGCACCGTCCTCGAAGACGGCATGCTGGACGCCCGCTCCAACAACTACCTCACCGTGGTGTACCCAATCCGGGGCGCGTACGGCATCGCGTCCGCAGATGTCTCAACCGGGGAGTTCGCCGTCACCCAAGTCGATGGCGAGGCCGCCGGGCGTCGCGCACTGGACGAGATCGCCCGCCTTTCCCCCGCCGAGTGCCTGATACCCCCGGAGTGCGACATTCAGCCCCAGGCCGCGGAGATCCTGGGCAGGCGGCTGGCGCCCCTCACCCCCGACCCGCTGGCCTACGGAACCGCCGCCGAACGGTTGGCGAAACACCTCGGCACCACCTCGCTGCGCGGCTTCGGCTGCCAAGACCTGCCGGCCGCTATCGAAGCCGCCGCCGCCCTCATCGACTATCTGAAGGCGCATCAGGCCTCCGCCGCCGAGCACCTCAAGAGCCTTTCCACGTACAGCCTGGACCACAACATGGTGCTCGACGCCCAAACGCGGCGCAACCTGGAGCTTACCGAGGGGCTGGGTGGGCCGAGCAGCAGAGGCCTCCTGCAGGTGCTGGATCGAACCGTCACCCCAATGGGCGCCAGGTTGCTTCGGCGGTGGCTCCTCCTCCCTCTCCTGGACGTCGCCGAGATCTCCCGTCGACAGGAGGCCGTGGCCGATCTGGTGGACAAACCATTGGTCCGTGCCGACGTCCGCGCCCACCTGAAGCGCGTCTCCGACATCGAGCGGCTGACCAGCCGGGCCGTCGCCGGAACCTGCACTCCGCGCGACCTGGCCGCCCTGCGCGACTCCCTGGAGGCAATCCCGCACCTGAACGCGGCTGCCCAGGCGCTGGCGTGGCGGCGTGCAGACGGCTCCGCGGGGCCGCTGGACGAGGCCGCTGAGGTGCGCAACCTGCTGTCCGACGCGCTTCAGGAGGACCCTCCGGCCAACCTGCGAGACGGCGGCGTCATCCGCGCTGGCTACGACGCCGAGCTGGAACGCCTCCGAAGCGCCTCCAGAGAGGGCAAAACGTGGATAGCTGCACTCGAGCAGAGCGAGCGAGAGAGGACCGGCATCAAGTCGCTTAAAGTGGGCTTCAACGCGGTCTTCGGCTACTACATCGAGGTCAGCAAGAGCAACCTGGGGTTGGTGCCAGACACCTACATCCGCAAGCAAACCACAACGGCCGGAGAGCGATTCGTTACGCCCGAGCTGAAAGAGCACGAGGCGATGGTGCTAGGAGCGGAGGAGCGCATCGTCCAGCTTGAGGCGGCCATCTTCACCCGCGTGCGGGAGCAGGTTGCCGAACATAGCGCTCGGCTGCTGGCAGTTGCGCGGAACCTGGCGGAGTTGGACCTGCTTTGCTCCCTGGCCGAGGTGGCGCAGTCGCACGGCTACGTGCGCCCCGTCATCAACACCGGGCAGGCGATCACCATCAGGGGCGGGCGACATCCCGTGGTAGAGACGGCGTCCGAGGAGCCGTTCGTGCCCAACGACACGGAGATCGGAACGCCGGTGCAGCGTGTCATAATCCTCACCGGGCCGAACATGGCCGGCAAGAGCACCTATCTGCGGCAGGTGGCTTTGATCGTCCTAATGGCCCAGATAGGTAGCTTCGTGCCGGCGGACGAGGCCACCATCGGGATCGTGGACCGGATCTTCACGCGCATCGGCGCACAAGACGACCTGGCCGGCGGCCGCAGCACCTTCATGGTGGAGATGAACGAGTCGGCCAACATCCTCAACAACGCCACGTCCCGCAGCCTAGTGGTGCTCGACGAAGTGGGGCGCGGCACCAGCACCTTCGACGGCCTGTCCATCGCCTGGGCAATGACGGAGTACCTAGCGCGCCTCGGCCCCAAGACGCTCTTCGCAACCCATTACCATCAGCTAAACGACCTCGAAAAGCGCCTGCCGGGCGTGCGCAACTTCCGCGTGCTGGTGAAGGAGGCGGGCCACCAGATCGTGTGGCTGCGAAAGGTGGTGCCCGGCGGCACAGACAAGAGCTACGGCATTCAGGTCGCTCGGCTGGCAGGCATGCCAGAGGCGGTTATCAGCCGGGCGAGGCAGGTGCTGCAAGACCTGGAGGAGAACGGGCGCGGGGTGAAGCCTGGCAAGGTATCGGAAGCCACCAAGCGCCTCCAACTCACGTTTCTGGAGCCAGACCGGCATCCGGTAGTGGAGGAGATCCGCAACCTGGATCTGCAAACGATCACGCCGCTGGAGGCCCTCCAGAAGCTGGCCGAGCTGCAGAAGCAGCTGAAAGGGTGAAGCGATCCAGATGGCTTTGGCTCGAAGGCTGATTTGCCTCGTTGTGACACCAGTGCACATCTGCTACAATGAATACGCTCGATATAGGGGTTCCGCCAAATCGCACTCAGCACACCGGTTGCCCGCGGGCCACGTGCCTCCCAGCGGGCTTGCATCGCGTATCCCCACTACACCGTGGAGCTAACGAGAGGAGCTGCATCAATTCCCATGGTTGATATGGACACCCTGGTTGGGCTGTGCAAGCGCCGGGGCATCATCTTCCAGAGCAGCGAGATTTACGGCGGCTTCGGCAGCTGCTGGGATTACGGTCCGCTTGGCGTGGAGCTTAAGCGCAACATCAAGGAGGCTTGGTGGCGCACCAACGTCCAAGAGCGCGACGACATGGTGGGCCTCGACTCCAGCATCCTCGCCCATCCCAAAGTATGGGTCGCCTCTGGCCACCTGGAGCACTTCACAGACCCGCTCGTCGACTGCAAAGCGTGCAAACGCCGCTTCCGAGCGGACCAGATCGAAGGCGATAGGTGCCCGGAGTGTGGCGGCGAGCTCACGGAGGTCCGCCAGTTCAACACCATGTTCAAGACGTTCGTGGGCCCCGTGGAGGATGATGCGTCGGTCACCTACCTCCGCCCCGAAACCTGCCAGGGCATCTTCGTCAACTTCGAGAACGTCCTAAACGCCTCACGGAAGAAGCTCCCCTTTGGCATAGCGCAGATCGGCAAATCGTTCCGCAACGAGATCACCACCGGCAACTTCATCTTCCGGACGCGCGAGTTCGAGCAGATGGAGATAGAGTACTTCGTGAGGCCGGGCGAAGACGAGGCCTGGTTCCACCGATGGGTGCAGGATCGACTCAACTGGTGGACCGAGTTGGGCATCCGTAAGGAGAACCTCCGCCTTCGCCCTCACCCCCAGGAGGCGCTCGCCCACTACTCCAAAGCCACCACGGACATCGAGTATCTCTTCCCATTCGGTTGGGGCGAGTTGGAGGGCATCGCCAACCGCACCGACTACGACCTGCGCCAGCACTCCAAGTTCAGCGGCCACGACCTGCATTACTTCGACGAGGAGACGAAGGAGCACGTCACGCCGTTCGTCATCGAGCCTTCAAGCGGCGTAGACCGCGCCCTGCTCGCCTTCTTGCTGGACGCCTACTACGAGGAGCCAGACAAAGACGAGATCCGCGTGGTGCTGAAGCTCCATCCGCGCATAGCCCCCATCAAGGTGGCTGTGCTCCCCCTCTCCAAAAAGCCCAACCTCATCGAGGTGGCCAAGAGCATCCGCGCGGAGCTCGCCAAACACTGGACCGTGGATTACGACGACCGCCAGAGCATCGGCCGTCGCTACCGGCGGCAGGACGAGATCGGCACCCCCCTGTGCGTAACGGTGGACTTCCAGACGCTGGAGGACAAGGCCGTCACCATTCGCGATCGCGACACGATGGACCAGGTGCGCATCCCCGTGGAGGAGCTGGTTCCCGCCCTTCGCGATCGGCTGGACCCATGACGCCAACTGGACCAGGCTGGCTGCCGATGACGCCAGAGGGTGCACGAGACCGGCCCGCGGGGAGCCGCCGCCACGTTGCTTGACGGCTTGGGTATGGAGTCCCGTATGAGCGGCCGCATAGCGGTCCTGGACGAACACACCGCCAACCGCATCGCCGCTGGCGAGGTGGTGGAGCGGCCAGGCGCCGTCGCCAAGGAGCTCGTGGAGAACTCCCTGGACGCAGGCGCCACCAGGATCCGCATCGACGTTCAAGACGGCGGGCGATCCCTTATCTCCGTGGCGGACAACGGCTGCGGCATGACCTGCGACGAAGCGCTTCTGTCGCTCCAGCGCCACGCCACCAGCAAGATCACCTGCGCGGACGACCTGCAGCGCGTAACCACGCTCGGCTTCCGCGGAGAGGCGCTGCCCAGCATTGCCTCTGTAAGCCGCATGGAGCTGGCCACGCGCGTGCCGAACGACATCTCTGGCACCCGCATCCTGGTGGAGGCCGGCGTAGTCCGCGAGGTGGTGGAGACGGGCACCCCGCCCGGCACCCGCGTGGACGTCCGCGACCTTTTCTTCAACACCCCCGCCCGCCTCAAATTCGTGAAGAGCGACCAGACCGAGCTCGGGCACATCGTCGATCTCGTTGGTCGCCTCGCCATGGCCCACTACTCCACCTCCATCCGGCTGGCCAGCAACGGGCGCGAGGTGTTCGCCACGCCGGGAGGGCCGGACGCCAGAGGCGCCATCGCCGCCGTTTGGGGACGAGAGCGCGCAGCCCGAATGGTGCCGTTGGACGACACCGAAGTGGGGATAAGCGTAACCGGATTTGCGGCGCCGCCGGAGCTATCGCGCCCCAACCGGTCCCATGAGGCGCTGTTCGTCAACAGAAGGCCGATAACCAGCAGGCTGCTGGCTCATGCCGTCGAGGAGGCCTATCGAACTCTTCTTCCAGACGGCCGGTACCCCATCGTGGCGGTGTTCATCGAGATGGACCCAGAGCTTGTGGACGTGAACGTGCACCCCACCAAGGCGGAGGTGCGCTTCCGCGAAGAGCGACTGGTGCACCAAGCGGTGGTTCGGGCGCTGCGTCGGGCACTGCTGCAGGGCCACCACGTGCCCCGCATCACGGGCCAGGCGCCCCAGATTGTGCGCAACGGAGGCGGCAGCTTGGCGCAGTTCCTGCCACCAGCCATCGGCGTGCGCCCCCACGGCATCCCGCCGAGCGTGGTTCCGGACGTCAGGCTCGGCGTCACAGTTGAACAGATTCAGCCACCAGCCAGCGCACTGCAGGGCACCACCGGCGCATGGAGGCTCATCGGGCAGGTGGCCAACACTTTCATCGTGGGGGAGACGCCCGAAGGCATGGTGCTGATAGACCAGCACGTGGCCCACGAACGGGTGATCCACGACGCGCTGACGCGCGGAATGGCGAACGGCAACCTGGAGGTGCAGCGCCTGTTGCTTCCCGCCACCGTCACACTCCCACCCCGGGAGGCCGCGGTCATTGCCGGGCACCTGGAGGAGCTTGCCAGCGTTGGGTTCGACGTTGAGCCGTTTGGAGGAGGCACGTTCTTGGTGCGCACAATGCCAGCAGTTGCGGCCGCGGCGAATCCCGAAGGCGTGCTTCAGGAGCTGGGCGCCGAGCTGTGCGCGCTGGACGGAGCCGGGCGCGCCACCCGCGAGGGAGTGCTTGATGCAGTGGTGACGATGGCCTCGTGCAAGGGAGCCGTGAAGGCGGGCCAGCCGCTCTCGCCAGCGGAGATGCGAAAGCTGGTGCAAGACCTGCTTGACACCGAGAACCCCGCGACGTGTCCACACGGCAGGCCGATCGTGGTCACCATCCCGCACGCAGAGCTTCTGAAGCGGTTCAAGCGCTCGTAGAAGAGGCATGCTTGCCTGCCGGACCTGCCCGCGCTGGTTGACGGCGAGCGACCTTGTATGCTACACTCGATCACAAGAAAGCATCTCGTTCCGCCCGCGCTTTCTGTTGTGAGGGGAGGTCCAACCGTTGAAAGGCCGGGTGAAGTGGTTCAGCGCCGAGAAGGGGTGGGGGTTCATCAGCGTAGACGGCCAGCCAGACGTGTTTGTGCACCACACCGCCATAGAGGCGCCTGGCTACCGCAGCCTGCGTGAAGGCGAGGAGGTTGAGTTCGAGCTGGTTCAGAGCGAGCGGGGGCCCTACGCCGCAAAGGTGGTAAAGCAAGCCGAAAGCGGCTAGACCGTCGCGAGGCGGAAAGCATCGTGGGCATAGCGAATATGGGAACCTCGGTGGATGTCCGCCGGGGTTCTTTCAATGAGTGTGGAGACCAATCATGCTGGTGATCGTTAAGGGCAAGAACGTTGAGGTAACTCCAGCCCTCAAGGCCTACGCGGAGAAAAAGCTCCAGAGGCTTGAGAGACACTTCACCCACCTGCAGAAGATGGAGGTGACCCAGGGCGTTCAGCGCAGCTGGCACACCGTTGAGGTGCAGGTGGAAGGAGACGGCTTCATCCTCCGGGCCGAAGAGCGCAGCACCGATATGTACCAAGCCATCGACCTGGCGGCCAAGAAGCTGGAGGAGCAGGTGCGGCGCTTCAAAGGACGGCTCATCGAGAAGCCGCGTGCCGCCCGGCCATCTGCCGCACAGCAGGCGCAAGACCAAGAAGAGGAAGCCGCCGCAGCTGCGGGCGAGGCCGTGGAGGGCGAGGAGCCGCAGCCCAAGATCGTGCGCTACAAGCGGTTTCCCATCAAACCGATGCCAGCAGAAGAGGCCGCCCAGCAGATGGAGATGCTCAACCACAGCTTCTTCGTCTTCCTGAACGCCGAAACCCAACAGGTGAACGTCATCTATAAGCGCCACGACGGCGACTACGGCCTTATAGAGCCGGCTGAGTGAGGTCCCACATAAAGGCTGCGCATCACGGGCCCACGTGGGCGCCGCGCACAGCCAACTGCGAATAGGGAGCGTAGATAGAGCTATGAGAGTAGGAGTTCTTACTGGTGGCGGTGACTGCCCCGGCCTGAACGCCGCAATCCGCGGCGCCGTGATGCGAGGCCTAGACTTCGGGTTCGAAATGGTGGGCATCCTGGATGGCTGGAAGGGCCTTCTCGAGATGTCTACCACCCCGCTTACCCTCGAAGCGGTGGAGGACATCCTCTACAAGGGCGGCACCATTCTCGGTACCTCCCGCACCAATCCCTACAGGAAGCCCGAAGACGCCGAGAAAGCCAAGGCCAACTTCCGCGCCCTGGGCCTAGACGCCCTCATCGCCATCGGGGGAGACGACACCCTGGGCGTCGCTATGAAGATGACCCAGGAGGGGTACCCGGTTGTGGGCGTGCCCAAGACCATGGATAACGACCTCTCCGAGACCGACTACACCTTCGGCTTCGATACCTCCGTCTCCGTGGCCGTTGACGCCATGGACCGCCTGCGCGACACCGCTCGCTCCCACCACCGCGTGATGGTCATGGAAGTGTTCGGTCGCCACGCCGGGTGGACCGCCCTGTTCACTGGCATCGCCGGGGGCGCCGACTGGATCCTCATCCCGGAGGTGCCACCTGACCTAGATGCCATGTGCGCCCACCTGAAAACCCTGTTCGAGCCGGGCCGCAAGCACTACGGCCTCGTGGTGGTCGCTGAGGGCGTGGAGCTGGGCGAGGAAGAGGATACCGGCGAGAAGGATCAGTTCGGCCACGTCATCCTCAAACAGCGCCAGATAGGCGACCGCATAGCCAGTATCATCAAAGAGCGCACCGGCCTCGATACCCGCACGGTGGTGCCTAGCCACATAATGCGTGGCGGCAGCCCCACCCTGTTCGACCGCATGCTCGCCACGCGCGTTGGCGTGAAGGCCGCCGAGATGGTGAAGGACGGCCAGTTCGGCATGATGGCCGCCCAGCGGGGCCTCGACATCGTGGCCGTCCCGATCGAGAAGGCCGCCGGCGTCTACAAGACGGTCCCAACCCATTGGTACGACTTGGCGAAGGTCTTCTTCAAGTAGCTATGCCCACAATAGGCGGCCCCGCCCACCGCTGAGCAGGGCCGCCTCCCGTCTCCGTGTACCCCAGGATAGGCCAAACGTGCCGTCCGTGGCCCCCGTGCCCCTGCCCGCAACCCAATGGATGCGAGCAGTTGGCCTCCCCCGTGGCCCGCAACTGAGAGCGGAGAGTAGCTCTCCTCGCCTCTACCCAGTGCTGAATGCGGGAGGCGGTTATTGGCATCCCCTTACCCCTCCCCCTCTCCCACTCACGGGAAGAGGGGTGGTTCCCCTCACCCCGGCTCCCTTGCATGGTCGACGAGGTCGTTAGGCAAGCCTTGTGGTTCCCCTCACCCCTGGCGTGCAGCTGAGCGCAGAGAGTTCCCTCACCCCGGCTTCGCCACCCTTGTATGATGCTAGAGACAGGTAGAGCAGGGGGTTCCCCTCACCCCGGCTCCCTTGCATGATCGAAGAGGTCGTTAGGCAAGCCTTGTGGTGGGCCGCACCCCCCCGGCGG
>Ga0272448_1006495_pt1 | contig 12631 bp, 14 predicted proteins | sample YNPCB0191_FD_202220 | JGI IMG/M metagenome (GOLD analysis project Ga0272448, IMG submission 202220) | Hot spring sediment microbial communities from Yellowstone National Park, WY, United States - YNP-CB-019-1 | ecosystem: Environmental > Aquatic > Thermal springs > Hot (42-90C) > Sediment... | reverse complement strand
TGAACACAAGCGCGCGCTACGCCTTGAGTTTTGATGATATTCTGTTTTTGGCAGCTTCCAACTCCTCGTTGGTGGCGGCTCGAAGCATTGTTTGAACGTACCAGTTGTACAGTCCATTCGGATGGTTCTTTTGGTATTGGAGGGCTTGAGCGAGGCAATTAGGCCATTTCAATGGCTCGTCATTTGCGTCGCGTGGGTCTAGCCACCAGTCCGGCGGACTAGGCAAACTTGACGTGATCCTCAGCAAATCCCTCTTTTTTGGTGTTTGAGGCGTGATGCCCAATACTGCTTGCGCCTTGCTCGCCGACTCCGGAAGCTTTCCCAGTCGGATTAGCCCCTCGATTATGACTGCGTTGACGATTTTTGCGAAGCTAACTTGCGTGCTCGCTTGCAAGAGGAGTAGTTGGGCGTAGGCGATTCTTGGATAGATTTGGTTCCAAGTTTTAGCCAAGTTTCTCTTCCCACCAATATTTAGTATACGACTCCTTTTAAAGTTGCAACACATTTTCACGGTCTTTCACGCGTTCAAGTCAGGTGCAGCACCCATTGTCGCCTAAACTGAAAACGAGAAGAATTAGGTATAAGAGACTACTAGTGCCACAGCTATTTTTTGCTACGGCTGTCCACTAATAAACTCCTCATATTAAATAGTAATATTAAAAACTAAAAACTAACCATACAAACTGACTACCCTATCCCTAGGAAAGAGTGGGGACGTCCCTTCAGGGGAGAGGAAACAATTCAAGTCTTTTCCGGCACTGACCGGCAGTTCCAGAATTTTACCTGTGACACTAGGACTATCCTACACCTAAAAATGGAAATCAGATGGAACTCAACTTTTGCCGAATAGTAGCTCGTCTTTGTTTTTGAGATAGAGCACGTGGCCTGGCTGGACTATGAAAAAAAGCTTCTTTCGACAGTAGGGACATCTCGTTTGGACACTAATGCGCGCGCAGAAACTCAGCGAAGGCAGCAAAACCTACTATTACAAGCTGAACTGCGATACTGCTAACATGATAGCGCGCCAACTTAGCCGCCTACACGAACAATCGCAACCGCCTTTTCAAAACTAGCGATTGTATAAATCCCCTGACACGGGTTCTAGCCCGTGTTTCGGCCTACCCAAACGGCAAAAAGCCGCGAGCCAGGATAGGCCAACCCACCTGAAAAAAGGTGAGCGGACAACATGTCCTCTTCGGAGAGGTTCGGCTCATCAAGGCGGGTTAAGAAACGCCTTGGAAAACGTCGGCGAGGCTAACCGATGCTACATGGTGGTCGCCAAGTGCCTCGCTGGCATCTGCCTTTTACAGAAAGCTGATGTATGATGTGGGTTTTCTCGAGTTGTTGACTATTTGAGAAATCGCTGCGATTGTTAGCCCTTCTTGGAGTATCCGTCTTAGTTCGTTGAAACATTTCTCTGTTTTTTGGGGCGACACAAGAAAAACAACTAGTCCAGTCTGGTCGCAAGCCATCACCACTCCAAATTTGCTTTGGCATTTAGGACAAGCTAGAATGCATTTGGCCATACCGAGATTTTCGTCTGCTATTTTGTCGCGAATCTGCTCTAAACAATCACCGCTGATGAGCAAAGTTCCGCAACGAGGACAACGAACATCATTTGACATCATTTTTCCGCCTCTGCTCTAGCTATCAGCCTGTCCAAAATCGCGGAAATAATGTTCACTGGCGCGCCGATACTTAGCGCTTCATTAAATGCTTGGTAGAAATCATCGATCCCTTCAGGTGGCACGAGACAAGCTAACCAACCAGTGCGATCAGAGACAACAACGAGCCCCCATCGAAAACAGCAGTGTGGGCAGTCAACCTCACTTTTGCTCAAGCCACTAGAGCGCACCAAATTAGCAACGTCCGCTTTGTCGAAAATCATTTGACCGCACTTTCTACAATTCAATTCCGTATACATTCTTCTTTCAAAACCTCCGGATTTTTTAGGTGTGCGTCTCTTTTTCTTGCGTGCAGCGTCCAAGCTGCGCCTCACAAAAAATCTGTTTAATCAGTTACATTGTTGCGTACACGTCGCAAAGGCTTCTGAGTTTTTCGAGTTGTTTTTTCTTTGCATCAATGCTTTTGGTTTTCTTTTCTATTTCTTGTTTTGCTAGCTTCAGGATGGCCTGTTTGGTTGGGATGAATAGCGTCTCAATCTCCTTTTGTTCTTCTTTGGTCAAAGGCGCCCCATCAAGATAGGGCGCTAAGGCGTATTGCACTAGGTTTATGGGGTTTGCCGCCACATACCTCTTCTCGTTACACTCCGTGCATCTTACCTTCAGACAGTCTAAGCCGTGCAATGTGGAGAAAACCCAAGTATGCTTGAATCTCGGCCTTCTTCCCCACATGAAACCTGAAGAGTGCATGCGTGTGGAATGCTTAGCCATTTCGCCTATCGTTGCGCCCTGACGCTTTAGCCTCTGAAAAACATGGTAGGCTCTTAATGATCGTCTTTGTGTCAGATACAGCAGGTAGTCTGCTGCGTTTACTACTATTATCAGGTTGTACTTCTGTTTACAGGAGGGGCAAGTTATTCCTTTCTTTTTAACCCCTGTTTTCTTCAGCATTTGTTGTTTTTGCTTGGCAGTTATCAAAGTTTGCTTGCATTTTGGGCAGTTCATCTTTTTCTTTCTCATTCTTTGCAGATGAGGGCGAACAAATGGAGTTTTTCTATTTCTCTTTTAAGTTTGCTTACTTCTGGCGATTTGGGATTTTGCTCTAGCAGCTTCTCTTGTCTCTTAACTAGTTTTTCTTTTGACTTTTGCAACGTTTCAGGATAATATTTGAAAAACTGTTTTGTTATGCGCTCTTCTTCCTCCGTTTCAAATCTGAAACTGTCTCGTTTGGATAGAACTAGGCGTCGGATGATCGACAGGTGTTCAGTGAGCGGAAACTGCAGGTCAGCATCGCAGTCTGCACACCGCATCCACACATACACTCCATCCCATTTGCATAGTTTCCAGCTATGCTCGTGTTTTTTTAATGTGACTATGTGATCAATGTATTCGCCGAAAATTCTCATCAACTTTGGAAATGCCCTTTTTGAGACATTCGATATTCCAAAACGCGCTTGACAAACGTCCCATTCCTTGTAGTAGTTGGGAAGAGGGCGGTTCCTAGAATAGTAGTTTCTGTAGTTTTTCTGAAGTTGTTTGCAGGTTCTTTCTAACAGCTTATTAAAAGGACTGCGTTCATCCAAGTATTCGCTCATTTTTTCCTTTTTTACTATCGCTTCAAATTTCATCTTCACTCCTCCTTTTTTAGAATGGCGAGCCTTCACAAGCGCGCCAGCGTTCCCGTTCAGGTTTACGCGCCATGTTTGTCACCAAAATCTGCTGGCATTTGGGGCAGTTCGTTCTTCCCACCTCAATAGGCCCATTTGGGGTTTGCCGTGGTGAATCTTTCTAGAGCGTCATTGACTTTTTCGTCGTCGTTTTGTGTGATTATTGCTGTGTTGTTTTCATGTTCGAAGGCGTGGATTAGTTCGTGTGTCAGGATCTCTTTGACTTTATGATCAAATGTAACTTTTTCGAATTGGCTTTGAAGATGAAGAAATTGCATGTTGAGAAAGATGGCGTAGTTTTTTCCTGCTAGAAACTCCTCGCGCTTTTCCTTTTTTGCTTGTATTTGCCCCTTTGCCTCTTCTCGTTGAGCAGAGGTTAATCCGCTTTTTATTTTGAAAATGTTTTTCCGAGAGATAAGTAAGCCGTCTCTTTGGCTGTGTGGTGCTGCTTTTTCGGTTTCCGTCTGGTGTTCTAAGGGGTTTCTAGAAACAGTTAGAGGGAACACTATTTCTAGTTTTTTCCATTGTGCTCGTGTTGGAATCAACCAGACTTTAACACGGGGTTTGATTAGATGCTTCTGCTCGGCGAACCAGTCGATGAAGGATTCGGCAAAGTCGTCTAAGTCGCGGTCTATTTGAACAGAAATTGTGCTCATTTCTCATCAACCTCCTTTTAGGAAATTGAGCCTTTACTGGCGAATCGCAAGTTCCGGTTTTTCTGTTTTGTGAATTTGTGGTGTGGATTCTGGCTTTGGTTTTTTTGCTGTTTTTGTTCATTTAGGCTTCTGTTTAGGCGGCGGTTTTTTCGGCGTGAATTTTTCCAGTTGGTTTCTTGTTTGTTTTTCGCGGTTTTCCGTCTTTGTAGTTTTTGGGGAGAGCTGGTGGTTGTGGGAGTGAAAACAGGGAATTTTCAGGCGAATATGCGGGGTTGATGGTTGTGGGTGAGTTTTTGGTGGTTGGGAAAGCTTTGTTGACGTTGAAGTCCGGCGGGGGGGTTGGAGGGTGCAGTTGAAGAGTAGTTGTTTCCCGTCTTTTTGGTTTTCTGGGAAAGGTTTTCGTGGTTGTGGGAAAGAACTTGATGGGAGTGGGAAACTTTGGTTATGGGAAGAATCAGGGAGAGTTAGAGAGTGTTGTAGGTTAAAAGTGGCCGTTTCCCGTTGTTTCGGGAAGTTTGGGAACGCTTTTTCCCATTGTTTGATTCAATTTGCCATTAAAGGCTCGGTAAAGTCATGTTTTCATGTCTTTTTAAACTTTTTCAGTTTTCTAATTTTTGGAAATCTTGCACACCTGCTATTTTCTTCCAGTTTTCCATCGGGATGAGGGCCCTATGCAACGCGCTGGAGCAGCTGTCGCATGGAAAAAAGTTGAAGTTTTTAAAAGGACAAGCTTATGGCATGTTGAGGTCTTGCCAACTTGGCGACATCTATGGAAAGGAACAAAGAAGGTTAGAAAGATTCGCAGAGAAAGAAGGGTTGTATAGTGGTAAAAATGGTGTATTGTGGAAAGAAAAACTGCTCCCGTTGTCCACATGGTCCGTACATTTACCTTGTTGAAAAGCACAGGGGCAAACAGATTTGGCGCTATCTTGGCCGAGCGAACTAAACTTTCACATTTTCAATATCTGAGCTTTTGTCTGTCTAGATTCTGCAGAAAAACTTTTGAAACCACATCTGCCATAGTCTCTGTCTCACTCGCTCTCGGACCCCCTGTTAGCTTCGTCGCCTCAAAAACTCCAAGAAGCAGTGTCACTTTGATTAGGGTTCGTTGCCGATTATTCTTTAGTTTGGTAAGATTTTATGGTCGATGAGGTTGGTAAGATATCGCTAAAAGCGGACTTGCGGACTAGGGCAAAATTTCGCGTTAGATTTTAAAAAGAAGCCAGAAAATGAAAAGAAAACAAAACAAGAAACAAACCCAACAAGAAAACAAACACACCAAAAAAACCAAAAAACAAGAACAAACAAAAAACAAGCAAACGACGAAGACGAAAAAACAAAACTGGAAAACAAAACGAGACAGACGTAGAAAAGCCAGAAACAAACAAAAAACAAAGGCGAACTAAGTCCACTTAAATCTGAGAAAAATGGGTAAAGAAAAAAAAGGAGACTATGGAGAGATCAGGGTCCAAGAGAGAGCGAATGATCCAAACTGAAAACCAAATGCATGCATGCATGCCAGAAGCACTAAACTAGACACTATCAAAACAAGAGAAAAAACAATAGCAACATTCCCGACTTTCATTAGTTATCCAAAAAATCATGATCGCATCCCTTTAAAAAGAAGTGCAGAAGTAGTGTTCATTTTGATGACTAATTTAGAGATGCGCGCGCTTGATATATCATTTAAGTGATGGTGAACACGGTAGTGTCGAAGTAAGCAAGGCTGCCAATGTAAGCGACAGCACTATTAGACGATATTGGGAATCGTGGGTACGACTTGGAATTGTAGAACCATTGAGTGTGCGAGGCGGAGTCAGATACAAAAAATCATTTCAGTTGGAGGATTTCGGATTTACAGTTCCTCAGATAAAAACTGGCACCGAGATAAAAAGCGAGCCTCCTAAGGAAAGTGCAAGTTCGAAGGAGGGCTAAGGAATGGGTCAGACAGAGGACTTATTAAATGAAATTTCTAGCAAACTGGACAAAATTCTAAGACTGCTAACAATAGACATCGTCAAAGGAATCGAAAAAGAACAGGATAAAACTGAGCTGTTAGACTCGCTTGGATTTAGACCTGTTGAAATTGCAAAACTTCTCAACAAAAGCCAGGACAACATCAACGTTCAGTTAAGCAAGATCAGGAAGAAGAAAGAGCCTGAGGCTAAACCAAAAGCGACAGAACCAGCGCAGGCCGCTGAGAGTCATGGAAAGGATACGACGGGAGTAGGTGCATCTAAGCTGTCAGAACAGACAGGTGATCAAAAATGAATGAACTGAGTAAAGAAGACACTTTGACATTGCGTGAACTAAGGAAGATCTCGAAGATATTGATACTCGCCAATGCCTCTATTATTGAGAAAGAACTTTCAAAAAACGCTAACAGCGATGCGCGTAAAAAAATGTGGGTTCTAATAGACGGAAAAAGAATGCCAAAAGACATCGCCAAAGAAGCTGGCGTTACTCAAATGGCAGTGTCCTACTTTCTTAATGCCGCATCTGCTGCCGAATTCATCGAGTACACTCAGCGCGAGCCTCCACGTAGAATAATGGACTATGTTCCTCCTTCTTGGATAGATTTAATCATAAAGGAAAAAGGCGAAGTGGAACAAGAGGCATCGAAAGATGTTCCTGATGCGAAGGAAAAAACAAGTGAGAAAGAGAGCCCCCCTCAAACTGTGGGGTCCGGTTCGACAATAATGTCTGAACAACAACAGGAAAGTGGTAAAGAATGAGCAACGAAAAGAGCGAGCAGATTATACTACTAAGAGAGATTCTCAAATGGATCAAATTTGCGGGGATGAAAGAGGTAAAGAATACCCTTGTCAGTGTCTTGGATACAGAGCAGAAGAGGCTTGTCTATCACTTGAGTGATGGTAGCCGTGGGATAGTGGAAATTGCCAAACCAGTGGGAATAGGGAGCACCAAAACAGTTTTTGACCTTTGGCAGGCTTGGTTAAAACTGAGTTTGGGAGAGAGCATTCCGGTCAAAGGAGGATCAAGGTTCAAGCGTTCCTTTGATCTAGAAGATTTTGGCATCGAAGTGCCTAAGATTAAAGAGATTAAGAAAGAAGAAAAGCAAGTGACTGAGACAACGACCCCTGAAAAGACTGAGGTTTCTAAACCGCCACAGGAGGAATCTCATGCCTGAAGAAACAGAGAAGGACTTGTTGAAAAAGATGCAGAGAACGTTGGAAAAGATTAAGGCGGTTCTCACCCTTACGAACCAGGATAAATGCGCGCGCAGGCCTCCGTTTCAATGATAAAAGGAGATTATTCGGAATTTAAATGTTCATCAGAATCGTAGGAGTGATATATTAGGTTTCTTCGTCTTCCTTAGACTGCTTCCCACCCATCAGTTTACCGATTATTTCGAGTTCTTTCAGCAATGAATCGTATAGTTTGTCAAGCATCTCATTGGAAAAATCCTTGTACCCTAGAACCTTCAGCCACATCGAGTCTATTGTTTTTCTGGCATGAAACTTAGTTTTGAGCTGTTCAATAATGCTTGGAAAAGGCGTATCCTTCACTTTCTCGAATACATCTAAAATCCTCTTTTTCTCAGCTTCTGTCAGCTTGTTGGGGTCAGGAACCAAAAGACGATCCATCATATAATCGTGCAACTTCATCCAAGGGCCTTCACAAGCAACACCCATATACAGCAATTGTAGAATATTGAAGGAGCTGTTCAGCCATAATGACAAGATTTTAGCATCAGTCTTATTAAGGTCTAGGAAACCCCAAAGGTCAATGCCAGCAGCGGGTTCGTCAGAATAGAAAGCTATCAAAGAAGTCCCAGGTGCTGACAAGTATAGCCTTCTTCCCAAAAGCAGATGTGCCTTTCTTTCTTCGAACTTCTTCTTCCACGATTGTACAACTGAACTGTCAAACTTCCTTAATGCATTCGCTGGAACTACCGATCTTGCCATTTCTTCGATTTCCTTAAACCAATTTACAATTAAGTAGTCCAGCGTTTTGTCCACATCAATGGTGTTAGTGTATGAGAAACGCCTTAAAGCCCTCGCAAGATTGCTCAGTGGGACTGCGACCTCATGTATTCGTTCCTTGTGTCTTGCAACCAGAGTTTTTCCCTTAATTCTGTCTGCAATCCAAGCATCTGACTCTCTACGAGCTCTCTCAGCACTACTCAATATGAAGCCGTGAAATTCCCTAAACGTGAAATGCTCCAAATCGCTCCTTCTGGCACTAGTCAATGTGGACAACGGAGTTAACTTCTTAGATGCGAGAACTTCCTCTAAAGAGTCCACAAGTTTAAGGTCACTTAAAGAAACAAATGTGTGCCAATCGGTTGTATCGGCAGTTAGCTTTGAGTAAGGATGAATCTTGACGACGACATCATTATCCTCATAATCCTTCTTAATGCCCTTAATTCTCTCAGCAATTTCCCTTGCTTTAGATATTTTGTCAGGTAGCTTCTTTAAAACGCAAACTTTAGTGATGGCATCAGATTGCGGTTTGGTTTTCTTTGCGACTAACAAGATTTCTCTGAATATTACGCTTTCAGAAAAGGCGAGACGATGCCATGTAGTTATGATATATTCAACGTGATACTTTCGGCCCATAATTTTCTAATTCCTTCACTTGACCTAACGTGAAGAGTTGTTGCAGGCAGAACAAACGCTATCCTCCCTTCATCTTTCAGAAACCTATCAGCTAGAAGAGCAAAGTAGCCAAAATAACCCATCTGTCCCCCAATGTATTCGCGATATTCCTTAAATCTTTCCAAAAGAGCCTTCTTGTAGTCTTCTGGCATCCGTTCCTGCCGTGTAAAAGGAGGATTCATTATAGTAACATCATACTTCTCAAGCTTAATCTCTTTAGGAACTTCTCCAGTAAGACTAACAACGCCCTTCTTCCTTTTTGGAGGTCTAACAAAACTTTCCAGATCAGTCTGACCCCTCATCACAAATTCTAACCCAGCAATTGACGGAATAACTCGCCCCGGAGAAAGCTCAGTTGAGTCCCAAATTGCCACATTAACCCTATCAGTAAAATACTCAGGCGTCTGAAGAGCAAGGTGACAAGCTGCAACGCTAGCCGCAAAAGGCATAACGTCGATACCCAGCAACTCCTGATCCAAAAACCTCTTGTGATCTTTAGGAGAAAACCCGCCTTTCTCTTTCTCTAAAAGGAAACGTTTTCGTCGGTATGCAGCAACCAGCAAACCTCCACTTCCAACTGCAAAATCGGCAACTTTCGCCTCAGGCTCATCAATCGCCAACCAAGCAAGAGTCTCAGCAGCTAAAACGTTAGTGTAGAATGCCGCAACCGTCTTCCTCACCTGAAAAGGCACTAGATCGTGGAATATTGTTCCAAGAAGGTCTCCACCAACCTTTTCAGGCGCCAGACCCTTAACAACGGCAATAACCGTCTTCGTTTGATCTACAAAACCCGACGGAATCCTAGACGCCACATCATAAGAGAAAACCGTTCGATAGTTAATGTCCAAAACCTTAGCAAAATACTCGTTTAAGTCGGAAGGGCGCTTAATCTTTTCAGGGTCTAACTCCGGAAACTTGTCAGGCACCCTCACTGAAAGAACGTGATAAAACAGTATCTGGTTTATGAGAAGATAAGCAGACGCAAGCCGAAGAGCTTCAACTGGATACTTTTCTCCTTCATATTGGAGAATGTTGCCAAAAACTTCCTTGCCGCCGAACAAGTCTTCAAGCTCTTTACCAGTAAGATATCTCAATGTCGCTGTGATGTATGTGGCAGCATTCTGAAGGGTTCTAATAATGTACTCTGTGCTAGGCTCAACATATTCCGGAGGTGAAAGAATGTGATCAGCCAATATCTTGGCTATTTCAGGCAAAGACCCTTCGTAGACGGCAAAATTCTTTCTGGTATCCTTGGGCGGAAACATTGCTACAGCTTTAAACTTCAATTTCTGAGTAAGCTTGATTATGACTTCCAGCGGCAATGGCTGAGACAAATCTTCAGGATATAACAGAGCAAAGCCGCCTTTAAGTTCAAGAACATCATACCATCTGAGATAGTCATTCTGAATCTTGGAAACCGCGTTAAACAAGTCTTTTTCAGTGAACTTCGACTCAATCGGATAGACCCCACCATTAGCACACCAAATATCCGGCTTTCTAATGCCGCTAGGAGTTTGGATGGATGGAAAAGTCTGAGTTTTTACTCCGTGTTTCTCAAGTTCCTTTGCCAACAGGTTCGTTATTGTATCTTCAGTTGGTTTTGGAATCATGATTTTTCACCTTCCTATTTGCTCGAGGCTTTTAGCTTCCTTGTGGCTTCCTCAATTAGTCTCAAGTCTTGCTCGATGTACTCCTTATCCCAATTCTTCAGCCGGGAAGTTATAGTTGAAAAACCTTCGAGTCTAACCCCTTCCTTGATGAACGTCTCCAAAATCTTCCTCTCGTGGGATGTAAGCAGATATTTCCGCATCGAAGCCACACCAGAAACACAATAGAAGAAACCCTTATAAATCAGTTTGTGCACACTACTATTAAAGAACACTTACTGAACTGCAACTACTGACGACACCATACTAAATATGGAGGTGGTTTAATGGTTTTCAGCAATCTACTCGCCTTCCTTCACAGAAAAAAGAAGCCGCATTTGATTGCAGACATGTTGCCAAAGCCATCCTTCCCTGACTTCATAATTATACCACCGGAACAAAACGTCAGTCAGGAACAGGAAAGCGAAATCAAGGAAAAAGAGGACGAGCTTTGCGAGGAACCCAAAGCCCTAAAAACTTTTAGCGCAGCCAATCCGCAAATAGCTCGAGAAAGGGCAGCATCAAAAAACCTGGCTGTCCTATATGCTGGCCGACAGCGGTGGGATTTGTTCGGGCGAAGCCACGCTTATTATGGGCTTCCTCCCGCGTTTGTTCTCCGGCTGTTGAGGCTCGAAACGGATATGAGAGCCGAGGATGAGTTCGCAGACGAAGAGAAACCAATTCTACACTATATGCTGCTTAAGAGATGGATCAAAAAATTGAGAAGCAACGGTAAAAACTACTACTACGGCCTCAACCGAAAAACAGCCGTAATACTTCAAAAGCAATTGTCTAAATCCAACAATCTATATTAGAAATCGCAGACAACCTTTTCCTTGCAATCTGACAATATTTAGGGCTTATTTCTAAGCCTATGAAGTTACGACCAAGCATTCTACAAGCCATTGCCGTTGTTCCCGAACCAATATAAGGGTCGAGCACAATGTCTCCGGGTCTGCTTCCAAGAGTTGTGAGATACATCATCAATTTAAGCGGCTTCACAGTTGGATGAATGTTCCTAGTTTTTGTGTTACGTGTGGATCTGCTTCCATCTCCGTATTCGTTCTTTACATAGTTTCCCGACCCGTCTCGCAGCGGCAAATTGGACTTGACAACTTCAGGCATATCATCGAGACCCATATTCTTCTCTTTGGGAGACGGTTTCGGCACAATTAAAAACGGAAACGTCTTTTGCACGTTTTCTGGCAGCTTCTTAATTCGTTCTTTCCACCAATCGTCAAGGGAAAAGTGGCGCGAGAGAGAACGTACGTCATCATCTAGCACTTCATTGCTCACGAGCAAATTGGCAGGAAAACGCCCTCTATTGTCGCGGCTGACTGATTTGGAGCCCCGCCCCTGATTGTTTGTATCCAATTTCCTCTCATTCTTCCGTGTTTTCTCCAGATTTTCACCTTCAGCCAAGGGTATCCTGCAATCGTCGAACCACGTTACGCCTTTTCTGTTTTCCAATGCCTGATCCACCCAGGTTTTCGTGTTTGGAGGTTTCATAGCTACGATGATGACTTCAACGGCGGGTTTCGGTTGGAATCCGCCAAACGCCCCATCCAACATCTTCGCTTGCTCGCTCACAGGTTTCGTTATTTTAAAACTAGTTCGGTTCGGGTCATTGAAGCCGCCGTTATCTATTTCCCGTTGTATGAGTTTGAACTTTGCACCGTTTTGCCGGCGCTCACCTACAACCTCGGGCAGCACGCCAAGTCGTTTATCGATGGCTTTTGCAATGTTTTCGGCTTTTGGGAATCCTGTGTGATACGTCCAAAAAATCGGGGAAAAATCAATCCTAAATCCTGCTTCAGTTAACCGCCTTGACATTTCTCCCAGACAATCAAGTCGAGGAGAGGACATAATGAACGCAAAGGCTCCGGGCTTTAATACGCGAACACATTGACGCCAGATTTCCACAGAAGGCACCGCTTTATCCCAGTTCCTGCCCATAAAATTCAAGCCATAAGGGGGATCTGTGAGGACTAGGTCGATCGAGTTGTCCGGCAAACTCGGCAAAACAGCTGAACAATTACCGCAGATTACTTTGTTTAGCCACGGCCGAAGCTTCGAAAATTGAGCCTTTTCTGGTACAGGGAGTTTCCATGCTTTCAGAGTTCGTGGTCCCTTAATATTATGTCAGCAAAGCCTTTTAAACTTTTTAAAACAAGAAAAAATTAAGCAGCTGCTGGTTCTATTTTCAGAAATATTTAATAGTCTGGTTGCTAACATGATTATAGGCGACAGTTATGGCTAAAAAACGTAAAGGACCCAATTCTGAAGCGCCAAAGCCCGCCCCCGGCACTTATCCACGTTTTTCTATTGATGTTGTGCTTTTTGTTGATATTTCAAGTTGGTCTCCGAAGCCTTTTTTGACGTAGGCGTTTTTTATGGTTATTTTTTCGCCGACTTTTA
>Ga0272448_1006494_pt1 | contig 12632 bp, 11 predicted proteins | sample YNPCB0191_FD_202220 | JGI IMG/M metagenome (GOLD analysis project Ga0272448, IMG submission 202220) | Hot spring sediment microbial communities from Yellowstone National Park, WY, United States - YNP-CB-019-1 | ecosystem: Environmental > Aquatic > Thermal springs > Hot (42-90C) > Sediment... | reverse complement strand
AAATGACCAGGTCCAGGTTTTCCGGGTCAATCTGGCCAATCTTTATTCTTTTCATTTCCCGAAAGTCAGAGAGCGGGAAGGGGAGGGGGTCGTGGTTAACAACCTGGACTTTCTTGCCCAAAAGTTCAAGCATCTCGGCCAGGGCCAGGCTGGTGTAAAGAGAATCTCCGTCTGGCCTCAGGTGAGAGGTAATAGCAATATTGGCAGCCTTAAAAATTTTTTGAGCGATTTCATTCTTTATCGTCTGGCTCATTTTTTTTAACTAAATCCAGTAATTGATCTATTCTTTCTACCTGATCAATGGTTGTGTCCAGAACAAAAATTAGCTCTGGATTATATCTTAAGTTAAGCCTTGAAGCAAGAAGTTTGCGGAAGTAAGGAGCCTTTTTTCCCAGGAGTTTCAGGACAGCTTCCCGTCTGTTTTTCTCCAGTACAGAAACTGAAATGGTAGCCGTCTTGAGGTCAGCCGGCATCTCCACCCCTGTTACGGTCAGGAAGCCCACCATTTCTGGCAATTCGTTTATGAGATACTGGCTGATTTCTTTCTGGATCAGATGGCTGACTCTTTTTGGTCGGAAAGAACCTTCTTTGATCATGTTTTTTCTCAAGTAAAGTAGTTTATCTCGTGCCCGGAAAGAATGGCCTCAGCAGAAGCGCTGGCCTCTTCCAGGATTTTGTCCAGCACCTGCTGCACCAGGGACAGCTGACTGTTAACCATGGCTACGGCAATTTTTGACCGCTGCCAGCTCTCCTGGAAATCTATTTCCGAGACGGAAACGTTAAAGCGATGTTGCACGCGGTCGGTGAAACTGTTGATAAACCTTCTTTTTTCTTTAAGCGAATGGGAGTATTCTAAAAAAAATTCCAGGGTCAGAACACCAACTACCATGTTAAAATCGCCTTAGACCGGCGACACTTTTTCTTTGATGAAGGCTTCCAGCACATCTCCGGGCTGAATATCCTGGGCTTTTTCCAGTCCGATGCCGCATTCCAGACCCTGCTTGACCTCGGTCACGTTGTCCTTTAGATGTTTCAGGGAAGTAATCCTGGTCTGGTAGAGTAGCTGGTTGTTGCGCAGGACTTTAACTTCAGCGTTTCGGATAATCTTGCCGTCAATCACCTGGCAACCAAGCACTGTGCCGACTTTGGGAATCTGGAAAATCTTTTTTATCCCGGCCCGACCCAGGTAGGTTTCCTTGATGACCGGTTCAAGCAAGCCAGCTACCGCTCTTTTTATGTCATCGGTTAGCTGGTAGATAATCTTGTAGAGGCGAACCTCGACCTTCTCGTTGTTGGCCAGCTCCTGAATCTTGCTGGGAAGCTTGACGTTGTAGCCAATGATAATAGCTTTTGAAGCAGAAGCCAGCAGCACATCAGCTTCCGTCACGTGACCGGTTGAAGCCTGGAGCACGTTAATTTTAACTTTATCTGTGCTGAGAGTAGGGAGAAGCCCCTTTAAAACTTCTACCGAACCGTGTACGTCGGCTTTGACGATAACTGCCAGTTCTTTAGTCTGTCCTTTTTCTATTTTTTTGAACAGGTCTTCAAGAGTTAGAGCCACTTCTTTTTCTGGAGTTTCTTTCTTGATCCTGGATTTACGGAATTCAGAGATGCGCCGGGCAATTTCTAAATCAGGCACTACCTGAAAATAATTTCCTGCTTCTGGCACATCGTTAAAACCCAGCACTTCTACTGGCACCGAAGGTCCGGCGCTCTTCACCGGTTTGCCGAACTCGTCAAACATGGCGCGGGCTTTGCCGTAGGTGGTCCCGGAGATAAAAGCCTGGCCCGGCTGCAGGGTCCCAAGCTGGACGATAACCGTGCCCACTGGTCCCTTCTGCGAGTCGAGCTTTGATTCCAGGATGACGCCCTGGGCTGGCACGTAAGGATTTGATTTGAGCTCCAGGATATCTCCTAGCAGGAGTATCATTTCCAGCAGCTCATCTATGTTGGTCTTGGCCTTGGCCGAAATCTCCACACAGATGGTCTTGCCACCCCATTCTTCGACAATCAGGCCTTCCTTGGCCAGCTGCTGTTTGACCCTTTCCGGGTTAGCTTCTGGTTTATCAATCTTGTTGATGGCCACGATAATGGGCACGTTAGCTACCTGGGCATGGCTGATGGCTTCCTTGGTCTGGGGCATAACACCATCGTCAGCGGCCACCACCAGGATAACAATATCAGTAATCTGAGCGCCGCGAGCTCTTAACTGGGTGAAAGCTTCGTGACCAGGTGTGTCAACGAAGGTAATGTAGCGGTTCTTGTACTTTACCCGGTAGGCACCTATGTGCTGGGTAATGCCACCGGCTTCTTTTTCAGCGATGTTGGAGGAGCGAATGGCATCGAGCAGGGTAGTTTTCCCATGGTCAACGTGTCCCATGATGGTAACTACCGGCGGCCTTGATTCCAGGTAATCAGCCATCTTGAAGGCCAGTTTTTTTATGTCTTGCTCGAGGGAAACCATTTCCAGGTCAACCTTGATAATCTTGGAAATAGCCCGCAGCAGGACTTCATCAACCAGGTCAGAGGCCGAAACATCGTAGCCAGCTGCTTGCAGGTGTTCCAGCAGGTCCTTGGGCTTGATCTTGAAGCGTTCGGCCAGGTCCTTGACCGTGGACCCCTCCTGTATCTGGATTTTTATCTTGGGCTTGGCCGGGCCTTCTTTGGCTGTCTTCTTCTTGGGAGCAGCCCCTTTCTGTTGTTCTGGCTTATTTTTAGTTTTGTCCATCATCATCTCTTAAATTTATTCCTGTTTTATGGAAATTTTCCAGCCGACCAGTTTGCTGGCCAGCCTGACATTTATACCCTTCTTGCCGATGGCCAGGGAGAATTGCTCCTTGTCCACTCGGGCTTCCATTTCTTTCTCTTGCTTGTTGGTGATAACGATTTTGCTCACCCGGGCCGGGTTCAAAGCTGCTTTGGCATAGTTAACCGGGTCAGAAGACCATTCTATGATGTCAATTTTTTCTCCCTGGAGTTCCTTAGAAATAGCCAAAATCCTGTTTCCCTTAACCCCGATGCAGGCTCCAACCGGGTCCACATCCTGGTCCTGGCTGAAAACTGCCACCTTGGCTCTTTCTCCGGGCACCCGGACAGCATCCTTGACCTTGATCGTTCCGGAAGCGATTTCTGGAATCTCCAGCTCCAGGAGTTTTATCAGGAACCGGGGCGAGGTCCTGGTCAGGATGACTTGGGGTCCTCGTATATTTTTCTGAACCTGAGCAATCAGAGCCTTGACCAGGTCTCCTGGTTTGTACTCGTCGTTGGGAAGTTTATCCTTGAGGGACAGGAAAGTTTCTGTTCGGTTTACTTCAAGCACCAGGCCGTTGTTTTCAAAGCGACGCACAACTCCGGTCACGATTTCTCCAACCCTGGGGGCGAATTCTTCGTAAACCTTTTCCAGTTCAGCGTCCCGCACTTTCTGGAAGATAACCTGCTTGGCGGCCTGAGCAGCGATGCGGCCGAGAGTTTCTGAAGGCAGCTCAATTTCAATTTTCTCGCCCAGTCTGGCTTCCGGGTTATGCTGAAGAGCTTCATCCAGGACAATTTCTGTGGCCGGGTCATCCACCTCCTCCACCACTGTCTTGATCACGTAAACCCGCAGGTCGCTTTTTTCTGGCTTGAAGTCAACAAATATTTCTTCGCCGTCCTTGAAAAACTTGGCGGCCGCAATGCGCAGGGATTCTTCTATGGCTTTGACAATCACCCGTGGTTCCACGCCTCGCTCTTTGCTGAGCTGGTTAATGGTGCTCCAAACGTTGACTTTCATGCTGAGGCTTATCCTTCCTTGTGTTAAAACGGATTAGAATTATATCTTAAATAGACAAATGTTGCAATTAATCAGGGGAGAATAATCTCAGGAGACTTCCCCATGCAGGCTGTAGGGACCGCAGTCTGTTATTTTTACTTCTACAAACTGGCCGCAAACATCTTCAGGGCTTTTAAAATTCACCACCTGATAACCCTCGTTCCGGCCCTGGAAAAGCTGACCTTTCTTGCTTGGGCCGAGACAGAGAACTTTAATTTTTTTCCCTACCAGGTTCTGGTTGAGCTGGAGCTGGATTTCTTTTTGCCGGTTTTGCAGCCTGGTCAACCTGGCAATTTTAATTTCTTCCGGGACGTCGTCTTTCAGGCGGCTGGCAGCCGAATAGGGACGCGGCGAGTAGCGAAAAGAAAAGATGTTGGTGAATTTAATTTTTTCCAGCAGGTCCATGGTCTGCTGAAAATCTTCTTCAGTTTCGGTTGGGAACCCAACGATGAGGTCAGTGGAAAGACTGATGTCAGGCATCAGGGACTTCAACCAATCTATTTTTTCCAGGTAATCTTCCCTGGTATAATTCCGGTTCATCATGCTCAGAATGCGGTTTGAACCGGACTGCAGCGGCAGGTGAAGCTGATGGCAGACTTTATCCACTGAGGCCATGGTTCTGGCCATTTCCAGGGTAAAATTTTTTGGGTGGGAGGTGATGAACCTGATCCATTCTATGCCTTTTACCTCGGCGGCTCTTTTCAAGACCTCGGTAAGCCCAGCACCAGTTTCCGGGTCGCGGTAGGAATTTACATTCTGGCCGAGAAAATGAATTTCTTTATACCCCCGGTTGGCCAGCTCTTCAACTTCTTTTAAAACGGATTTTAGCGGTCGGTACTTTTCCCGGCCGCGGGTAAAGGGCACCACGCAATAAGTACAGAAATTATCGCACCCCTCCATGATGGTCACGTAAGCAGAGATGTTGCTTTCTCTGGCTTCTTGCCAGATAGGCAGTTCTGTCCAGCTTCTTTTCCAGGCCGTGCGCACTGCCTTTTCGGTGATAGAATTACGGAGAAGTTCTGGCAGGACCTCGTACTGGGCGGGGCCCACCACCACATCCAGGTGGGGAAATTTCTGGATCAGCTTTTCGCGGTAAAGCTGCGCCACGCAGCCGAGACAGGCTACCACCACCGGCCGAGTCTCCTTCTGTTTTTTCAGGCGGCCGAGGTAGGAAAAAAGTTTTTCCACTGATTTTTCGCGCACCGCGCAGGTATTAATAAGGATGAAGTCGCTGTGCTCCGGCGAATTAGCTCTTACGGCTCCTTCAGTCAGCAGCAGACTGGCCACATGCTCAGAATCATTTTCATTCATCTGACAGCCGAACGTATGGATGTAAAAAGATTTGCCGCTCAGCATGGATAAAATCCTGAACCTTTCTTTCTTCGCTTTCTTTTAAAATTTTAAAATTAACCCAGGAAATGAGCCTGGAGGTTTAATTATAGCTTAATTTCTGGGTTCTATGATTATTTACCTGCAGAATTTTGCTGGAGGAGTTCTCTGGCCATCTGCAGGCTGGCTTCAGTCAGCTTGGTTCCAGAAATTAACCTGGCGATTTCCTCGGTCCTCTCTTTCTCTTTAAGCTTTTTCACCAGGGTGTAGGTTCGGTCTTTTTCTGTTTTCTTTTCCACCCGGAAATGGCAGCCGGCCGAGGAGGCCAGCTGGGGCAGGTGAGTGATGCACAGCACCTGGTGGTGTTTAGAGAGCTGCTGGAGTTTTCTGGCTACTGAGGTGGCGGTTTGCCCGCCAATTCCCGCATCAATCTCATCAAAAATCAGAGTTTTGCCGGTCTCCCTTTCTTTGCCTAAAGCTTTAAAAGCCAGCATCAGTCGGGAAAGTTCTCCTCCGGAAGCAATTTTTCTGAGCGGCCTGAGGTCTTCGCCGGGGTTCGGGGAAAATAAAAATTCTGCTTCTTCAAGTCCATTTTCCTTGAGGCTGGCAGCGTCTTCAATAGTGGGAGAAAGAGCCTGAAAAGCAGTGACTAACCGGACCTTGGGCATGGCCAGCTGGCTTAGCTCTTTTTCCAGCATCTTCTCCAGTATCCGAGCTTTTTCCCGACGAATGGAAGAAAGCTCGGAGGAAAGTTTGAGGTAATGGTCAAATTCTCGGGCTATTTCTTTTTCCAGCTCGGCCAGTTTTTCTTCGCTTTTTTCCAGTTCTTCTTTTTCAACTTTTATTTTATGGAGATAGTTGAGTACTTCTTCTACGGTCGAACCGTACTTTCTCTTGAGTCTTTCCATCAGGCTCAGCCGAGCTTCAACCTCTTCCAGTCTTTCCGGAGAAGGAGCATGTTTATCTCTGAGGTCCATCAGAGTGTTTACCATTTCTTTAAGATAGATGGTGAATTCGTTCATTTGCGCGGCCGGGTTTTCCAGCTCAGAAAAATAGCTGCTAAGCTCTGTAATTAGTATCTGAACTTTTTTAAGCCCGGAGATAAGAGATTCTTCGCTTTCATAGGTCAGGTCAATTATGTTGTTGACCGACAGGGCAATTTTTTCGGCGTTTTTGAGGATAGAACGTTCCTGGAGCAGTTCTTCTTCTTCTCCTGGTCTCAAGTCGGCCCCTTCTATTTCATTAATCTGAAAATCAACAAAATCCAGTCGCTGCAGTCTTTCTTTTTTTCTGTTTTCCAGGTTAGCCTTTTCCCGCATTAGAGCCCGGACTTTCTGGGCCTGTTGTTTGACTTTTTCTCTGAGTTCCAGGGCTTCGGCAAAGGCATCCAGGAATTTCAGGTGATTGCTGGTGTCCAGTAAAAAGATGTGATCATTCTGGCCATAAATGTCTATCAGCCTCTCTCCGATTTCTTTTAGCTTCTTAAGCGGCATCAGAAGACCATTAAGGTAGGATTTACTGACTCCACTGACTGAAATGCTCCTCTGGATCAGGAGTTCATTTTCCAGTCCGTCTCTCATTTCTTCGGGAAAAATCTTGGGGTCCTCTATGGTGAAGACGGCTTCAATGGAGGCTTCCTCCTTTCCTGTTCTGATCAGGTCCGGAGAGGCTTTTTCTCCGAGCAGGAGTTTCAGGGCGTCAATGATGATGGATTTGCCGGCTCCAGTTTCACCGGTCAGGATGGTAAAGCCTGGTTCAAGCTCAAGCTCCAGGTCTTCAATGGTGGCCAGGTTTTTAATTCCCAGGTACCTGAGCATGTTTTTATCTACTGACCCATCTCATTTAAATTTTATAATTCTTACTTCCGGCTTATTCAGCCAGGACAAATTTTATTTCAGGATGTAAGGTTTTAAAGCTCTTTCACAGTTAATGCGGCCATAGCCAGCATAATCGTCCCGCCCGGGATCGCCTATATCATCGGCCGTGTACTTGATGATCTTCATTATTTCACCAGGTGTCAACCAGGGCTTACCGGATTTTATTAAAGCTGCCAGCCCGGCTACATGCGGAGCGGCCATGGAAGTTCCCGTGGCATAGGCATAGGGCAGATGTCCGGGCAAGGTAAGCCACAAAGGATAAGCGCTCAAAACCCAAACTCCGGGTGCGACCACATCCACTTCTGGCCCATAATTGGAAAAGCTGGCTACCTGGTCGTTGTAATCGCTGGCTCCGACGGCCAGGCAGTATTGATCGTAGGCCGCGGGGTAAAGCACGCTTGAATGCTCATTGCCGGAGGCGGCCACCAGGACCAGGCCTTTTTCGTAGGCATATTTAAGAGCTTCTTCCATAGTCTCAGATGGATCGCTGCCGCCCAGGCTCATGTTGATGACCGAAACCTTTAGGCCATTCTGCTCAAAGTCTGCTGCCCACATCAAAGCCTGGACCACCCAATCATAATCGCCCTCACCTTGAGCAGTGATAACTTTGATGGGCAGTATCTTACAATTCCAGGCCAGGCCGGCCACTCCCTCAGCGTTATTGGTTTCGGCGGCAATGATGCCAGACACGTGTGTCCCATGATAAAAATCATCGTAGGCATCATCATCGTTGTTAGCGAAGTCTTTGCCCTTGGAGATAACTTTGTTCTTCAGGTCAGGATGGGTGTAATCCACACCTGTATCGATCACGGCTACCAGCACGTTTTCAGAGCCTTTGTTATAATCCCAGGCTGAAGTGGCCTTGATATCCGCGCGAGCTGTCCCTGATGGGCTACCAGGAATCTGCAGCACGCCGCCCGGGTTATATAAAGCATATTGTTTGCTGAAAAGCGGATCGTTGGGGGTGTCACATAACCTTACTTTGTAGTCAGGTTCGGCGTAGAGGACATCCGGATTTTTTTGCAGGGCGGATAAAGTTTCTTCCACCGAAGATTCATTTCCTACTCTGACCACATGAACATTCAACTTTGGTATTATTTTTTCTGAGCGGGCCTCATAGGCCTTCAGGATGGAGTCAGCGGCTTGGATACTCATCTGCGGTTTGAATTTGACCAGGATTTTTTCGGAAGAATATTTTTTTCCGGAACCGGAGCCGGAAATCATCTCCACTACCTGCAGCTTTGCGCTTCCAGGCGGAAGAGATTCATCTGTTGGCAATTTCTGAAGGCTTTTATTTTTTTGCGGGTTGTTCCGGTCCTGGGTCTTGGCTGCCAGCAGTTCAAGGTGACCGACCAGCAGGCCGATGACCACCAGTAAAGCCAGACCGGCAACCAGAAAAGATTTGGTTCTTATTTTGTTAATGGGTTTATTTTTCATAGCCATTCTCCTGCTTTAGTTATTTTAGAATGAATAAAGAATTCCAATCCCGCCGGCCAGGGAAGTTTTGCTGGCGGGGTAGACAGTGAGCTGAGGAATGAAGGAAAAATGATCAACAAGGGTGATGTTGGCCCCAAGGGAAAGCTTCAGAAAGCCTGAACCCTTGAGCTTTTTAGATTCAGAACCGGACAGGTCAGCAATTTTCTCAGTAGCTTTAAAGTCTCCCCAGAAGAATGAGGTGCCCAGGACGACAAAAGGTTGAACTTTATCCAGACCCTCATAAAGCAAGAACAGTCCACTTGAAGCCTGGCTCCAGGCAGGCTTTACCTCAGCCTCTCCAGCCTCGGTAAACCCTTCAAGGTTGAATTTCTTTTTTTGACCAAAGTAACTGAAGAAATCAGCCGTTAGTCCCAGGGTAAGGTCCTTAAAGCTGAAAACCGGCCAGTCTGCTTTCAGACCGAATACCGGGCCAGGCCGGCCGCCGGCTTGGTAATCAAGAGAAATTGGCAAATGATTGAACATTATCCCGTTAAGCTTGGTGGTGCCATAGCCCAGGTAAAAGGCCAGGTCCACCGTCCCGCCAAGGTTCTGGACCTTGAAGGTTAAAAAGCCCTGTGGTGAAGAAAGAGTAGTCTTTTGAGCCTCGGCTTTTATGCCTCTTGATTCATAATTGGTTTGAAACCCGAGGTACCAGTTTTGATTTTTTGCCTGCAGACTGCGCTGGGCAAAAAGCCCGCTGGAAGTAAGAATAAAAATTGCCAGCCATATCAGCAAATTAGTAATTTTCTTTTTTAACATTAGACCTCCTTTTTGCTTACCTTGTTACTTTTTTTCGTTATCTTTCTTTTTATCCTTTTCGCGGTCTTTATTTTTGTTAATTTCTTCAATAGCCATCAGCCTTTTTTGGGCTTCTTTGACAAATTTGCTGTTAGCATAATCAGAAACCAGCTTAGTAAAATACGGGAAAGCGGCCTCGTAGTTTCGGCTGTTGAAGTAGCTGTCAGCAATGTAAAAATAAAGCGCATCCATTTTCTTAAAATCAGGATACTTGGTGATAATATCCTGCAACCGTCCGATGGCTGCTTTGTAAGCTCTGGATTTGTAATAAAACTCTCCGATGCCGAACTCATGCTCGGCCAGCCGCTGTTCACAATCTTTAATTTTTTCTTCGGCCTGACGGGCATATTCGTTATTTGGATAGTTGGCCACCACTTTCCTGAATTCTTGTAGGGCCTGAATGGTCTTGGTCTGGTCCCGACCTGGTTTCAGAGCATTTTTGTAGTAGGTCAGGCCAATTTGGTATTGGCAGTAGGGAACAGAAGGGCTTGTCGGGTAGAGGCTGATGAATTCCCGGTATTCAGCGGCCGCCAGAATCAGGTTAGCCTCGTCACCCTTTTTGAAGTAAGTATCAGCAATAAGGATTTTGGCTCTCTGAGCATAAAAGCTCTTGGGAAAGGAATCAATCACCTGACGGAGAAACAAAACGCCCTTTTCTGTATCTTTTTTTAGGTATTCTTCACCCAGTTTGAACAGAGCTTCATCCGAGGAAACCGTTTCCTCTGGCAGAGTTTCCAGGGAAAGTCCTTTTTTCCGGCAGGAAGTTGATGTAAAGGAGAGGACTACTAAGAGTAAGACGATGACCAGAGTGATTCTTTTTTTCATCTTTAAAACCTCATTTATCTCTAGATGTTCGGCCGTTGAAATCCTGAGCTATTAGCTTCATCTTCTTAATGATTTCGATCGGTTCGCGGGCCCCGTAGACCGAAGAACCGCAGATGGCGATGTTCATGCCCAGAGAAAAAAGCTCAGCCAGGTTATCGAGTTTAACTCCGCCATCAACGGCAATCAACGTACCCAGCTTTTTTTCTTTAATCCACTGGCTCAAGCGGCGAATCTTTTCCCTGGTGGCAGGAATAAATTTCTGGCCTCCCCAGCCAGGGTTTACGGTCATGACCACGATAAAATCCAGCTCTTCCAGCACTTCGTTGAGCAAAGTGAGCGGTGTGGCCGGGTTCAGAGCCAGACCGGCTTTCCGGCCCGCCTCCTTTATGGTCTGGAGGTCCTTGTGCACATGCTTGGAAGCTTCCAGATGAAACGACAGCCAGTCGGCGCCGGCTTCCAGGAACAGAGGGATCATTTCTTTGGGATTATCCACCATCAGATGGACGTTGAGAGGCAAGGCAGTATTCTCACGCAAATCAGCCACTAACTTATGGCCAAAGGTGATGGAGGGGACAAAATGTCCATCCATGACGTCTACGTGCACCATGTCCGCCCCGCCGGCTTCAGCCATTTTTACGGCCTCGGCCAGCCGGGAAAAGTCTGCCGAAAGAATGGAAGGAGCAATAAAGTACATTTTAGCGGCTTACCTCCAGATGGATTGGATTCCTTTTCTGGATAGGATAACCTCCCGGCGGTGACTGTTTGATGATGATGCCTTTTTCCAGGCCGGGGTAATAGACGTACCTGATGTCTTCAACTTTAAAGCCAGCATTTTTCATGAACAAAAGTACCCGGTCAACTTTTTTCCCGATCAAATCAGGCATCAGGTAGGTTGGTTCACTTTCTCCCTGGCTCACCAGCAAGTTTACCTGAGCGCTGCGTTCTGTTTCGGTGTCTGGAGGTGGCTGCTGGGCAATAATCCGGCCAGCAGGGTAACCCGGGGTGTGGATCTGGCTGAGCATTCCCCGGTTGAGACCAACCTGGCGCATGGTTGAAACTGCTTCTTCCAGACTCTTGCCCAGAAAATTGGGGACCATCACTGATTCACTGCCATTGCTGACGATAACTGAGATGGTGCGGTTAACCTTGATTCTTGAACCAGCAGCCGGGTCCTGAGTGATTATCCGGCCCCGGGTCACTTCGTTAGAAAACTGAACCCCGGAAACCACCAGGCCCAGGTCTCTTTTCTGCAGTTCAGTGCGGGCCTGGTCTGCGGTTTTGCCGGTTATCTCGGGCACATAGACTATTTCATCGTTTAGAATTATCTGGGAGGAAATAAAAGCTCCGCTGAAAAAGAAGATTAAGACAAGCAGGAGCACATTAGCCAAATCCAGGTACCAGTAGCTTTTATCCTTGCCCATGAGCTATGTATTCTTTTTTAAATAAATTTAATAGGTTAATTAATATCATAGATTGATAACCAAGTAAACACGAATTGAGTTGCCCGTGGGCTTGATGGATGATTGATCTGCTCGGATCTGGTCGCAGAATTTAAGTTTGTTAGAAGAGTTGTTAGAAACATGGATAAATTCTATAATAACTTGCTAAAAAGGTAAGAAAGTTAAAGGAGATTAAAATGGAAAGGTTTTCTGATTTCAGGAGCGATACCGTAACCAGACCAACTGAAGAAATGCGCCGAGCCATGTATGAAGCGGAAGTCGGTGATGATGTGCTTGGCGACGACCCGACTGTTCAGAAACTGGAGGATCTGGCTGCTTCCATCATGGGCAAGGAAGCCGGCCTCTTTGTTCCTTCCGGCACCATGGGCAACTCCATTGCCATGAAAATGTGGACCAGGGAGCTGGAAGAAGTCATCGTGGAAGAAAAATCCCACATCTACAACATGGAATCAACTCATATGACTTTTATCTCCAGGGTCACACCCCGGCCGCTGCCCTCAAAAAGAGGCGCTTTGGACCCGGAGTTAGTCCGAAAGCATGTGCGCCTGCCCTCGGTGCACACCCCGCGGACCTCTCTTATCTGCCTGGAAAACACGCATAACAACTGGGGTGGAGCGGTTATCCCGCTGGAGACCTTCAAGGGAATCAGGAAAATCGCCGATGAGTACGGGCTCAAGGTGCACCTGGACGGCGCCAGGGTTTTCAATGCTTCCATGGCCTCCGGGGTTCCAGTTAAAGAATATGCCAGGTACTGCGATTCAGTGATGTTCTGCCTGAGCAAAGGGCTGTCTTCTCCGGTTGGCTCAATGCTCGTGGCTGACCGTCAGACCATTGATTATGCCCGCCGAATTAGAAAAGCTCTGGGCGGCGGTATGAGGCAGGCTGGCGTGCTGGCCGCCTGCGGGATTATTTCCCTGACTAAAATGGTAGACCGGCTGAAAGAAGACCACATAAGAGCGAAAAGGCTGGCTGAAGCCATCCACGACCTGCCGGGCATCAGCCTTAACCCGGAAGAAGTGGAGACTAACATCATTGTTTTTTATTTCAACCATCCGCGCC
>Ga0272448_1006492_pt1 | contig 12633 bp, 7 predicted proteins | sample YNPCB0191_FD_202220 | JGI IMG/M metagenome (GOLD analysis project Ga0272448, IMG submission 202220) | Hot spring sediment microbial communities from Yellowstone National Park, WY, United States - YNP-CB-019-1 | ecosystem: Environmental > Aquatic > Thermal springs > Hot (42-90C) > Sediment... | reverse complement strand
AAAGTATGTTTAAGCAGGAACCATGGGCTCTTGTGATAACTGATCAGAGAATGTTATTTGCAAAATGGACTCAAGAACTATTTAAGAAAGAATCAGAAAGAAGAAAAGAGGAAACAAAAGAAGCAGGTGGGGGCAAATTAAAACAATTTTTCTCTCAGATGGGTACAGGATTCACATATTATAAGAAATACTATGAAATGACCCCAGATGATATTCTTAAAGAACATAATGAAAACTTTACACTGGCACCATCTGATATTGTAAGTCTTGATATGAAAAAAGGAAGAGGAAAAGGTGGAGCAATAATAAATGTAAAAGTTGGAGTAAATATCGGTGGAGGAGGAGATATAGATGACCTTGAAACACCTCATGAACTTATAATAAATGCTAAAACAGGAAAAATGATTTTCACCTTCAACACTAATTTCAACAAAGTAAGAGGTGCCCTAAACCAAGCCTTTAATGTGTAAAACATTATCCAAAATAAGTATATAGATCTAATAAATTAGTTTAATTAATATACTTTAATTGATGTTTTATAAATTTTATATTTAAATTACTAAGATACTTAATTTATTTTTTAAAAAATGCTTGATAATTTTTTAAATTTTATTATTATGGAAAAAATTAAATTATGGATAAAAGAAATGAAGAAAATTTTTTATTGATGTTTTATACTATTTAATTATAATTATTATTTTTTTTACTATTAATTATTAATTATAGATTAATTATTTATCAATTAACTTTTCTATATCTTTAGGGATTATTAAAAAATCATGAGTTAATAAACAATCATTTATATCTCTAACTTCTATAATTATTAACCAATCATCATCCGGTAAGTTATTTAAATCATAATAATCTAATATAAAATTAATTTTATATGTATCTAAAGACCTTAAATTGATAATTTCATTTTTTTCTTTAATAAGATCAATTTTACTGTCGTAAAGTTTTAAGGATAATTTTAATTCATATAAGAATTTTGGCTTTTCTAATAAAAATATTGAGCCATTAATTTCAACTAAAACCCTTTCTTTTGGTTTATATTCATTTTTATCTTCAGTTAACCTATATCCATATTGATTATTTTCTACTATATATGAAGTATAAGATTTATAGTTACATATAATATTAAAATTACAAATTTGAACATTATATAAATTATAATCAATGTTATATTGCTCTTTAGGATATATTTCAGTGAAAATAAAGGGGATTAAAAAATAACTAATTTTTTTTAAAAAGACAATATCATCCCACTTTAAAATAAAGTTTCTTTTACAATTAAAGAATTCTTCTTCTAAAAATTGTTTATAAAATGGATAGAATACAGCATAAAAGCCATATTGTTGAGGGTCACTTTTTAACATCTCTATAAATTCTTTAGTGTGGAAATATTCGCTGTGATATCCAAAGTTAAAAACTTTATAAAAAGAATTTTCACTATAATAATCTTTTTCAATATCTTTTTCTTTATCTTCAGACCTTGTTCCATTATTAAATTTATTTTTTTTATAGCGTTCAATTAAGTTATAAAGGTAACCTGAAGAATCATTTATTATAATTCCTTCATTGTTATATCCAATAACAGTTACACTATGAGATTCAAATAAATTATAAAAATATGTTAAAATCACTGGTCTATTTAGATTTATATTATATCTTACAATATTAAAAAATTCATTTAAGAATTCATTGCTAAATTTTAATGAATTTATGAATTCAAATTTAACATTTAATTTAAAAATGTTTTTTAGTAATTTGATTAACCTAAAATAAGATAAAAATTGATTAAAATATTTACTAAGCTTTGAGAGTTTTTCTTTTTTATTATAATTATCTGAATTTAACATATACAGCAATTCATTTGGTTTTAAAAAGGTAGATATTTTATAATTATGAAAATCGTGATTTTTTTTGATCCCATAATAATTTAATATTGAACAAGCAGAAATAAAATGGCACCAAGGAGTTAACATTTGATTATAAGCAGGAACTGGTAAAATTTTCTCTTCACTTGGTGAAATAAATTTCGGTGATAAAAAGCTTCCTACTAAAAAGATAATAAAAAAGGTTAAAATAAATATATTAAGTTTTTTCATTAAATTTATTTTAATAAAAACTATTGAAATAAATCAATTTATATTTTAATGAAATCTAAAAAAATTTTAGTTCTTTTGTATTAATTTCATACTTACAGCTTTAAATTATATTTTCTAAAATTTATTTAAAAACTAAATATTTAGTATATTTTTAAAATAAAATATCTTATTCTAGACTAAAACAATATAAATATCCTAATATAGTACCAAAAAATATTTTTCCATTAGAATAAGATGGAGAAGAAAAAATTGGTTTTCCTATAAAAATATCAAATTCTTTTTTTATTTCACCAGTTAAAATATCAATTCTATAAAATTTACCATTTGAGGAAGTTATAAAGATATTTTTATTAATTATTAATGGGCATGTGACTATCCCGATATTACCGGCTTTTTCTTCTTTATACATTGGTTCAGGTAATTTTGTTTTCCATTTTATGTGTTCATTTGAATCTAAGCAATATATTTCATTTGTATTTGTTGTTATTATAAGATGATTCTCATACTTTAGAGGTGTTCCAGAAATCCTAAAATCATTATTTAGTTTGTTTAAATAAATCTCTTTTATTGTTTCTCCAGTTGTTAAATCTAATTTCAACAATTTATTATCACAACCTATAAAAATATTATCATCAATAATTGTGGCTGAAGAGGTTATAATCTCTCCTTTTTTAATTTCCCAAATTAATTTAGGACTATCAGGTTTCGAAATCTCGAAACAAAAAATTTTTCCAAAAACAGACCCAAAAATTAAATAATTATTATATATAGTTGGATATACAAAAGATACATAATCATTATTAAGAAAAATCTTTTTAACCAACTTTCCTAATCTGTCAATAATATACATATTACCATCATGAGAGAAGCAATATATTAAACCTTTATAAAATATTGGTGGAGATGTTATTATATTTTCTGTTTTGTGTTTCCAGTAAACTTCTCCATTATACTTACTAATTGCAACTATAGTATCATTTGCAGGAACAATTAATAAATTATCCATTATTATTGGTGAACTATATATTGGAAATGGTAAATCTATATTTAACTTCCATACTATTTTTCTACTATTAATATCTAATGAATAAACTTTACCTTTATAAGTAACTATATAAAGTTTATTCTCTGAAATCGGAATTGAGGCCCAAATTTCATCATTAAATTCTTCTTTCCACAATAATTTAATATCATTATAATTGATTTTGATTTTTTGATCATGAGAAAAATTTCCACCAATTGTTACCCAATCTTCATAATTTTGAGAACCCTTTTGTAGTGTTTTATTATTATTTGAAATTAATAAAAATGAAATTATAAATATTGATAGAAGAATTATTATTAAAAAATAAAAATATTTATTTAATTTTTTATAGTATATTGGGATTGTTGGTTTTTGGGTATATTTTCCTCTTGAAATTACATAAGTTTCAGAAATTGTTGACTTATATGATTTCGATAATAAAGAAATTATATCTTCAGGTTTTTTGAATCTTTCATTTGGATTTTTTTTAAGAGATTTATTAATGAATTCTTTTAAATCATTTGGTATATCATTAATTATTTTTTCTATAGAAGGAATCTCAAAATTTAAATGTTTATACATATATTCAACTGGAGTATTGGCTATAAATGGTGGTTTTCCAGCAATCATTTCATATACAATAATACCTAAAGAATAAATATCGCTTCTTATATCTACATTTTCACCTTTGATTTGTTCAGGGGATGCATATTTCGGTGTGAAAATTAAAGTTGATGTTGTAATTGATGAACCTATTGTTTTTGCTATACCAAAATCCATTATTTTTATATCTCCACTTTTTGTTATCATTATATTTTGTGGTTTCAAGTCCCTATGTGCTATGATTCCAATTTTGTTTGCATATGAAAGAGCATCACATACTAAAATAATAAATTTTCTAATAAAATCATAACTAAATTTATTTGTGTTATTTTTCATTAATTCAGCAAGTGTATTTCCCTCAACATATTCCATTAAGATATAAATTTCATCATCTTCTTTAAAAACATTATAAATTTTAACTATATTTGGATGGTTTAATTTTTTGCCTATCTCAGCTTCTCTGATAAATCTTTTTATAGCCTTTTGGTCTTTTATTAGTTCTTTATTTAATTTTTTTAATGCATATAGTTTATTATCTTTTTTATTTTTAACTAAATAGACAGTCGCAAAACCACCAGAACCTAATTCTTTTATTACTTCAAAATTTTTCATTTTTCAGAAAAATAAACAGCTGACCAATATAGAAAAGCAGACAGTTCGCCTCTTTTTGCTTTATTATTAGGAAAGAATCTATTTGATACAATTATTGGTTCTTCCTTAGGAATAATATTTTTTTGATAGGCACCTTCAATATTTTTATAAGCCCAAAAGTTTTTAGGAACATCAATAAAATGTTGAATTGGTGAATTAAATAAAATATTCAATGCATTAGTTAAAACAGTCACCGCTTCTGCTTTTGTAACTTTTCCATTTGGTTTAAATGTTCCATCTGGATAACCTTTCACTAAGCCAACACTTACAGCCTTTTCAATATAACCATAAAACCAGCTATTGCTATCATTATTTTCAACATCTTTAAAACTACTAGTTATTGGTAGAAAAGGTTCTAAACGTAAGAATTTACAAACTTGAACAACAAATTGAGCCCTTGTTACTTCTTCATAAGCTTTTACTGTTTTATCTGGATAACCCTTAATTACACCAAACTCAAAAAGAACTGAAATATAGTTTGAACCATATGAACCTTCAACATCTTTAAAACCAGTAATTTCTTTTGCAAATTTGTTATATATATCAAGTATTCTATTTTTAGATTTTTTAAATATATCTTTAACTTTGTCTATTAACCAATATTGTAGAATTGCATTTTTTTCTTTAAAACTCATTGTATATTTATATTTGCCATAAAATTCTTTTTTAATATTTATAACTGACATAAAACCTTGCCAAAATGAACTTTCATTAGGTAATAAAGTTATAGTATCAACACTATATGCAATTTTGTCTTCTTTTATAAATGTTCCTTTAGGATTTGTTACCCATGGTGATAAAAATCCAAAACTAAATGCAACTTCATTATTATAAGTGATTGAAATTGGCTCTTTCTTGTCAAAGTTATAACCTTTTAATGAAGGTGGATTTTTTATATCTATTTCATTATTACCAAAAATAAGTAATTTTTCAGGATTTGAAATTTTTGCTTCCATTAATGTTGCACCAAAGTATGATGAACTACTAAAACTAATTTGCATTTGACCTAAATTTTCAAAACTTCCCAATACATAACTATAATTTTCATCAGTAGGTGAAATTATTATCCATGAGACCCTTAATTTTTTTAACCCATATTTATCTCCATAAAAACTTTCACTTTTTACTACTTTAAAATCATATTGATCATATAAAATTTCAATATATGGACCTTCTAACAATTCTAATTCTGATTTTTCTTTTTGTATAGAAGATTCAATTTTTTCTACAACAACTTTTCTTTCCTCTGGTAAACCTATTTTTGAAATTACAGTATCTTTATCTGATGAGTTAATTTGGACAAAAACATTGGAGGTCGAAAATACAGCATCTTTTTTGCCATCATTATCTAAATCTTCATTAGATGAAGTATTGCTTGGTGGGACATATGGCTTAATGTCTAAATTGAGTTTTACTCTTCTTTCTAATGGATTACCATATTCAACATTGAATACTAATTCAATATTAAAAACACCAGAAACAGCTCTAGTTGGAGAAATATTTAGTGTTATTTCTCTACTTTCATTAAATTTTAACGAATCAATTATCGATGGATTTGCTGTTATCCAAGGAACATTAATTTGAGTTATCCTTAAATTTTTTATTTTACCTTCAGAAACTTCTATTCTAATATTTTTAGTGATAGATTCACCAGCATCAAGAGACAAATCAATTCTATCTGGAGCAACTGTCCATTTTCCTTCTAAATAATATAATTTAAAGTCATAATTTTTATTATCACCTGGATTAATATTTATTCCAATTTTAGATTCGTTTTTATAATTCTCTTTAGACACTGTTAATGAATATTGGCCTGGTGTAATATCTTTTATTTCATAATCACCATAGACATTTGAGTAAACTTCTTTATTAATTATTCCAGATAATGTAATTTTTGCATTACTTACAAAATTTCCATCTTCATCAATTATTTTTCCATAAATTCTACCAGGCAATAATTCAACATAAATTTTTCCACTTAATGTTAAATTTGAAGGACTCCCTTTACTTACGCTTACATTAATTTTAAATGGAAATTCACCATAAATTGAAATTCCAGGAGATACTTTTAAACTCAAATTTAAACTTATTCCACCTTCCAATCTATATGGCATAGATGGTTTGTTAATAATTTCTAACCAAGATGGTCCCTCTAAAGTTATATCAGAAATTTCTGCTGGACAATTATCAGTTGAAATTGTGAAATTTTCAATTAATGAACCCCCACCCTTTAATCTTGGATTTAAAGTTTGAGGTGATAATGAAACATTTCCATAAGTCTCTTTTAATATTAGATTAACATCTTTTGTTTCTTTACCACCCTCAACTTTTATTCCACTTAGTTCGTTTGATTTTAAACAATCTTTCTGTACAATTACCGAATATGTCCCTGCTGGTAAATCACAAAATTTATAAAATCCATTAGAATCAGTTCTTGTAGTCGTCTTTATTGGTCCGGATGTTATTTTAACTTCTGCATCAAAAACTGCATTCCCTTTTTCATCTTTAACATATCCGGAAAAACAACCCTTGCCCGCTTTAACATAAATTGAACATTCATCACATATTGTAGTAGTCGATAGCACACATAATTTGTATGTTCTTTGACCACTTGGACCATCTAATTTACCATATGCGATAACAACTGTTTTGTTTGCAGGTAGATGTATTTTATATGACCAAGTACCATCTGGTCTCATAACAGTATAAATAGCATCAACTTCCACATTAGATCTTCCGTATATTTCAATATATTCACCTAATTCATAAGTTGCTCCACAGTCTTTATTCACCCAAATATCAATCTGACAAGGTATTTCTTTACTATAGAAAATGCACTCTGCTATATAACAATCACCTGTATAATCAGGTCTAGAATAAATATAAGCAGTTATTTTTTCTACACCAACAGGTCTAACTATTGTATATTTTCCAATAGTTACAGTGGTGTTATTTGGTATTGCACCTTTAAATATTAACTTTTCATACATTCCATTTGTAGACCAGTATATTTCTACATAACTATATGGATACATTTCAATACATTCGGTATATGTATTAATATAAACTATACATGTTTCACCTTCATAATAAGTAGATCCGCAGCCTTTATCTACCCAAATTACATCTAAAAAATCATCATTTGTTAAATTACTTTTAGCCTTTATTAATGTGTAACCCTGAAAATTAATAAAAGATAATAACAAACAAATTAAAGTTAATACTAAAATTACTTTTTTATTCATTTACACCTCCAATTTTATAAATTTTTTAAAAATTATAAATTTTTATATATTTTTTGTCAATATATTTTTATATAATATCAGAATTTAGTGACTTCTATTTATTATAAATTAATGGTTTCCAAATTATATTAATTTTGATATTACATTTACTCTTCTTTATCTTGACAAATTTAAGATATGATATTAAATTTCTATTTAAAGAAACTATAAAGGTTAAAAGAAATAATTTATAAATTAATTCAAAGAATAAAACAATTTTTTGGAAGGAGGAAATATGGAAGTCACACAATTAATTAATTGGTGGCATCTACGGGGAGAAATTGTTTTTCTTGCGCTTGACACACTTTGTATTGTTTTAGTTCTAATACTATCAAAATTGAAAAACAATAAAGTATGGTGGTGGCTTTCTCCAATGATTATATTAACACTTCTTATAATTCCAGACATTGTTAATAAAAGAAATGTTGTTAACACTTTATTTTGGCTTTCTTTTATAAGTAGTATATCTGTTTTTATTTTATTTTTTATATATTTAATAATTGGTGATTGGAGAAGAAAAGAGGAAATTGGAGAATTCTTTCAAGACCATATAATTTCAAAAACACCAGAAAAAGTAGAAAATGAAAAAACCGCTGTTGAATTGGGAGATCTTAATAATACAGTGGTTGAAATTTATTCTTCTAATAAAGTAGATGAGGAAGAAAAGACTCATATCATTAAAAAAAAGACCGAGACATATGCATGGTTAGTTGGAATGAGTGGTAAAAATAAAGGTAAGCAATTTGACTTAAAGGATGATATTAATTCAATTGGGAGGGGTTCGAAAAATGACATAATAATTGATGATAATTCAGTTTCAAGAGAACATGCGAAAATTAAATACTTTGAAGATGAGGATAAATACAAAATTTACGATCTTGTATCAACAAATGGAACTTATGTGAATGGTAAAAAAATAGAAATTCCCACAGAAATTAAAGATGGTGATAAGATTGAATTTGGGGAAGCGATTTTCATATTTAAGACAATTGAAAGAAATAAAACTAAACAGAAAGAAGGTGAAGGTTATGGAGAAAAAAATTTTTAAATTCATATTTTTTTTTGCAACCATTTTTATTATTACAGGGTTAATCTTTGTATCTTTTGGGGTTTTTGCAGAAGGAGGTTATAATCTTTTAATTACTCAACTCAATTCTCAAAATTTCCCTAATATTGAAACATGTGTCTCTTTTGTAGATAAAACTGGCGACACTGTTAAGGGATTAAATAAAAGTAATTTTACTATAATTGAAGATAAAAGAGAAATTATAGATTTCACCTTAAATTCTGTAAGAGATAAAAAACAAACCATATCTTTTGCATTAGTCATTGATTGTAGTTATAGTATGAGAGATTCTGGTGCATTGCCAGAGGCTAAAAAAGCAGCATCAAAATTTGTAGAAATGATGGATGAAAATGATCATTGCACAGTTATTTCATTTTCAAGGCAAATCAAAAATAGAGTGAATGAAATAACTAATGGCGCTTCAACATTTACCTCTGATAAAAGAATTCTTTATGATGCTATAAATTCTATTAATCCCGAACCTTTTACTAGACTTTATGATGGTCTTTATGAAGCATTAAGATCAGTTAGTTTAACCAACTCTTTCAGAAAATGTATCATTGTACTAACAGATGCTTTAGTTGATGGTGAAGAAAGCACTAGAACGGTTGATGATTGCATAAATTTTGCAAAAGGACTTGGAATACCTGTTTATACAATCGGTGAAGGAAGCGAGGTAAATGAAGAACCCTTAAAGAAAATTTCCTCTGAAACAGGAGCTCTTTATTTCTTTGCATTAAATCCTAAAAATCTTATTGAAATATATCAAAAAATTTCTAAAAACATTTACAATGAATATTTAATTACTTATTCAAGTAAGATAAGTGAAAAGGAAGCTCCAAATAAACATATTTTAACAGTAAAAGTTTTTTATGATAATCAAGAGTTCACTGCCACCAAGGAGTTTGTCCCAGTAATAGTTCCTTCAAAATATCCTCTTGCTGGCATTATAATTATTATTATTCTTGGAATATTAATATTGATTTTTGCACTTATTTTTTCATCAAGAAGAAATAAAAAACAATGTCCAAATTGTAAAAAATTAGTATATAAAAATGCAGAGATATGTCCTTATTGTGGATATTCATTTGTTATTAAAATAGAGCCACAGGAAAAATCTATTCCAGTTACTGAAGAAATTAAGTTAGAAGAAGATAAAACAAAAATAGTCAAAAAAAGTTTTGTAACAGCTTGGTTAACTATTATTGAAGGAAAAGATAAAGGTAAAGTTTTTGATGTTATTAGCGAAGGAACAACATCAATAGGAAGAGATCTAAATAATGATATAGTATTAGATGATAGTACTATTTCACGTAAACATGCCAAAATTTCTTTTAAAAATGGTAAATATTTTATACATGATCTTGCAAGCACCAATGGAACATTTATAAACGGAAAAAAAATTGATGTATCAGAAATTAAGGATGGCGACATTATCTATTTAGGTGATGTCGCTTTAACTTTTAAAAATATACAAAAAAAGGAGGAATAAAAAATGGATGAGTATGTTCAATGGAAGCCTTTAAACGTTAAGCCAGTTTCTAAGGGTCTTTATCTAACTTTAATTATTTTGGGGGTATCTTTAGGATGGATTTTGCTAATTCCTATGATCTACTTTTTAATTTTTGATGTTGAAGTTTCTTTAACATTATCATTTTTAGCAATTATTATATTTTTAATCGGTCAAATAACATTTTTAGTTTTACTATATAAAGGATGGGAGGCTATTCAAGATTATCAAACACGCACTACTCCAGGTAAAGCGATTGGTTTCTTATTTATACCTTTATTTAACATTTATTGGATGTTCGTTGCTTATTATGGTTTCGCAGTTGAATATAATAAATTTATTAGAAGAAATAATATAAATGTTCCATATTTACCTGAAGGATTGTTTTTATCTCATCCAATTTTAACTCTTATTTTTCCAATCCCTCTTGTAATTATTGATCCAATTATTGCAAATCATATTTGTAATGGAATTAATAATCTTGCTTATTATCAACCTTTGAGAGAAACTATACAAGAACCTAAACCAGAACCAAGACTTAAATACGAACCTACAACCCAATATCCAATTACAAAAGAAACCTTTGCAGTTCTTATTTCAGAATCTGGCCCATTAAGAGGTCAGACATTTAAATTAAATCCAAAAAATTCTTATATAATAGGAAGAGCAGGAGATATAACTATTCCATCAGAAGATAAAACTACAAGTAGAGAACATGCAAAAATAAGAGATGAAAATGGTAACTTTGTTATCTATGATATGGGTTCTACAAATCATACCTATGTTAATGGTGAGAGAGTTGATAGAAAAATTCTTCTTGATGGAGATAGAATAAAGATTGGACAAAATATTTTCAGATTCCAGATAGTTAGGGGAAAATAAAAATGGGTAATTTTAAACTTTGTGTCTCATTAAAATCTGATTTAGGTATTGTTCGTAAGAATAACGAAGATTATGTTGGTTATTATAAACCACACGAAAAAGATAAAATAGAAAAATATGGTTCAATATTTGTAGTTGCTGATGGTGTTGGAGGAAATGTAAAAGGAGAAGTCGCAAGTAAACTCGCTGTTGAAACAATTATTGAATTCTATTATAAACAACCATTAGAGTTATCTCCAGATAAAAGACTTAAAAATGCTATTGAAAAAGCAAATGAAATTGTTTTAAATAAATCATATGAGTTAGGTGCTCATGGAATGGCAACAACTGTCGTTTGTGCTGTTATAATAGGTAATTGTGCATATATAGGTAATGTGGGTGATAGTAGAGCGTATATAATAAATAAGAAGCGTATTAACAAAATTAAACAGATCACATTTGATCATTCTCTTGTTGCAGAACAAGTTAGGAGGGGTGTTCTAACTGAAGAAGAAGCTAAAAATGCTTCAAATAAAAATATAATCACTAGAGCAGTAGGCATGGATTATTCAATACAAGTCGACCTTTTTAAAGTTAAACTTATCCCAGGAGACAAACTTCTTCTTTGTTCAGATGGTTTAATCAGAGTGGTTGAGGACAAAGAAATTTTTAATATAGTTACCTCAAATTCTGTAGAAAATTCAACTCAACAACTTATTAATCTTGCAAATAAAAGAGGTGGTCCTGATAATATTACTGTTTGTTTGGTAGGTATTGAAGAGGCAAAAATAAAAGCACTTTCAGTTGCATTACCGATATCTCTGATAGTTTTTCTTATTTTTGTTTTAGGGGTTTTTTTCTTACCAAAACTGATAAATAAAAAAATAAACATTTCAATATCATCAACACCAGAAGGAGCAGAAGTATACATTGATGATATAAAAATAGGTATAACTCCAATTGAAAACTATGCAATAAAGATAGGTGAACATAAAATAACTCTCAAAAAAGAAGGATATAAAGACTATGAAACAACTATAACTATCAATGAAAATTCTACTACAACAATATCAAAATCCCTCACCCCACTTACAGGAACACTTCAAATTACCTCTGACCCCTCTGGTGCAAAAGTTTACATCAACGATGAATACAAAGGAACAACCCCATTAGATTTTACTCTTCCACCTGGAAGTTATAATATAACACTTACAAAAGAAGGTTATGAAGATTATACAATAATATCTACTATTCAATCTAATAAAACTACAACAATAAATGCTAATCTTAAAAAGAAATCAACTGCAGGTACACTTATATGGAGATATGAAACAGGTGATTATGTTTACTCTTCCCCCACCATCTACAATGGCAAACTCTATGTTGGATCATTTGACAATTACATCTACTGCCTTGATATAGGAGAACCCTAATATGATATTCCCTATATATCATATACCCCCTATATATTTCTTCTCAAAAAATACACTCCTCTATAATTTTTTTATAAACCCTTTTAAATACAT
>Ga0272448_1006489_pt1 | contig 12639 bp, 12 predicted proteins | sample YNPCB0191_FD_202220 | JGI IMG/M metagenome (GOLD analysis project Ga0272448, IMG submission 202220) | Hot spring sediment microbial communities from Yellowstone National Park, WY, United States - YNP-CB-019-1 | ecosystem: Environmental > Aquatic > Thermal springs > Hot (42-90C) > Sediment... | reverse complement strand
GGCTAACTTTGTCCTCAATTTCGGCTACGCCCCCTCTGGGAAGAGCTGCATCTTCCCTATGTCCTTGGCTTGGTCCAGGTACACCATGACCTTCTTCGGCCTCATGCCTGCCTTAGTGACCTCCAAAGAGTACATCTGTCCGACCTTCAGGTTCTTGAATTCAAAGTCGGCGAATTCATCGCTCGTGGTCGTCCAGGACCTGCCGTCCCCCGCCCTGAGGACGACGGTGGCGTCCTTCAGGTATTCTCCCGTCCTGCCGTCTACGACCTTGCCGCTGAGGAAGGGCTTGGGCAATCCTGCGTAGTAGACCTTGGGCTTCGTTCCGAATTCGGGATGGAGAGGTTCGGCGTTGAGGGCCTTGATCTTTGTGGAGATTTCGCTGGACGGGTCGTCCAGGTCCCCGAAGGCGATCGCCTTTACAGGGCAAGCATCAACGCATTTCGGTGCCCTGCCTTGGTCCACCAAGTGGGCGCATAAGGTGCACTTCTGAGGTATCCCCTTGTCGTCGTTCCAGTAGATGGCGCCGTAAGGGCAGGAGGCGACGAGCTGGCTTTGGCCGGAGCTCTTGACGGGATCCACAATGACTATTCCGTCAGCCCTTGTGAATACCGCTCCTCCCGAGGCCGCCTTCTGGCACGGTGCGTTGTCGCAGTGCATGCACGGCATCGGAATGTACGTCGAACTCAGGTGGGGGAACTTGCCGAGGACCATATTCTCTGTCTTCATCCAGTAGTGGCCACGCTTCACCCACGCAGTCAATTTCGATGCTGGCTCAGGATAGAAGGAGGGGGCATAACCATACTGGGTATCCGGCTGCGCGACGGAGTACGGAGGGTAGTCGTTCCCCTCGTACTCGTCTTTGCAGGCGTTGACACATACATCGCAGCCGATGCATCTGTTCGCTTCTATCAGCAGACCTAATCTAGCCAAGCTCTATCCACTCCATTTCTCTACTTCAACCAAAGTATTGGCGATCATTCCGTGGGTCAGTTCACCGGGTCGTGGGTCGATCAGGACGTTAGTGTTGCCGCCTATGTCTATCGATTGTCTGTCACCAGGGACCTCGGGCTGATACCAGCCACCTTCCCACACGTATAATACGCCCGGCATGATCCTCTCTGTGACGTAGGCCGAACAGACTATAGCCCCCCTAGCATTGAATACCCTTACTATATCCCTGTCTTTCACGCCCCTCGCCTCCGCATCGATGGGGTTCATGTACACCGTCCTGTAGCCATCTCTGAACATCTGTTCGTAAGCCCTGACCCAGGCCACGTTCTGCCACTGCGAATGTCTCCCTATCTTCGGATGGGGCGACAGCATCAACATGGGATATGTTTGGTACTGCGGGCTGCTCGTCCCTTCGATGGGAGGGACGTACTTCGCCAAGACGTAAGGCGAATCGGCGCCGAAGGCGTCTTTCACACGTGTGCTGTAAATCTCTACCTTGCCCGACTGGGTATTCAGCTTGTTGTTGTCGGGGTCGTCGTGAAAGCCTGTCAGTCTAACCGTAGGAGTCTGAGTTGGGTAAGGAAACTCGTAATAGCCCGCGGTCTTGAACTCCTCCAACGACATCGGAACGCTCCCCGCCGAATATAGGGTCGACAACCATTCAGCGGGTGTCTTGCCTCCAGTAAACTGATCGCCGAAGCCAAGGCGCTGCGCTATAGCTGTGTAGATATCCAAGTCGGTACGCGCGTCGGGGACCGGCTCGCCCACTGTATGCATGTAAACCGCGAGATTGTCGTACTGTACTATATCATCTCTTTCTCCGATGTACCTGACAGGCAGCACCACGTCCGAGTACTTGGCTGCGGTTTCCCACCAAGGAGACTGACAATAAGCGAATTCAATCTTGGGGCTCTGGAGCGCTTCGATGTGTCTGGGGACGCCAGGATTCTGGTTCATGGTGAAGCCGCTCCCGCCTGAGAACGCCATGAGATGTATCTCTGGCGTGCCAGCTTTGGGATAGGTGTACGTATATATCTTCCCGTCCGTGCCTACTGACGTCCAAGTCACGGGAGGGTTCAGCACGGCGTCTCTAAAGTATACGTGGAAGATCATGTTGACTATGCTGGCCTTCATGCCTGGAATACTTCCGAAGCTCTTCATAGTGCTTGGCCTAGTGGTAAGTTCTATGCTACAGACACCTCCGCCAGGTCTTCCGATGTTACCCGATATGGCTTGAAGCGCTATGACCAGCCTGACCCACTGTATACCATTGGTCCTCCTATTCGCCCCCCCAGCAGAGTCGATTATGAAAGTGGGCTTGGCGGCCCATTCGCGCGCTAGACACTTGATTTCCTCCGCATCGATTCTGCATATCTTCGAAGCCCATTCTGGCGTCTTGGGAATGCCGTCGGCCGTGCCGAGCACATAGCTTTTGAAATCATCGTAGCCGAAGGTGTGAGACCTAGCGAAGTTCTCATCGATAAGGCTCTCCGTGAACCAAACGTAAGCGATGGCCACCATCATAGCTTCGTCCGTGTTAGGAAAAACAGGTATCCATTTGTCGGCATAGATAGCTGCGGTATCGTTGAAAAATGCATCTATGACCACCTGCCTAACCCCTTTTTCCTTCAGCTGACGCAAGGCTATGTTCTGTCTGTACGTATTGTAGCTCTTGATGGCAGAGTCTGTTGCCCAATGAATGACAAGTCCGCTATTCTGCAGGACATCGGCGAAGTTGTTAATGTTCGTGTGACCTTGCATTCCCCAAGCAAGGGGACCACCGGCTTGATGGGCTGGAAAGCTATTACCACCTACCAGCGTGGTGCATCCTCCATAAAGCGCAAAGAACCTAGAGAGCCAACCCGATTGTGATTCGTAGGGCGGGTAGAACATCGAAACGCCTCCGATTGAATGGAGGGTCCCGATCCACTGGTGGGGCATATAAACGTGACACGCCGACCCGGGTCCATAAGTATCCTTGATTCGTCTGAATTCGTTCGCCACTAGGTCTAGTGCTTCGTCCCAAGTAATCCGGATAAAACCGCTCTTGCCCCTGTTCTGGGTATTCCTGCTTCCGCTAGGGTCAAAGTCCACTCTCTTCATGGGATATCTGATTCGGTCAGATGAGTAGGCTCTTCCCCTGGCGATGTATGCGTTGGCCGCGACCGTGAGGTTTGGCTTGAGTGGTGAGCTCTTGACCCACCTCCCTTCGACGACGTGAGCAAGAAACGGACCACCGTCTGCTGCACAAGTGAGAAGCGTCTCCTCCGTCTGTGCGACCGCCGGTCTCCTCTTGATTAGTAGGTTCGTTTTACTTGATACGGCCAGCATCGCCGCTAGAGCTCCAACCGCCTTCACGAAAGTTCTTCTCGTAATTGACAAGGATATCATATTCTATCTTCTCTCCTTTCGAATCAGAAATACATTCATTTCATAGTATTGTTTCAGTATGGATAATTAAGTTTTATGTATATTTGTATAACCATTATGATACGCGTAGGATCGCCTTGCGAGCCACTTAGTATTTCGCGATTATAGAGCCTAGACGAAAGAAGTTCTCACTTCACACCGACAAGATTGGAATCAAAACATGGTCTCCCAAGAATCCTTAAATCTCGATGGCCTGAAATCAAGAGTGGAATTGGAGAGCAAAGCAGGCTTGGCAATTTTTGCCGCGTTATTGCCTTTATTCCTATCTCTTCCCATATTGCAGACATTCGGAATACTCCACCAAGAGCCTGCTGGTGGTCAGATGAAGGCATTACTACATATGTCGTATAATGTGAGCAGCCCTACATTCAGCCCTAACGGCCTCTACGTGGCCTTCCTAAAGGTAGACTCTGGCACCTCGGAGCTATGGCTTGTACGAGTAGACGGAAGGCAGGCTACACAGGTTAGCGCTGAAGGCGAAAAGGCGTCTCTGCCGGCCTTCAGCCCCTCAGGACGGTTCATCGCTTACGTAGCGATGTCACAGAGCCACTCCAGACTGATGGTGATGGACTTGGTTGGAGGAAAGACCTTTCAAGTATCAGGTAGTACTGATGTCGGAAGCTTCGGATGGAGCCCAGATTCTACGCTCATGGTATTTGATGATATCGCCACGGGAGAATTGTTCGTTCATGACGTTCGAAGTGAACTTACAGAGAAAGTGCCGGTGGACGGAAGATGTGCCTTTCCCATCTTCGGGAGGAACGACAGTCAAATCATCTTTTCTAAACTTGACAATAACAGATATGGCATTTGGAGCGTGAACTTGGACAGCGGCGCGAAGAAGAGGATTTCGATCGACACTGGAAATCAGATCTGGCCACAGATGGACCCTCAGAGAAACTCGGTGTTGTACATCGTCTTTGACGTAACGGGGACGCACTTCTATGTCTCAGACGCGGATGGGGAATGGAGTCGCCAAATCTTTCAGTCGCCTGCGACATTCATATTGTCAACAGGTGGACAGTACACTCCACCATATGTGGAGCCAGCTATAGACGCTACGTCACTGCCCAAATGGAGCCCTGACGGGAGGTCCCTTTTGTTCGTAGTTAATGACTCAATTAACACGACGAACTTATACATTGCGATCCTCAACGTCACGGTAAGAAACGAATTCCTTCAAGGGGATCCTTTCAACCCAGTCGAGTATCAAATCGACCTGTATGCACCCTTCGACAAAGCACAGGGAAGAATGATGGAGCCCTCGTGGAGCCCTGACGGAAGGGGCCTTGTTGCGTGTGCAATGGCGGATTCGCGGCGTACCTTGGTGTTGCTCCAGATCGAACCCGGTTCCGTAAAACCTCCAATCGGCTACTCCTCACCGAACCCATAAACACGAAACAAACCGCCTTCAAAGCATCGGCCTACCTCCCATGCCTGACACCGATGCAGAGAAAGAGCAATACTCTTCATAAGAGTAACAAAGAACGTTTGGAAATGCGAGGATGACGAAGCACCTTGTGTGCATATCTTAGCACCACAATCAAGATGAAGGACCTCTCCTATCTGGACTGAATTGACAACAGGGCCGTTGGAGTCAAGTTGTCAAAGACAAGTGCTTGCAACTGACAAGCCTTCACGCACGCTGGCGCCTTGCCCTGGTCGACCCTTTGGATGCTAGAGATGTGCTCTTGAAGGGGATTGAGGCCAGTATTTCAGCACATACGACTGCGAGGACATCTATACGGCGAACGTCCCGGCTTGCTTTGCCTGGGTTGATGCGACGCGTTCGTGTTCCTTTCAGGAACGAACTCCTTAGATTGACTTCAGAGCATGGATATGTTATCGTTTGTGGGCTCGCGTAAGACCAATTAGACATGTTGGCAGAGCACGCTTCATCCTCTAGAGATGGTATGACTGCCTCGTAGACCCCCAACAGCAACCGTTATTATCGTCCCAGCCGTATTAATATGTGATTTGGTCACCGCGCTGGATGTAACATGCCTCGCCCTGACGGTCGCATGGGCTTTGATATTCGTCGGATATGCGAGCTGGGCCCTAGGGAAGAAGGGAGGGATCCAAAACGTCTTCTGGGTACTGGCAACGTTGGCGCTTCTCCTCGTCACATCCACCCTGCTCCTTTACGATTTTGCGGGATTGCAGTTCTTCTACGTCCCTGTAGCGGGCATGTTCGTCGCCGGGCTCTTCGCTGCGGGGATGCTTGCCGCTTCCTACAGGGGGAGGTTTGGCGTCTTCTACGCCGCTTATGTGCTTCTCCTCGTTGTTGCTTACTTGCTCCTGAAAGAATTGGGAGGCCTCTACCTGCCAGCGCTGCTTGCCGTGCACGTGCCAAGCGGGTTAATTGTGGTTCTGGCGCCGGCCTTCGCCGCGATCAGAGGGCTCCGAGTTCTATGGTTGACGTCGATTGGTGGCGTCCTCATTTCGGTGGCTGGCATAGCTTTAGCTGCCCTCGCCGTCGGGGCGCCGTTGCTTCCCGCCAGCTTGGTGCTCTTTCTTGTGGCGCCCATAATACTGTCGAGCACCTTCCTGATGACGTTGGGCCTGATGTTGACAAGAAAGTGGCTCGGACTTCCGTAGTGGGTAGCTCTCAGGTATTATGCCACGGCGAATTCATCCTTTGATCTATCCCACCTAGTGACTGAGCGGCGGGCAGCGAACCTGCCGTCGTCCGGCTTTCGCATGCGGCGCCGATTCGAAGATCAAGATCGAAATGGTGACAGCGCCGTTGCCTGTCTCATCCGTCCCATCAGTGCCTCCTCTCCCTCGACATGTTTGGTTCAGAATGCAGGCGTTCGAAGCCCTAGAGCCGTTCGCCTACCTTCTCACCAAGGAGGATTCCGCCTATCATTCCAGGAGCGAACAACAGAGCGGCAAGGTCCATCCGCAAGGACAGCCCGGTGTAGAAGTTTCCCACGTTGCACCCGAGCCCAATGCCGGCCCCGAGACCAGCTATGACCCCACCGATGAGAGCCTGAACGAGCCTGCGTCGCTTCGCGGGCACCCGGACCCGGAAGTCGCCACCCAAAAGGGCCCCAATCCCGGAGCCAACGAAGGCAGCGATTGTGAGGACCATCAGTGGGTACAGGCCGAGGTAGTCAGATCCAACCCATGGGACAGCCTTGAGGTCCGCGCCGGCGGCCATCATCACCCAGGCCCCCAGAGTCGCGAAGGGGGCGGTGAATCCGAGCAGGCTGTTCGGTGTTATCGCAAACATGACCACTTGGACGCTGGCGAGAAGCAACCCCACGAGCCTGGGGTCCCACGACCGTCTCGGGTCGAGAGTCCAGCTCAGGTGGGAACCGCTCTTTCCGCGAGGGACGTAACGGTTGAGGTACAGGCCCGCGAGCAGAAAGGCCGCCCCCGTCACTAGCCCGTACACTCCTGCCGGGATGCCCAGAAGAGATGGAATGCTTACGGGCGCGCCGTAGTCCTTCGAAAGCGGGATAAAAAGGTACTCCGCCCATATGAGCATCCCTGCGGAGAACCCCAGCAGCTCGAACATGTTCGCCACATATCCTTCTGGAATCCTGAACACCATCCCGGACGCGCAGGCTCCCGCGAGAGAGACCCCAAAACCGAACATGACGGCTCCCACAAGGATATACCAGCTCGTTCCGAGCAGAAGAGGATGAATCCCCATGGCGATGATGAGGAGGGACGTCCCCACCGCCCCCGCCCCTATGCTCACCAAGATGCCGTCGAGCAACCAAGGGTTCCTGAATAAGTGGACGTCCCTGAACGCGGACACGAAACAGAAGCGACCTCTCTCAAAAGCCAAGCCGAGAACGAGGCCCAACGCCGCATAAACAAGGAAGATCTCATTCTGAGAGAGTGACATGGCTCTAGACGCCTTTCTTGATGAATATCGTGTAGACGGGTCCCTGCTTATCGACGACGAATTGGTAGCCCATGCGCTGGCAGTACCCGGGGATCGTTTCCTCGCCGGCTGGCGGATGGTCGGTTATCACCTTGAGCACCTCGCCCGCTCTCATCCCCTGAAGTTTCTTTCTCGTATAAAGTTCGGGATACGGACAGATCTCCCCAGTCACGTCGAGGGTAGCGTCAGGCCCTTTTGTCCGAAGGTCATCTTGTGTCATGTCACCCACCTAACTAAAGGTAACTGATGACGCTGGAATACTCCTCCATTATAAGGTCAACTATTTCGTCGTAACTTACCGCCCGAACTTCCGGCAGTATCTTGTCTGATAACCCCCTGGCCCTGATGTCGGGGAGACACGCAAAGCGCTTGACGTTTGGCCCGATCGAGCTCCCATCGACTGAAGGGACAGCGCCGGAGACCAAGGAGTATACTCCGTCTCCGACGAAAAGGATGGCGACTGCGTTCCCCCCATCTGCCAAGAGCTTAGCTAGGGCGACCGCGCGCTCAAGTTCCGGGTCCCCGGGAGCCTTGCTTGTCATAATTAGTGTCCCTGGCACGAGCCTCACCTACCTAAAACGCGATCGTGACGTCGTGATCCGCTACAAGCATCGCGAGTTCCTTGCGTGAAATAGGTCGCGCGTGGGTCGACTGGACTGCATCCGAGGCAAGGTATGTCATCAAATCCTCTCTTACGACGTAGGATGGGACCCCGTAGCTTTCGAGGTCATGGATGAACCTCTGTGTGGAGTACGCGCTTGTGGGCTCCTTTGGTATCCCTAGGACGCAGTTGAAGACGCCCAAGCCTTCAAGGGCAACGGTCACAGGCGCATCAGCCGCGTAGAGAGATAGGGCGAACCTGAGTGCCTCCCAAGCATCCGGAGTCACGCCTGGCGGCTTCCTGACAATGAGGAGAACTCGTTTTGCACTCAAGCTAGGGCACCAGCGCTATCGTTCTGTCGCAGGTCTGGAGCAGCTCCACCATCCGGTGAGTGCCCGAAGGGGCGGCGCCGGGGATCGCGTCGTCTTGGCTCAAGCCCCTCACTATATAACACGTAGAGCAGAGGTCTATCCTGAATCCCCCTTCGATGCCCCCTTGCTGTGCCAGAAGGTCACACAGCTCGATGGTCACGTTTGGAAGCCCATACTTGCCCTTGAGGGCTGACTTGGTTGTAGCATAAACGGAATCTCCCAACGCAAACATGTGGACGGAGTAGCCCCTTGCGAGCGCTGCCTTGGCAAGCTCCACACCGAACTGCAGGAGGGCCGACGAAGGAGGAGTGTAAAGGATGAGCCCAAGCCTCCCCCGTTTCACCTGCGAGCTCGTGCTTTCTGCGGCCATGTCCTTCTTCCCTGTGCCGGTCATGCTTGTCATCTTCGTTTCAATGCCAGGACGCGCGAAGTCGACTTCTTTAAAGGTTGGCGTGTCAATCGAGGCTCCTGACCGTAAAGAAGGCCTTGGCATATCTGGTGAGGTCTTCCCGTGTCCGCAGCCTCTTCACTTGTCCCATCATATAGACAGGCCTGAGGTAGAACTCCTTGTAGGCCCTGGACTGGTACTCTTTCAGCAGCTCCCTTGTCAGCCCGGCAGGGACGTAGGGGAAATCGTCGGCCCCGAACATGAGGTACTTGTCCCATGTGGCGCCGGGAGCCATCTCTCCGCTGGCCCTGGCCTTCTCAAAGAGCTCCGTTCCAGGCAGAGGAGTAGTGATATGAAACACGGCGACATCGAGAGGGAGGTCCTTCGCAAAGTCGATCGTCTGGCGCATGGTCTCTTCCGTCTCCCCGGGGAGGCCCAGCATAAAGAACCCCCTGACTCGTATACCGTTCTTGCGCGAGAGGAAGACGGCCCTGCGCACCAGCTCCAAGGTGATGCCCTTGTTGATGCCCTTCAAGATGCTAGGGTTGCCCGTTTCTATTCCGTAGTCCACCTGCCAGCATCCCGCCTTCCTCATGGCATTCAGAAGGTCATCGGTCATGTTGCTGACCCTAGCTACACAGGACCATTCGATGTCCAGCCTCCTTTCCTGTATCTCGCGGCAGATCTCGAAGACCCGCTTGGGGAGGAGGTTGAAGGTGTCGTCCCAGAAGCGGACCTCCCTGGCTCCGTGCCTTTGGACGAGGACCTCCATCTCGTCAACGACGCTACGAGCGCTGCGCGCCCTGTAGAGGTTCCCGAAGACCGCCCTATCACAGAAGATGCAATGGTGAGGGCAACCCCTGCTGGTGACCATGGTACCTAGGGGGAGCCTCCGGTACGAAGAGGGGCTAGGGTGGTAGCTGCTCAGCGGCGGCAAGGACTCTCTGTCGGGGAAGGGGATCGAATCCAAATCGGCGATGTACTCCCTTCGCCCTGTGACCCTTATGCTGCCACCTTCCCTGTACGCCAGACCTCTGACTTCGGAAAGGCTTCCGCCGGCCTCCAAAGTTTCGACGAGCTCCAGAGATGTGACTTCGCCTTCGCCCATAACGGCGTAGTCGAAGCTCTCGTCGGCCATGGTCTCGAAGGGAAGAGATGTGACGTGAGAGCCACCAAGGACGACGGGAAGGCGCAGTTCCGACTTGACCTGCGATGCCAGACGGGCCGCCCTAAGGTAGCCGGGGGTCGTTGCCGAGATGCCTACGATGTCGGGAGAGAAGGCTTTCAGCTCTGCCACGATCCTGTCAAAACCATAGCGAAGTCCCGAGGCGTCTAGGAGCTGCACGCTGTGGCCGTGGGCCTTAAGGTATGACGAAATGTATGCCAGGCCGAGAGGCTGTTGGACGCTTCCCGATTCCGCCAAGTTGCCGAAATAATCATCTAGGCTGTAAGGCGGATTGACCAGAGACACCTTCAACCGTCGGCCCCAGCCTCCTCCCTCACCAGATTGTTATAGACGCAGAGCGGTATTATCCTGCTGGGGGTGGCTACATGGATGCAGCATTTCTTCACCCTCTGCACGTCGATGGTCCACGGGTCCTGGAAGGAATGAATGGAGATTGTCATCACGTCGTCGGCGGATAAGTCTTCCGGCGAAAGGGTGCTCACGTTCTTCTTCACCTTTTCTGACCCGGGGACGGCCGACATGGACCAGAGCCTATCGAGGGCCGCAAAGACCCAATCGCAACATTTGGCCTTCTCCCCGTATACGTCGAGATAGGAGCGGACGTCACAGTAGTCCGTCAGAGGTACCAGCCTCCCTCCCCGGTTGAAGGCGTAGGTCATAACGCTGCACCTGTTGTCCGGACAGGGGACGGGGACGAAGTCCTTGACGGCCAGCTCGCCGCCCGTCTGTTCTTCGATGTCTTTCAGCACATCAGGAATGGTGATCCTTTCGCGGGCCGTCCGAAATTCCTCCGGATATCTCCCCACGAAGGCGATGGGGGAGAAGTTGACGCCGTCCAAGTGTCGCCGTTTTGCAAACTCGATGATCCTTCCGATGTGGTCTTCGTTCACCCCCTTGATTACCGTGGCCGAAACGGTGACCGATAGGCCAGCCGCGAGCGCAGCGTCGATGGCCTGCACCTTGGTATCGTACAGCTTAGCCCCCCTTGTCTTGAGGTAGACGTCGTCGCTCAGGCCATCGAACGAAATGGAGGCCTCGGTCAGGCCGGCTGCAGCCAGCTCCCTAAACAGGCGAGGGTCCTTCGACGGCGCGACTCCGTTCGTGGAGAGGCTGATGTCTACAAAACCCATCGATTTGGCCATCCTCACTATCTCCGCAAGGTCCCCCCTGAGCGTGGGCTCGCCGCCGGAAATCGTCAGCGAAGGAGGATTGACTTCACAATGGACTAGGAGCTCGAGCGCACGCCTGATCTCATGCACGGAGGGAGCCCTTTCTGGGCCCGAATTGGCGTTCATATAACAGACGGGGCAGTTCAGGTTGCACCTGTTCGTGATCTCCAGCAAAGCTGAGCAGGTGTGTTGCAGGTGGTCCTTACATAGGCCGCAATCATCGGGGCAGCTGCCAGCGGATTCCGATGCGTAATGGCGTATCAGATGCAGCTTGCCGGGCATGTTGAACTGGAAGGACTCTTCGTAGAGCCTGGCGTCGGAGCTGATCAGAGAGACGGTCTGGCCGTGTTCGGAACAGGTCTTCTTCATGTAGACCTTGCCTTCATGGTTGTAGATCACGGCAGGCACAAGCTTCTTGCAAGTAGGGCAGAAGCTCGAAGTGACCCTCTGGAAACGAAGCGGGATGCTCGCCCCCGACGCCCTTGGCTTGGATATGCCCTGCGAAGAGGCTTCGGATAGACCCGTAGTATCCATCGGGCGGTGAAGACTTATTCTATCTTAAAATTCTTCCGAATATTGATCCCTTACCGACGACGCGTTCCACAATGAAGCCGCAGGCGTTGCCACCGAAATGAAGAGCATAAATAAGCGGCGGTCATCGTTGGTTAAGGCTTGATCGATGCCAAGGTGCTGTATTCCAAGTCGGCCGTGGCGACGCAGATACTGCTGACATCCGAGGGGGCCAGCCTTCTCGTAGACGCTGGCGACGGTCTCCTGCGTGACCTGACGGAGGCGAAGTTCGACTTTGATGGCCTCAAGGCGGTCCTCATCACACACGAACACTTCGACCATACGGGGGGGCTCTTCTCCCTCCTGCACTTCATGAGACACTTCCCAAGGAGAGAGGACCTCCTCATCTGCGTCCCCAAGCCCGTAGTTTACGTACAGAAGTTGCTCGAGCCCCCTCTGATGTACTCAGAAATGCCCTTCGCCGTGAAGATCAAGGAGACGTACGAAGGGGATCATTTCGACATGGGCCCCTTCCATGTCGAACCTTTCAGGACGAACCACGCTGATGCCCAAGCCCTGGGGTTTTCGGTCTCCGACCATATCGGGTTCAGGGTGGTGATTTCGGGGGATACTTCCGCCAGCCAGAACCTTCGTTCGAGGGTCGAAGGTGTCGACCTGGCCGTCCTGGAATCCACCTTTGAAGACGGCCAAGAGGCCTTCGCGGAGCGATACGGCCACATGACGGCCAGCCAGTCCAGGGAGTTGGGGAGGCTGGCCAAGAAGGCGGTGTACGTCCATCAGATGCCGCAGGATTACTTTGTCAGAATGACTTGCTCGGAAGTCTCTAATAGCTAGGGCCTAGCAGAGGATCTCGCCCCTTCCCCGTCAGGGCGCCTTTCTCCACGAAGGCGCGCACCATCGTCCGGTAACCGTCCAGTTTGGGGATGTGGCAGGGCGTCCTGAAGCCAGCGGCCATGGCGTTGGAGACAGTAGTCTTGAAGACAGACCTCACCACGTCCTTCGCCTGCTTGTCGGTGGAGCCGAACTTCATCGCAGCTCTGCTGTAGAGCTGGATTCCCTCCGACCAGCCTACGACCGACGCCGCCGCTAGGCAGACGAGGGCCCTGACCCTCGG
>Ga0272448_1006487_pt1 | contig 12642 bp, 14 predicted proteins | sample YNPCB0191_FD_202220 | JGI IMG/M metagenome (GOLD analysis project Ga0272448, IMG submission 202220) | Hot spring sediment microbial communities from Yellowstone National Park, WY, United States - YNP-CB-019-1 | ecosystem: Environmental > Aquatic > Thermal springs > Hot (42-90C) > Sediment... | reverse complement strand
CCGTCATCGAGGCTACCTCGCACGGCCTAGCCCAGCACCGCGTGGCGGCCTGCGAGTTCGACGTGGCCGTGGTTACGAACATCACCCACGAACACCTGGATTACCATGGGAGTTACGAGGCTTACCGAGAGGCCAAGGCGATGCTCTTTCGCGCCTTGAGCACCTCCTTCCGCAAGCCCGGCGTGGCCAAAGTGGCCATCCTGAATAGGGACGATCGCTCCTATGGCTACCTAAAACCCATCCCCGCCGATTGGCAGATCGCCTACGGTTTGGGAGAGGGGGCCGATCTCACCGCACAAGATATCGTAGATACCCCTTCTGGGCTGCGTTTCATAGCCGTAGGGTTGGGTTTGGAACTTCCCCTCGTCTCGCCCCTTGTAGGGCGCTACAACGTCTACAACATCCTCGCTGCCGTAGCCGCCGCCCATTCGCAAGAGATCGCCCCTGAGGCAATACGCTCCGGCGTGGAGACGATGCGCGGGGTGACGGGCCGCATGGAGCGCATTGACCGCGGCCAACCCTTTACGGTCATCGTGGATTTTGCGCATACCCCTTATTCGCTGGAGAACGCCCTTCAGGCAGCGCGTAAGTTGACCTCGGGGAGGGTGATCGTCGTCTTTGGGTGCGCGGGGTTGCGCGATCGGCTCAAGCGCCCCTGGATGGGCGAGATCGCCGGCCGCCTGGCCGATCGCACCATCATCACCGCCGAGGATCCGCGCACCGAGCCGCTGGAGGCCATTATGGAAGAGATCGCGGCAGGCTGCCGCAAAGCCGGGCGCGCAGAGGGCGAGGGATTCTGGCGCATCGGCGACCGCGCCGAGGCCATCCGTACCGCGCTGGCGATGGCCCAGCCGGGCGACCTCGTGATCGTCACGGGCAAGGCCCACGAGCGCTCGATGTGCTTCGGCACCGTGGAATACCCATGGAGCGATCACGAGGCTGTGTATGCCGGCCTACGCGCCTTAGGCTATGATGCCGAGGCTACTCCCAAGGGTGCAGGATGATCTTGGCGCACTCGTGCGAGGCCGAGACCTCAAAGGCCTCCTGCACGCGGCTCATCGGGAAGGTATGGCTGATGAGATCTTGGACTACGCCCGAGTGCTGGATGACGTGCATCACCTTGGGGAAGAGCGCCAAGTTGTAATGCCAAACGCCGTGGAGGGAGATTCCTTTGCGGAGCATATCGGGGCTGATGCGCAAGGGCATCGCCTCTTGGCTCTCGCCAATAAAAGCCACCTGGCCTCGCCGCCGCACGGCATCTACGCAGAGGCGCTGAGCGGCTACCACGCCGGAGCAATCCATAGCCGCATCCACCCCGCGCCCTTCGGTGAGGGCCATGATTTGCTCGAGGGCATCCGGCGCGGTGGGGTTTATGATATGATCGGCCCCCAAACGGCGGGCATACTCCGCCCGATAGGGGATGGCGTCCACGCCGATGACCCGCGCCCCGCGAAACTTGGCGTTCACCACACCCCCTAGGCCCACGGCGCCCAAGCCGGTGATGAGCACCGTATCGAAAGCACTCACGTTCATCCGCTCGCAAGCGCCAAAGGTCGGCCCCAGGCCACAACAGGCGAGCGCCGCCAAATCATAAGGGACGCCCTCCGGAATGGGGCTGAGCAGCCAGGAAGGCTTGAGGAGATACTGCGCATAGGTGGCGCTCCCCTCGCGCGTGCCAAAGATCGCCTCGAACGAAGGGGCGCTCTGGCAATGAATGTAATCTCCCGAGACGCACAGCCGGCAAGTGCCACAGCCGTGCAGCGGCTGCACGACCACGCGATCTCCCACCTTGACGCGACCCGGCTGGGCCACCGCCACCACCTCGCCGGCGGCCTCGTGGCCCAGGTATTCAGCCCTTTGGCCCGAGACGAAAAGTTTGTACTCCGTGCACATCGGCGCCGCCATAACCCTCACGACAACCCAATCCTCTTTGGGCTGCAGGTCCGGCACCTCCACGACCATCGCCCGTCGCTCGCCCGCGATAATCGCTTTCTTCATCCGTTTGTCTCCTCCCGAGAGATAGAAGGCCTCGCCCGCGAGTGTACTCGAAGCCCTGCCCAAACGCAAAAGACCTCAAAGGCCTTGTGGGCCTTTGAGGTCTGATCTGCTCATCCTCTCGCAGGGTTGCTCCGTGCGAGTGAGTATCCCCTGGCTATTCGACGACCTTGATGGCCTTGGTGCTTTCCCACAGGCCGTGGATGTTGCACAGGGCTACGGCGTAGAGCGTACCCCCTTTATTCACCTTGAGGGAGGTCGTTACGCCATGGAAGGTATATACGGGGCCTTCGTTCGGCCCTGCCACGGATTCGCCGTGGGCCGAAAACTCGTAATGCCCCACCTGATGGACGAACTTTTCCCCCTCTGGGTGAAAGTACAGGGTGATGTACGAAATGTGGTGCTCCGTCGTATTGGGGTGGGCGACCTCTTTGCCGAGGCTGACCTTCACGTCAAAGTATTCGCCCGCCTTGACCTCGTCCGGGCACTCGATGACCGGGACGTGCTTTTCCTTTTTCCAATCCGCCTGCTGAAGATGTTCCGCTAAACTGGCCATGTCTCTCCACTCCTATCTGTGAACGGTGTAAACGGATACGCTTTGCTTCGAAGGCCTGCTCGCCAATAAGATACCCGAAGAAAGGCGAGCGGTCAATGCCTGTGCCTACCTCTCCAAAAAGCGGATGATCGCCGGCAAAAAGGCCGGCAGGTCCGCCGGCGTACGGGAGGTAATCAGGTTGCCATCTACCACCACGGCTTCATCCACATAGGTAGCCCCGGCGTTGATGACATCATCTTTAATGGCGCTGACGCAGGTGGCCCGTTTGCCCTTGAGGATGCCCGCCGAGATGGGCACCCAGGCCGCATGGCAAATGGCCGCCACAAGCGCACCCTTTTCGAAAAGGCCCCTTACCAAGGCAAGGATGGCCGGATCGCGGCGCAAACGATCTGGCGCAAACCCGCCGGGGATGACCACACCGTCAAAATCCTCGGCAGAGACCTCGCGGGCAGCCACCTCGGCGCGCGCCGGGTAGCCATGTTTGCTCGCATATTCCTTGGCCGCCGGGCCGACGAGCGTAACATTGGCCCCTTCTTCCAGAAGGCGATAGTACGGGTACCACAATTCGGGGTCTTCGTACAAGTCTTCGACCAAAATCGCAATGCGCTTCCCTTTGATGCTCATGGGAACCCTCCTTCTCATCTATCTTGACCCTCCCGCAGGTTTGGAACCTGCGGGAGGTTATCCGCATTGTCTCGACCCTCCGCAGGGTTGGAACCTGCGGGAGGGTATCCTCATCATCGCTAAAGGCACCTCTGCCAGAGGCGCTAAGGCCGCTCCGGCTTTCAATAACGATTATACTCGATAAGGAAATTCTTCAATAGCTCCAAACGCGCGGGGATGCGCTCGACGCGCAGGCTCCCACAGCGGGGGCATAGGGCGTCTCCCCAGGCATTGACGCGCACAGCGCGCATATCCCCCTTCATGCCACAGGCTAAGCATCGGAACTGCGTGGCTTTCATCCAAACAACCTCAAATCATCCCGCAGGTTTTGAACCTACAGGAGGGTAATTCCCCTAGATAAACAGCGTGATGGCTGACTCGCGGGCATCCTTGATATACGATCCAACGGCGCCGTACTCGTCAATCCAATCTTCGCGCAAATCTTCCCGCTTGATGCCCATAATCTCCATAGTCATCTCGCAAGCCAAGATCTTGCCGCCGAGGGCCTTGAAATCGGTTATGAGCCGTTCTAGCGAGGCCACGCGCGCCTTGGCCATGCGTCGGCGCACCATCCACTTGCCCAAGCCCAAAAGGTGCATTTTGGAAAGGGTGCCCTTTTCCAGCCCGCCCTTCTTGAGGCGTTCCAAACCCCAGAAGGTAAAATAGAGCGAGGCTTCCATCCCCATGGCGAGGGCGCCATTGGCGATGATCAGCGCGCTGTAGAGTTTATCCATATCGCCGCTCTGCACGACGATCGTTGCCTTCTCTGTCATAGCGCCTCCTGACTATCGGCGGATGCGGATAACCCAATCGGTATCCGTGCCCTCGACGGCCACCAGTTCGAGTTGGAGGGCCTCCACCGCCATAGGAATCTCTTTTTTCGAGGCGGGGTGCGTCCCCAAGATCTCGATGAGATCCCCGGGCGCAGCGCGCCGCAGGGCCTTGCGCATCTCGACGAGGGGCACGGGGCAGGTTTCGCCACGCACATCGACTTTAATTTCCGCCATCTCGCACCTCCTTAAGCGACGAACTCGACCTCGACCGACTGGATATCCCAGAGCGGCTCGATCTTTTCGCGAATCTCTTCACGGATATTCTGCGCAAACTGATGATCGGGCGGCAGGTCAATGACGATGCGCACATGGCCATCCTGTAGGGAGATCTCTTTGACGAGTTTCGTGCGCACGACATCCAACCCTACCACGGGGTTCATGACGTGCTTCAGGCGGCGCCGAATCTCCTCCTCCGTGGTGGGCACGCGCTCTTTGATGAGGCCGTGCTTCTCCTCGTAATTTTGGATGGCCGCACGCAGGCCATCCACCGCGAGGACGGAGCAGTGGGCCTTGATAGGCGGCAGGCCTCCCAACGCCTCGGAAGCCTGCTGCCAGGTGATCTTTTTGGCTTCCTCGAGCGTTTTGCCCTTGGCGAGTTCCGTGATGATGGACCCTGTAGCGATATTCGAGGCGCACCCGTACGATTCGAACTTGATATCCTCGATGCGTTGGGTGGCCTCATCCACCTTGAGGTAGACGGCCACCATATCGCCACAGGCGGGGCTACCCTCCACGGCTTTGGCGTCGGGATCTTCAATGCGCCCCACGTTGCGTGGGTTGCGGAAATGTTCCATCACAAGGTCACTGTAAGGTAAAGGCATGGCTATTCCTCCTTGCCCAATGGGCTGATCTTTCGTAAGGCTTCGACGACCTCGCTGAGCGCGGCGCCGATGGCCTTTACATCGTCCGGCTCGTTATAGCGCCCGAAGGTCAAACGCACGGAGCCATGGGCGCGCTCATGGTTGCCACCGATCCCCAAAATGACGTGGCTCGCCTCCAAAGAGCGGCTGAAGCAGGCCGAGCCAGTGCTCACCGCAAAGCCGCGCATATCCAGGTGCAACAGCACCGATTCCCCCTCCACAAAGCGGAAGGAGACATTTACATTCTGCGGCAAGCGGTGCACAGGGTGGCCATTCAGGCGGGAATGGGGAATTTCGAGCAGGCGCGCAATGGCCTCATCGCGCCAGGCGCGGATGCGAGCCGTCTCCTCTTCCGTCACAAGTTCGACGGCTTTGGCAAAGCCTACCGCGCCAGGGATGTTCTCAATCCCCCCGCGCAAATTGAACTCCTGAAAGCCGCCATCCATCCACTTGGCGAGGGGCGTCCCCTCCCGCACATACAGCCCGCCGATCCCTTTGGGGCCGTGGATGAGGTGCGCCGTCACGGTGATGAGATCCACGGGCAGGCGCTGAACATCGATGGGCACCCGCGGGAAGGCGTGCGTCGCATCCGTGTGAAAAAGGGTGCCCTTTTCGCGGCAAATGGTCCCGATGGCCGCCACATCCTGCAGGGTGCCGATCTCTTGGTTGGCCGCTTGGATGGAGACGAGGATCGTATCGGGCCGGATGATCTCGCGAAGGTGGTCCAAATCCACACGGCCCGTCTCATCCACGCGCGCATAACTCACTTCGAACCCTTGGCGTTCCAAGGCGCGGGCACTATACAGGACGGGGAAATCTTCGATGGGCGAGACCACAATATGTTTGCCCTTTTTGGCGCCCAGGGCGAGCGCGACGCCCTTGAGCGCCATATTGCTGGATTCCGCATCGCCCGACGTAAAAATGAATTCCTCCGGCTTGGCGCCCAAAGAGGCCGCCAAGCGGGCGCGGGCATCTTCGAGGGCATCTTTGGCCTCGATGCCCAACGAATAGCCGAATTGCGAGGTAGCCACGGCATAGGTTTCAAAAAAGTAGGGCCGCATCGCCTCGAGCACGCGCTCATCGAGCCGCGTGGCAGCGGCATTATCGAGGTAAATAAATCGTTTGGGCACGTCATCCTCCTATGGAAGGTGGGGTTTTGCGCGGCGCTTCCCACACGATGGTAAAGACGCAGGAGATGGCCCCCTGCGGGCAGACCTCCTCGCACACGCAACAGCCCCCACACCGTTCGGGGTGCGCCAAATAGATGGCGCGTTCCCCCGCGCTCAGCGCACCTGGTTCGCAGGCCTCCAGGCAAGCCCCGCACAGGGTGCACCGGCTTTCGATAATTTGGGGTAGTAAGGTCTTGCCTTTCATCACATCGCACCGCGCATAAATTCGTTCATATTCATCATAGCGGCGTTTCGCGCGGGGCGATACGACAAAAGTCGCACCCTCAAGGGGATATGTAAAAAATCACCTCCCGCGCGTTTTGAACGCGCGGGAGGGTTTGAAAACGTGCAACAGAGAACCTTCACCCCGCAAGGGGGATATTTCCATGGGCCCACCAGGATTCGAACCCGGGACCAACCGGTTATGAGCCGGTCGCTCTCACCGCTGAGCTATGGGCCCGTACCATCCGCCTCGCGATTCTACCATAGCGAAAAGGGCGCGTCAAAAGGCGGGGCGCGGCGCTTCATAGGCACGAAGAATCCCCGGAGGAGATCTTCTCCCGCAGGTTTGAGCCTGCGGGAGAATGCCAAAGCCGCAGGGAACCCCGTAGTATGGGTAGCAAGAGTTAACCGTGTGGAGAAGAGGCGCTGGCTTGTTATTTCCGCATGTCGGTGAGCGCTAGGCCGACATGCGGCCAAGAGCATTGGCAGCGGGGATGCCTAACGAGGACTCATGGAGGAAGCGGGCCAGACGAGGGAGGCCTGTTTCAAGGCCGGCGGGCGAGGCGCAGAGCGAAATCCGCACGTAACGATCGGCCAAAACTCCAAAACTCCGCCCCGGCGCCACGGCGACGTGCTCGGCATCCAAAAGGCGGCAACTGAAGGTGAGCGAATCCAGCGGTTGAGAGGAGATATCCACGAGCATATAGAAGGCCCCTTGCGGGTAAGACACGCGCAGATCATACGCCTTGGCCAGTTCCACGGCCAGGTCGCGCCGGCGCCGATACTCGGCGAGCATCTCTTGGACGCAATCTTGTGGGCCGAGGAGCGCCGCAATGGCCGCGTGCTGTGCGATGGTGTTCACACAGGAGACGATCGGCTCTTGGATCTTGGTCATCGCGGCAGCGATCTCTGGGTTCATGACGGCATAGCCTACGCGCCAACCCGTCATCGCATAGGTCTTGGAGGTGGTAAAGATGCTGATCACGCGGCCTTCATCATCCCAGGCGGCGGGGCTGTAATGCTTCCCCTCGAACACAAAGCGGTCATACGTCTCGTCGGAGACGAGATACAGATCATGGCGCCTGCAAAAATCGAGGCAAGCCCTGAGCACATCCTCGGGGTAAACGGAGCCGGTGGGGTTACAGGGGCTGTTGATGAAAAGGGCCTTCGTGCGCGGCGTAACGAGCGTCTCCAGGGCGTCCAAATCGGGGATAAAGGCTTCCTCGGGGAGCGCCGGGTAAAAGACGGGCCTGGCATGGACGAGACGGGCAGCCATCGTAAAATTGCCATAGCCTGGATCGGGCAGGAGGATTTCATCGCCGGGGTCGAGCAGCACGGCCATGGAAGCGAACACCGCCTCCATGGCCCCAATAGTGATCACGACTTGATCGGGTGAGGCGTGAATATCGTTTTCGCGCGCCAGTTTCACGGTAACGGCCTCGCGCAAGGGGAGCATCCCCGCGTTCGCCGTATAGCCCGTATATTCGTCGCGCGCAGCCCGCACAGCAGCCTCGATGACATGGGGCGGCGGCGAGAAATCGGGCTGGCCGATTTCGAGATGGATCGCATCGGAGAAGCGGGCCGCACGATCCAAAATGTAGCGGATGGGCGAACGCTCCAAACGGCTTACGGCTTGAGACAGGGGTTTCATGGTTCTCTCCTTTTGCGGATATACAAAAACGCGCCGTATGGCGAGGTCCGGCCTCGCTGCACGGCGCTTGCAGATCACCCTTGAACAGCATGTATGAGGATGTACACGAGATTATAACCCTATCGCTCGAGAAAACAAAACGGCGACGTGCAGGCCCCTGTTTACGGGCTAAAAGGGGCTTGCCGCATCCGCATCGAGCGCGGCCCGGGCTAGCGTCAACCCCCATACGGTAGCCGCCCCTGCAGATTTGAGCGGCGCCGCACACGCCTCAAGCGTAGCCCCCGTAGTCAGGACGTCATCTATCAAAAGGATGCGCGCTCCGCTGGGCACCGGTCGGGCACAACCAAAGGCCCCTTCCATATTGAGGTATCGCTCCTCTCGCGATTTGCCCACCTGGGTCGGCGTATCGCGCCGGCGCACGAGGAGGTCTGGCTCGTAGGGCAAGGCAAGGCGTTTGGCCAAGGTTCGAGCGAGGAGCGCCGACTGATTGTATCCCCGGCGCCTCTCCCGCCGGCGGTGGAGCGGCACGGGCATGACGAGATCCACAGGCCAAGGATGGCCCCGATAATACTCCACGAGGAGGTTCGCCAAAGGATCCGCGAGCACCCACAGCCCCTCATACTTGAAGGCCCAAATAGCCCGTTGGAGCGGGCCGGCATATAGGCCCACCGAGCGAATACCATCGAGCGAAGAAGCCCTCTCGGCGCAGTGCCGGCAGAGGCGTCCTGATCGCTGGGGTTCGCCGCAATGGGGGCAAAACGGCGGCATAATGCGCGGCATGGCCGCGATGCAATCCGCGCACAACCAAGCCCCCCGCGCGCCGCAAGCGACGCAATGGGGAGGAAAAAGCCAATCCCAAAAGGAGAACCCCATCTTCATGGAATTCGCGATCCTTAAAAGCCATTTTACCCTCGAAGGATGCGGAAGGCGAGTTCGCGAGAGGATGAGAAGGCCATTGACAGCATCCCATCGCATTGTGTATATTGGCATGAAGGGGGAGGCATGAGCATCCTAAACGATGTGCGCATGATGGCGAGTTACCTAAAGGGGCTGCGCGAGTATTGGCAAGCGCCGCCAAACTGGCACGACGCCGTGGGCACCATCCAAACATGGATGGTCGAACGGCAGAGCGCCTTCGAGCGGATGCTGCGAGTTCATATCTTTGGCAACCCATCCAGCCCCTATTTTCGGCTGATGGAAGCGGCGGGCCTGACGGAGGCGCGCGTCTGCCGGATGATCCGCCAAGATGGCGTGGAGGGGTGCCTCCAACAACTCTACGAAGCGGGCGTGTACGTCACGCTCGACGAATTCAAGGGGCGGCGCCCCATCCGCCGGCCCAACCTTGAGATACCTTTTACCCCCCACGCCTTCAATGTGGCAGATCTTGGGAGCCAACTGATAAGCCACACAGGGGGGTCTCGGTCGCACGGCGTGGCCACGCCGATTGACGTGCTCGACTTGATGTACGAACTGCCAGCGCGCTACCTATTTAGCCGAGCGTATGGCCTTCTCGATAAGCCTTTTATCCTTTGGCGGCCAGCGCCGCCGGGCGCTGCGGGGTTACGCGCTGCCTTACGCAACGCGAAACTAGGGATGCGTGCCCTGCGGTGGTTCAGCCCCACGCGGCCGAACTTTTCGGCTGCTTCGGGCAAGAGCGCCTTTGTAACGGCAGGCACTGTGCTCGGTTCGGCGATGATGGGGCATGCCATTCCCTGGCCAGAATATGTCCCGATGGATCGCCCAGAGGTGATCGCCCGGTTCCTCGCCCAAGAAAAGGCGCGAGGACGTTTTCTCCAGCTCGATACGATGACGAGCGGTGCCGTGCTCATCGCGCATGCGGCCAAAGCCCTGGGGCTGGATATACGCGGCCACATCGTGCGCGTGGGTGGTGAACCCCTTACCGAGGCCAAGGCCGCCCTCTTCGAAGAGGTAGGGTTGGGCTATTGCTCCCAATACGCCATCGCCGAAGTTGGGTCGCTCGGCCTCTCTTGTAAGGAAGCCTCTGTTCCCGATGATATGCATATCCTCAACTACAGGTCGGCGATCATCCAACAACCCAAAAGCCTGCCCGGCTGGCCGGAGCCGATTGGGGCCATCTTCCTCACGTTCTTTTCGCCGCGAATGACCAAAGTGATGCTGAATGTGGAAGTGGGAGATTATGGCACGATGGAAATTCGGGAGTGCGGTTGCCCCCTGGGGGCGGCTGGGCTGAACGTGCACCTCCACACCATCCGCAGTTATGAAAAGTTGACTTCGGTGGGCATGCACTTTATGGGGGCGGACCTGATAGACATCCTCGAATCGGCCCTGCCGGGGCGCTTCGGGGGCGGGCCTGGAGACTATCAATTTGTGGAGGCGGAGGAAAACGGGCAAACAATCCTGAAACTCGTCGTGGCCCCGAGGGTCGGACCGCTGGAGGAAAAGGAGGTCATCGGTTTTGTATTGAGCGAATTGGAGCGGCGAACGAAATCGGGGCGGATGATGACGGATATCTGGCGAGATAGCCGCCTTTTGCGGTTGGAACGCGCCCAACCGTACATCACGCGTTCGGCCAAGGTTCAGCCGCTCCACGTGGAGCGAAAACCAGAACGCGCGTAAGGAGGAACGATGGTCAAGGCTTTGGTGTTATACCATTCGCAAGAGCATGGCAATACGGCGTTGATGGCCCAGGCGGTGGCCGAAGGTTTACGTGAGGCAGGCTGCGAGGTTACCGTGTGGAATACGAACGATGGCCGCTTCGATGCGGCTTCTTTCGCCCAGTACGATTGCGCAGCCTTTGGCTCGCCGGATTATTATTCCTATATTGCCGGCGGCCTCAAGATGTTCTTGGACGATCACTTTATCCTTTCTGTGCGCCAGGGGATACCCGGCCTCACGGGCAAGCCGTATGCACTCTTTTGCTCCCACGGTAGGGGGGGCCGCGTCAAAGAGGTGATGCCGAACCTCTTTCGCCGTGTGGGCACGCAAATCGGCGACCTGATAGCCTCTCAAGGCCGGCCCAGTGAGCAAATCCTAGAACAGTGCCGCGCGTTGGGGCGTGCCTTGGCCGCAGCCGTACGCTCTTGATCCTTTCTGGCCGAGGAGATAGATGACAGGGGTGCGCATCGGCTTGGGGTTGGCGCTAGCATACCTCTTGGGCGCCTTGCCTGTGGGGTACCTCATCACGCGAGCCGTCAAGAAAGTGGATATCCGCGCCGTAGGGAGCGGCCATACGGGGGGCACGAATGTGCTCCGCGTGGCGGGCGCCCTGCCGGCGGCGCTGACCATTTTGGGCGATGCGGCCAAAGGGTATGCCGCCGTCGCCGTGGCCCGGTCTCTTGGCGGGGGATGGCCCTGGGCCGCCCCGCTCGGCGGGATTGCCGCCGTCTTGGGGCACAACTATTCGATCTTTCTCGCCTTCAAGGGTGGCGTGGGCACCATGGCCACCTTGGGGGCCGCGCTTGGGCTGATGCCCTGGGGCGGCTTGGGGGCCGCTCTTGTAGCCCTCTGCGTCATCGTGGGGACGCGTTATGCCTCTATGGGATCGCTGACGTTCGCCGCCCTTTTGCCCATCGCGTGCATAGCAGGGGCAGCCTATGGCGCTTGGCCTTGGGAAACGCTCCTCTTTACCCTGGTAACGGGCGCGCTCTCGGCTTGGGGCTTACGAGCCAATATCCGCCGCCTCCGCCAAGGGACGGAGCGCAAGATAGGCCAGCGCGCCGAGGTTCCTCGATAAAGTCAGCCTCCCGCTCGCAAACGCCAAACGGAGCGCGGGCCTCCCGGCCCGCGGGCGAGGCGGAAGCCTCGCCTTCCCCTCACCTCTGGCCCCTCTCCCATTTTGGGAGAGGGGATTGAGGGGTGAGGGCTTGCCCGCAGGCGAGGCTCCATCCTCGCGCTCCTTTTTGGAAACGCCTTTTTAGCGAGGGTAAAAGGGCGCCCGAAAGCGCTGATTACCGCGCACGAGGATCGGCTCCCAACGGGTATCCATGCCCTGCGCCGCTCCCACCGAAGCGATCACCTGGAGGCGCACACAGGCCCCTTCGGGCGCCCGAGCCGTAGGCCACCAGAACGTCCCTTGGGGGCCAAGGTCATGCGCCAGCACCTGCCACGGGCCGCCATCGAACGAAGCGCGCAAAGTAACGCGCGGCGAGCGCCCCGGCACCCCAGAGGCTTGCCAAGAGATGGCTTGCATGCCCTGCCATCGGCCATTCGGCGCCTCTACCCGAAGGCTCACTGTGGGCACAAGCGGATTGCGCACGGCCACCGGGCCATTGCTCACCGTCCAGGCCGTCCATATCCCGTCGCTTGCGCTCAGGCGGAACCATACCTCTTCGCAGTTTGGCAATGTCGCCGTATCCCACACATACGAGCCGGCATTGGGGATGGAGAAGGCCAACGGCTCCCACGTCGCGCCGCGATCGGTGCTGTAGGCTAGGTTGATCGTCAAGCGATCGCCATCGTCATCCTCGGCTTGCCAGCGGATCTCCTGCATCCCCCACCAAACCTCGCCCCCCTTTGGTGCAAGAAAAGCCACCCTGGGCGGCGAACGTTTCGCGTTGCGCACCTGAAAGGCCCGTGAGAGGTAGGAACGCGAAAACGCCTCGCCCTTGGCAATCAGGCGAAGGCGGTATGTGCCGTTCGGCACAGTGGTAGTATCCCACGTATAACGCCCCGTGTTAGGCAAATCGCGCGCCAAAGGTTGCCAGGTCAGCCC
>Ga0272448_1006485_pt1 | contig 12644 bp, 11 predicted proteins | sample YNPCB0191_FD_202220 | JGI IMG/M metagenome (GOLD analysis project Ga0272448, IMG submission 202220) | Hot spring sediment microbial communities from Yellowstone National Park, WY, United States - YNP-CB-019-1 | ecosystem: Environmental > Aquatic > Thermal springs > Hot (42-90C) > Sediment... | reverse complement strand
CAAGTGCATCAGCGTGCCTGTACCCTCCCGCAGGTTACCCAAACCTGCGGGAGGGTCAAGTGACAGGGCCGGGGGCATTCCAGCGAAAGTGCTGTTACCCCAACGGTGAACAGTTACGGTCGGTTACACGATTGCATTCATCTGCCGACTCGGTTATAATACCACCTGCCCATCCGGGGCATGTCGCGAAAGAAGTATGTAGCAGTGATCGCATGCTCGCGGCAGAGCGATCCATCCGGATAGCCACAAGGCGACAATCTTTCCCGGTGAGAAGCATGACTGACAAACCTGTACGCGTGCGCTACGCCCCCAGCCCAACGGGTGAGCCGCACATTGGCAATATTCACACCGCCTTCTTCAATTGGCTGTTTGCCCGCCACAACAAAGGCGCTTTCATTGTGCGCATCGAAGATACGGATCAGAAGCGCCTGGTTCCCACGGCTCCTGAGTCCATTCTCGAAAGCCTACGCTGGCTGGGCTTGGACTGGGATGAGGGCCCGGGGGTGGGCGGAAAGTATGGCCCCTATTTCCAGTCGCAGCGCCTGGATATCTACCAGTACTATGCCCGCAAGCTGGTCGAGGAAGGTGCGGCCTATCCATGCTATTGCAGCGAAAAGCGGCTGGAGCAGATGCGCGCCGAGCAGATTGCCCGCAAGGTACCCCCCGGCTATGACCGACGCTGCCGTAACTTGACACCGGCCGAACGCGCCGCTTACGAAGCCGAGGGGATCGTTCCGGTCATTCGTCTGAAAATACCGCTTGATGGCGAAACGTCGTACCACGACGTCGTGTACGGTGACATCACGGTCAAGAATGCCACGCTGGACGATCTGGTGCTGCTGAAATCCGATGGTTTCCCCACGTATCATCTGGCCAATGTGATTGATGATCACCTGATGGAAATCAGTCATATCATGCGCGCCAACGAGTGGTTGCCCAGCGTCCCCCGTCATGTGTTGCTGTACCAGGCGCTTGGATGGGAGATGCCGGTCTATGCCCATTTGCCGATGCTGCTGGGCCCCGATCGTTCGAAGCTATCTAAGCGGCATGGTGCCACCTCTGTGTTAGCCTATCGCGACGCCGGCTATCTGGTAGAAGCCGTCCTGAATTTCATGGCCTTGCTCGGTTGGGCCTATGACGACAAGACCGAGATCTTCACCCGCGATCAACTCATCGAATACTTCACCCTGGAGAAAGTCAGCCCGTCACCGTCTATCTTCAACGTCGAAAAACTTGACTGGCTGAACGGTTACTACATCCGCTCTCTCGCGCCCGATGAGCTGGGGCGCCGCGCTATGCCTTTCATCCTGAAGGAGCTACGGGCGAGCGGAGCCGACGAAGATGCGTGGCCGACAGCCCGCGTGGAGCACCTGGTTGCCCAGTTCATACCTCTCGTGCAGGAACGCATCAAGCGCCTGACCGACATCTGGCCACTGGTTGATTTCTTCTTCGCCGGCGACCTCAGCTATGATCCGCTGCTCCTGGTGGGCAAAGGGATGACACAGACGACGGCGCGCGCTGCGTTACTCGCTGCACACAAAGCCCTGAGTGCACTAGACGGTTGGGATACGGCATCCATGGAGGCTGTGTTGCGTCCGTTGGCCGCGCAGTTGGGTCTCAAGGTTGGACAGTTCTTCGGCACCTTGCGTGTAGCAATTACCGGTAAGACGATCACACCACCACTCCTGGAGAGCATGGTGATTGTGGGACGAGAGACATCGCTGGCCCGTCTGCAGAAGGCTGCCGCCCTGCTGGAAGGCTGAAAGCGCGGCCCCATATTGGGCTTTGGCGCGCCCAGAACATCAACAGGTCAGGGGTGCAGTATGCTCGCCTGACGATGTGGGTACACATAGATGAAGCGTTCTCGCTGGCTACTCCGGCTTGTCGGGCTGGCATTGTTCTTCCTTATTCTGACTGCAGTTGATGTGCCTCGCACGCTCAACTACCTGACGAAGGCAAACCTGTGGTATGTTGGGCTTGCCGTCGTGCTGGTCGTTCCTCATCTGGCGACAAAGGCCTGGCGCTGGCAGGTCCTCTTGCGTGGCATCGGCATTGACATCGGCGTGTTGGAGGCCACGCGTCTCTATGCCATCGGCCAGGCTGCCGGCGTACTCACTCCCGGGCAGGCCGGCGATGTGGTTAAGGCCGTCTACCTCAAGGCCGGGGGACACAGCCTGGGGCGTTCACTCGTTACGGTTGTTGTAGACCGTCTGTTTGACCTCCTGGTGGTCGGGGGACTGGCACTATGGGGCGTGTTCGTTGTTGGGCGCGTACCCGCCGGCCAGACGGCTATGGTCGTTCTTCTCGTTATCGCCATCGTCGTTCTCTTCGTCTTGTTCTCGTCGCAAGTGTGGCAGTCACCGCTGGCGCGGGTAATCACGCTCATGGTGCCGGATCGTTTCTTGAAGGGGCGCAATCCGCAGGTTGCCCTTGAGGGACTTATCCTACCACACCGTGCACTTCTGTCGGCGTTCGCCATCACAATCATTTCATTCATTGTTTCTTATTTTCGTAGTTGGCTGTTGTTTGCTGCGCTCGGTCTCTACGTTCCGTTCGATTGGTTCCTGGCATCCACATCCATCGCCGGCATCGCCGCCATTCTGCCGATTACGGTGGGTGGCATCGGCACCCGCGACGCCGCTTTCGTCGTGATGTTCGCCACGGTCGGCTATGCATCGGAATCAGCCGTAGCCTTATCAACACTCGTCTTTCTCTTACTCGTGACAAACTGGGCAGTCGGCTTTTTGGCATTCATGTGGAAGCCCGGAACAGTAGAACGGTGAAAGCTCCAACGGCATGTAACTGTTTACGTTTACCCTGGAAGCAGGTGCATCGGCATGCCGATACCCTCCCGCAGGTTACCCAAACCTACGGGAGGGTATGTAGAACGCCGCCGGCAATCCGTTGTTCCGTGCCATCCGTGCCTGCATCCGTGGCCAGCTCGCTCCGCTTTCCAACTTCCCTTACCCTAACGGTGAACAGTTACAACGGCATTTTGCGTTGACATAGCCTGCCTCCGCGATGTATAATCGCTACGCATGGCAAAGACGCACTGCCGCCACCGCACCGCGGACGGGCGGCAGTTGTGTATCTCTAGAGAAGGCAGACACCAGGCACTGCCACGCCGGATTCAACGAATCACAGGAGAGCCGGCAGCCACCGGTAGGAGAAGAAACGATGCCAGAATGTCCTGAATGTGGTGCTCAGATCACGTTGACCAATCCAGAAAAGGGTGAGATCATCGTCTGCCCAGACTGTGGACTCGAAATCGAGGTACGGAGCGTCAATCCGGTCGAGCTGGCCCCTGCTCCCCAGGAAGAAGAGGATTGGGGAGAATAAACGACGATGAAAATCGCTGTGCTGTTGTCACGCGCCCGCGTGGAAGAGAAGTTGCTCTTTGAGGCTTTGGACAAGCGCGGCGTTGACTACGATAAGCTGTATGACCCGGAGATCGTCTTCGATCTGCAGAAGCCAGGGTTCTACTATGATTGCGTCCTGGAGCGCTGCATCAATCATTCACGGGCACTCTATGCCCTCAGGATACTCGACGGCTGGGGTATCAAAACGGTCAACACCTATGCTGTTGCCGATACCTGCGGCAACAAGTTTCTCACGACCATGGCCCTATTGCGTGATAAGATACCCTCGCCGCGCACGTTCATTGCCTTCACCCAGGAATCGGCCCTGGCAGCCATTGACCGATTGGGTTACCCTGTGGTCATGAAACCCGCTATTGGTTCGTGGGGTCGTCTACTTTCCAAGATCAATGACCGCGACGCCGCCGAGACGATCCTTGAGCATAAAGAGGTCCTTGGCTCGTACCATCACTCGATCTACTACATTCAGGAGTACATCCACAAACCGCAGCGAGACATCCGGGCCTTTGTCGTTGGCGACGAGTGTATCTGCGCCATCTACCGTTATTCAGAGCACTGGATCACCAATACGGCTCGGGGCGGCCAGGCTCAGAACTGCCCGGTGACGCCCGAGTTGGCCCGCCTGTCTGTGGCGGCGGCCAAGGCCGTCGGCGGCGGTGTGGTGGCTATTGACCTGCTCGAATCACCGGATCGCGGCCTGCTGGTCAACGAAGTAAACTACACAATGGAGTTTCGCAATAGCATCGAAACGACAGGCGTGGACATCCCCGGGCGTATCATTGATTATGTGCTGCAGGTGGCGAGGGGCTAGAGAGTCAGGCGACGCGGCTAGACGCCCGCTGCTGCACCGTTACAGTAACTCCACGAGCGCAGGCTGGCTGTCATAGCCGAGACGACTCAACAGGCATGAAAGGTAGCCAATCCGAGGGTGCAATGACATCATACCATCAGCGGCGACCAGAGAAGGCCATTACGGATGAGGGGGAGATGCTCGAGATCATTGCCGGCCAAAACATCATGACGTTGGCAATGAGCAAGGATAACGAGCCCTACCTGGTTACCGTGAACTACGGCTTCGATAGCGTTGAGCGGTGCTTTTACTTCCATTGTGCTCGCAAGGGGAAGAAGGTTGATTTTCTGCGAGCAAATCCTGTTGTATGGGGCCAGATACTCGATGATCGCGGTTATCGGGACGGTATGTGCGACCATGCCTTCCGCACCGTCCACTTCCGCGGCACCGTCACATTCCTCGCCGATGAGGCAGACAGACGCAAGGCCATCGAGGTGATGATTGATCACCTTGAGAGCCACCCCGATGAGGTGAAAGCCCGCTTCTCCACGCCCGAATCCCTGGCCAAAGCGGCGCTGGTGAAGGTGCAGGTTCAAGAGATGACGGCAAAGAGAAATCCTGCCACGATGTAGATTGGCACGCCTGGGGACGCCAGAGGCGTCAAGGCGCCGGAGCGCCCTGCGGCGAGGTCATAGTGCATGGCCGTGCTACATTGGCGCAGCACACCAAAGTATCAGGTGTGCGACCTACAACACCCATGATAGCGCTATTACCTGAAGACCTGACCGCCGGGTACTTGCACTCTCGGCACAACTGCAGGAGGATACATACTTGAGCGAACCAATCACCGTTTCTATCGTCGGCGGATCCGGATATGTGGGCGGCGAGACACTCCGGCTGCTGTTGCAGCATCCACATGTGCGTGTTGCCCAGGTGACCAGCGAGTCTAACGCCGGCAAGTTCGTATACTCGGTCCATCCCAATCTGCGCAAGCAGACCGACTTGCGTTTTGTCAGTCTGAGCGACCTGGCACCCTGCGACCTGCTTTTCCTCTGCCTGCCGCATGGCATGAGCATGGGACGTATCGGCCAATTCAAGGCATTAGCGCCGCGCCTCATTGACCTGTCCGCCGACTTTCGCCTGCGCGACCCACAAGATTATCCGCTGTGGTATGGCCATGCGCACGAGTCGCCGGCCATGCTGCAGGAATTTGTCTATGGGATTCCCGAGCTGCACCGTGAGGAGCTAAAGAAGGCCAGCTTTGCTACCGGTGCCGGCTGCCTGGCAACGGCCACCATCCTTGGCCTCTACCCACTCTTCAAGAAGGGGGTAGTGGAGCCGGTCGTCTTTGTTGAGGGCAAGGTCGGCTCATCGGCAGCCGGCAACGAGCCGGGCCTCTCGTCGCACCACCCGGAGAGGGCCGGGGCCGTTCGCTCGTTCCAGCCGACCGGCCACCGCCATACCGGCGAGATCATTCAGGAACTCACCTTCGGTGACGTAAAGCCCATGGTCCATTTTTCGGCCACATCGGTGGAGCTGGTGCGCGGTATCCTGGCGACGGCACACTGCATACTGAAGGACAACCTGCAGGATAGAGACATCTGGCAAATCTATCGCGAGGTCTATGCGGATGAGCCGTTTATGCGTATTGTGAAAGATCGCACCGGCATCTACCGCTATCCTGAGCCCAAGATTCTGGCCGGTTCGAACTATTGTGATGTCGGCTTCGAGCGCGATCCGCTATCCAGGCGGGTTGTTGTCATGTCGGCCATAGACAATCTGATGAAGGGCGCGGCAGGCAACGGCGTGCAGGCCATGAATGTCATGTTTGGCTGGCCAGAGACGACGGCACTGACCTTCCCCGGTTTGCATCCCGTCTAGACCTGACAACCAGCGCGGGTAGCATCGGCTGTGCTCAGCCGCCTCATACCATGCGTTTTCATGGCAAGCAGCAGACTGGTCTGCCTCGACCGGCCATGCCGCGGTGTGGCAATGTTGCCCGATGCCTATGACAGGCCGAGCAGAATCCACAGAGCAACCATCCCCACGCCAATCGTCAGCGAGACCCTCTTGGTGCGCCAGGCAACAAGCACGGCCAACAACCCGGCCAGCAGGCGTACGTTGGCAAAGGATAGATCAAGCGTACCGCCTGGCCTCAGCAACTCGGGAAAGATGATCGCCGAGAGTACAGCAGCCGGTACAAGACGCAGCGACCGTTGGACGAGCGAAGGGACCTCGATCCGTCCAAACAGAGCAATCAGCGACAGACGAGTGAGATAAGTGACGATGCCCATCGCCAGCACGATCAGCCAGGTGCTCATGGCGCTTTGCCCTCAGGACGCCCAACCGCGGATTGGCGTGACTCCGTCAAGAGGCCCACACCAATGCCGATGATTGCTGCGGCAATCAAGCCCAATCTGTAGGGCAGGTTCGCCGCCGCAACGGCTACGACGCCTGCCGACAATGACGCTGCTACGCTGGGCCAATCACGCAGTGTCGGTACGACCAGCGCAATGAAGGTGAGTGCGAGTGTGAAATCCAGCGCCCAGCCGGCAGGGATCTGTGCGCCAAGAAGGATACCACTGGCCGTGCTGGCCTGCCAGGTCAGCCAGAGGGCCAGCCCCGCGCCCAGAAAGTACAGGTGCCGATGGGGCCAATCAGCAGATTCTATTCCGGTTCGATGGTAATGAATGATAGCTACAGCATATGCCTCGTCGGTCAGGAGATAAGCCAGCAGGGCCTTCCATGTCCAGTCAAGATGCTTGAGGTATGGCGCAAGCGAAGCGCTATAGAGCAAATGGCGAAGGTTGACGATGAACGTGGTTATGACGATGACGACGGCTGGTGTGGCCGACCGGAAAAGCTGGGCAGCGACGAACTGTGCCGATCCGGCAAAGACAACAACCGACATCCCCTGTGCCACGCTGACCGGCAGGCCTGCGCTGACCGCCAAGACACCATAGATCATGCCAAAGGGGATGACGCCGACAAGGATAGGCAGCTCGGCTCTCACCCCCTCGATAAATGCAGAACGTGATGTCATGAGGAATTCCTGTCACTGTAGTGTTCAACCGCCATAAAGACGGCAACCTCCGGACTGTTGCTCGCTATTCGAACAGGGCCTGAACGAACTCTTGGGCATTGAATTCATCCAGGTCGTCAATCTTTTCACCCGTGCCAACGAAGCGGATCGGCAGCCCGAGCTCTTTGGTGATGGCAAAGGCGATGCCTCCTTTGGCGGTGCCGTCGAGCTTCGTCAGGATGATGCCGGTGACATCGGCGGCGGCGGTGAACTGACGGGCCTGCGCCAGCGCGTTCTGACCGGTCGTGGCATCAATCACCAACAGTACCTGATGCGGCGCTCCCGGCACCTGCCTTTCGGCTACCCGTTTGATTTTCTTTAGCTCCTCCATCAGGTTAAATTTGGTATGTAGTCGGCCTGCCGTGTCCACGATGAGGACGTCGGCTTTGCGCGCCTGCGCCGCCTGGATGGCGTCGAAGACAACCGCTGCCGGATCGCCACCCGATTGAGTTCCACCGATGACCACTGCTCCCACACGTTGGCCCCAAATTGCCAATTGCTCGCCGGCTGCAGCGCGAAACGTGTCGGCGGCGGCCAGGATGGGCACTTTGTTCTGGTTCTGGTAGTAACGCGCCAGCTTGGCAATACTCGTCGTCTTGCCGACACCGTTGACGCCGACCACGAGAATGACTTCCAGGCCGGGAGTGAAACCGGCCGCGTGGCGTGCAGCCGGAGCGGTAAGGATGGCGACCATCTCCTGTTGTAGGGCCTGCTGGATGCTTGCTGCGTCGCGCAGCTTTTCTTTGGCGGCACGTGCACGCACCTTCTCAACCAGCTCGATCGTCGTCTGGACGCCGACGTCGGCCTGGATGAGCAGTTCTTCCAGGTTTTCCCACACCTCAGGCCCGGCCTCGCCACGGCCAATGATAGCTCCGATACGGCTGAAGAAAGACTGACGGGTGCGCGTCAGTCCCTCCTCTATCTTCTTCTGTCGCCGAAACATGCATAACCTCGTCTTTTCGTGATGACAAGCATTATAGCATACCACATCAGGCTTGACAAAAACTTCGCTCAGAGTAACTGTTCACGTTTACCCTGGAAGCAGGTGCATCGGCATGCCTATACCCTCCCGCAGGTTACCCAAACCTGCGAGAGGGTATGTGGAACGCCGCCGGCAATCCTCGTTCCGTGCCATCCGCGCCTGAATCCGTGGCCAGTTCACTCCGCTTTCCAACTTCCTTACCCTAACAGTGAACAATTACCTCAGGCCAGACCATTGACAAGAGGCGCGTTTGGCAGTAGTATCAACTGGCGGTCGCAGGCAGCGACTGAGACGGCCGGCGATGCCATCAACGCTGCCAGCTTACCGGGCACCGAGCACGATGTGATTGCTCCTAATTGAACACAAAGGAGGAGACTGTGCGCTTCGGTATTTGCACGCAGGCTGATCAAATCAGTTTGATCTCGACTATTGGTTACGACTACGCCGAGCTTCCGCTCGCGCAGACGGCGGCACTCTCCGATGAGAACTTCGCCACGCTCGTCAGGCAGGTTAGGCAGACGGGTTTGCCAGTTGAGGTATTCAACATCTTCTTTCCGCGCCAGATGCGTCTAACGGGTTCCGACGCCAATCTGGAGGCAGCCTGGAGCTATGCACGCTCAGCTTTCAAACGTGCCGCCACACTGGGTGCGCATGTTGTCGTCTTCGGCAGCGGTGCGGCACGCAACGTGCCCGAGGGCTTTTCAATGATGACGGCGCGGGCACAGCTCGTCGAACTATTGCGCGGATTGGACGCCATCGCCGGCGAGCATGGCATCACTGTCGCCATTGAGCCGCTCAACCGTAGTGAGAGCAATATTATCACCAGTGTTGCCGACGCCCTGAGTCTGGCTCTTGAGGTAGCACGACCAAACATCCAGGTTCTGGCCGATTCCTACCACATGTTGCGGGAGAACGAAGATCCGGCGATCCTGCCACAGGTTGGCAGCCGGCTGGTCCATGTGCACACGGCGCGTGGTGAGGCACGGCTCTATCCCACAGAGGCCGATGACCAGTTGCGTGCCTTCTTCACTGCCCTACGTATGGGCAGTTATAACGGGCGGGTGAGTATCGAGGGACGGACGGAGAACATACAGGCCGATGCGGCGGCGTCACTGGCCGTGCTGCGCAGCCTGGCGGGGTGAACTGTCCATCCCAGCAATTCCAACGGTGTAACGCCTGGCGAGAGCTCTTACCTCATGTCTATACGCTGTTTGGTGATCGGATACATCTTTGCAAGCGGTTGCCTGTTCTGTGCCGGACAGGCACAGGGAAACCGCGCCCTATCGGCACGCCAGTCCGCATACCTTTCTGCAGGTTACCCAACCCGGCGGGAGGGTCATTACCCTGCCGACGAAGCTCGGCATTGCCCCATCGTAGGCGTGACTTCAGTCGCCACACTCAGATGTGCCTAAAATCAGCAGTCGCTGCATGTCGACAAGTGGTAGACGACATGCTATACTAATGCCCTATGGATAGCAAGAGCCAACACACACTTGAACTGGACAAGATTCTGGCCCGCCTGGCCGATCAGGCGGCCTTCAGCGCCAGCAAGGAACTGGCCCTGGCGTTGACGCCGAGCAACGATCCGGCAGAGGTACGGCGTCGGCAAAAGGAGACCAGCGAAGCTCGCGCCTTGCTCGACATGAAGCCTGGCCTTTCAATCGGCGGTGCCCGCGATGTGCGCGATCTGGTGCGCCGGGCACTCATTGACGCCGTGCTCGAGCCGAAGGAAATGCTGGATATCCTGGCCACCTTGCAAAGCGCTCGGGCGCTGAAAGCCACGATCACGCGGCTTGGTGAACGCTTTCCGACGCTTGCTGCCATTGTAGCGCGCATCAAGGATGCACCGCAACTCGAACGGGAAATTCAGCGCTGCATCAACGAACGGGGTGAGGTGGTTGATGATGCCAGCCCTGCGTTGCGCCGCATCCGTATTGAGCTGCGTCAGGCTCATGATCGCCTGATGACCAAACTCAACGAGCTGCTCTCATCGTCGGAGATGGCGGACGTGCTGCAAGATCCGATTATCACGGTGCGCGACGAGCGTTACGTCTTCCCCATTCGCTCCGAAAAGAGGCAGCAGTTCCACGGCATCGTCCATGACCAGTCGGCGAGTGGGGCCACCGTGTTCATGGAGCCTCTGGCTACCGTCGAGCTGAACAATCGCTGGCGGTCGCTGCAGATCGAGGAGCAACAGGAGGTTCTGCGCATCCTGCGCCGGTTATCAGGAATGGTCGCCGCCGACGCGTCGGGACTGATGAGCAACGTCGAGGCGCTGGCAGAACTGGATCTGGCCTTTGCCAAGGCGAACTATAGCGCGGCGATTCGCGGTGTCGAACCTGAACTGCGCGACCTGCATATAGAGGTCACAGCAGCAGATGAAGATATTCATCCTTCAGCCTATCCTCTGTATCTCAAGGATGCACGTCACCCGCTGCTAACAGGCAATGTCGTGCCCATTACCGTCTACTTTGGCGGCCGCATCGTGTCTCTGGTGATTACCGGTCCGAATACAGGAGGCAAGACGGTCGCCCTAAAAACCGTTGGTCTGCTGTGCCTGATGGCGCAGGCCGGCTTGCACATCCCCGCCGCCGAAGGCAGCGCGGTGCCTGTTTTTGAGAATATCTTTGCCGACATTGGCGATGAACAGAGCATCGAACAAAGCTTGTCCACGTTTTCGTCGCATCTGAAAAACATTGTCCATATTTTGGCAGAGGCCAACGACCGCTGTCTGGTGCTCCTCGATGAGCTGGGAGCCGGCACCGATCCTGTTGAGGGCTCGGCTCTGGCGCTGGCAATTCTGCAATACTTGCAGCAGCGCCGCATCATGACCATGGTTGCCACACACTACGCTGAGCTGAAAGCCTATGCGTACACGACGCCCGGGGTACAAAACGCGTCTGTGGACTTCGATGTTGAGACGCTCTCGCCGACGTATCATCTGAGCATCGGTCTGCCGGGGCGGTCGAATGCTCTGGCGATAGCAGCGCGACTGGGACTGAATCCAGAGATCATCGAGATGGCCCGACACATGATTTCGCCGTCGCAGATGCAGATTGAGACGTTGCTGTGGGAGATTCAGCGAGAGCGGCGAGACGCCGAGGAGGCGCGGATGGCAATGGAGTCCGATCGCGATGCCGCTGCACGGCTGCGCCGCGAGATCGCTGCCGAGCGTCAGTCCATTGAGGATGAGAGACGACGCATCCTGGCAGAGACACGTGCTCAGGCAGAAGGCGAACTCAACGAGGTTCGTTCTCGCCTGCGCAGGTTGATGGCCGAGGCGGAGTCGGCACGCACGCGTTCGCAGATAGCGGCAGCACTGCAGGAGACGAAAGATATCGGCCAACACTTGCCGGAACTGCCCAGCTCTCGCGGCGCTGCCATTGACATGGGTGAGCCGGCTAGTGGGTCCATTGCAGTGGGTGACACGGTGTGGATTCCTAGCCTGAACCTGCTTGGCGAGGTTGTTGCCGGTGCCGACGCACAGAACCTTGTCGAGGTGCAAGTGGGGAGCTTCAGGACAAAGGTGCCTGCGGCCGGTCTGGAGAAGCGATCGCCCCGGCGTAAAGCTGAGCCGCAGCCATCGCCGACCGTTGCACCGGCAGCAGAGGTGCCACTACAACTGGATCTGCGTGGCTGGCGGGCCGAGGATGTGGAACCAGTTCTGGATCGTTATCTGAATGATGCGTACCTTGCCGGCCTGCCCTTTGTACGTATCGTCCACGGTAAAGGTACAGGTGTTCTACGCCAGGTGGTACGAGACATTGTGTCACGTCACAGCCTGGTCAAGTCGGCACGCAGCGGAGAAGCCGGTGAGGGCGGTGATGGTGTGACGGTTGTCTCTCTGGCTGTCTAGCCGTTGTCAGACGTCGTAACTGTTCACGTTTACCCTGGAAGCAGGTGCATCGGCATGCCGATACCCTCCCGCAGGTTACCCAAACCTGCGGAAGGGTCAAATTGCCCCGCCCACGGGGATGGGTCAGGGTGGGAGCATTTCAGCAAAAGTCGTGTTACCCTAACCGTGAACAGTTACCAGACGTCTTTCTCTTGCTTTCACACCTGTGGGTGCGCTATAATACCATCGGTGTTTGCCTTCCGGGTTACACGCCATCACATCTGCGCATCGTCTTGGAGGTGTAGCTGTGAGCGACGAAACATTGGAGTTGGTTCGGCCAACGAAGCTCAAGTCCACACCACGACGGCTAAAGGCCGATCTATCCTGTCTCTCTTGTGGCCCGCTCGTCCTGGACATGAACACCATGACACTGACAAAGGGCAGCGAGGTCATCAAACTAACACCCAAAGAAGGCCAACTCCTGATCGCTTTCATGCGCCATCCAGGACAGATTCTTCCTCGCGAGCTCTTGATCAAGGAGATCTGGAATACCACATATCTGGACGACATTCGCATGC
>Ga0272448_1006484_pt1 | contig 12644 bp, 7 predicted proteins | sample YNPCB0191_FD_202220 | JGI IMG/M metagenome (GOLD analysis project Ga0272448, IMG submission 202220) | Hot spring sediment microbial communities from Yellowstone National Park, WY, United States - YNP-CB-019-1 | ecosystem: Environmental > Aquatic > Thermal springs > Hot (42-90C) > Sediment... | reverse complement strand
CCTATCGTCTGGGACCCGCAACTGCGCGGCTACCGCTTGGACGGCGACTATTCCGTCCCCGCTCTTTACCTTACCGCTTCCGAAATCCAGGCCCTCCTCGTCCTTCACCACTTCCTCGACCGCACCCAGCCCGAATTGCTCGGACCCCATGTTGCTCCTCTCCGCGCACTGCTGGATAAACTCCTCGGCGGACCCGACCGTACCGCCCAGGAACTCTCACGCCGCATCCGAATCCTGCCGGCCGTATTTCGCCCCGTCGCCGCCGAACACTTCCAGGCTGTCTGTTCTGCCCTCCTCTCCCGTCGCCGCCTGGACATGCTCTACTTCAGCCGCACTCGCGGCCAGCAGTCCCGCCGCCAGGTCTCCCCTCAGCGCTTGGTCCACTACCGCGACAACTGGTATCTGGATGCTTGGTGCCACAGCCGCGAGGCCCTCCGCAGTTTCGCCTTGGACGCCATCCAGCAAGCCGCAATCATTGACGTGCCTGCTCTCGATATCCCAAACGACCAGTTAGATCGCGAGCTCGGCGCCGGCTACGGCATTTTTTGCGGCCCCAGCACCTGCCGCGCTCTGTTGCGCTTCACTGCCCGCATGGCCCGCTGGGTCTCCCGTGAGTGCTGGCATCCTCACCAATCCGGCCGTTTCGAACCTGATGGCAGCTACCTGCTCGAGTTGCCCTACTCGGACGACCGCGAGTTGATCATGGATCTCTTGCGCTGCGGACCTGACGTGGAAGTCCTTGAACCTAAAGAGCTACGCGCAAAGATCCGCGACGCACTCCGCATGGCCCTTAAGGTTTACGAACTTTAATCTCCGCAGGCTCATTCCCTGAACCCCCTCGCACGACACACTGTCTTCGTCTCCCAATCCTCAGACCTGTGGGACGAATGGGCGCCCCGGAAAGCTTGTCGCTCGCGCCCCTTTGCGCTCCAGGGCCGACAATTGGGATACGGACCTCGCCGCGTGTTCGGCGGTTGCTGGGCCGGGCTTTGCGGGGGGCTCGACCCCACCCCGGACTCGCGGCGAGCCCAGTGGACATCTTATGCGTATCTTGCATACATCCGACTGGCACCTGGGGCGCTCCTTCTTCAACGAACGCCTCCTGGATGATCAGGCCTACCTCCTCGACCGGCTCATCTCTCTAGCACGCGAGACCAAACCACAGACCCTCCTTGTCTCCGGCGACCTTTACGACCGCGCTGTGCCTTCACCGGATGCCGTCGAACTCCTCGACGATGTCCTCTCCAGGATCATCCTGGCTCTTGACCTGCATCTGGCCGATCACGACGCCTCTCTGCGCGCCCTCATAGCTCACGCCCGTCCCTCCCTGCGTTGTGCACGCGTCGCCCTCGGCCATCTGCACCGCGCGCAACCTGTTCACGACAGCCGTATCCGTTACTCCGGCGCGCCGCTAAAATACGCTTTCTCCGAAGCTCATTTGGAAAGATCCGTTACGTTCGTCGAACTGGACGCCCGCGCTTCGCTGAACCTGAAACGCTACCCCCTGCACCCGTCCCGCGAGCTCCGCTGCCTGGAAGGCTTCTTCGACGACCTGTTGCGTACGCCGCCTGCGACAGTCGGCCCAGACGACCTCATCAGCATCACGCTTCTCGATGAGCACCCGGTGCTCGACGCAGTCTGCTTCGCACTCTTCGGCGAATGCTCGGGCGAAGTCCGCAAAACCGATACCGTGCGCAGCCGGCACGCCGATCCTCGCACCCGCACTGAAGTCACCTTCGACTTCTCGCTAGGCTCGGATCGCTTTCGCGTCTGGCGCACCCTACGCTGGGAACGGCCCAAGCTCAAGCGCGACGGCCTCACCGTCGAAAAGCCCGATGCCACTCTTTGGCGGCGCACCGGCTTGCCCCACGACACCGCCGAGGGCCGACTCCTCGCCGCCGGTTACGCCAAGGTCGCCGAAGAAATCCGGCAATTGCTCGGCTTCACCAGCCGTCAGTTCCGTCAGGTGGTCGTCCTCCCTCAAGGGGAGTTCCAGCGCTTCCTGCACGCCGGATCCAAAGAGCGTGAGGCCATCCTCGAAGTCCTTTTCCAAACCACCCGCTTCAACCAGTTCCAAGAGTTCCTCGGCCAGCGCGCCAAAGCCGCCGACCAGTCGCTACGCGACAAGCTCAACCAGCGCGACTTCCTCTTCGAGCAAGAAAGCTCCCACTACGACCAGCTTCAAGACCGCCTCAACCTGGCCGCCGCTGCCGCCGGCAAAAACAATTTCAAAATCAACCTCCAGCGCTTCGTGCAGCTCGCTCAACTGGATCGCGTCCTGGAGGCCGCTTCACTGCGCTTGCGACTGGTGAGCAGAGGCCGTTACCACTTGCAGCGGGTCCCTGAACCGGAGACCATGGTTAAGGCTGGGGGACTGGACATACAGGTGTTGGATTCTTACGCCGGCCAAGCTCGCCCCGTCTCCACTCTTTCAGGCGGCGAGGGCTTCCCGCCCGTTCTTTCGCTCGCTCTCGGCCTTGCCGACACCGTCCAGAGTTGCGCCGGCAGCTTGCGGCTGGAGTCCATGTTCCCGGACCTCGCGGCAGCTCTTTGCGATTGGTGACGCCATGACCGCACCATCTCCTTCTCACGCTCGCATCCTGGAACACGCCCGTCAAGGCGCGATCATAGTGACCGCCGGCCGCCGTCTGGCGCGCACCCTGCGCTGTGCTTTCTCCGCTCACGCCGGCCTGGCCGGTGACCGGGTTTGGCCCACGCCGGAAATCCTTCCTTGGAACGCCTGGATTCACACACTGTGGGAATCGGCTCTCTACGCGGGCGCGCCGTTGCCTGCCCGCCTCGATCGGGATCAGGAACTGGTCCTTTGGGAAGACGTCCTCGCCGAACATCCTGAGACTGACCAACTGCTCGATCTGCCTGCCGCCGCCGAGGCCGCACGCGACGCCTGGGAACTCATGCACGCCTGGCGACTCGATCGCCGCGCCGTCGAAGCCGCCGCCGGCGATGATACTCGGGTTTTCCTCGACTGGGCCCGGCGTTTCGAGCACATCAGCGAGATCAAGGCCTGGCTTGAACCCGCCCGCCAACTTGACCACTTGGCCGCCGGCCTACGCCTGCTCGCATTGCCCGCTTCCGTTGTCCTCGCTGGTTTCGATGAGTTCACCCCGCAGCAGCGCGATTTCCTGGCTGCCTGCGAACGCGTCGGCATCCGCTTGGAGATCGCCGAACCCGCCGGCTCGCCGGGTAGGGCCGTCCGCGTCGCATTCCCTGACCGCACCCGCGAATTCGAGGCCGCCGCCCGCTGGGCGCGCGCCTTGATCGAACAAGGCCAGGCCCGATCCGTCGGCGTCATAGTGCCTGATCTGGAAGCCGTGCGGTCCGAGGTCGAACGCATCTTCGCTCGCATCCTCGATCCGCCGCGCTTTTTGCCCGGTCCCGCCTCCCCGTCCCGCGCCTTCAACGTGGCCGCTCCTCCTCCGCTCATCGCCCAGCCGCTGATTCGTTCTGCTCTGCTCGCGCTCCAGCTCGATCGCTATCGCAATCCCCTCGGGCTCGTCAGCAGCCTGCTCCGCTCCACCTTCTTCGCCGGCGCCGATTCCGAGCGCTCCGCCCGCGCGCGTCTCGATGCCGGCCTGCGCGAGCGCGGCGTCGCCGAAATCTCAGTGATGGGCTTGCGCCGGGCCTGCCGCCGCGCGGATCCCCCCTGCCCCCTCTGGCGCAAAGCCCTCCGCCGTTGGTCACAGTTGGATTCGCAACTGCCAGAACGCCGGCTGCCCGGCCTCTGGAGCCGCGATTTTACGCTCCTGCTCGAAGCCCTGGGCTGGCCCGGCGAGCGGTCCCTTTCCAGCCAAGAACACCAGGCCCGCCGCACATGGAACGAAGTCCTCGACCGCCTTGCCCGTCTCGATGCCGTCTCCCGCGAGATAACACGCCGCCAGGCTGTGGCCTTGCTCGGCCGCTTGCTCGCCCGCACGCCCCATCAGCCCGAAAGCGAGCCTGCCCCCATTCAGGTCCTCGGCGTCCTGGAGGCGGCCGGCCAGCAGTTTGATGCTCTCTGGATTGCGGGTCTCAACGACGAGTCCTGGCCGCGACCACCGCAGCCGACGCCGTTCTTGCCTTTGGCCCTCCAGCGCGCTCGCCGCCTGCCGCATTCCTCGCCTGAGCGCGAGTTGGAGTTCGCCCGCAAGCTGATGCGCCGCCTGCTCCTCACCGCCCCGCACATCGTAGCCAGTTGGTCTGAGCGAGTTGAGGATCGCCGACTCGCTCCCAGCCCTCTCATTCGCGACTGGCCCCTGGCCGAGCCCAACCATCTCATCCTCTGTCATTCTCCGACGCTCGTCCGGCTTCTCAGCGAGGCCTCGCGCACCGAATCCCTCCGGGACTGGCGCGCCCCCGCCGTGCCGCAGCAAACCTGGTCCCGCGGCGGCACCCGCGTCTTCCAATATCAGGCGCTCTGCCCCTTCCGCGCCTTCGCCGAACTCCGCCTGGGCGCCCTCCCCATTCGCTTCCCTCAGCCCGGACTCAGCCCCACCGATCGCGGCCACGCCGCACACGCCGCCCTCGAGCACTTCTGGCGCAACGTCGAATCGCAGCAAAAGCTGCTGGCGCTTGATCCCGGTGAACTTGATTCCCTGCTCGCGGCCGCCGTCGAGCACGCCCTCAATGCCATCCGGACTCGCCGCGACGATCTGCCCGCGCGCCTTGTCGAGCTCGAACGCCTGCGCCTCCACCGCCTGCTGGCCTGCTGGATCCAAATCGAGAAACGGCGCACCGTCCCCTTCCGCGTCATCGCCCGCGAGGACTGCCGCCAGGTCGAGCTGGCCGGCGTCAGCGCCACCATCAAGATTGACCGCGTTGACCGCCTTGATGACGGCCGTGAGATGGTTCTCGACTACAAGACCGGCGAATGCTCCATCTCGGATTGGCAAGGCGACCGCCCCTCCGATCCTCAGCTTCCCGTCTACGCCTTGTCTCACCAGGGACCCCTCGGCGGCCTGGCTTTCGCCCAAATCAAAACCGGCAAAATACGTTTCCGCGGCTTGGCCTCCGATCCCCTGCCCGCACCGGACCTCAGCTCCTGCGACCTTTCCTCCCAACTTCGGCAATGGCGCCTCGTCCTTGAGCAACTCGCCGCCCACTTCCGCGAAGGCCGCGCCGAAGTTGACCCCAAGCAGGGCCCCCGCACCTGCCGGATCTGCCATCTGGCGCCCCTCTGCCGCATCCACCAAGCCCGGCTTGACGCCGAAGACCTCGAGGAGGAATCGCTGTGAACCTTCCGGATCAAACGGCCCGCGATTACGCTCTAGACACCACCCGCTCTCTCCTTGTTCAGGCCCCGGCCGGCTCAGGCAAGACCGGACTCCTCATTCAGCGCTACCTCGCGCTGCTCGGCTGCGTCGCTCAACCGGAGTCCGTGCTCGCCATCACTTTCACTCGCAAGGCCGCCGCCGAGATGCGCCGGCGAGTCCTCGACGCTCTGGAACGCGCTGCCGGTCCCCGTCCTGAGCATCCCCATGAGATTCGCACCTGGGAACTCGCACGCGCCGCGCAACAGCGCGATCGCCGCCTGGCCTGGGCGCTGTCGGAAAACCCCCATCGCCTTCAGATCCGAACCATAGATTCCTTCTGCGCTGCTCTGGTGCGGCGCATGCCCTGGCTATCCCGACTTGGCGCTCCTCCTGAAATCTTGGACGACGCCACTGAACTCTACCGCGAAGCCGCGCGGACTACTGTCGCGCTGGTGGACTCCGACCAGTACGGCCGCCCGCTCGCCCGCTTGCTGCTGCATTTGGACAACGATGTCGCCGCCCTGGAGGACCTCCTCATCGCCATGCTGGCCCGCCGCGATCAGTGGCTGCGCCACCTCGCTGCCGACCGCGCCGAACTCGATGCCTCGCTGGCCCGCGTGGTCCGCGATTACCTCGAAAGCCTCGCCCAAGCCTGGCACCCTTACGCCCCGCTGGCGCCGGATCTCTGCCCGGACCCTCAGCCCGGCTGTCAGCCCGAAGACTTGCCCGCCTGGCAGAGTCTCGCCGATGCGTTGCTTACCAAAGAGGGCAAGTGGCGGAAAGCCGTTCTCCGCCGCCTTCCGGCGCTCGAATCCGACCAGCCGCTGCTCAGCTTGCTGGAGCGCGTCCGCTTGCTTGCCGCCCCGCACTTCCCCGATTCCCAGTGGGAAGTCGTGGAGGCCGTCGTCCACTCCCTCAAGCTGGCCGCCGCCCAGCTCCAGCTCGCCTTTCGGACCCACCGCCAGGCCGATTACATCGAGGTCGCCCAAGCCGCGCTCCGCGCACTTGGCGCACCCGACAGTCCCACTGACCTCATGCTGGCCCTGGATCATCGCATCGAGCACATCCTGGTGGACGAATTCCAGGACACCTCCCTCACCCAATACCGTCTGCTCGAAATGCTCACCGCCGGCTGGACGCCCGGCGACGGCCGCACGCTCTTCCTCGTAGGCGATCCGATGCAGTCCATCTACCGCTTCCGCGAGGCCGAGGTCGGCCTGTTTTTGAAAGCCGCTCGCGAAGGTCTGGGATCGGTGCGCCTGGAGCCCCTCAAGCTCAGCGTCAACTTCCGCTCCGATCGCCGCCTGATCCAGTGGGTCAACTCCGCCTTCCCCTCCGTGCTCGCCCCGGCCGATGAAATCGCCACCGGCGCCGTGCAGTTCAGCTTTTCCCATCCACGCCCGCAAGCCCCTGAAAACGGCGTCGTGAAGATACATCCCTTCATCGGCGAGCGCCGGCCCGATGAAGAAGCCGAGCGCATCATCGAAATCATCCGAGACGTGCAGGCCCGCCATCCGGAAGCCCGCATCGCCTTACTTGTGCGCGCTCGCAATCACCTGCCCGCTATCCTCCGCGCTCTGCGCGACGCCGGCCTGCCTTACCGAGCGGTTGAAATAGAATCTCTGGCCGAGGTCCCTCTGGTCCAAGATCTGCTCGCGCTTACCCGCGCCCTGCTGCACCCCGCCGACCGCATCGCCTGGCTCGCCATACTCCGCGCACCCTGGTGCGGCCTCACCCTCCGCGATCTGCATGCGTTGGTCGCAGACGACCATAAAGCCGCTGTTTGGGAGTTGATTTCGGATCCCGACCGCCTGGCGCGGCTCGACCAGCAAGCCCAGGCCCGCCTGCGTCGCCTGCGTATGGTTTTGAAAACCTGCTTCGAGCATCGCCGCGGCTCACTGCGCGATTGGGTCGAATCCGCCTGGATCGCACTGGGCGGCCCGGCCTGCGCCCAATATCACGCCGAGCTTGAAAACGCCGAGGCTTTCTTCAACCTGCTCGAACAGCTCGATGGCGGCTCGGACCTGGAACTCGAACTCCTCGAACAACGGGTCCAGTCCTTGTGGGCCAATCCTGATCCCGAGGCTCCCGACACTCTCCAGGTCATGACCATCCACAAGGCTAAAGGCTTGGAATTCGACGTCGTGATCGTTCCCGCTCTTGGTTGCCCTCCCAAGTCGGACCCGCCCCGCCTGTTGGCTTGGCTCGAATTGCCGGGCGACACGTTTCAAAGCGAGCTGCTGCTGGCCCCCATCGCCGAAAAGGGCGGCGCCGACTCCATTTACGAATTCCTCAATCACCTCGAGAAGCAGAAGGCCGAACACGAGGCCGGCAGACTGCTCTATGTCGCCGCCACCCGCGCGCGCCGTGAACTCCACCTGTTGGGACACGCCACGGTCAAACAGAAAGGCAATGCCCTCGAAGTCAATGCCCACGCTCGCTCCTTGCTGCGCAAGCTCTGGCCCGCGGTCCAGGCGCAATTTCAGGAGCTCGCCGGGCAGCGGTCGGAGCAGCTCCTCACCGCGCCTGAGCAGCCTCCCTACCTGCTGCTTCGCCGGCTCCCCGCGGATTTCCAGCCCCCGCCTCCCCCCGAGAGTCTCAGGCTGCCGGCCGCGCCGCATTACGCTGAGATCGAAGCCGCCGAAACGCCGGTAACCTACCTCTGGGTCGGCGAAACCCTGCGCCACGTGGGTACCGTAGTCCACCGCCTCTTGCATCGCATCGCGGACGAGGGCCTCTCACGCTGGGATCCGGCGCGCGTCTCCGCTTTGCGCCCGTTGTACCAAACCGCCCTGCGCGATCTGGGCGTCTCCCCTTCGGAGATCGAGCCGGCCGCCGATAAAGTCGAGCGCGCTCTGCTTCAAACCCTCGCCGATCCCCGCGGACGCTGGATCCTCGACGACAGCCATAGCGCACCGCAAAACGAATGCGCCCTCACCGGTCTGGTGGAGGGCAAGCTGGTCAGCGTTCGTATTGACCGTACCTTCGTGGACCCCGCCGGCATCCGCTGGATCATTGATTACAAGACCGGCCTGCACAGCGGCGGATCGCCCGAAGAATTCCTGGATAACGAAATGGCACGCTACCGCGACCAACTGGAGCGCTACGCCGCGCTGTTTCGCCGCATGGACTCCCGCCCGATCCGCCTCGGCCTCTATTTCCCTCTGATGACCGGCTGGCGCGAATGGGGCGCACCGGTAGAGCGCACCGCAGGCTGACCTGCTTTCTTCCCCGGCGATCCGCCTGCGGGCCGGCCTTCACTCCAGGACCCGGTGTGTCACGTACCGGATTGACTCCACTCGGCCGCCTCTCCTCTCTGCTTCCAGCAGCACCTGAAATGAAGTGGGTTCTGGCCTTCCCTCACTTCTGAAGAGTCTGGCCAGTTCCCGGGCGCCCTTGCGGCTGGCCAGGTATTCGACCGCCGCCAAGGTGGACCACGAATGCGACCCGCTCAGCTCAATCATGCGCCGCCGCGGGCTGTCCCCCGCCCACACGCTCACCATGGCGTAGGACGTGGCAAAGCCCGGGCCGCGGCTGTTGGCATAGTAAGCGGCTTCGCCTGGACGCCGGTGCACGTTCACAATGGATCCTTCGCCCCGCCCGTCGAAAATGAACTCGCGGGGTAGGTTCATGTGTTTCAGTAGCGAGCGGTACCGCATGGACGCAACCACGATCAGGTTTTTTCCGCGAATCATCTCAGGAGTCAACGCCCTGACGCATTCAATCTGCACCGGAATCCCCTGCCGCACAAGATAGTGCGAAATCATCAAGACGCCGCTCAGCGGCTTGATGTTCGTATAGAACCAAGGCTGCAGGGCGCACAAGATAGTGCGAAATCATCAAGACGCCGCTCAGCTCCCCGGTTCCGGTATACGTCGTCTCGTCGGGCTCCAGGTAAGCGCCGACAATTTGCGAGAGTTTCCCCAGCCTAACGGGCGCCCCCGCTTCAGTACCGGCGTTGACAGAAACGTCCCGGATATAAAAGTCGCCGCCTTGGTAAAATCGCGGAACACCGTAAGCCAGTAGGATTTCGGACCGGCGATCCGTAAGGGCGCCCCGCAACAGTGGATTCTCCGACAGAGGCGAAAGATCTCGCGTATGGTAAGGGCCGACGCTCACTTCCGCTGGGGGTGCGCCTCTGCCCGGCCACAGCACGGTTGCGCACAGAGCCACGGCGACGCCGGCGGCAAAGGCGGCCGCCGACCTCCACAGTCGCAGACAACCCCAAAGCTTCGGCTGGCCGGGCCAAACGCGCCGAGCCGTTTCGCCCTTCGGTGCCGCTCGCCGAAAGCGTGGCACATAGCTTCCCTTCGGCAGCTCTATGATGAGCGGGTCCGAGGCCCCCTCCTCGGAGTAGTACGCCTCCAGCTTCTTTCGCAGTTGGCTCGCCTGGACACGCACGACGGAATCCAGCCGCGGATCATAATCCGCCCCGCGGTGAAAAACCGCCCGCCCGATGGTGTACTCCTTAAGCTCGGCCTCCCGCCCAGCCAGCGTTTCCTGGACCACGAACCGCAGAAACGACTTCAACTGGTTCGAGCTCCTCAGGTGCCGGCTCTGGCACAACTTCTCCAGCTCTTCTGAGCACGCCTGAGACCACGAGTGCGTCACTGACTCAAACGCCATTCTGATCTCCGTCTGGCTCGCAACAGAGTACCACTGCCGGCAACCCGGCACTGGCCTTTCTCTATGATAGAGGCCCGACGGGGATGGTCAGGTGGTTTGCAGCCACGCTCGGTTTTGCGCGGCAGCTCGGATTCATACACTCCCGCCGCGCAGCGCGGCCGACGTGGGAACACACACCCTGCGAGTACTCGCCTACTCTTTCAGCGCCAGATAAATAAGAACCTTGACCGACGGCTTTTTCCCGCGGACCATCACGCGCAGGCGCAACCAGTGTCCGAAATCCCGCAAGGCAAACGAGTATAGGCCGGGCTGTGAGATCACCACCGGCTCCCGGCCCTCGTCGCACCAGAACAACCCGTCCGGTGAGATCTGCGGGACCACTGCTACCGAGGGCTCACCGCCTTCCAGGGCCAGAACTCGAATGAACCAGCGCGCCTCGCTGGCCCAGCCGGCTTCATAGGGCTCGGTTTCGAAATCCGCAGTCCAGGTGGTGTTCTTTTCGATTACCGCAGTGAAGGAGCGCCGGACCATACTCACGGCTCCATCGAGACCAGAACCGAGTCTACGAAAAGAAAATTCCGGACGCCGGTATGCGTCCGCACGTCCAGCACAAAATTCAGCAGGTGATTAATCGAGTAATAGGGTTGGTCGTAGACGAGCACCGGGACGCTGCGCAGGTCCATCACCAGCTCATTGACCTGGAGCTCAGTATTCCGCCGCTCGCGCGTGTCGAAAACCCATCGAAGGTAATGCCAGTTGATCTTCGTCGCCAGTTCGTTGTAACACAGCGCCTGGCTTCCTCCCGGCACATCGGCCCAGTCAGTCACGTTGCGCACATGGTAATCTATGCTCTGCAATTCCAGACCGGACCGCGACATTTTGGTGGTCGTGTGCAGGGAGGTCTTATACGTCCACTTGCGCACAAGCTTTCCGTTCAGATCGGTGTTCCAGTAACGCAGCGCGCACATGTATCGCGGCCCGCCCTGGCCCGCACAGACATCGTTGCTGATCGTGAAGTCGCCGAAATCCATCTCCGAAGGGGAAACGTTGCCGTCCCAGGCGCGGGCCGGTCCGAACGTCTGCTCGGACTTGTAGCTGAAGTACATCTCGAACTGCACCAGCGAGGGCTGCGCATAGGTCAACCGCTTGATCGCGGCGGCCGTATGAAACGGCCGCGGCCGGGTTGCGAGCTTCAGCGCATACGTCCCGTTCAGCGAGCCGTGGCCGCCGATATCAAAAAACCCGCAGTTGCTCAACTGAGGAGGGCGCATGTCCCGCATTGCCGGCCGCAGATCGTCCAGATTCCCGTTATGGTTGGCCTGCAACTCGGCCCAGCCGTTCAAGCCGTTGTCGAAGTCGTCGTAGAAGAGAATTCGAGAAAGCGGTTGAAACTTGCTCAGCTCGAAGTCAGCCTGAAGAATCGCTCGCCGAAGGGAGCGGTCCGCAGGTTCGGCTTCTGTCGGTCCTGCCTGGGAAGGCTGCGCGAACAGGGCGGAAACCGCCGGGATTCCCAAGGAGAAAATTCGCCGCCGCATAGTATCACTCAAATCACCAATACGCGTCTCAAGAAGGCGGGCGCCGGCAACCGGCCCCCGCACCCGCCTACCCCGCACACGTTGAACAAGCCTCTTATCAAAAATACAGCTTCATGGCAAGCTGAAGTTGTCTCGGGCTGTTGTACTGGCTGCTGATGACGCCGAAGCTGGTTGAGCCCACGGTGGCGTTAGGCCAGCTAAATACGGGAGTATTTGTAACGTTGAAGGCCTCCCCGCGGATCTGAAGATATCGCTCCCTTCCCTCCGTGAAGTATATGTTCTTGAAGAGGGATACGTCGGCATTCCGGGGACCCCCGCTGCGCACTGAGCAAAGCGTTCTCGGCGCGTTGCCCGGCGTGTACGGCTCGGGACGTGAAAACGCATCCGGGTTCAGAAACCGATCGAGCCGCTGCGACACCGGCCCGCTCAGGCTGGGATCGAACAGCAGGTTCGGCCGCTGCGTGGCGTCCGGCAGGATGCCGCCCGACAAGCGCGGAATGACCGGGCGTCCGGAGGCCAGCGTCACGATCCCGTTCACCTGCCATCCCCCTGCCAGGTAGTCCAGCCACTTCGGCCAGGTCCCTCCCGCGGCCCTGCCGCGACCTACTGGAAGCTCATAGCTGAAGTCCAGTCCCATGCGGTGCGGAACATCGTATAGCGATACCGAGCGCTCCAGGCGGAGGTTCCAATAGGTTTGAATCGGTGCGTCCCCGTTGTACCCGCTCAGCCACTCCATTCCGGTTGCCGATAGCGACGTATCATCAATCAGCTTGGAGAACGTGTAGTGCAGGGTCACCGCAAGCCCGTTCGAGTAACGCTTGGTGAACTTGATCTGGACTGCGTGATAAACCGAATTGGCGATCGGCGGCGCCGGCATCCCCGCGAAACCGGTGAATTGCGGATGGGGACGGAGAAGTTGCGCGCGGCTGGCGGTGGGCCGGCTAAGAGTGGAGACCGGGTCCACTATCACGCCGTAAAACGGATTTTGCACCAGCGTACTCAAGCCTGCGCCAAGGCTGTGATACTTCGGGTCCAGGTAGTTCAGTGAGGTCAGGCCGCCGAAGCCTAAATGCACGCCGCGGCTGCCGGAATACGCGATCTCAGCCACCGCGTTGGCCGGAAGTTCCCGCTGAACCGAGAGGCTCCATTGCTGGTAATAAGGGGAGGTGTCCCATGTGCGGATCGGACCGGAAACGCTCAAGCCCACATAACTGAGCAAACCCAGACTGCTGCC
>Ga0272448_1006482_pt1 | contig 12647 bp, 10 predicted proteins | sample YNPCB0191_FD_202220 | JGI IMG/M metagenome (GOLD analysis project Ga0272448, IMG submission 202220) | Hot spring sediment microbial communities from Yellowstone National Park, WY, United States - YNP-CB-019-1 | ecosystem: Environmental > Aquatic > Thermal springs > Hot (42-90C) > Sediment... | reverse complement strand
ATTTATAGAAAAACCCAGTTTTTTCAAAAATTAGTGGAGAGTGTTTGCTCTAATTGTTCAACACAGCACTTCATTTTCTTTCAGGTATTTTTAAATTGTGAAGGATTATCTTTGGTTGAATAATTGTGCATTCTGTAGCGTCTGCATCGAATATTCAGGGGTAGAAGCCCTTGGATTACATTTCGCAAACATAAATGTAAGCCTAAAAACTCTAATTCTATCCCTTTATATAAGGAGAGAATATGATTATATCCATTTCATCTCTTGAAATTTCTTCACCATACGCATATACTTCTATTTCATGTTTTCCTATTAAAAGAACATTTAATTTCCATTCATACGGAGGAGAATAATCCCAGTACCACATCCTTTCATCAACAGCAAATATTACTTTTTCAACATTTCCATCTGTTTCAGCGACTATATTTACTCTTCCTATTGCAATTGTTAGTCCTCTTGCCCTCGAAAACCAGTTTTTAGCCATTACTGGAAACAGTGCTCTTCCAAAAACATAAAAATATCCTTCCTTCGGCTCCCTTATCGAAACATAATTGCTGATTTTCTTGCTCGCAACTTCTTTCAAAAGGCATGCTAAAAATTTTGTTGCCTTCGTGAGATATGTAAAATTTATTTTATCTATACTATCCTCAGGCGAGTGCCCGTATGGATAACCATCATAATGAGCAAAGAAAACGCCGTCATAACCATAATCTACATATGCCTGATGATCCGCACCAGGGTAATTTGGAACAATTTCAACCCCTATTCCTATTTTTTCATAATTTTCGGCAACATTATTTGCTAAATCTGCAATCCATCTCCCTCTTTCTGGAGTAAAACACCTTATATAATTTCCTCCCTTGCCTGTGTTTGCATAACCTATCATATCAACATTGATTACAGCTATTATTTTCTCCCCCTCTCCATACGCATATTTCGCATGCAGATAGCTTCCATATGCCCCTACTTCCTCCCCACTATACACAACAAAATGAATCGTGTGCATAAATCTATAACTGCTCATAGCCCTCGCAATCGCAAGCACCCCCGCAACACCTGAGCCATCATCATCGGCGCCGGGCGAGGTTTCGGTGGTATCGATATGCGCCCCTATGATTACTGAATATTCATCGCCACGGAGGGTGGCAATTACATTGTTATCTTCAAATCCTCCCATTTCCCATTTAAATTTCTCCACCTCAAGCCCCATTGATAAAAATTCATTATAAACCCATTCCTCCGCATCAGCACATGCACTTCTCCCAGTATAGCGAACTCCAAACTCACAAATTTTTTTAAGATAATATTCAAGCATCTCCTCATTTATTTTCTCATATATTTCATCTGCTCCCGCAGGCAAAATAGAAGGAAGAAGAATTATTGAAATAGCCAGAAAAACTTTTAACTTCATAGTAAGAAATATTTTCAAAGATTTATTTTTTTCTTATGACATGGATATATGAAATTAAAAAAAATAAAATCAAAAGATATGTTTTATACAATAAATCATTAAGGAAATTGAATAGATTTTAATTCAATTATAATTCATCATAAAGGGACAAGGAATTGCTGGCTTCCATAAAATGTTTATAAAAGATTAAAGAAAAAGAAGAGGATTGTTTTATTCCTATTTCTTGCATTGAATAGGAATATCTTCTCTACTATTTTTTAAAATATAGCAAATTTTCCAAAAAGCTTATGCAATCATTTATTTAACTTTTTAAAATCCTTATTAGCTAAACTTCCCCTTCCTTAATTCTTGACCAAAATTTTTATAAATACCTTTTCTATTATTGGTTAGGGACCCGAACACCCGGCCAGACCCCTGATTTATGAGGGGGTTGATTCCGTTTGGGTCTAAATTGATGAGGGTTCAAGAAAACTACCCGTAGTAGGGTAGGTTATCTTGAATCTGATACATAGAAACATTAGCCAAAGCAAAGCTCGATATAAAAAGCCTTGCCAACACCGGTTGATCCTGCCGGAGGTCACTGCTATCGGAGTCCGGCTAAGCCATGCGAGTCCAAGTGGCTCTGCCACTGGCGGACTGCTCAGTAACACGTGGACAATCTGCCCTCGGGAGGGGGATAACCCCGGGAAACTGGGAATAAACCTCCATAGACCATGGATGCTGGAATGCTTCATGGTTGAAATTCCGAAAGGAGCCCGAGGATGAGTCTGCGGCCTATCAGGTAGTAGTGAGGGTAACTGCCTCACTAGCCTACGACGGGTACGGGCCTTGAGAGAGGGAGCCCGGAGATGGACTCTGAGACATGAGTCCAGGCCCTACGGGGCGCAGCAGGCGCGAAAACTCCGCAATGCTCGAAAGAGCGACGGGGGGACTCCGAGTGCCTACACTTAGTGTAGGCTTTTCTCAAGCCTAAAAAGCTTGGGGAATAAGGGCTGGGTAAGACGGGTGCCAGCCGCCGCGGTAATACCCGCAGCCCGAGTGGTGGCCGCGTTTATTGGGCTTAAAGCGTCCGTAGCCGGTCTAGTAAATGCCTAGGTAAATCGTCTGGCTTAACCAGGCGAATTCTTGGTAGACTGCTAGACTAGGGACCGGGGGAAGGAGAGGGTACTCCGGGGGTAGGGGTGAAATCAGCAGAGCACCACTGATGATGTGAATTGCTCTGCAGGTCACAATCCTGTAATCCTCGGAGGACCACCAGTGGAGAAGTCGCTCTCCTAGAACGGGTCCGACGGTGAGGGACGAAAGCCAGGGGAGCAAACGGGATTAGATACCCCGGTAGTCCTGGCCGTAAACGATGTGGACTTGACATTGGGATGGCTATGAGCCACCCCGGTGTCGGAGGGAAACCGTTAAGTCCACCGCCTGGGGAGTACGGTCGCAAGGCTGAAACTTGAAGGAATTGGCGGGGGAGCACCGCAACGGGAGGAGCGTGCGGTTTAATTGGATTCAACGCCGGGAAGCTTACCAGGGGAGACTGCCGTATGTGGGCCAAGCTGAAGACTTTGCCCGAACAATAGGCAGAGAGGTGGTGCATGGCCGTCGTCAGCTCGTACCGTGAGGCGTTCTGTTAAGTCAGGTAACGAGCGAGACCCCCGCTCCTATTTGCAATCTAGAAGTCCGCTTCTGGAGCACAATAGGAGGACCGCCAGCGCTAAGCTGGAGGAAGGAGGGGGCGACGGTAGGTCAGTATGCCCTGAATCCCTTGGGCTACACGCGCGCTACAAAGGCTGAGACAAAGGGTCGCAACGCCGAAAGGCGAAGCTAATCCCTAAACTCAGTCTTAGTTCGGATCGAGGGCTGAAACCTGCCCTCGTGAAGGTGGATTCCGTAGTAATCGCAGGTCAACATCCTGCGGTGAATATGCCCCTGCTCCTTGCACACACCGCCCGTCAAGCCAAGCGAGTTGAACTTGGGTGAGGGTTTGCTATTTGGCAGACTCGAACCCAAGTTCAGCGAGTGGGGCTAAGTCGTAACAAGGTATCTGCAGGGGAACCTGCGGATGGATCACCTCCTTTAATTTAATCGAGCGCTTAAATGGCTAATGTTTCGTGAGGGGCCGGTAGATCAGTGGAAGATCGCCTGCTTTGCAAGCAGGAGGTCGTGGGTTCAAAAGCATGCATGCAGAATATCCCACCCGGTCCATTTCGCCAACTGCTCGCCAAGGTGAGTAGTTGGTAAGAATCGAGAGCTTTATGCTCGATGAGATTGCATACATAGTCTGGGCGTAAAGAGTTGCTGCTACGCCATCTGGCGGATGGCTCGGCTCGGGAGAGCTGAGGAAGGGCGTGCCAAGCTGCGATAAGCTCCGGGTAGGCGCAAGGAGCCTTTGATCCGGAGATCCCCGAATGGGACTTCCTGCTATGGTAAAACCATAGCGCTTGGTAGCAAGCGGGAACGCGGGGAATTGAAACATCTTAGTACCCGCAGGAAAAGAAAGCAATAGCGATGCTGTGAGTAAGGGCGACCGAAAGCAGCATAGGGCAAACCGAATCCTTTGCTGAAAGGCAGAGGAGATGTGGAGTTTGGACCCCGGTACTCCCAAATGGTGAATCCGAAGTTGGCTGGAATGCCATACCTTAGAGGGTGATAGTCCCGTAGGAGCAAGCCAGGAAGGAGATTCCGGGAGTTCCAGAGTAACGCGCATCGGATATTGCGCGTGAATAAGGGAGGCATAAACTCCCAACCCTAAATACATTCCGAGACCGATAGCGAATTAGTAGCGTGAGCAAACGCTGAAAAGTACCCCGAAGAGGGAGGTGAAAAGAGCCTGAAACCAGATGGCTACAGGCAGGTAGGGCGTGAAAGAGCTTTATGCTCAGCGTCCTGCTATACGTTCCGAAAAACGGGCCAGGGAGTTTCTGGCGATGGCGAGGTTAAGGTGGCAACACCGAAGCCGTAGCGAAAGCGAAAGCCCGCAGTGCCTTGCGGCATGAGGGGCGAGGTATGCTTGCCTTTAGTCATCGTCAGAAGACCCGAAACCGGTTGATCTATGCGTGGCCAGGTCGAAGCCTTCTTAATGGAAGGTGGAGGACCGAACCGGTGCTGACGTGCAAATCGCTCGGATGAGCCGCGTATAGGGGTGAAAGGCCAATCTAAACCGGAAATAGCTGGTTCCCTCCGAAGCTTCCCGCAGGAAGTCCTCCGGCGAGGTAGGTGGTGCGGTAGAGCACTGATTGGGTGTTTAGAGGAGGAAACTCTTCGGCACCCTGTCAAACTCCGAATGCGTCACCGCCGTAGACCCGGGGAGTTCGGGCGCCTGGGGTAAGCTTGGTGTCCGAAAGGGAATGAACCCAGCCTTACGTTAAGGTCCCTAAGTACTGGCTAAGTGCGATGCAAAGGTGGTCCATATCCTAAAACAGCTGGGAGGTAGGCTTAGAAGCAGCCATCCTTTAAAGAGTGCGTAACAGCTCACCAGTCGAGGATATGGGCTCCGAAAATGGACGGGGCTCAAGCCAGTCACCGATACGTAGGCACGATGAGTGGGTAGGAGGGCGCGGTGTATGGGCAGAAGCTGGGGTGTGAGCTCCAGTGGACCGTGCACCGTCGAGAATCCTGGCGAAAGTAGCAGCAAAGTCGGGTGAGAATCCCGACCGCCGAAGGGGCCCGGGTTCCACGGCAATGTTCGTCAGCCGTGGGTTAGCCGGTCCTAAGAGCTACCCTAACAGGAGTAGCTCGAAAGGGTAGCAGGTTAATATTCCTGCGCTACCATAGACTATATTCCATGTATGAAGTATCTGGATAGGCTGAGTGGTGCCGTCGCACCATCTAAGCATTTAAGCCCCCGGAGTGCCGTAATGGCGAGAAGGGGGTGAAGATGTGATGGGGTTCCCAATTGAGGGGACTTCAGCTGATTCCAGGTGCCCGTGAAAAGTACATGGTTTGGTCTATGGTATCCGTACCTAGAACTGACACAGGTGCCCCTAGGTGAGAAGCCTAAGGCGTGTCGGACTAATCCGCCCGAGGGAACTCGGCAAACTAGCCCCGTAACTTCGGGAGAAGGGGTGCCTGCTCTTTGCAAGAGCAGGTCGCAGTGACTAGGGGGCTCCGACTGTTTAATAAAAACATAGGCGGCAGCAAGCGCGTAAGCGTGTGTATTGCCGCTGAAACCTGCCCAGTGCGGGTACCTGAAAGCCTCGTCCAAGAGGAAGAAGGGCCCGTAAACGGCGGGGGTAACTCTGACCCTCTTAAGGTAGCGTAATACCTTGTCGCTTAATTGGCGACTTGCATGAATGGTCCAACGAGAGCCCTGCTGTCCCCGGGCGGAGCCCGGCGAAATCGGCTTACTGGCGCACAGGCCAGTACCCTCCAGCAGCAAGCGAAGACCCCGTGGAGCTTTACTACAGCCTGTCGCTGGGATGCGGCTTTGGATGTGCAGAGTAGGTAGGAGCCGTAGAAGCTTGGGCGCTAGCTCAAGTGGAGGCAACAATGAGACACTACCCTTCCGGGGTTGCATCTCTAACTCGAAAGAGGACAACGGCAGGTGGGTAGTTTGGGTGGGGCGCCACGCCCCTGAAATGATATCAGGGGCGCCCAAAGGCCAGCTCAGGTGGGTCAGAAATCCACCGTGGAGTGTAAGGGCAAAAGCTGGCTTGACGCGGTTTTGCCCCGCAAGAAACCGCGATGTGAAAGCAGGGCCTAGCGAACCAATGCTTCTCCTTTATGGGGGGCATTGATGACAGAAAAGTTACCCCAGGGATAACTGGGTCGTCTCCGGCAAGAGTTCACATCGACCCGGAGGTTTGCTACTTCGATGTCGTCTCTCTGCATCCTGGCGGTGCAGCAGCCGCCAAGGGTGGGGTTGTTCGCCCATTAAAGCGGATCGTGAGATGGGTTTAGACCGTCGCGAGACAGGTCGGTTGCTCTGCGCTGGAGGTGCCAGGTGCTTGAGGGGAAGGACCCCTCGGTACGAGAGGAACGGGGGTCCGCAGCCTCTGGTCAACCAGCTGTCCGACAGGGCAAGCTGGGCAGCTACGCTGTAAGGGATAACCGCTGAAGGCATCTAAGCGGGAAACCCACCCCGAAACGAGGCACCTTTAGGGCCCGGGTAAAACACCCGGTTGATAGAGCTGGGGTGTAAGCGGGAAGGCAACGACCCGTTCAGCCCGCAGCTACTAATCGCCCGAGCAACTCTCGCTTAACAGACTATGTATGCAAGGGGTTTGACGGCCATAGCGAAGGGGAAACACCCGGTCCCATTCCGAACCCGGAAGTTAAGCCCTTCGCGTATCGCTCGGTACTATGTTGCGCGAGCGCATGGGAAAGGCGATATGCTGTCAAGCCCTTCCTTTGTTTTTCCCATTATTGAAGAAAAAAATGATGAAATGCGATGCAGAACTGCATCAAATTTGGGAGGCTCTTTCACTTACTATATAATCTGTTACATACTCTGCAATATCCGCTGAATAATCAGCAAATCTTCTGATGCTATCGCTTATCTGCCCTATATGAATAACTGTTTTAGCATCTTTTCCAATTGCTTCATTGTTTATTTTCGCACATTTATCATTTATTTTTTTAGCCATCTCTATGCATTCATTGGCTTCCTTTAAATTCTTATCAAAAAAGGATTTCATACTCAGTTTGAAAATTTTTAGTGAAAAGATTTCAGCAGAAATAATTTTTTCTTCGAGCTCCTTGCCAATTTTATTTAAATTTTTAATGCCCTCCGCCATCCTTACCGCATGGTCGGCGCATCTTTCAAGGATTCTGCTCAGGAGGGGATAGTTTATAAAAATTTCTTCCCCAAAAATATTTCTTGATAATATATTGTATTGCCTTGAAACCAGCCAGTGGAGCCTGTCCACATCATCATCTCTTGCGATAATGTCATCCAAAATTTCTTCATTACGATTTCTTATTGCATAAATCAAATCTTCATGCATTGACAAAACAACTGAAAAAATTCTACTGATTATCTTTTCAAAAGGTAGCTCGGAAGGATTTAAAAAATCTTTTATTATTATTGAATGTCTCCCTTCCTCTATAATTTCAAAGCCAATTGAGCATTTTATAAATTTTTTTACAACATTTCTTATAGATGGCTTTATTTCCTTTGATTTTAATCTGATAATATTGTAGCCATCAACATAACTTGCGAGTAAAAGCCTGAAAATATAATTTTCATCCCCTTCTGCATCAAATTCTATAACTCTCTCTTTAATTTTTTTCATTTTTGGGATTATAACAATATTTCCGTCCCTTGCTTCAATTACCCCAACTTTATCATTCTTCTTTATTCCATTTTTTATTGCCCATTCTTTTGGCAGAGAAATTATAAAGGAAGAGCCACCACTTACCTGCACTTTTCTTAATTCCATAAATAGATATACAAAATTTTATATATATTTTTCTATAAAATTTTTAAAAATATATATCAATACATATTTTACTTCGAAAAAATATATATATCTCAGCTTTTTTATTCACGATGAAAATGAATAAAATAAAAAAATTTTTGCCTGTTTGTGTGGTATGCATAGCGCTTGCGGGGTGCATAGGTACAAGGGAAACAATAAGCATAGCGGGCTCAACAACAGTTCTTCCGATAGTACAAAAATGCGCTGAGAGATATATGCAATTGCATCCTGAAGTTGAGATAAGGGTCAGTGGAGGGGGCTCGAGCATAGGGATAAAAAATGTTGGCGATGGAATTGTTAATATTGGCATGGCTTCCCGTGATATAAAAGATAGTGAAAAAAGTAATTACCCCGACTTAATAAAGCATGTGATAGCAATTGACGGAATAGCAATTATAGTTCATCCTTCTAACCCGCTTACCAACCTTACGAGCGAACAACTGAAAGGCATTTACAATGGCACATACACGAGATGGGAAGAATTTGGATGGGCTGGTGAGATAGTAGTAATTGGGCGCGACACCGCAAGCGGCACGGGCGAGTTTTTCTGGGAGCATGTAATGAAAAAAGAAAATTTTACATCGGGCATGCTTGCACTTCCTTCAAATGGAGCTGTTCATGATAAGGTAGCAAGCACACAAAATGCAATAGGTTTTGTGGGAATTGGATACATCAGCGATAAAGTTAAGGCATTGAAGCTTGATGGGATTGAGCCAAAAGTGGAGAATGTAAAAAACAGGGTTTATCCACTTGCGAGAGAGTTATATCTTTTTACAAAGGGAGAGCCAACAGGCCTGACTGAGTATTTCATAAATTTCGTAAAAAGCGATGAAGGCCAGAGAATAGTTGAGGAGGAAGGATTTATACCTCTTTAACTATTACATTATGCATCTCAAGGAAAAGCTTGTCAGTTCTTTTCTTTTCCTGAGTGCATTTTTTTCTGTAATAATAATATTCCTGATAATAATTTTTATTCTGAGGGAAGGAATGCCTATTTTTTTGAAAGAGGGGCTCAGCTTTATTTTTGGCAGGGAATGGAAGCCAGAAGGAGAGATATATGGCTTCGATGCCAGCTATGGAGCATTACCACTAATACTTGCAACATTGCTCACCACCTTCATGGCAATTGCAATTGCGGTTCCTCTTGGTATAGGAAGCGCAATATTTATATCACATCTCGCTCCAAAAAGAATAAAATCTTTTATTAAATCAATGATTGAACTTCTTGCAGGAATACCCTCTGTTGTATATGGCTTCTTCGGGATGATTGTTCTTGTAAATTTTTTTCAGGCAAGTTTCAATGTTGCGAGCGGCGAGGGGTGGCTTGTTGCATCAATTGTGCTTGCGATAATGATACTGCCAACCATAACAAGCATAAGTGAGGATGTAATAAGCTCTGTGCCTTATGAATATATTGAGGGAAGCTTTGCATTGGGAGCAACTAAATGGAGGACAATAAGAAAAATTGTTTTGCCAGCTTCATTGCCAGGAATAATTGCATCAATTGTGCTTGGAATTGGAAGAGCTGCAGGCGAGACAATGGCGGTGATGATGGTGATAGGCAACTCTCCTCTTATGCCAAACTTGAAAATGCCATTTATGCCTTTAAAAACAATTACATCAGCGATGGCAATAGAGATGGGTGAGTCGCCAACAAATTCAATGTGGCATCATGCACTTTATGGGCTTGCAGTTCTGCTTTTAATAATTGCATTTTTTGTGAACTGGTTTGCGATGAAAATAATTGAAAGGAGTAAAAAGGCAAGGGTTAATGAGAAATTAAAAAAATATGCAAAAATTTTCTTTTCAATAATTTTATTCTTTCTAACAATTTATATTTTTGAGATTTATTCAATAGCAATATTTGGAATTTTTCTGCTTCTATACTTTATAATGAAAAGGGAGATTATTTCTGAAAGGATTTCTCAAAAAATTGCCTTCTCACTAATAAGCTTATGTGCATTTATTTCAATTTCGGTTCTCTTCATAATCCTTTATTATATTTTCTCAAATGGAATAAGCGGGCTTACCATAGAATTTCTAACAAAACCTCCGAGTAATTTGGGCAGAGAAGGAGGGATTTTCCCAGCAATTGTTGGCACTCTCCTTCTGGTTGGAGGAGCAATTTTATTTGCAATGCCTCTTGGAATAGGAGCGGGAATATATTTAAATGAGTATGCAAGAGAAGGAAAAATAAAAAAAATAATCTTATCCAGCATAACAATGCTAAATGGAACTCCCTCAATAGTTTTTGGTCTTTTTGGCCTGACATTCTTCGTAATATATCTTAAATGGGGGATATGCCTGCTCGCTGGGCAGATAACGCTTGCCTTAATGATTCTTCCTACAATTATAAAAACAACTCAGGAAACACTTAAAACAATTCCCAAGCATGTAAGAGAGGGAAGCTTTGCGCTGGGAGCAACAAAATGGCAGACAATAAAAAAAATTGTCCTGCCCGCCTCGCTACCGGGAATAATGACTGGAGCAATTTTAAGCATAGGCAGGGCGGCTGGCGAGACTGCGCCAATTCTTTTTACCGCAGCTGTTTTCAGCCAGAGATTTCTGCCAGGTAGCGTTTTTGAGCCGGTGATGGCATTGCCATATCATCTTTTTATAATTATAACATCTGTGCCTGGCGAGGAGGCGAGGGGGAATGCTTTTGCAACCGCGGTTGTTCTTACATTGCTTGTGATAGTTCTATATATGGGTGCTATAATAATAAGAAATAGATACAGGAAAAAGATAAGGTGGTGAGATGGAAATCATAAGAACAGTTAATCTAAATTTATGGTATGGAAGCAAGCAGGTATTGTTTGATATAAACATGGGGATAGAGAAAAATAGAGTAACTGCTCTAATTGGTCCATCTGGATGTGGAAAATCAACGCTAATAAGATGCTTCAACAGGATGAATGATTTGATAGATGAATGCAGGATAGAGGGAAGTGTCATTATTGATGGATATGATATATATAGCGAGGATGCTGACCCAGTGGAAGTGAGAAAAAAGGTAGGGATGGTTTTTCAGAAACCAAATCCTTTTCCTAAATCGATTTATGAAAATGTTGCATATGGAGCAAGAATTCAGGGGGTAAAGGATAAAAAAGAGCTTGATAGAATTGTTGAAAGAAGCTTAAAACAAGCTTGGCTCTGGAATGAAGTTAAAGACAGGTTGAATGAATCAGCATTAAGCTTATCTGGGGGACAGCAGCAAAGGCTCTGCATTGCAAGGGCTTTGGCTATTGAGCCAGAGATAATATTGATGGATGAGCCGTGCTCCGCTCTCGATCCTATAGCAACTGCAAAAATTGAGGATTTGATAGATGAACTGGAAAAAAAATATACGGTAGTAATAGTTACACATAATATGCAGCAGGCGGCAAGAGTTAGTGATTATACGGGCTTCCTCTATCTTGGCAAACTAATTGAATTTGGAGAAACAAAACAGATATTTGAAAATCCAAGGGAGGAATTAACTGAAAAGTATATAACGGGTAGATTTGGGTGATAAAAATGGTTGAAAAATTTCATCATGAGCTGGAGGAATTGAAGAAGAATATTATAAGCATGGGAAATCTTGCAAAGGAAATGCTAAGCAAATCAGTAATTGCTCTTAAAAATCAGGATAATGAAATCGCTGACTGGGTATTATCAAAAAAAGGCGAAATTGCTAAAATGGATGAAGAAATTGAGGAGCAGGCATTGCGTTTAATTGCTTTATATCAGCCAATGGCAAAGGATATGCGCACTATAGCAGTCTGCTTGAAAATTATAACATATCTAACAAGAATAGGAAGATATGGAAAAGATATTGCAAATGTTGCAAAGGAGCTATCTTCTGAACCACATATAAAAAAGCTTGTTAGCATTCCATATATGACTGACATTGTCTGCAAGATGATAGACGATGCTTTATATGCATTTAAAACAGAAGATTTAACCCCTCTGCAGGATTTTTCCGAAAGAGATGATACCATAGATGCTCTGCGCTATTCCATATTCAGGGAATGTCTAACCTATATGATGGAGGATCAAAAATACATTACGAGATGCGCTCACTATATGATGATTGCACGCTATCTGGAGAGGTGCGCCGACCACGCCTGCAAGATAGCGGAGAAGATATATTATATGGTAAATGGGGTTAGAACAGAGATAAAATAATTAATCCTCGCCCACTATCCTCTTGATTATCTCATCGGTTTTTGGTAAATCTGGATTATCTTCTGGTAGATAAAGCATAACTCCTCTTTTTGCTGGTCTTATTATAATTTTTCCTTCCTTTGCCATTCTTGTGGTTACTTCAACTGGATTTTTTCCGAAATATTCTTTAAATGCAGCATTAAAACCGCTGAATACACTGTGTATTCCTTTATACGGCGGTTTTCTGAGTTTTTTTATTGCGTTAATAACAAATTCTTCTTCAGATATTTTTGCTTCCATTTTTATCAAAAGATAATAGGGCAAGATATTTCAATTTTTCTTTTTATTTGGGGTTGTTAATTACTGAAGAAATTGATTTATTCTAAAATCCCCTACTCTATTTTTACTTCAACATTATTTTCCTTTTCTGATATCCACGGAATCTCTATTTCAACTATTGAATGCGGTGGAATTTCAACTCCCTCAATTCTATTCTTTTCCTTTCCATTCACTATAAGAATAACTTTTTTATTTTCAGCTTTCTTTTCTCCAGTATTTTCGATTATAACTTTTGTTATAACTTTTTCTCCTTCTCCAAACTCTTTTGGCTCATGCTGAATTTCCGTCTTAAGTAAGGGTGTTTCCTCACGGAGGGTAACAAGCATGTTTATCTT
>Ga0272448_1006481_pt1 | contig 12648 bp, 7 predicted proteins | sample YNPCB0191_FD_202220 | JGI IMG/M metagenome (GOLD analysis project Ga0272448, IMG submission 202220) | Hot spring sediment microbial communities from Yellowstone National Park, WY, United States - YNP-CB-019-1 | ecosystem: Environmental > Aquatic > Thermal springs > Hot (42-90C) > Sediment... | reverse complement strand
CGCCCTCGCTTTGCGGACCGAGCTCAAACCCAGAGCGCCAATCGAGCGCATATTGCAGGCGTTCGGCCTCGGTGTGTCGAGCGATACGGGCGATGTGGCGTCTTCCTCCTATGAGGATCTGCTCTGGGCGGTGTTGGACGACATGACGCGCAGAAACCTCACATGGGCAGACATTCCCTCTCTTCTCGAATCGCGCGTCCATCGCCCGTGTTTCCAGCAGTGCGCTTTCGACGGCCGGGCAATCGAAACTGCGCCGCCCAACCCAGGCGTATATGTAATGTCGGACAGGGAGGGAAAAGTCCTTTATGTCGGAAAATCCTCGAACCTGCGCCGAAGGCTCGGCGAGTATTTCCGGAATGCAGCCGAACTGCCCGCCAAAATCGCGGCAATTCGGTCCAGAATCCACAAATTTGAATGCCATGTTGTCGGTTCCGAGCTTGAGGCGCTGCTTCTCGAACAACGCCTGATAGCCGAAAAACGCCCCGAACTGAACACTCAGCGCCGCGTGGCCGAAGGAGCAGGAATCTATCAGCCCCCGGCGCTGCCGGTGGCAATGATTTGTCCCTCGTCGCGAGCAGGCTGCGCGGAGATCTTCATCGCTTCATGCGCCGGCCGCGCTGTCCAGGTCAGGATTCGCACGCGAAGGGCGTCTTCCCGAAGCCTTGCCGGTCTGCTGCGCAAATGCCTTGCCGGCAAGGCAGGTCCGCCGGCCGCGGCGAACTTCACCGACTGGGGACCGGCCGGCAATGAAATTTGCTGCAGGTACTTCGGACGCTTCAGGGACAGGCTTCAGTGGCTGGAGTTGAATCCATCGCTGGATATCGAAGTTCTTGCCTCGCGCCTGAGCGACATTGCGCGGCTTCTGGCGGAAAACCCGCCCGAAGCCGGCGAATTCAGGCTGGGCGATTCCTGACCGGCTTTCGCCGATGAAAGCCCGTCGCTTTTTTGCTTGCGGCGACGGCGTCGGAATGGTTTGATGCGTGTCTTTCCAGATTCAAGTCTCACCGGAGATTCACAGGATGGGTTGGTTCAGAAAGAACAAACAGGCCGCGCCGCCTCCAGTATCAAAGGAGGAGCTGTGGGTCGTGTGTTCTTCCTGTACGGCCCACATCTTCAAGGAGGAATGGGAAAGCAGCGGCAAAGTATGCCCAAAGTGCGGACATCACGAGAGACTGACGGCCTGGGAACGGATCAACATGCTGATAGATCCCGGAACGTTCCGGGAAATCAACTCCGGGATAACGGTTACAGACCACCTCAAGTTCGTTGATGCAAAGGGCAGCTATGTCGAAAAGGCAAAGGAAGCCAGGGAAAAGACAGGGCTGCTTGAGGCCGTGGTGACGGGATACGGCAGGCTGCACGGCATGGCCGTCGCCATGGCCGTGATGGATTTCAGGTTTCTGGGAGGAAGCCTCGGAAGCGGAACCGGAGAGAAGATTTATCTCGCATCCTGTTACGCGCTCAGGCACAGGCTTCCCTTCATCATCGTGAGCGCCTCGGGCGGGGCCAGGATGCACGAAGGCATCATATCCCTCATGCAGATGCCCAAGACCTGCGCCGGAATCGCGAAGTTGCACAAGGCGCGGATACCCTACATATCCGTGCTGACCGATCCCACAACTGGAGGCGTCTCTGCCAGTTTCGCAATGGTCGGGGATATCAACATAGCGGAGCCGGGCGCGCTGATAGGCTTTGCCGGCAAACGCGTCATAGAGCAGACCATCAAACAGGAGCTTCCCCCGGGATTCCAGACCGCCGAATACCTGCTGGAGCACGGATTCATAGACGCGATCGTGCCGAGAAAGGAAATGAAGGACTTTCTCAGCCGAACGCTCAAGTACTGGAAACCATAGGAAGACTCATGGGACTCGACTTCGAAAAGCCTCTTGAAGAACTTGAAGCCAGGATTGCGGAGCTTACCAGGCTCAACGCCGATCCGAATGCGCACTATGACGACGAAATCGCACGGCTCAAGAAAGAATGGAGCGAACTGCGCAGGCAGATATACTCCAACCTGACGGCCTGGCAGACGGTGCAGGTGGCCAGGCATCCGCAGCGCCCGACCATCAGGGACTATATCAAGGGGATTTTCTCCGAATTCATAGAGCTTCATGGCGACCGCTGTTTCGGAGACGATCAAAGCATAATCGGCGGGTTTGCCACCCTGGAAAAGCACAGAGTTGTCGTGGTGGGACACCAGAAAGGGAAGACGACCGAAGAAAACATAAAGGCCAATTTCGGCATGGCGAATCCGGAAGGTTACCGCAAGGCCATGAGGCTCATGAAATTGGCCGAGAAGTACGGCCTGCCCGTGCTCTCTTTCGTTGACACGCCGGGCGCCTATCCCGGGATTGATGCTGAAGCCAGAGGCCAGGCGGAGGCGATCGCCAGAAACCTGACCGTGATGTCCGACCTCGAGACGCCGATAATAACGGTTATCACGGGCGAAGGAGGCAGCGGAGGCGCCATTGGAATAGGCATGGGAGACGTGGTGCTCATGCTGTCCCACGCCGTGTACTCGGTCATTTCTCCGGAGGGATGCGCATCCATTCTGTGGCGCGACGGAGCAAAGGCGCCCGAGGCAGCCGAAGCTCTCAAAATAACAGCGCCATGCCTTCTGAAGCTCGGCGTGATTGACGAGATCATCGAAGAGCCGCCGGGAGGCGCTCACAGCGACCCGGACGCCGCCATTGCCGCAGTGAAACGCGCCCTCCTCAGACACCTGAAGCGGATATCAAGACGGAAGATCGCCGCTCGAAGATGCGAAAAGTACGCAGCGATCGGCCGGTTTGTCAAAAAGCAGAAGGCCATCTGACGGAGAATTTGCCATATGGCTGACCAACCCACCGAGACCGCGCAATCTCAGAAAAAAAGGCTGACCCAGCGGGAGCGCGATCAAGCGCGCATCCCGCTGCGCATCACCGACACGACGCTCCGAGATGCCCACCAATCCCTCTGGGCCACGAGGATGCGTACCGACGACATGCTCAGGATCGCCGATGTGATGGATGCGGTGGGGTTTTATTCGGTGGAAGTCTGGGGCGGAGCCACTTTTGACGTGTGCCTCCGCTATCTTCGCGAGAATCCCTGGGAGCGACTCAGAGCCCTTAAAAAGAAATTCTCCAGAACTCCCACGCAGATGCTTCTGAGAGGCCAGAATGTGGTCGGCTATCGCAACTATCCGGACGACGTGCTTGAGAGATTCGTTGCGCTCGCATGCAAGAACGGAATGGACATCTTCAGGATCTTTGACGCGCTGAACGACACGCGCAATCTCGAAAAAGCCATAACGATGGTCAAGAAATACGGCGGCCATGCCCAGGGCACCATCTGCTACACGATCAGCCCGGTTCACACCATCGAGAAGTATGTCAGAATAGCAAAGGAACAGGTTGCTCTGGGCATAGATTCGCTCTGCATCAAGGATATGGCGGGATTTCTTTCGCCGATAGCCGCCGAAAGGCTCGTCTCCGCGCTCATCCGGCATGTCCGCGTGCCTGTCCAACTGCACTGCCACACAACAAGCGGCATGGCGACAAGCACGTATGTCGAAGGAGTGAGAGCGGGAGCCGGCGCGATTGACTGCGCCATTTCGCCCATGGCCGGTTTCTCATCCCAGCCGCCAGTGGAGACCATGATCACAATCTTCGAGGAGATGCCCTACCACGCCAACCTCGACAGAGAAGCCTTGCGCAAAATGTGCGATTATTTTGAAGATTTGGCCGAAAAAATGGGACCGCCCAAGATCGGACGCAACATCATTGATCCTGAAATCCTCATGCATCATATACCTGGCGGAATGATTTCAAACCTCCGCTCCCAGCTCGAGCAGCAGAACGCCCTGGACAGGCTTCCGGAAGTGCTGGAGGAGATCCCGAAAGTGCGCGAAGACCTCGGATATCCACCGCTGGTCACCCCCACAAGCCAGATCGTAGGCGTCCAGGCGGTTCTCAATGTCCTGTCAGGCGAACGGTATTCGATGGTTCCCCAGGAGACGAGGGACTACGTCAAGGGACTCTACGGCCGGCCGCCCGGGAGAATTGACTCCGCGGTGCGCGAGAAGATTCTCGGAAAGGAAAAGCCCATCACCTGCCGCCCTGCGGACCTTTTGCCGCCAATGCTGCCGGACGCGACCAAGACGATCGAGCCAAGCTACATCAGGGAAGAGGAAGACATACTTTCTTACTGCCTGTTTCCCGAACAGGCGCTGGAGTATTTCAAATGGCGCAGCCTCCCGGAAGACAAACGGTCTCAGGAGCCTGCGGACGCTGAAAAGCAGAAGGCGGCAAAGCCTTCATCTCAGGAGTCTGTTCCGCCTCCCAAACCGGGATTCTCGGCCCGCGAACACGCGGAAATAGCCGCCCTGCTGCAGAAAATCTATGACCTGAATTTCGATGAGGTCATCATCAGGCGCAAGGACATATCCGTGGCCCTGCATTCGCATGGGCCAAGACCCGCCTCAGCAGCAGGCCATGCCCCTCCCCCAGACGCCCGTTCGGCCAAACCTTCATCGGCGGCCGAGCCAACCCCCGCCTCCAGCGGGCAGGCCGCCGCTTCCCAACAGGGGGCGCCGGCCGACGATCTCGGCCCTGTCATCGAAAGCCCTCTCAACGGAACCTTCTACCGAACGCCGGGGCCGGGCAAGCCGCCTCTCGTAAACGATGGAGACACTGTGAAAGCAGGCACTCCTGTTGCGATAGTGGAGGCCATGAAGCTGTTCAACCAGATAAAGGCTCCCTTCGATTGCAAAATCGTGAAAACGCTCGTGGAGCACGGCAAGCCCGTCAAGAAGGGCCAGCCGCTATTCTCTGTCGAGAAAGTCTGACATCCACGGCCTCGGTGAAATGCCGAAACTGGCAACACTCTGCGGAATCATTCGCCTTTCGCAATTGCCCAAGGCCGCCATGGCACCGCCGATGATGAACCCGCAATCTGAGATTGGCATGGTCCGCCGGATTCCGGCGCTCGTAACGCTTCTCTGCGTCCTGTACTTCGCAGTGGTGAGCGTCGTATGCACCGTGAAATACCTGAACTTCGGTTACGACGACTTCGATCTGGCGGTCCATTCCCAAAGCGTCTGGAAGATCTGCAGGGGAGACTTCGACTCTTCAATCCTCGGAATACCGTTCCTGGGAAATCACATGGCGCTTATTCTCTTTCTCGTGGCGCCTTTGTATTTCCTTTTTCCCAGTCCGCTCCTCCTCCTTTCACTGCAGACTGCTGTTCTGGCCGCAGGCGCGTGGGCTGTCTTCATGATCGCCCGCGATGAGATCTCTGAAAAATGGGGACTTGCGTTCGCCGCCGCCTACCTGATCTATCCGCCCCTTTTCCTCATGAATCTTTACGAATTCCATCCGGTGGCTCTGGCCTCGACATTCCTCATGTTTGCCTGGCTTTGTTATCGCAGAAAGCGATTCGCGCCCTTTCTTGCCATGCTCCTGCTCGCAATGCTCTGCCAGGAGAACATCTCCCTCATAGCCGCCTCGTTCGGCGTCTACGCATGGCTCAAGGGGCGGCGGAATCAATGGGCATGGGCTCCGCTGATCCTGGGAACAGCCTTCTTCATCATCGAGGCCGGGCTGGTCATGCCCCGGCTCAATCAGCGCGTTCAGTTCTACCGCCTTTATGCGCACCTCGGATCGAGTCTGCATGAAATTGCTCAGACGATAATCCTGCATCCGTTCAGAACCGCATGCCTGATGCTGAACCCTGAGCGCCTCCAGTTTTTCAACCTGCTGCTGGCGCCTCTCGGCTACCTGAGCCTGCTCAGCCCTCTTTCGATGATTCCCGCCGCGCCCGTCTTTCTTCAACGGCTCCTGTCGGCAAGAGCCACGGAGTCTGCGATAATTTACCACTACCAGGCAGAGTTCATCCCATTCGTATTCGCCGCCGCAATCCTCGGCCTCAAGAGAATTCTGGGATACAGAAGCGCGGGTGCGGCAAAAGCGCTTGCGACCGGTCTGCTGGCTGTATTTCCGCCCCTGAGCCTTCTGATGACGCTTCTCATCGTACCGCGTCTGGTCCCACATTCGAAGCGTGTTCCCGAGGCGATTGATCTTCAGCGCCGGATCGTCCGCTCGATTCCTCCGGAGCGGTCGGTCGTTGCGACGTTTGAATTCCTGGCGCCTCTGTCGAACCGTCACAGACTCTACTCCCTGCATCACATATACACGGGCCGCTACACGCTCTCGACGGTCCCCTACCCGCTTCCCGGCGACGCGGATGTTGTCCTGATCAACACGGACGATTACCTCACCTTTCACACCCGGGCGTTTTACGGACCTGATCATTATCTCAGACTGCAGAAGCTTCTCCAGGGAACAGGATGGAAAATCGCAGCGTGGCTCGATCCGTTTCTGGCGTTCGAGCGAACGCCAGGCATGGCCGAGGCCGCGCCGTGCCTCGTCAGCCTGGTGGAACAGCCGCCGGCCTTTCGAGGACGCATAACTCAGAAAGAGGACGTTCCTGTAGTTCTGCGCGGTTTTTCGCTTGGAGCTCCGGATTCAGGCAACATCGCTGAAATGGTGCTTTTCTGGGAAAAAAAGGCGGATGACGCCCCGGAGTTCACTGCCTTGTGCGTTCTCAGCGGAAAACATGGAACGGTTTACAGCGGCCATCTTGCGCCTGGCAGCCGCATCTGGCCCCCTCAATCCTGGCCTTGCGGCCGCATCGTCGCAGACAGGCACAGGATACGGCTGAAAATTGTTCCTGCCGACAACGACGAAATGGAAATGAAAATGGACGCCGAGCCGCTATTCTGACCTGCAAACGCCGGCAGGCGGGCCCCACCACAGCATTTCGAAAATTGAGTACCGGCCGTCAGTCCATTGCCTCGGCAGTTTCATGCCGGGTCCGGCCTCCACCCATCCGAACCGGCAAACGAGACGCTGCACCACCTCGCGGTCCGGCGAAAACGCGACCCAATACGAGACATCAGCGTCAGGATGGAGATTGGCCGCGTTGTCCTTCGCGCAGCCATGATAACCGGCAGCCCTGACGCAGCTCAACGCCAGCTTCGGCAGGTCCAGATACCTGTTCGACACGTGGAGCAGCGCAATGCCTCCCGGCGAGAGGACCCTGGCATATTCTCTCAGCGCCTCCACAGTGAGCAGATGCGCCGGAACCGCTCCGCTGCTGAAAGCGTCCACGATCAGCACATCGTAGCTTCCGTCAGGCCCCGACCTCAGAGACATACGGCCGTCGCCTGTTATCAACCTGATTGCCGCGCCCCTTGCCCTGGCAGTTGCAAGATACGAGAAATATTTCTCGGCTATTGGAATGTTGACGGGATCCAGTTCAACAATGGTCATCTGGTCGCCGGCCTTCAGGTATGCCGCCAGAGCCCCTGTACCCAGGCCTATCATGGCGATCTTTCTCCCTTCCGCAGCCCGATTCGGAGATTCCGGCATCATAACGTCCGCGACAGGCGCGGAAGGATGGAAATAGGAAAGCGGTGTCTCCTTGTTTCCGCCCGAGATATACTGCCTTCCATGCTGTGTCGCCCCATGCTGCAGATACCGCAGCGAACCATGGTCGAACACCACAAAAGTCCCGTAATAGGACCTTGCCCGATGTACGACCCTGGCTCCCGCGGCAATCTCGGGCGTGAAGAAAGAGGCGAACATGGCAATCAGCATCGCGGCCGCAAAAACCGCCCTATGCCTCGACGCGGCGAGAAGCGCGAACGAAAGAGGAACAGCCGCGGCAATGAAGGCCGTGCGGCCTCCAATTCCACCCGAGAGCCCCGCTCTATTCAGAAGCGCCGGCACAGCGGTCAATGACAGCGCAACTGCGGCCAGCGTCCCGATCGCCCTGGCCGGCGCGACTCGCTCGCGCCGCGTCTCGCCGCCAGGTTCTCTCTTCCCTTCAGCGCCCCACACCGCCGCTGCCGCAAGGAAAATGGCCAAAGGATACTCGGCGAGCCACGGAACAGTCGCCGGAATCACCCACGCCACGATCACGCTTCCAAACACACCTCCGGCGGCAATTGTCACATAGAAAGCCGGCATGGACGCTGAATTTGACGGTTTCAAACCGGCGAGAAGGCCGTGGCAGAACCTGCAAACAGCAAAAAGCACGAGGCAATGCATCGCGACGGCCGCAAGAACAGGCGGCGAGAGCCTCATCAGAGACATGAGACAAAGCAGCCAGCCGAGCACGCATGCCCATGGGAACAAAACAGCCGCATACCGCGGCGGCCCCTGCCGCGCACCGAACGCCAGCGCGTAGGTGAGGAGATATATCGCAAGCGGCACCGCCCAGAGAAGCGGAACCGATGCGATATCGAGCGTGATCATGTTGGTAGCGGCCAGAAGCATCGCCCCGCCCGAAGCGCTCAGCCAAAACCACTTCGCGGCTTCCCTGAACGCCGGCGCCTCGGCCGATTCCACGGAACGGCGAGGGGTTCCCGCGTCCGGTCTGCTGAGCCAGAGAAGCAGAGGCAGAACGGCGTATGCGCAGCGCCATATCCGATCCTGAACAGCGGCATCCATGGCAGGCTCGACAACCAGCGGATAGGTCAGCAAACCGGCGAGGGACCCGGCATTCGAGGCGGCGTAAAGCGTATATACTCTCCCGGAATTCTCCTCGTCCGATGCCATCCGCCACCACTGAACCACCACCGTTGTCGAGCTCAGCACAAAGGCTGGAAGCCCGGCGGTCTTCGCGAGCCATGCCAGAATTGGAAAAATTCCGCTCCCGGAGCGCGCCGGCGCCGAAAGATTCAGCGGCATGGCCAGGGCAAGGGCCGCCGCAGCAATGACATGGACCAGCGCGTAGGTTCCTGCGGAAAACCGCAGCCGGGCAGCGAAGGACCATGCGTAACCCATCATAAGCACAATCTGGAAGAAAACCATTGCCGAGCCCCATACGATGCAGGCGCCTCCGTAAGAGGGGAGCAAAGCCCGGGATGCCATCAGCTCGAGCTGAAACAGGAGAAAGGCGGAAAGGAACACCGCGCATCCGGCGCAGACCATTCTTTTAGTGCGCTTGGCCATGCCTGAATGTATATTGCATTCCGCGGCCATGACAAAAAGAATCAGTCCGGATTCCGCGTTTGAGAAACGGCGCTTTCGTATGACACATCGTAAAGGCACCGGCGTCAAGACGCGCTGCCTGTTGAGCGACAGGCACAGAAATGCGAACTCACCCATTCCGACAACAACGCCATTTCCCGAACCGCCCTGGATCGGCCGGAGCGCGCCATCCGTTCTGTTGCGACGGGCGTGCAGCACGGACACATGGCGGCGTCTCCCGCGCCTGGCATCCGCCGCAGCCGGAACAATCGCAGAATGCGGGGGCATACTGTTGTTTGCCGCGGCAGCAGCCTGCGCAGCGATTTCACCTGACGCCTGCGCTCAGAACCGTCAAGCCGCGGCCGGGAGCCATCCTCTTCCCGGCGTGGTCCGATGTGCAAACAACGTGTTTCTCATGGAGAACCATCAGGTCGCATACGCGGCATGGCATTCGGCTGGAGTGACATCCGGCATCGTTGTCCATGTTGACGCCCATGAAGACTGCAGATTCGTGCCGGACGACAAGGTCCGGCGCGCAAAAAGCCTCGCCGACTCCGGCGCCTGGGAAGAACTGCACGCGCTCAGCGACATGGACGGATATTTCAGATACAGCACGAAACAGGAAACGCTCCTGTTCGATCTCGGCAATTTTCTCTATCCCTGCATTCGTGACGGCACCCTGTCCGCAGTATGGTGGGTCATTCCGAACAAATCCATCGAACCGGAATGTTCCGAACGGCTGAAGCGGCACCTGCGCGGAGCGCTTCGACTCGAAAGTCTTCCAAATCTCTCTGAAGACGGTTCAAACGGATTCCATTTCTCAATCTCGAATGTTTCCTTTTCCGTTACAACGCTCGGAGCGCTTCCGCGGCTCCAGAAGGGCACGCTCCTGGATGTTGACGCGGATTTCTTCGCGTTTGCGAGCGCACTCAGCGACGACCATCTTGCCGGCTCGCTGCAATGGGACCCTGAAACAGTCCTCCAAATACTCGCTGACCGAGCGCCCGACCCTGCTGTAGTCACCATAGCGTCTTCGGTGTGGGGCGGATATCTGCCGCTTTCGCTCCGTTTTCTTCCTGACGCAGTTTTCGACCGTTTCGCGAACGGAGCATGGCCATCCGAGGCGCGAACGCTCCGCAAAGCGCTTGAAGCCCTCCACGACGGCAGGCCTGACGACGCTACAAACGCCCTTTCCGAGGTCGGAGGCGCGTGGGAACCGGCTCGTTTGCACATGGAAGGACTGGCCGACCTCATCCGCGGAGCCCCGGAGATTGCCGCTGGCCTGTTTGAAGAGGCGGCCCGGATGGAGCCGGTGTACTGCAAAGCGTTTCTCGACGCGGCCGAGACGCTTCTTGCGATGGAAAGGACCGCGGACGCCGAACGCATGATCGAACGATTCGAGGCATTCTATGGATGCCGCACCACGATGGCGGATGCGGCGCGGGCAAGAACAGCAATCCGCAAGGGCGACTTCGCGCTGGCTGACGAACTCACATCGCGGCTCCTGGCCTGGGAACGGACATCTCACGCGCTGATGCTGAGGGGCGGACTTCTTACGGAAATGGGCAGACTCGACGAGGCCGGGACCCTGTACAGGGAAGTCCTGGCAAGAGATCCCAACAAGGCCGGCATCGTGCACTACAATCTGGGCGTGTTGGCAGAGAAGCGCGGAAGGCAGTTGGAAGCGCTCGAGCTGTTCGACGCAGCGATTCAGGCCCTGCCGTCGTTTGCAGACGCCCATGAACACATGGGCCACATCCTGCTGCTTCGCGGCAACCTCGAAAAAGCGGCGGAGTCTTTCGAACGCGCCCTGCGGTTCAGCCCGGCGCGGGTTACGGCTCTGAACAACCTCGGCCTGGCCATGCTCAGGCAGAAAAAGTTCGAAGACGCCGCCGTGTCTTTCAGGAAAGCGCTTTCAATCAATCCGTCCCTGGCCGAGGCGCACTACAATCTGGGGCTGGCATTGGCCGCCATCGGGTCGGCCGATGAAGCGGCCGAGCACTATGAAGCGGCTCTTCGCATCAGACCGGACTTTGAGCAGGCGAAAAAGGCTCTTGAGAATATGAAACGCAATGAGCATTGATCTCGGATTCTGTATTATTCAACTCCGTCAGGCTCTTCCGCCGGAGAGCCGCCGGAGCTGCGGAAGGACGAAAACGGAGAAAGGAAGCCGGCGGGGATGGAACGCCCTCAGGGAAACGGTTAGATCTGCAGGATCCTGTTTTCAGGGCCGTCCGAGCCGTCAGGCCTGTCAAGGTACTTGGTGGTGCGATATTCGTTGACCGTGTTCAGTTTGTGAAGAATCTGGCCCAGCGTCTCCGCGGCTTCTATCGTGTTCTGAATCAGTTCCCTGATCTTCTCGTCGTCAATGTTCCACTTTCTCTGGATCATACCGAGGTTCGCGAGCAGCACGGTTGCCGGCTGGCCGAGATGATGGCATGCGGCTCCGAGGCTTTCCAGCATGACCCTGTGGCGCTCCGCCTCCCTTTCCGCCATTTCCGCCCTCTTCCGGTCGCTGATGTTCACGAACGAGAAAACCACGCCCACCGGTTCCCCGTCAGAGTTCCTGTTGCAAGCCGCGGAAACCTGCACATCAAATTCTGTTCCGTCCAAACGCCGGGCCTTGAACTCGCCCGTCCACGTGGAATGGTCCCGGATCACCTTGGATATCACTTGGCCGAATCCTTCAGCGTCGCAGAACATTCCCCGCACGTCGCCGGAAGCGAGGTCTTCGGGCTTGCCGGCGCCCCACATCGCGGCAGTGGCCGGATTCACATATTCCAGGATGCCGTCGAGATTAGCGACCGCAATGCCGTTGCCCGCGTTCTGTATCGCGTTGTGCTCTGTGCGCAGCATTTCCTGCTCCTGCCTGCGCACGGTGATATCCCGGATGAAAAAGCACAGGCGCATGCCTCCGAGGTTGAGCCTGTTCACCGCAATTTCGGCCGGAAAGTAGCTGCCGTCCCGCCGCACGCAATACGCCTGAATGAGCGTAAACCGCTCGTTCTCCAGGTTCTCGGTCAGCATCTGCAGCAGCGATTCGTCCGCGCCGGAAATGATGTCGAATATCGTCATGCCGGCCAGTTCCTCGCGGGTGTAGAGGAGGAATTCCAGACCGCGCACATTGACGTCGAGTATCCTGCCGTTCAAATCGCAGATCAGAGCCGCGTCATAGAGGCTCTGGAGAAGCTCCTTGTACTTGGCGTCGGAAGCGTCTGCAACCGGCTCGCCCGGCTTCGCGCCGACTTTCCTGTGCCTCTGAGTCGGTGTGGCGACGATCAGCCTCTTCTTCCCCGCCTGGCTCTCAGAGGGAAGATCGGGGATCAAATCTATCCGCATTGTCTGCGAAGACTTGTCGCTCTGAGCCACTGCAGCCCCCTCATCTATTGCAGCCAGCCGCCGATCCTGACTTCCTGCGGAACCGCCAGATTGTTGGTGGGCATGTAAACAACGCCGCGGTTCTCTATGGTCACGCTGTTCATGGCTATTATCTGTCCGATCGTCGTTCGGTTGTTCAGGGAAACGTAATTGTTGCCGGCGAAAAGCACGCCCTGGTACGTGTTGCGGTTGTCCTCCCTGATGTCAATTCCGGCGATGAAACACGGCCATCCAGGCGCAAACGCGGTCTGGTCGA
>Ga0272448_1006480_pt1 | contig 12649 bp, 15 predicted proteins | sample YNPCB0191_FD_202220 | JGI IMG/M metagenome (GOLD analysis project Ga0272448, IMG submission 202220) | Hot spring sediment microbial communities from Yellowstone National Park, WY, United States - YNP-CB-019-1 | ecosystem: Environmental > Aquatic > Thermal springs > Hot (42-90C) > Sediment... | reverse complement strand
TTTTCACTTTAAAAGAAATTTGCGAAGCGAGCCGAGCCGAAGGCGAGGCGAGCGAGCCAACAAACTGCCCGCAAAATTCGCAATGTTTAGATTGGTCGGGGTGCTGGGAGTTGAACCCAGGTCACGGACTCCCGAAGCCCGCATACTACCGTTGTACTACACCCCGTTTATGTCACCCAATATTTCTTTTTTGTCATTTCGTCTCTTTTTTGTTCTATTTTTTCTCTTTCTTGCCTGGCTTTCTGGCTTAATTTTTTTAATTCTTCATCGCTTAATTTTCCCAATTTTTTAATGTCTTTTTCTAAAAATTCTTTCTTGTTATTTTTTGGATTTTCCAAAATATAGCCCAATAAAATATCCAGAATTTGTCCTACTTTTGGCCCTGGTTGAATTTTTAAAATTTTCATCACATCGTTGCCATTTACTTTCAGCATTTTCGCCGAAAGAGGATCCCGGGAAACTTTTTCAATCACGTATTTCAAGTGCCTTAATTTATAGGGTTCTGCTTTTGGCACGCCCGAACCAATTCTGTCTGCCTGCCTTACCTGTAATAATTCCTCTATATTTTCTAATCCTACTCTGCTGACTAATCTTCTGACCGAACTTTCGCCAACTTCGCCGGCATTATAGTAAAAAAGATGGTATCTTACAAGTTTTACAATTTTTTCAATGTCTTTTTTGGGAAACTTTAATCGCCTTAAAATCTGATTAGTCATTTTTGCTCCAACTATTTCATGGCCATAAAAAGTGGCGTCTGGGCCTTCTCCTTTTTTAACACGGGGCTTGGCAATGTCATGCAACAAAGAAGCCATTCTTACATATATATTAAACTTTTTTTCAGCGGCGTATTTTAAAGAAAGTAAAGAATGCTCATAGCAATCGTAAATATGATGTTTGTTTTGGGAAACCTTATATCCTTCTTCCAGCTCGGGGAGAATATATTTTAATAAACCAACTTTTCTTAATAGCTCAATGCCTTCGGCTGCTCTGTCTGACATAATAATTTTTAAAAATTCATCCCTGATGCGCTCTGACGAAATTAATTTAAGCAAATGAGAATTTTTTTTGATTGCTTCTATTGTTTTTGGTTCAATATTAAAATCTAAAACAACCGAAAGCCTCACCGCCCTCATCATTCTTAAGGCGTCTTCTGAAAATCTCTCTTCCGGATTACCAACCGCCCGAATGATTTTATTTTTTAAATCTTCTTGGCCTCCGAAGGGATCAATAATTTCATAACTTTTGGTTTTTGGCTTTTGATTTTTGATTTTTAATGCCATAGCATTAACAGTAAAATCTCTCCGTGACAAGTCGTCCTCAATGGTCTTGGCGAAACTAATCTGATCAGGATGTCTTTTATCGCTGTATTTTGCTTCTTTTCTGTAGGTTGTAATTTCAATTTCTTTCAATTTTGGATTTTTGCTATTTGTTTGAACAGTAACAGTAAAAAATTGATTACTATAAAAACTTTTAGGAAATATTTTTTGGATTTTTTCAGGTTTCGCATTAGTTGTAACGTCCCAATCTTCTGGCTCCTTTCCTAAAATAAAATCTCTGACGCAACCGCCAACAATATAGGCTTCAAAACCAGCTTTTTTAAGTCGGCTTATAACATCTTTTATCTCTTTTGGTATTAACATCAAATTCATCTTATCTTAAAAATTGCCTTTTTTCAATTGTTTTGTTAGAATAATTTAAATGAACGCCCTCGTGGTGTAATGGACAACATATCTGTCTTCGGAACAGAAGATTGTAGGTTCAAATCCTACCGAGGGCATCGCCAACATATGAAAAATTCAAAAATCAAAATTATCATCTTGTCTTTATCTCTAATCGCCCTTCCATTAATTATAAAAGCAGCTGGACTTATCCCTTGCGGCGGAAAAGGAGAACCTCCTTGTCAACTATGTCACCTTTTTGTTCTCCTCCAAAATATTATCAACTTTATCCTCTTTCAATTTGTCCCCCCGTTAGCCGTATTAATGATAGTAATTGGCGGAGTAATGTTTTTTTTCGCTGGCGGTAATCCGGCATCAGCAGAAAGAGCCAAACAAATATTAACTGCCACAATAATTGGATTAGTAATAATTTATGCCTCTTGGATGCTTGTTGGCACAATACTTTCAGCCATCGGCCTTTCTGATTTTGGCGTCGGACTTGTTGGTCCCGACAAATGGTTCCAAATCAACTGTCCCATACAATAAAGCCCTCATAGCTTAATTGGTAAAGCAGCTGCCTCTTAAGCAGTTGAGTCCAGGTTCGAGTCCTGGTGAGGGCATATAGATAGTAAAACAAAGGCATAATTGCCTCGTTTTTTTAAAAAACTGCCTTCATTTTTTAAAACAACTTGATAAAATACATTAAAATGTGCAGAAAACTGTTAATAATTATAATACTCGGCGGAATAATATTATATTTTTTCAGTTCCCAATTTAATAAATTTTCAAATAAGCCCAGCATTAAAGAAGCAACAAAAATAGATATTCAAAAAAATAGCGATTCTAAAAAGAATGTTTTGCCAATTAACCTTGAAAAACCACCTTTTCTTAAACATTAAAGGTCGAGGTGAAGAGTTAATTTAAAATCAAAATATGTTTAAGTTTAAAAAGAAGCGGTATATTTTAATTGGGATTTTTTTATTTCTTTTTTTGTTAACGGCTACGATTTTAATAAAAACAGCTAAAGCAGAGACGACTTCAAATACTTTTCCGGTGGATGAAGCGGGGATAGCAGCTTATGCAAAACTAAATGAACCAGAAAATATTAATCTTTCAATTTTTGCTAATGCTTGCGATTCAATAGAGAAATTAGGAGAAAGTTATATGATTGGCACAATAAAAATCCAAAATACTGTTGGGTTTACCCAACCACATATATATGTAGGCGCTGATGGCTGGATTGTAGCTTACTATTTAAAAACTGAGGAAGCAAGCAGAATTATGCAATGGAATGGATACGAAGCGGGCAGTTTGATAACAACGACTCTCCAAGATGCAATTGATGTAATTTGCGCTAAAACTGGCGCCTCTTATGCCTTGCCTCTTAAGTATTATGATTTTGAATTTCCAGAAGCTAACAAAATGACAATTGTTGCGGAATTAGCCTCAAAGAATAATGATTTTTATGTAACGGTTCCGGGCACCCTTTACGAAGCCTCTTATCAGGTAATGCTAATGCAGAATTGTGGAGGGGGCAGCAGTTCTCAAACATTAACATTAACCCTTGATGATATTGTTATTTTTAAGGCAAGCGGTGGCGGCCTTTGGACTCTTTGGCGGCCCTTTGCTTCTTATGGGTATTATGATACTACTTTATTTACTACTGGAACAACCCATCATATTGCTTTCGGCGGCGATTGTTATGGTTTGTCCAAGGCTTATGCGACCGTTTTGATATATAAAAACTAAAAAATGTTTCATGAAATTCCCGAAAATAACAATTTTGTTGATATCTTTTTTGGTTCTTTTCTTTGCTCTATCAGCGAAAATTACCCTCGCAGAAGAAATAATCATCTTTGGCGCCGAAACCGTTTGGACCGCCCAGTTAAACTCTCCCCCTGCCGACACTATTGATTCCACCGATGCTCCTTCTTGGAATATTATTAAATATGCTTTTGTCAGCCATTCCGACAGTGTGTGGAACTTGCAACTAAATTATCTTTCTGAAGATGCCTTGGATTCAAGCGACGCTCCAGAAAAAAATCTTGTGAAATGGGCCTTCATTAGTCATGCTGACAGTGTTTCCAATATTGGTTTGGAAAAAAGCATGTTTGACCTAAGAACGCCCAAATGGGCCTTTGCTATTATTACCGATTTACATATCGGAAGAGGTTATGACGATTATAATAGCAAAAACTGGGAAGATGAAGGAGTTGGAGAAGATTATTATTTGACAGAAAGATTAAAAAACGTTGTTGAATGGGTAAATAAAAATAAAGAAAATATTGATTGTAACGGAACAAAGTGTTCTCTTAAGTTTTTGGCTGTTTTAGGAGATATAGCAGATTCTGCAGAAAAATCAGAATTTTGCAAAGCAAAAGAAATTTTGGATATGCTTGAAATTCCTTACATTCCACTTTTTGGTAATCATGATGTTTGGCCATACACCGAAAAAGAACCTGCCCCTGGGCCTTTGGGCGAAGATTTCTTTGAGAGAATATTTTGGTCAACATCATCAATTCCTTGCGAAAATGCATCCTCAACAAAGAATTTTGAAGCATTGTTAAGAGATTTTAATTTTGAAAGAGACGCACAAAATCCAAAATTCAAAAACTTTGCATTTAATTTTGGCGGCATTCATTTTATTGGATTGGATTTTAATTCGAGAGAAAAAGAAAGTTGTGAAAATTGCGGTGTAAAAGGAGAAGGAGTACTTCATAATGAAACAATTAACTGGTTAAAAAATAAGTTAAATAAATCCGAAGGGAAAGAGCCATTAATAATATTTTCTCATGAGCCATTTGCAAAACCCAAATCAAGGATTTTTTCTGAAATAATTGGTTATAAAATTTATTTTCCTCTTCCACAAGGAAATTTTTCAGAAAAGGAATTAGAAGAAATTAAGAAAATTTTAGATGATTATGAAAATAAATTTGAAGGCCAGCAAATCTTAGGAAACTTCGGTGGTCATATTCATGGCTTTGAAAAATTAGGAAAAGAAATTAAATTTTTTGGCCAGTTTTCACCAATTGATATATACTTTGACGCTAATTGGCAATATCCTTCTCTTTCTACTGTTCCTGTTTTAACTACAGAAGCTTTAATGGTTGGAGGAAATGAAAAGAGTTTAGATAACAAAGGATTAGTAAGAATTGTGAAATTAGAAGACAAAGAAAAAATTGATTTCTCAGAAATAGAATTTAAAGAACCAGCACTAAATCCTTACATTTCCTTTGATTATAAAATTTTGCCAGATAGAATTCTTCCTTGTGTTAGATTTGTTGGAAATTATTTTTCAAAAAGAGAGCCTGCCTATTTTATCTGGGATTTTGGAGATGGAAAACAAGAAAAAAGGCTCCCACTTTTTGTTCCGCCCTATTCTTCAATAGACCACTGCTATTCCCCTATTAACACACCCGCAACTTACACTGTAACTTTTACTGTAGTTGATAAAGAAACAGAAGTTTCAGAATCTATCACAAGAAAAGTGGAAATTAAACAAGGAATTATTCCAAAAATCATTATGATCGGAGAAGGTTTAAAAGAGAAAGTTGAATTAATCTCAATGGAATTGGGCGAAAAGGTAACCGAATTTGGAAGAACAATGCAAGATTGGATAATAGTAAAAGTAAAACATTCACCTTCAACGCCTGTAGGGATAATTAACGTCCATTTTGAGAAAGCGACTGAAGATATAGATTTCACTCAGATAAAAGTAGATACAGATTTAGAAAAGAAGAAATCATTGCTTTATATGCCAGAATGGCCAGAGGTAGTTGAAAAAGAAAAAATTCTTTTTATTCCAAAATAATTTTATATTTATGAAAATGTTAAATTTTTTTATTACAACTAAAATTTTACCAATAATTTCGGTAATTTTAGGAATATTAGGAATAATAAGTGCTCATTTCTATTTTCGTTCACCAAAGTGGCAAGGCGTTCCTTTCTATATTTATACTTTTTTATTAATTTCTATTGCAGGTTTATTTTTGGGGATAATAAGTACTTTAAAGGTTAAGTTAAAGAATAAAAAATGGAGTAAAGTAGGTATAATTTTATCAATCATTAGTATCTTTCTCTGGTTTATTGCTTGGTTTTTTTATGTTGGTCTTTCTCGCATGCAATAAAAAATGCCAAAGTTTTCAAAAATTTTAATATCTTTCTTTTTAACTCTTTCTTTAGCTTTTGTCTTTCCTTATTTAACTAATGCTGCTAATAATGATGCGATAGTTTATGTTTGTTCTTATGCCACCTCTTTAGAAGGGGTAAATCCCAATTGTCCAAAGAAGATTGATTTGAAATTGGAAGAGATAATAAATGGAATGACATTGAGAATTACAAAACCATATTTGCCACAAATCCCAATTGGCATAACAAATATTCATTTTGAAGAAGCGACTGAAGATATAGATTTCACTCAGATAAAAGTAGATACAGATTTAGAAAAGAAGAAATCATTGCTTTATATGCCAGAATGGCCGGATGTTGTGGAAAACAAGAAAATTCTGTTCGTGTCAAAGTGAAAAAATGTTAAAACAAAAATGATTAGTAAATTAAAAATTAAGTTTATGAGAAAAAATTTAAAAAGTGATTTTACTAAGATTATCTCTATAGTTTCATTTATTTTAGGAGCAAGTAGTATATATTGGGGTTGGTTAAATTTAGGCGTTCCTGGAAAATTATTGAATGTAATTCCTTACGGAGAGGATAAAATTATTTTCATTTACTTTCGTGTTTTTTTCCCTCTTTCGCTGATCGGGTTAATTTTAGGAATTCTTGGATTTAAGTTAAACATTAAGAGAGTTTTCGCCATTCTAGGAATAATTTTATCTTTAATCGGTTTGATAATTTGGTTGTTTATTTGGGTTTGGATAATTGCATGATCGTATGCATAAATGTTAAATTGCCAAATTAACATTTTGTGATTTCGTGGATTTATGAACTTCGGAAATATTAAAATAAAAAATTCAAAAAATCCACTTTTGCGCAAAAGTGGAATAGGGGTTTTAATTGGCTTGGCTTTTACGATCTTTGTTTTTGCCGAAAATGTTCCTTATAAAGAAGGACGGGTTTATGTTTGCCCTTTGGCAACAAATATGGAAGAAATAAATCCGGAATGTAATTGTAGGATTGACTTAATTTTGGGACAAACTATAACCAAGACCTGTGACCTCAACGGTAAAACCTATGAGATGACTTTAATAATTACTGAACATGAAGGGAAAGAATATTACACGATTTTAGGATTTGAAAACGGTGGGGCGGGAGTAATAGAAGATGCGAGATTAGAAACTCAAATCGCCATAACCGAAATGATTTACGGCAATGAAGATATTTTAGAAAAAGTAACAAAAAATATTGGAGACGGAAAAGCGCCGCTGCTTTTATCTGAATTAAAGGGAACTAATGTGGATTTGGAAGATTATACTTTTGATGGCAAAATAAATCCCGGGGTAAAGAAAAAATTAAAAGTGAAGTTTAAATTTCTTGAAACTGCTGGCAATGAATATCAAGGAAAGTCAATTAATGCAAAGTTTATATTTAAAGCTACCCAAGAAGAACAATGAAAAATAAATTCTTAAAAATTTTAATTCCTCTATTGATTGTTGGAATAATTGTTGCGACTGGCATTACAATTTCCTATTTATTAGACGTTGAAAAATCAGAAAATAACGCCTTTTCAGCCGGTACTCTTGACTTGAAAACAAATGATAAAGACGGGGTTGAAGCGGTCTGGAAAACGGGAAACTTTGCGCCGGGCGAAGAAATAGAAGGAGAATTGGAGCTAAAAAATGATAGTTCTGTCCCAGCTGAAAGCCTGTTAATGGAGGTTGAAATAGAATAAGCGCAAGTGAAATTATTGCTCTTTTTTATATTAAAAGAAAGTGTCTAATGGTTTAATAGTGGTTTTTATTTGCTTTTTTATTTTTTTATGTTAAAGTTAAAATTGAACACATTAATGTAAAAATAAAAAGAAAAATTATAATCCCTGTCTCTGGCGGGAATTTGATAATTTTTTTTCAAAAAATATGTTAAAACCAGAAGAAAAAGAAAAAATTATAAAAAAATACAACCTTCACGAAAAGGACACTGGATCAACAGAAATCCAGATTGCTTTATTAAAAGAAGAGATTGAACGATTAGTTTTACATTTTAAAAAACATCCAAAAGATTTTCATTCAAAAAGAGGGCTATTAAAAATGGTAGCGAAAAGAAGAAAGCTTTTGAATTATTTAAAAGAAACGGATGCAAAAAGATATAATGCCTTCATTAAGAAAATAGGGTTAAAAAAATAGAAAATTATGGCAATCAAACATGAAGGACAAAGAGTAGCTGTTTTAATTGACGTTCAAAATCTTTATCATTCAGCTAAAAATATTTACGGCGGCCGGGTAAATTTTAGAGAAGTATTAAAGGTAGCAGTTTCTAATAGGAGTTTGATTAGAGCTTTTGGATACGTTGTACGTACAAAAACAGGCGAAGAAAAACCATTTTTTGAAGCGCTAACAAAGCTTGGTATTGAAACAAGGGTGAGGGATCTTCAAGAGTTTTATGGCGGATTAAAAAAGGCTGATTGGGATGTGGGCATTACTGTTGATGCTATTAGAATTGCTCCTTCAGTTGATACAATCGTTTTGGCTTCAGGAGATGGTGATTTTTTGCAACTTATTGAATACTTAAAAAACCAAGGAAAAAGAGTAGAAGTTATTGCTTTCTCTCGGTCCGCTTCTTCAAAATTAAAAGAAGTCGCTGATGAGTTTATTGATTTAGAAAAAAACCCAAAAAGCGTTTATAGAAAATATGAAGAATGAAAAATTTATACTTCCTCTTGCCGACAGAAATCTTATTATTGATATTAAAGATTTAGCCGAACAAACTTCCGGCTCTTGTTTTGCTCAATATGGCGATACAGTTGTTTTGTCTACGGCCGTAATGTCAAAACAAGATATTGAAGACAGAGGGTTTTTCCCTTTAACCGTTGAGTACGAAGAAAGATATTATGCGGCAGGCAAAATTAAAGGGCCAAGATACATCAAAAGAGAAAGTCGCCCATCAGACGAAGCAATTTGTAATGCTCGAATGGTTGATAGGGCTATTAGGCCTCTTTTTCCCAAAAAACTTCAAAGAGAAATTCAGGTAGTCACAACGGTTTTATCTTATGACGCGCAAAACGATCCTGATTTGGTAGGTATTTTAGCTTCTTCTGTTTCTCTTTTAATTTCTGATATCCCTTGGCAGGGGCCAGTAGGCGCGGTAAGAGTGGGCAGGGCAGAAAATGGTTTTATTTTAAATCCAACCTTAGAAGAAAGAGAAAAATGTCAGATGGAAATTGTCTTTGTGGGAGTAGAAAAAGATAAAGAAATTTTAATTAATATGATAGAAGGAGGTTGCGAAGAGGTTGAAGAAGAATTAATCGTAAAATCTTTTGATTTCGCAAAACCATATTTAAAAGAGATTATTGATTTTCAAAAAAATATTGCCAAAAAAATCGGAAAAGAAAAACTATCTTTGAAAGAAGAATTTTCTAGTCCAGAATTTGAAAAAGATATTAAAGAGTTTTTGTCAGGCAAGCTAGAAAATGCTATTTTTCAGCAAAAAAAGGAGCAAAGAGTAAGCGAAATTGAACAACTAAAAGAAAGTTTGACAAACTATATTGAACAAAAATATTCAGACAAAGAAAAAATAGCTCTTGGAAAAGATTTTTTTGAAAAAGAAATAGATAAATTGATACATCAAAGCATAATTTTAAAAGAAATAAGACCCGACGGCAGAAAATTAAACGAGCTAAGAGAAATATCTTGCCAAGCCGGCGTTCTTCCCCGAACTCACGGCTCCGGCCTTTTTTGCCGAGGACAAACAAAAGTTTTATCCATTTTAACTTTAGGAGCACCCGGCGATCAACAAATTTTAGAAGGCATGGAAGTGACAGGAAAAAAAAGGTTTATGCACCATTATAACTTTCCTCCTTATTCAACTGGTGAAATAAGGCCGATGAGGGGTCCAGGTCGCAGGGAAATTGGCCATGGTATGTTGGTTGAAAGGTCTCTTCTTCCTTTGGTGCCTTCTTTTGAAGATTTTCCATATACTATAAGAGTTGTTTCTGAAATTTTGTCATCAAACGGATCTACTTCAATGGCTTCTGTTTCTTCTGCCTGTTTGGCTCTTATGGATGCTGGCGTTCCTATCAAAGCGCCGGCTGCTGGCATTGCTATTGGTTTAATGAGCGATGAAAGCGGAAATTATAAAGTTCTAACAGATATTCAAGGACCAGAGGATCATCACGGAGATATGGATTTTAAGGTTGCAGGAACGGAGAAAGGTATTACTGCTATTCAAATGGATGTAAAGGTTGTGGGAATTAATAAAAAAATTTTAGAGGAGGCCTTGTCGCAAGGTAAAAAAGCCAGAATCCAGATTTTAAATGAAATGTCTAAAGTTTTGCCCGGTCCAAGAAAAGAATTATCACCTTGGGCGCCAAGGATCTATACTTTGCAAATTAATCCTGATAAAATTAAAGAAGTTATTGGTCCCGGAGGGAAAATGATTCATGAAATTATTGAAAAGTGCGAAGTGTCTATTGATATTGAAGATAATGGTAAAATATACATTACTGCTGAAAAAGAAGAAGCGGCCGGAAAAGCTCTTTCTTGGATAAAAAATATTACAAGAGAAGTTAAGGTTGGAGAAATTTTTCAAGGAAAAGTAAAAAGGATTATTAATTTTGGTGCCTTTGTTGAAATTCTCCCCGGACAAGAAGGATTAATCCACATTTCCCAACTTGCTCCTTATAGAGTTGAGAAAGTTGAAGATGTTGTTAAGGTGGGAGATATAGTGCCAGTCAAGGTAATTTCCATTGATGAACAAGGAAGAATAAACTTATCATTAAAAGAAGCAAAAAGCAATTCTTTTTTCTCAAAATTTAAACATAAATCATAAATAAAGCTTTATTATTATATGGAAGAAGAAAAAAAGGAAAAAAATAATAATCTTCCTAATCCTGAACCTTCTTCTCCGCCACCGCCACCGTCACCGTCACCGTCACAGTCACAGTCACAGTCACCGCCACCCGTAACGCCTCCCCCTTCAAGTTCTTATACTCCCTCAGAAGAAAAATTAGAGTTTTTTAAAAGGGAAGAAATAAAAACAATGGAGAAAGACCTTTTTCTTCTTAGAGAAGAAGAGGCAAAAAAAGAAAGGGAAAGAATAGCCGGATTAAAAACAGAAGAAATAAAAAAAAGAGTTGAAGAAAAAAAAGAAGAAAGGCCGGTTGAAGAAAGGGTTCAAAAAATTGAAAGGAAGTTTCTTCCTCCTGTCTTTACTCAACCAATTTTTTCAAAACTTTCTTCTAAAGAGAAAATTTTTATTCGTGTGATAACAATAATCGTTGTTGTTTTATTGATTTTTTTAGTTGTCACTTTTGGACGTTGGTATTCAAGCGAAATGGAAAAAATTTCTTTACCTCCCCAGTCTCAAATTGTCATAACCTCTCCAACTCCAACAATTACCCCGGAGACAATTCCCCAAGCCGAAGCTACTCCCACTCCTTCGCCCACTCCTATTTTTTCAATCGAGGAAAAGTTGTTAAATTCAGGTTATGTTGTACCAAAAAATCCTCGTTTAATTGATACAATTATTATCCACTCTACTTATAATACTTCCGGAGATGATGTTTATGATACAGAAAAAGTTATACAAGAATTTAAAAAGAATAGAGTGGCTTCTCATTATCTTGTTAACCGAGAAGGTAAAATTTATCAACTAGCGCCAGACAAAGCTATTGCTTATCATGCGGGCAAAAGCATAATGCCTGATGGCAGTAGAAAAAATGCCATTAATAATTTTTCTATCGGCATTGAATTAATTTATAAAGAAGAAGATTCGCCAAATGAAATCCAATATCAGGCATTAGTTTGGCTTGTGAAAACATTAAAAGAAAAGTATAATATTTCCAACGAAAATATTTTAGGCCACAAAGATATTTCCACAACCGACAAAACCGATCCCTGGAACTTTGATTGGTCTTATTTCCGTTCTTTATTACAATAAAAAATTATGAACCAAAAAATAATTAACGAATTAAAAAAGAAATTAGAAGAACAAAAAATAAAAATTGAAGAAAGTTTAAAAAGTTTTGCCAATAAAGATGAGAAACTAAAAGGAGATTGGGATACCCGTTTTCCTCAGTTTGACAGTGAAAAAGGAGGAAAAAATGCTGATTTGGAAAAAGCGGCTGATGAAGTTGAAGAATATAGTACTCTGTTGCCGATTGAATATAATTTAGAGTTGCGCCTCAAAGAAATAAATTTGGCTTTGGAAAAAATTAAAAAAGGCAGTTACGGCATTTGTGAAAAATGCGGAAAAGAAATACCGATTGAAAGATTAAGAATATATCCAGAAGCTAAACTTTGTCTCAGCTGCCAAAAATAAGTTTAAAACATGTCATCTAAAGTTTTTTCAGCGGGGATTTTAGGATTAAACGCTCAAATCATTGAAACAGAAGTAAATGCCTCATACGGATTGAGGCATTTTGAAATTGTAGGATTGCCCGACAAGGCTGTTGAAGAATCAAAAGAAAGAGTCGGAGCGGCAATTGAAAGCACAGGTTTCAAGTCCCCACACCATCAACCATTAAGGGTTTTAGTATCTTTGGCACCCGCTGATTTAAAAAAGGAAGGATCTTTGTATGACCTACCTATTGCCATAGGTTTTCTTTTGGCTACAAAAAAGATATTTTTTAATCCAAAAAATAAAATCTTTTTAGGAGAATTAGGATTAGATGGAAAATTACGGCCTGTTAAAGGCGTTTTGGCGATTGCTTATATGGCAAAAGAAAAAGGTTTCTCTGAAATAATCTTGCCAAAAGAAAATAGCAAAGAAGCGGCTTTAATTAAAGGCGTCTCAATAATTGGGCTAGAAAACCTAAAAGAAGTTATTGATTATCTTGAAAACAAAAAAACCGTTACGCCAACCAATCTCAATCTTGATGAGGT
>Ga0272448_1006478_pt1 | contig 12656 bp, 10 predicted proteins | sample YNPCB0191_FD_202220 | JGI IMG/M metagenome (GOLD analysis project Ga0272448, IMG submission 202220) | Hot spring sediment microbial communities from Yellowstone National Park, WY, United States - YNP-CB-019-1 | ecosystem: Environmental > Aquatic > Thermal springs > Hot (42-90C) > Sediment... | reverse complement strand
GCCAGGTCATGATCGAATCGGAATGCGAATGGGATTCATGGTTCGGCAGCGCCGACGCAACCGTGTCGATGTCCGTTAACCGACGCTACCACCGGGTGGAGTCATCGGCCGGAAAATGCTATTCGCATCAGGCGGGGACGAAAGCATTCTGAACCCGCTGCCCAAGGTGAGGTTGGCCGCACGGCGGCAGCGAGGGGGCTCGGGTCGTGGGGAATGCGGCAAACAGGGCAGCCGGGCACGGAAGGCAACAGGACAGAGGGTGATGGGGGCCTATCTGGCCAAGTGGACGTAGGGCTCCGTCCCCTTGGCGTATACGCCAAGGGCTCAATTCAGGCTGTCCCCTTCGCTCCCTTTGCCACCCTTTGCCTCGGGTCGTGGGGAATGCGGCAAACAGGGCAGCCAGGCACGGAAGGCAACAGGACAGAGGGTGATGGGGGCCGATTTGGCCAAGTGGACGTAGGGCTCCGTCCCCTTGGTGTATACGCCAAGGGCTCAATTCAGGCTGTCCCCTTCACAACGGATTGCCGGGCGGCGAGGCAAGGCCGGAGTCCCGGAACGGCGTCTGGGGGCCAGCAGCCGCTGCGCTGCCCGGGGGCTTTCGTACGTGGCGCGCCGTTCTGGCGCAGGAGGCTCGCCGGTATGTCTTTCATCTTGCGCTGCTCGGATGCCTTGGAACGCGAGGCGCCGTCCTGGCAGCAATCCCGCACCACCGGGTGCCGACAAGGACGTTTGTGCTCAGCCGGCTCATCACCAGTTGGCCACACTTGACCAACTCAATCGAGGCGGCCGGAATTGGCGACCCGGCTGGCCTACCGGGCCTTGTCCGCCACAGGCAGCCCGAACTCCCGCAACAGGGCTCCGCTTTCCGGGTCGTGAATCCGGACCCAGTAAACGCCCGGCGGCAGGCCCTTGGCCAGCTCAATGCGGCCCGACTCGCCATTCGGTTGCATCATTCCCGATGCAACCGGCGCTCCGAGCGCGTCCACTACCGACCAACGGAATTGCTCAAGCGGCGGCAACCCGCGGAGATCGGCCGTGATGGCCAGCGGCTGGCCGGCCCGGGGCGCGAACGCCTTTTCCACCCCGCTCCGTTCCGCTTCGAGAAAAATTTCCACTGGCTGGGGGCGATGCGTCATGCGGTAAGCCACCGACGCCCCGGCCATCACCACGGCCAGGGTGGCAACGGCATAGCCCCACCTGGGCAGACTCCAGCCGGCGCCGACGGCTGGCACCGCTTCACCCTCAGGGGCCGGGCGGAAAAGACTTTCGGTCTCCAGTTTCTCCGCCGCCCTGCGCATCGTCTCCAGATACTGCTCTTCCTCCTCGACCTTCCGGAGGCACTGCTCGCAGAACAACAAATGCTCCTCGACCGCCTCCCGGGTCACGCCCGACAGGCGGTTGAAGAGATATTCCTCGATCTCCTGTTCCGTCAGGCAGTGCTCGGCTGACCTTCTGGTCAACAGACCCTCCTGTCCGTCATCCTCGTCCCAGTATAGACCCGTCATCCCGGTGGATTCCTTTACAGAAGAAGAAATTGCAACATCTTCAGCCTCCCCGCAAAGAGGGGGCGAAGAATCCGATGTTTTGGTTTGATCCGCACAGTTAGTGGGATCCGCGCAGGAATCCTCTCAAGAAAAATTCATCCGGCTCGATCCATCGAGGCGGCTTCCGCTCATCTCCGGGGCAGCTCCACGGCCAGGTGCGGGCGCAACACCCATCCGGATCAAAGGTAAGACCCCGACGCGATCTCGTCGAAGATCGATGGCCGCCGCACGGTCCAGCCGAAGAATCGGGCGGGCTTGGTCGATCCCGCCTTGCAGGTCATCGCCAGGCAATCGGCGATGGGCCCCATCTGCCGCCGGGCCTCCTCGAGCGGAATGTGTTCCACCTTGCCCGGCACGCCGCAAGCCTCGGCCACGGCTTCCGCGATGCGGTTCACCTGCTGGGGCATGCCGCCGCAAGTGACAAACAGCTCGCCCGCCGCGGGCCGCAGGACTGCACGCAGATACAGGTCCGCCAGATCGTCGGCGTGCACCGAGGACCAGTAGTTCTTCCCGTCGCCCACCACGCGCACCGCCCCGTGCGTGCGGGCGTCGTGGAAGAAGCCGGCCAGAAAGCCGCCCTTGCGGCCGAACACCATGCCCGGGCGGAAGACCATCGTGCGGATGCCGCGCTCTTTGGCTTCGAGCACCAGCTCCTCGACGGCCGGCCGCCACGCCACCAGCGGGGGCGGGTTCAGCGGCGCCACCTCGCCGAGCATCCGCTCGCCCGTGTCGCCGTACACCCACACGCCGCTCGTGTAAATGAAGGGCTTGTTCGAGCCGTCGAGCGCCCCCAGCATGGCTTCCACTGCCGCGCGGTCGATTGAACCCGCCTCGGGCACAAAGGACAGCGCCGTGTGGATGACGGCATCGGCTTCGCGGCATCCCCGCCGCAGGGCGTCGTGATCCTCAAGGCTTCCGGGCAGCGGCTGATCGCCGCGGGCGGCAAGCGCGGCTGCCTTCTCCGCCGAGCGCGCCAGCCCGATGGCCTGGTGGCCGGCAGCGCGCAGGGCGTCGCAAATGGCGGACCCGATATAGCCGGTCGCGCCGGTGACAAAGACCTTCATGACACAGAGTTTATCGCGGTCCGCCGCGCTTCAGCCGGCCGGCCGCAGCACCGTGCAGACGCTGGCGCACACCGGGCCGCCGATGTTGAACGTGGCGGCCGCACGCGGGGCTTTCACCTGGAGCGGCTCGGGCGCGCGCCCGGTCAGCTGCCAGAAGCACCAGCCGATCATCGCCACGCCCGTGGCCCCCACCGGATGCCCCTTGGCGATCAGGCCGCCGGAGGAATTGATGGCGCACCGGCCGCCGACCCGGGCCTGGCCGTCGACCCAGAACCGCGCTCCCTCGCCCGGCGCCGCCATGCCGATCACCTCCGTGCCGATCGCGCCCATGACCGTGAAGCAGTCGTGGATCTCCGCGACGTTGACATCGGCCGGCTTCAGGCCCGCCATGCCATAGGCCGCCTGCATGGCGCGCAGCGCGCCGCGGGGCCGCAGCACGTCGCGGCCGGCGCGGCCCAGAGGGTCGGTCGCCTGCCCGTAGCCGGCCAGCTCCACGCATTGGCTGCGCCGCACGCCCAGCCGCGCGAGCCCCTCCCCGGTGGCCAGGATCAGCGCGGCATAGCCATCGGTGATCTGCGAGCAGTCGTAGGTCTTCAGCGGCAGCCCGTCGACAATGTAGCGGTTGACGCCTTCAATCCGCATCGCCTGTTCGAGCGTCAGCTCCACGCCCTGCATCTGGGCGTACGGGTTGTGCTGCGCACAGGCGTATTCCTCCACGGCGATCTGCGCCAGGTGCTCCTCCGGCACGCCGTATTCGGCCATGTATTGCTGCATGATTTCCGCAAAAATATGCGGAAATACGAACGTTTTCCCCGGCCTTTCGTCGGGATGCGAATAATACCCGAGCACCTGCCCGATCCGCTTCCCGTCCACCTTGCCGTCCGGGCCGCGCATCTTTTCGTAGCCGACGGCGATCCCCGTCTCGCCGAAGCCCAACTGAAGCTTCTGCGCCACGCTCAGCACGGCCTGCCCGCCGGAGGCGCAGGCGTTCTCCACGCCTTCGATCATCTTGCCTTCCATGCCCGGCACGGCGGCCACAAGCCCGGCCAGCAGCCCCTGTTCGTTCAGCGTCTGGTTGCAGGCGGCGCCGATGCTGGCCACGTCGAGCGCCTCGGGCCGGATGCCGGCTTCGCCGCAGGCGCCATCGACGGCGGCCCGCACGATTTCCGGCACCGTCATGCCCATCAGTTTCCCGAATTTCGACTGATGATATGCAACAATATAGATTTTTTTCATCGGGGAAATATCCTCACGTTCCCGTCACAATCCCGCCATCCACGGAGAGCACCGCGCCGGTGACGAAAGACGCCGAATCCGAGGCCAGCCATACATAGGCCTCGGCAATTTCCTCCGGCCTTCCGAGCCGGCCCAGCGGCGTGCGGCGCTTCATCTCCTCCAGCACCTTTTCCGGCATGTCCTTCAGGATGTTGGTCTCCACCAGCCCGGGCGCCACCGCGTTGACGCGGATCCGGTACCGGCCCAGCTCCCGCGCCCACACCTTCGTCATGCCGATGACGCCGGCCTTCGAGGCGATATAGTTCGTCTGCCCGAAATTGCCGTAGAGCGCCACTACCGAGCTTGCGTTGAGAATCACGCCGCCCCCGCCGCGGATCATGTACGGGACCACCGCCCGCGTGCAATGAAACACGCCCTTCAGGTTCACCCCGATCACGCGGTCGAAATCCTCGTCCGTCATTCGGCCCGCCAGCGCCCCGTCGCGCCACTTGACCAGCTGGCCGTCGCGCAAAATGCCGGCGTTGTTGACCAGCACGTCGATGCGGCCGAATTTTTCCGCCACCGCTTTGGCAGCCGCATCCACTGCGGCGGAGTCGCTGACGTCCACCTGGATGCCGAACCAGTCCGGAGGGCAATGGTCGCAGGGGGCCACATCCCACGCCGCCACCCGGCAGCCCTCCAGCGAGAAACGCATGGCCGTGGCGTGGCCGATGCCGGCCGCGGCGCCGGTGACAATGACCACTTTGCCGTGAAGCCCGGTCTCGATCATGGCGGTGCGCCCCTTCCCCGGATTTTATGGCAAGTCCCTTTCCCTGGATCCGGCGATTTCGCGACAAAAAACCGGGCCGGGCATCCGGCCCCGCGGCGCAACGGTTCGCCGCCCGGCGGGTCCGCCGCAAGCGCGGCCGGGCCAGGCGCCCGGCCCGGTTCCTACTCCAGCCCGTGATGCGTGCCGCAGATCGACACGTCGATGCCCATTTCGCGCAGCATGGCGGCCTTCACCGCCAGCGCGCGATTGGCGGCCGCCGCGTCCGGCGCGTAGGCAACCTGGATGTGGTTCGCCTTGTGGCGAGCCATCATCTGGTCGCGCGTCACCCCGTACAGCACGGCGTGCATGATCGGCCATTGCGGCGTGGTGATCTGCCAGCGCCGCTCGGTCTCCTCGCGCGGCAACTCCACCACCTTGGCGCGGCCCAGATCGGCGCGCAGCACGCCGGCGTCGACAAAAATGCGGCTCCAGACAATCTCGCCCGGCTTCGAGATCCCTTTGAGCGTTCCCCCGCCGAGGCGGAAATACATCGGGGGCTGGCGCTCGCTCACCGCTCCGGCGTAGCCGCCGATGAAGTGCTGCGGCGGGGCGGCGCCGGAGATCTCGAACACCCAGACGTATTCCCCGTTGTAGGGCTCGCCGTAGCGCACGTCGTGAAGCGTCGTCTCCGGATCGTAGCCGAGCGCCGTCCAGATGCGGTTGGTGACCAGGGCGTCAAGCCCGGCGCACTCGTCCACCTCGTTGAAGTGCGGCAGCGCCTTGCCTTCGTACAGGATCCGCCCGTCGCCCCGCGCCCGCACCGGCGGCCGGTCGACGTTGTTCAGCAGGCCTTCGGCGAGGTCCGACGCCGGGGCCAAATCCTTCAGCCCCTGCTGGTACTGGATGCCGATCGTGTCGCAGCCGAAGTCGTCGGCGATGCGCAAGGCAGCGATGTACATCTTGCACTGCTGGAGGATCTGGTCGTCGGTGAGGTCGGTTTCCGGGTTCGGCCCGGTGAGAAACTTCATGCCTTTCGCGTCCAGCCACCGGCGGACGTCCCGCGCCTCTTCGTCGCTCACCGTCAGCATCTCGGCGTAGAGCGCGGACTGCGACAGCCGCTCCTTGAACACGCCGGTGCGGTGCAGCAGCTCGTCGGGGACGATCGCGTTATACATCCCCATGCAGCCCTCGTCGAAGACGCCCATGATCGCCTTGTTCCGGTACAGCTCGCGCGCCATGCGCACGCCCATCTCCTCGCAGTCCGGCGGCAGGCGCAGGGAGGCCAGCGGCCGCACATGCCTCGTGTCATGCACCACCCTCTCGCCTTCCAGCCAGCGCTTCAGGCCGGAAAGGAAATACTCGTCGGTGAAGTCCTCGCTCCACAGCGTGGAGTAGGGGATGCCCGCCTTGGTCATCGAGCCGTTGAGGTTCAACATGCCCACCAGGCCGGGCCACTGCCCGCTCCAGTTGGCCACGGTGAGAATGGGCCCCTGGTGCGTGTACAGGCCGTGCAGGATGTGGTGCGAGTACTGCCAGACGGCTTCCACCACGATCAGCGGCGCCGTGGGCGGAATGCGGCGGAAGACCTCCATGCCGTACTTCTGGCTGTCAATGAAGCCGTGCTTCTTGTTCTCGTCGTACGGGTGGCCGCGCTCGACCGAATGGCCGAGGCTGCGCACCGCCTCCATCACCTTCTGCTCCGCCTCGTGCTGGGCGGGCCAGCAGACCTGGTTGGCCGAGAGGCGCAGGTCGCCGTTCGCGATCAGGATTGCCGTTTCTGCCATGCTCCTATTCAACCACAGCCGTCCGAAATCGGCCCGCGCTTTCAGCCGCGCTTCCGGTTGTGGAGAAAACGGGCGCAGTCGGCGCAAAAGGCGGCCTGCCGCACGTCGATCCGCTCCACGGTGTGCGCGCTGCTCATCACGCAGCGCCAGTCGGCGCAGTGGCGCAGCCCCTGGGTGTGCCCGAGCTCGTGCAGCAGCTCCTTCATCAGCCTCTCGAGCAGCAGCGCCGGGTTCGGGGGCAGGCCGTAAAACTCCTCCCGCAGCCGGTGCGTGCTGACGATGGCCGCGTGGCCCGCCACCTGCGCCTCGCCGAAAACGAAGGTGAACACGGGCACGAAAAGGTCCAGCCCTGTCACGCCGACGATGACCGAGCCGGGCTCGCGGGGCCGCTCGGCCAGCCGCGCCAGCAACGGCGTGGACCACGCCTGCCGGCGCAGCTCGTCCCAGACGAACGTGGCGTCCAGCGGCTCGGCCTCCACGCGGCAGGAGGCGCCCAGCAGCCGGGCCGCCTCGGCCGCCAGCCGGTCCAGCAGCTCCACGGGCGGGACCCCGTCCAGATTGGCCAGGCCGAGAGGGACGAGGCAGATGGCTTCAACCACGGCGCGCCTCAGCGGCCCGCAGGTTCGCGCAGGCCGTACTTGCGGATCTTGTTGTACAGCGTGGTGCGGTCGATATCGAGAATCCGCGCCGCCCTGGAAAGGTTCCAGTTCGTTTCGGCGAGGATCCGTTCAATGTGCGCTCGCTCGACGTCCTCCAGCCGCTGGCCCGTCGCGATGAGGGGCCCCGACGGGTGGAGCTGGAAGGGGAAGTCCTCGGGCTTCAGGTCGCCCTCGCGGCGCATCAGCAGCGCCCGCTCGATGGAGTTCTCCAGCTCGCGCACATTGCCCGGCCAGTCGTAGCGCATCAGCAGCTCGAGCGTCTCGGGGGCGAGCCGCTGCGGCGGGCGGTTCATCTGTTTGGCGAGCTTGTCGAGAAAATGGTTCGCCAGCAGCGGAATGTCTTCCCTGCGCTCGCGCAGCGGCGGGAGATTGATGGTGAACACGTTCAGCCGGTAGTAAAGGTCCGGCCGGAACAGGCGCTCCTCCACCAGCCGCTCCAGGCTCTTGTTGGTGGCCGCGATGGCGCGGAAGTCCACCTTGACCGGCGTGGTGTCGCCCACGCGCACGATCTCCTTCTCTTGCAGCACGCGGAGCAACTCGGTCTGGACCTTGAGGCTGATGTCGCTGATCTCGTCCAGAAACACCGTGCCGCCATCGGCCACCTCGAACTTGCCCTTCTTGCGCGCCTGCGCGCCGGTGAAGGCGCCGCGCTCGTGCCCGAACAGCTCGCTCTCGAGCAGCGACTCGGTGAGCGCGCCGCAGTGGATGACGACCATCGGGTTGTAGCGCCGCGGGCTGAGCGCGTGGATGGCGCGCGCCACCACCTCCTTGCCGGTGCCGCTCTCGCCGGTGATGAGCACGGTCGCGTCGGTCGGCGCCACCGTTTCCACCAGCTCGATGACGCGCTTCATCGCCGGGCTTTGCCCGATCAGGCGCGTTTCGGGAAAGATCTGCTCGAGGTTTTCCTTCAGGCGCGAAACCTCGCGCTCGGCGCGCTTGTGCGAGATGGCCTTGTTCACGAGGTGCACCAGCTCGTCCGGGTCGAACGGCTTGGTGATGTAGTCGTAGGCCCCGTTCTTCAGGGCCCGCACCGCGGTCTCGACGCTGGCGAAGCCGGTCATGATGATGACCGGCATCGACGGGTCGATCTCCTTGAGCTTCGCTTGCAGCTCGATGCCGTCGACGCCCGGCATCTTGATGTCCACGAGGGCCAGATCGAAGCGCCGTTTGGCGAGCATCTCCAGCGCCGCCGACGCCCCCGGCGCAATCGACACCTCGAAGCCCTCGCTCTCAAACCATTTCGCCAGCGAGTCCCGCACCACAATGTCGTCGTCGACGATCAGGATGCTCGGGGCATTCATCAGGCTTCTCCCTTCAGGACCGTCTCCTGCTCGTCCTTTGCCGTCTGAGGCTCGAACGGCAGGTGGATGATGAATTCGGCGCCCTTTCCCGGCGCCGAGTTCAGCGTGATCGTGCCGCCGTGGCGCTCCACGATGCCTTTGGCCACGGCCAGGCCGAGGCCCGTGCGGTGGGGGTCGTCCTTGGTCGAAAAGAACGGCTCGAAGATTTGCAGGTGGAGCTCGGGCGGGATGCCCGGGCCGTTGTCTCTCACGATCAGGTCAATGCCGTCGCCGCTCTGCCGCGTCTCCACCTCCACTTCGCCGCCCCGGCCAAGCGCTTCCTGGGCGTTGACCAGCAGCACGATCAGCACCTGCTGGATCTGCCCCGGGTCGCAGTCGATTTCGGGCAGCCCCGGATCGAGCCGCGTCCGCAAGGCGATTTGCGACAGCTCGTACTGGTGCTGCACCAGCCGCACCGCGCGCTCCACCACCTGGTTCAGCTGCACGCGCACGCGCTGCGGCGTCGACTGGCGCGCGAAGGCGAGCAGGTTCTTCATCAGGTCGCCGCAGCGGCGGCTTTCGCGCTCGATGATGCGCAGGTTGTCGATCATGCGCTGGCGCGCCGCCTCGTCGATGTCCGGTTTTTGCAGCTCCTTCAGCACCAGCCGCGCATAGGTCAGCATGCCGAACAGCGGGTTGTTCACCTCGTGGGCCACGGTGGCCGCCAGCCGGCCGAGCGAGGCCATCTTTTCCGTGTGGATCAGCCCCTTGTGCGCCGCCTCCAGCTCCGCCGTCTTCTGCCGCACGCGCTCTTCCAGCGTTTCGGCCCACTGCTTCAGCTCGCGGTGCGTCCGCTCGAGGTCCTCCGCCATTTCGTTGAACGACCCGGCGAGCACGCCCAGCTCGTCGCTGGAGCGGACCGCGATGCGGAACGACAGGTCGCCCTGCGCCAGCCGCAATGTGCCCACGACCAGGTCATGCACCGGGCGGTGCACGAAGAACCAGACGAAGGCGATGGCCATCAGGCACCCGATCACGGCGGCCGCGGCCGTGAAAGCGTACATCTGGGCCCGGTGCTCGGCCAGCTGCTCGTCCACCGCATCGAGCGACAGGTGCGCGTCAATCACGCCCAGCACGCGCCGGGAGGGCGGGTGCGCGTGGCAGGCGGCGGAGCTGCAATCGGGGTGGTTCTCGATCGGCAGAATGACGGCAAGCACCCGGTGGCCGCGCTCGTCGCGGAAGATCCTCGTCCGGTCGGTGCGTTGCAGCCGGACGAGGGGCTGCGCCTGCGCGTGGCAGGCGTAGCAGGCCTCGGCCTGCTTGTCCACCATCGTGCCGATCTCGGCCGTGTCGGTCGAATAGCGCACCAGGCCCACTTCGTTGATGATCCGCAGCCGCCGGATGCCCGGCTCGCGGCCGATGTCGCGGATCATCGTGTACAGCATCTCCTGGTCGTTGCGCAGCATCGCCTGCCAGGCGGAGAAGTGCACGACGTCGGCCACCCGCTGGGCCGACAGCGACACCAGCGCCTCAAGATGCTTCTGCTCGAGGCGCTGGTGCGCGTAGCCGAACAGGAGGAAGCAGACGAGCACCCCGCCCGTGAGCCAGGCGGCGAGCTTGGCCGCCAGGCCGAATCCCGGGAGCCGGACGGGACGAAGCGTCAATTCGGGTCAGTCTCCCTGGGCGCCGGCGGCCTCGAGCGTCGGAATGCGGCCCGGGCCGCCTGCCATCTCGCCTTCATCCTTGTGTTCTTCCTCGAACACCGGCAGGTAATGCGCCGCCAGGCGGAAGATCGCAAAGCCCGCCCCGATGATCGCCAGCGTCACCGCGATCTCGCTCCACTTGGGGAAGTAGTGCACGCCGGAGCTGCGCTCCAGGCCAGTGACGCTCACGTTCATCCGGTTGGCGACGAAGCCGAGCAGCCACATCACCACGCCGAGATACACCGCCAGCGGATGCTGCCGCGTCTTCTCGCGGAAAAACATCAGCATCGGCACCGCCATCAGAAGGATCTCCAGGCCGAACATCCACCGCTCGATGCCCGGCTGGTTCAGCGCCGCCAGAGCGCCGCGATGGCTCAGGTCCATGAACCGCATCGTCAGGTAGACGGCCGTGATCACCGCCAGCACACGGGTCATGCGGCAGACCAGGTCGTATTCGAGATGCCTCCCGAACGCCTTCGCGCTGTGCCAGCTCTCGAAAATGGTCATCGCCAGGCCCGTCGCCACCGCGGAAATGAAAAACAGAACCGGCAGCAGCGGCGTCCACCACAACGGGTGCAGCTTGTTCGGCATGATCAGGAACAGGCTGCCGAGCGAGCTCTGGTGCAGCGTGGAAAGGATCACGCCGGCGATGATGATCGGCAGCGTGACCGCCTTCATGATCTTCAGCGCCGCATGCATCCGGAACTTCTCGAGCACCACCGGGAGAAATTCCAGGAACAGCACGGTCGTGTACAGCGTGACGCACCAGCCTACCTCGAACATCACCGAGCGCGGGTTCCACATGATGAGCGGATGCCAGATGCGGTACGGGTGGCCAAGGTCGAACAGCAGCGCCACCACCACCAGCAGGTACCCGAGAAAGGCCGTCAGAATCGCCGGCCGCACCACCGGCCGGTAGGACTTGATGTTGAAGATGTGCACCGTCGCGGCCAGCGTGAACCCGCCGGCCGCCAGGCCGACGCCGCACAGCACGTCGAATCCGATCCAGATGCCCCACGGGAACCGGTCGCTGAGGTTTGTCGACGCCCCCAGCCCGCCCCAGAAGCGAAGGAACGTTGCATAGGCCGCCGCGGCCATGATCACCGCGAACAACGCGCGCCAGAAATACTTCCGCGCCAGCTCCATCATGGCCTGCCCTCCTTCCTCGCCACCTCTTCCTTGCGGTGCGTCAGCCAGTGGATGCCGCCCAGCAAGACCGTGCCCATCACCACCACGTCCGGGATATGTTTCAGCGCCGCCCAGGTGTACTGCGGCAGCGCCGTCTTCTCCACGTTCACCGGGTAGCCGATCTGTTCAAACGGCACGGCGGAGAGGATGAGCACCGACGTGCCGCCGGCCTCCTCGATGCCGTAGATCCGCGGGTAGTACTCGTCCGGCTTTTCCGCCAGGCGGCGCCGGGCTTCCTGGAGAAGTTCCTCCCGCTCGCCGGTGATCGTCGCCCCCGTCGGGCACGCCTCCGCGCAGCGCGAGGGCTCGTTTTTCGCCACACGGTCCTGGCAGAAATCGCACTTCCGCACATAGGGCAGCCGCGAATGCCATTCATACGTGGGCACGCCGAACGGGCAGGACACCATGCAGTACCGGCAGCCCATGCAACGTTCGGGCAGATAAATGACAGGCCCGGCAGCGGTCTTCTGAAGGGCCGCCACCGGGCAAACCGAAGCGCACGCCGGATCCAGGCAGTGCATGCAGAGTTTCCGCGAAAACCGTTCGCCATGAGTGCGGACTGCCGTCAGCTTGTGGGCCGATGTCCTCTCCTCCGCGGCGATCTTGTCGTCGTAAGGGAGATTCTTGCCCTCCGAGCAGGCCTGCTCGCACTGACGGCAGCCGATACAAAGGGTGCTGTCGTAGAGTAGTCCGCGCGCCATGCGGGTCGGTGAGCCTCCAGCTCCATTCTATACCCGAATTTCAGGGTCGTTTATCCTGAAATTCGACAGTGAGCCGGATCAGCTCAGCAACAGCGCCCTGGCCGCTTCCTTCCAGCGGTCCACCGGCAGCGCCGCCGTGGCATCCTTCGACGCCCGGCCGCCGTCGGCCGCCGTCGCGCCCGCAAACTGCGGCTGGAACTTGTAGAAGACTTCCGCGGACTCGCGAATCCAGGCCGGCACCAGCGAGCTCGGCAGCAGGTTCCGCGCCGGGCTCTCCTCGTCGGGCGAGAACACCGTCATCAGCCAGCCGCGCCCGTAGGGATCCTCCAGCAGCAGCCGCGGGTTCTCCGCCAGCTCGCGGTTGACCTCCACCACTTCGCCTTCCACCGGCGAGACCATTTCGATCTTCTCATTGCCGCGCCAGAAGGCGAACACCTTCTGTCCCTGACGCACCCACTGGCCCGGCTTCGGCAGCTCGATCCGGTCCACCGGTCCGGCCAGCACCGCCGCCAGCTCGTCGGCGCCCACCCGGTGCACGTTCTTCCGCTCCTTCTGCAACCAGGTGTGGCCCGGGTGATACTTCAGGTTCATCGGGATGTGAAACCCGCTCAAAACTTCCTGGCCGAGAGCGCCCGCCTCGGCCTTTTCAGCCGCCGTTGCCACCACCGGCACCTTCTGCCGGCTCAGGAGCAGATCAATCGCGATGAAGATTGCGAAGGTGACGATGACAAGAAGGACTACCATTTTCG
>Ga0272448_1006476_pt1 | contig 12659 bp, 12 predicted proteins | sample YNPCB0191_FD_202220 | JGI IMG/M metagenome (GOLD analysis project Ga0272448, IMG submission 202220) | Hot spring sediment microbial communities from Yellowstone National Park, WY, United States - YNP-CB-019-1 | ecosystem: Environmental > Aquatic > Thermal springs > Hot (42-90C) > Sediment... | reverse complement strand
GTGTACGAAAAACCCTCGAGACAGGCGCAGTTTCCCAAATCTCTCAGATGGTGAATGGCAATTTGAAAGCGATCACTTTCGAGACAGTGATCGAGGCAGCGCAAGCGGGGGATACGGTCGCTCTGGGCGCGTTAGACGAGGTGGCTGTAAACCTGGGGATTGGAGTGGCCAACCTTGTAAATATATTTTATCTATTTCATATTGGATTGGTTAGAATCTTAATGTCTAGCCTTCTCTCGGGCGCACTCCTGTTGCTGCGATTTAACGGGCTGGTTCTACTTCTTTCATTGGCGTCAATGGTGGTCTCAACCTCAAAAGGCATCTTTGGACTAGAAGCACTACTCTCACCATTGAAACGCCTGAAAATATCCACGGATGATTTGGTTATGACTGTCCAAGTGATGCTACGATTCTTGCCCTTCCTGGCACTCTCTGCAGAGCGTATTGCCAAAGCACAGGCTTCACGCGGAGCGATATGGGGGACACGGCAAGGTGGAGTATTGGGTCGGGCACGCCAAGTTGTTCCGTTGTTGGTTCCTTTATTCATCTCTACTTTGCGGAAATCGGAAAATCTGGTGTTGGCAATGGATGCACGCGGGTACCGTAGCCAATCAAAACGCTCACATTTGACAGAGTTAGATTTTCGGCCAATTGACGCTCTAGCAATTACTGCCGCCATCGTGTTGGCTGCATTAATAATTTTCATATAACGAAAGGAAAGGTAAAACGAATCTATGGAAATCTTGCCCGGAGTATTTTGGCTAAAGATACCCATCCCTGATGTTGAGCTTGGGCAACTAAATGCTTATTTGATCAAAGCAGGACAGGAGAGTCTGCTCATTGATACTGGTTGGAATTTAGAAGAATCTTACCAGGCTCTTTGCCAGCAGCTTATCCAAGCAGCAGCGCCCTTGAGCAATCTCAAGTACCTGGTAATTACCCATACTCACCCAGATCATTTTGGCCTGGTGCATCGTATCGCCGGTGAAACGAATGCAGAATTGATCCTGCACAAGCTGGAATTGGATTTTATTAACGCCAATTCGAATCATCAGGGCAGCCGATTTGAAATTCTTAATGGCTGGATGGCAGCAAACGGCCTGCCCGAGGATGAGAGGCTCGCACTGCAAAGGTTTCCTCTAGCCGATATGGGTTTGCAAACTGTAAAGATGCGCCAACGTATCATCGAGGGAGGTGAGCATCTCACGATCGGCGATTTTGATTTGGAACTTATTTGGACCCCCGGGCACACCCCAGGCCATATTTGTATATACGAGAAAAATCAAGGCTTGCTTTTCTCCGGCGATCATGTGCTGGAAGAAATTACACCCAACATCAGCGTGAACCCATTTTCGCCCCGAAAACCATTAGTGGATTATATTAATTCGCTCAAATGTGTAGAAAACCTACCCGTCCAACTAGTATTACCTTCACACGGAGTTCCTTTCAAAGATCTACACAAACGCGTCCATGAGCTGGAAAACCATCATAAAGAGCGGCTGGCGACGATCCTTCAAGCGATTGAAATTGAACCGAAGACTCCGTATCAGATTGCTCAGAGAATCCCTTGGTCTAAACCTGGGACACATTGGGAAGACCTCGCTCCTTTCCATAAGTATTTGGCTGTAATGGAAACCCTCGCACACCTGCAATTACTTGAAGATGAAGGATCTATTACTAGGGGCGGAGATAATGGGTTGGTTCAATTTTCCTTGAATTAATCGAGTTAGCCTTGAAAACAAACAATTTGAGAACACTGGTAAATAGAAATCGCAGCTACCGCAGGTATTTTGGAGATATCCCTGTCGATAAGACCACCTTGATAGATCTTGTCGATTCAGCGCGATATTGTGCTTCAGCGCGCAACCTCCAACCCCTACGATATGTTTTGAGCTGCGAGCCACAGAGGAATCGTTTGATCTATTCCTGCCTTACCTGGCCAATATTTGGCTCCTGGAACGAGCCAATAGAAGAAGAACGGCCCCCGGCGTATATCATTATGCTGGGGGATACGACTTTGCCAACTACCATCGGTATTGATGCTGGAATTGCGGCACAGACAATCTTGCTAGGCGCAGCAGAGCGTGGATTGGGTGGTTGTATCTTTGGCTCAGTGGCACGTGAGCCCATCCAACAGGGTCTAAAAATCCCAAAGCAGTACAGACTATTGATTGTGATCGCAATCGGCAAACCCAAAGAGCAGGTCGTCATCGAGCCACCTGGGCTCGATGGCAACCTGAATATTTGGCGGGATGAGAATTGGGTTCATCACGTGCCCAAGAGAACCCTTTCAGAGGTCATCCTGGATCTGTAATTAATCTACCTCAGGAGGATGCGTGCGTCCACAACCTGGGCACCGTGTTCACCCACTATGAGAGGGTTGATATCAAACTCGGCGATCTCAGGCAGATCGGACAGAAGCTGTGAGAATCTAAGCAGCGAGTCTTCAATAGCAGCCAGGTCGGCGCTGACCTGACCCCGCGCCCCGCATAAAAGCTTGTTCCCTTTAATTTCGGCAATCATCTCACGCACTTCTACTGGCGAGATTGGGGCTACACGCAGAGAGGTATCATTATATACTTCCACATAGATGCCTCCCAGGCCAAAGAGAAGCACAGGGCCGAAAGAGCGATCGCGCTTCCCTCCTAAGATCACTTCATGCCCACCGCTAACCATCTTTTGAAGCAGGAATTGTGGTTCGAAAGCAATTTTCTTCTGCTCAATTCTGGTCTGCATACGTTCAATAGCGATTGCCAGGTCTTTTCCATTCTGAATGTTGAGAGCAACCCCGCCGACATCAGATTTATGTGAGATGTGGGAACTGACTGCCTTTACGACCAGCGGATAACCCACCTGCTTTGCCTGTTGCTGTGCTTGCGTAACATCCTCTACAACACGCCAGGGGGCCACGGGTAAGCCATAGGCTTCACATATCTTCAGGGCATCGGCAATCAGCGGTTGACCAGAAGAGATACCTGACAAGATCTGGCGAGCCCGAATACAGGCATCTTGTGGGACAAGGTCGGCACGAGCCGCAACAATTTTCGCATTCTTTTGTTGCTGGAGATAATGATCACGTGATGCAGAAAAGGCTTTGATAACGTCATATACTTCGTCAAAGACTGGGTAGCCCTGACGTTGCAAGTACCTCACCTCGGGCATTTCGGTCAGGTAGCATAACGCCACTGGAGTATCATACCGGCGGCTAAGCTCCATGATCTGGTCGGCAATCTTCCGAGCAGTCGGAATGGTCTCACGTCGATAGTTGAAGATTAACAAGATTGCATCCGGTTTGACGATCCGCAGACAAGCTTCAATCAATACAGGGTAGGATTCAAAGTTGAATACAGTGCCTAGGTCCAATGGATTAGATGAATCGATCACATTTGCGCGGAAGAATGGCCGGGCAGTTTCAAGCAATTCATCCGGAAAAGAGGGTAAAACAAAGCCGAAATCATTGGCTTGGTCAACCGATACAATTGCCTGTCCTCCTGATCGGGTGAATACGCAAAGCCGGTTGCCTCGAACTGGCGGCATAGAGAAGCCTCTGGCAAGCAGCGCCATATCCCGGAAGGTCTGCACCCGAGCGATTCCCGCCTGTTTCAATGCGGCGCTTACTACCTTATCATCATTCGCCAGGGCTGCAGTGTGCGATTGAGCTACTCGTGCGCTCGCTTGGCTGGTGTTTGATTTATAAACGATGATAGGTTTCTTAGCTTTTTTTCCCAGGTCGACTAACTCGCGTCCCTCATCAATACTCTCCAGATACAATAGCAGGATTTCCGTATCTGGATCTTGTAAGAAGTATTCGAGATAATCGGCTTCTTTTAGGTTCAATTTGTTTCCTACACTGACCGTTTTGCCAACTCCCAGGCCACTCTCGGTCAGCAGATCTGTGCAGGTTAACACAATCCCACCACTTTGGGAGATTACCGCTGTACGACCCTTCTTCATCTCTTCAGCTTCAGTTGTGACGAAAACTGAGCAAATACCACTAATCGTATTGATTATCCCTATGCAATTCGGTCCTACGATTTTGATGCCCCATTTAGCGGCAATCTCACCAATTTGCTCTTCGAGCACCTTACCTTCCGGAGAAAATTCACTAAACCCACCGCTCTCAATAATAACATTACGGATACCTTTCTTCCCACACTCCTCCACATAGGCAGGAACCGTAGCAGCCGGTGTCAGGATAATGGCCAGGTCGATATTCTCCGGTAAGGGTTCCATGGAATCATAGATAGGGATGCCTTGCAATTCTCCGCACCGCCTGCCAATCAGGTATAGATGCCCTTGATAGTGAAACCTCAGCATATTTTCCGAAACCGCTTTAGCAAGATTATCTGGTCTTTCCGAAACACCGATGACTACTATGCTCTCAGGATAAAAGATTTTATTCATTGGATTTCTCCTATTTCCAGAAAAACCAAAAATCTCAACTGGCATTTCAAATATACCAAGTGGCTGGTGAAATAGATCATCCTTTTGGTTGTTTTTTCTCTTCCTCCCTAACTCGCCGGACATCGAAACGGACCAAGTTCACCGCATCCGGGCAGGCGATCAAAATACCATCTTCGTCGCCCCATGGCAATTTACCACGGAAACGAAGTGCTTGAACCCAAGGCCAAATAGAATGTAATGCATCAGGGCAAAGGTAGCCGGAAAGGTTGACGTTATCGACAATAATTGCCTGACCAACACAATGTCCCGCCTGGCATTCCCCCGCAATACTTTCTACTTTAATCCTGACTTTATCCATTCCAGAATCTTCGGCCATATTACCCATTCCTATAGATGATTCCAAAACCACCACGCGGATACGACCAGACTAGAGCTTCCGCTGAGCAAGCCGCTTTACAGGCGCCACATTCCAGGCAACCAGCCCAATCCGCTACAATTTTCCCATCTTGTTCTGAATATACATTTGCCGGGCAGACAAACAAGCAGGCCTTGTCTTCGCAGATCGCCTGGCAGATCTCATTGTTTACCTCGATGTGAGGCATACCCTCGTCAAGTTCGTATTTATTAATTGATAACTTTTCTGCTACACTCATTCGATTCATAAGTTACGCACTCCTAATCCGTCTTTGGCGAGATCAATTAATGAAATACCGCTCTTTTTCAGACTCTTCATCGCGCTCGATAAAATGTGATCTTTGGGCATTGACTCTTGCAGGTAGATCTCTGTCATCATGCGTGTCAGAAAATCCGGATAGGAGTCGTACAAACGGCTTCTCTTCATGAAATACGGAGCGCCAGCATAGGTATTCATATCTTTCAGGACAAACGAGCTCTCTAATTTCTTCTGATACATGCTCAGACTTTCAGCGCTGAAATCGTTCTTCTCCTTTGCTTCCAGTACGGCTTCTGCAGCGGCAATCCCAGAGCCAAGCGCAAGGTCCATCCCTCGCACCACAAAACCATTGTTCACCGATAAACCGGCCGCATCTCCCACAACCAACATACCTGATGTAAATAGCTTGGGCATCATTTCCAAACCACCCTCAGGTATTAAATGGGCGCCATATTCGAGCAGCTTGCCATCTTTGATCAATGGTGCAATCATTGGATGCGCCAGGAAACTTTCAATTACATCCGCCGGACGGGTCTTGGTCCGTACTGTTTCATTGATGTGCATGACAATGCCAATCGATATGCTCTCTTGGTTGGTATACAAGAAAGCTCCGCCCGGGACACCGTGGGTGGCAAAGCCCACAATCCCATAAGCTGCGCCCTCATTGCCGGTCAGATGGAAACGCTCCTCGATAGTTTCGCGGGGCAATCCAATCAACTCTTTCACACCCACAGCAAGATGTTTTGTAGGAATTCTTTGGTGAAGTCCAGCCTCTTGGGCCAGGAAGGAGTTCGCGCCGTCGGCAGCGATGACGACTTTGGCGTACATCTGTTCATCCCCGGCGACAATTCCAACAACGCGACTCTCTTTTTGTATAAGATGATCTACTCGAATCCCCGGGACAAGCATGGTACCGTTTGCCTCGGCTTTTTCTGCCAGCCAGCGGTCGAATTTCGCGCGCAGCACTGAAAAACCGTTATAGGGCGGCGTGTTAAATTTTTGCGTCTTAAAATCGATGTTGAATGAGGCATCTTCGGTCATAAAAGTTACGACCTGGTTGGTTATATAGCGCTCGATCGGCGCCTCCTCCCAATAGTTAGGGATCAGGTCGTTGAGCACTCGCCCATACAATACTCCACCACTAAGGTTCTTACTTCCTGGATAAGGGCCGCGTTCGATCAAAACTACTTCCAGGCCTTGCTGAGCAAGTTTGATTGCCGCGGCAGACCCCGCTAACCCTGCACCTACGATAATGGCATCATAAATATCATCCATGCTTCTCTCCTGGTGTGGAAGCCTATTTCCGCGCTTTCAACGCACTGATCAGTGCAGGAACGACTGCATACAAGTCTCCGACAATACCATAATCAGCCTGGGAAAAGATTGCTGCATCCTTATCCTTGTTAATTCCAACAATCACACGCGAATCCGTGATCCCAACTGTATGTTGAACCTGCCCTGAAACACCGATTCCAAGATACAGATCTGGCTTGATGAATGCACCTGATACCCCAATATAACGCTCTCGAGGAAGCCAATCCAAGCCTTCCGCCAAGGGGCGGGTACAACCAACTTCTGCCTCGAGCAGATGGGCCAGCTCATTAATCATGACCAGATCTTCTTGTTTGGAAAGGCCACGCCCGACGCAAACGACTCGTTTTGCTGCAGCAAGGTTAACGGATGTGACTTTCTTTTCTTTGCGCCCGAGTAATTTAGCTTTCCATTCCGGCTTTATAAAGGGAACCGCGATAATCTCACCTGAGCGGTTGGCATCGGTATCCGCGTTTTCGAAATTGCCCAAGCCAACTGTTGCAATCAAAGTATCTGTTTGTGGTTTTTCCTCACGAACGGCTCCGCCACCAAAAATCATGTGGCGAGTGGATACTCCACTCGCGGATGGAATGAAGTCCTTGACATCGATCATGGCACTCGCACCCAGGCGCGCGGCCACACGCCCTGCGATAGCTTTACCACGCTTGGTGTTACCAATAAGCAGGATGGCTGGTTTGTATTCTTTCAATAACTCTGCCAGAGTAGGAACGTAATCTTCTACCAGCCGAGTCTCAATATCACCCAACCAGTAGACCTTTTCAGCGCCCATTTTGATCGCATCTTCTGCAATCGTGTGCGGGCCAACAATTACAGCGATTACTCGACCACTCAATTTTTCCGCCAATACACGCGCTCCACCGAGCAACTCACCTAGCAGAATAGGTTTTTCAGAATATGCCCAAATTTCAGGTTGTGATGCCATAATGATTCTCCTATAAAACCCCTTCTTTGCTCAGGTAGCCAAGCAATGTTTGTACTGCCTCATCCGCCGATCCGGATATGATGACCTTCTTGCGCTCCACATGACGTGGTGCAGTTGTGGAAAGTACATTAACCCCAGCCTTGAGATCATTCAAACCCAGGTCTGCGATCTTCCACTCAGTAACGGGCTTTTTTCCCGCTTTCAAAATGTCTTTCATCATGGGCAGCCGAGCTTGGTGAATATCTGTGGTGACTGCCAGAACAGCAGGAAGCGGTAGCTCCAAAATTTCGACTTCATCTTCCAGGTTCCGCTCGATGACCAGCCGATCGGCCCCAGCGTCAATTTTTCCTACGGCATTGAACACCGGTAATCCAAGCGTCTCACCCAATTGTAGCCCCACTTGCTGGAAATATAGATCTGAAGATCCTTCACCACACAATACCAAATCTATTGGCCCAAGTTTTTGGATTGCTCCAGCCAACACCCTTGTTGTAAAGTGTGTATCATTGACTTTCATCTCATCATCCACAACGAGGTACAATTCATCCGGTCCACGGGACAGGACGTCTTTTTTTAGCTTTGAATTGTTGATCGAGGTTGGTCCTGCACTGATCGCGGTGACTTTACCCGAGGTCGCTTCAGCAATCCGAACCGCGGCTTCTATAGCAGGTAGATCATATTCGCTGATCACCCATTCTGCTTTTTCCACGGAGATCGATCCGTCGACTTTTACTTCTATATCTTTGGCATCAGGTGCAAGCTTAACGCAAACGATTATATTCATTCCGCCTCCTCTTTTAATCTTTTTTACTCTTCTACCATCAATAACTCAGAGCGGGGGGATTATTTGTCCCCCTGCTCTGTAGTATTAAAAATGTACTAAGGTTACTACTTCCCCTGGTATTGTGGCTTGCGCTTTTCAAGGAATGCGCTGATACCTTCTTTTAAGTCTGAGCTTTGCATGGCAATCTCAAGAGCAAAAGCTTCCATGTCATAATATTGCTCAAGTGACAAACCCCAGCCACGGTCGATCATCGTCTTTATGAACTTGTAGCTCATTTGGGGTCCAGCAGCCAACTTTTGACAGAACTCTATTGTTTTGGGGATCAATTCTTCTGCAGGGAAGATTTTTTGAGCGATCCCCAACCGGTACATCTCCGCTGCATCGATGATCTCGGCTGTATAGCATAGCTCCTTGGCTTTATTTGGCCCCACGACGCGCGGCAGCAACCATAGGTTTCCGCAATCTGGAACCATGCCGATATTGGTATAAATCTCAGAGAACCGAGCTTTTTCAGATGCATAGATCACATCGCAGGCCAACACCAATCCGGCTCCACCGCCTGCGGCAATGCCGTTTACGGCACAAACCACAGGTTTCTCATTTCCGACGATCGATTGGATCGTTTTCCCCAATGTCCGACCAGCAACAAAATCCAGCTTGAGCTTCCCAGAGAGCATATCGTTGACATCACCACCCGCGCAGAATGCCTTGCCAGCCCCGGTTAGCATCACCACTTTCACATCAGGATCAAGGCGCAGTGTGGTAAATGCCCGCAGTAAATCATCGAGCATTTTCATGTTTAGTGAGTTGAGTTTATCAGGCCGGTTTAACGTCACAACTCCCACCCCCGCGTTGATATCAACCTCGATTGTCTCAAATGTATAAGCCATTCCCGCAACTCCTTATAGGCGCAAATTTTCTGGCCGGACAGATCATCTAATAGAATCTTCCGGCCAGAAACTAGACAGCAGGGATTAGTGGCAACCTTTTCCGGCTTTCAAGACGCCTTTCTGATAGAGTTCTTCAATGTTTTCATTGGTGTATCCGAACTCGCGCAAAATATCATCATTATCCTGCCCATACAAAGGCGCGCCTCTCCAGATCTTTGCCCTTTCGTTTTTGTAGCGGGGGAAGACATTGACCCCTTTAACCCGGCCATACTGTGGGTCTTCCCATTCGGTGAAGACTTCGCGCGCTTTAAAGTGCGAGTTCTCTGCAGCCATCGCCACGTTATAAATAATAGAACAGGGAACTTCGACAGCCATAAAATTCTTGTCCACTTCCGCTGCCGTGTACCTATCGCAGTATGCCTGGATGGCTTTCTCAAGCTTCTCTCCAGCAGGGGTACCATGCAAAGCCACCTGAATTCCCATTGGGAAATCCGGATCGTCATGGATGCCAAGGATAATCAGACCACGCTTCATTGGGCCAGCACCAACCAGTCCGATGAACACGTAGTTCCCATCCTTGCATCGATAAACATTATATCCTGCAAATTTAGGATCGGCGTTACCACTGCGTGGTAGGACAAGACCATCCATAAAGTAGGTCATGGGGTAATGCAGCTGGATTTTGGTCATCATTTCAAACTGGGCCAGATCGACACTCTCACCCTTTCCAGTCACTTTGGTATGTATATATGCAGCCAGAGAAGCCCAGGCAGCGTTCAATGCGGTAACATAATCGCAGGTGTAGGGTACGGCACGCATGGGGGGATTAGGCTCGGGAAGACCGTTGATATACATATATCCGCCGAACGCCTGGCCAATGGCGTCATAAGATGCACGGCAGGTATAATCCGGATCACCCTCCTGGCCAAAGCCGGAAACGTGAACAATTACTAATTTGGAATTGTGCTCCCAGCAGACCTCGTCGCTCAGGCCCCATTTTGCATAAGTGCCACCTTTTGACGATTCAATCCAGATGTCAGCCCATTCGATAAGCTTTAAGAAGATCTCCTTTCCCTCCGATGTAGGGATGTTAATCGCCATACCCAATTCGTTACGATGTTCCTGGTTCCATGCATAGGGAATAGAGCGGCAAGTGTCTGGAGCAATCGTGCTTTCCACTTGAATGACAGTTGCGCCGTTCTCCGCCATCAACATGGCCGCATATGGAGCTGCCACCACAGTCCCGGTACTGAGAACTTTCAAACCGGCGAGTTGCCCAAAATTAGGAACATCTGTTGTCTTTGCCATGATATTCTCCTAATTGAGGAAAACGAATTAATTTTCTATTATAAATTTATAGCGCCTACCTCTGATTAGAAGAAGGCGCCATATCTATCTCAAGAATTACTTGCTGCGATACTTCTTGAGAAGTTGCGGGCCGGCAATGTTGTACATTATCTCATCCGTGCCTCCACCAATCCGCATCACACGGACATCACGCCAAAGACGCTGCACACGGTGGGCCAGCATATAACCCATCCCACCCATCACCTGCATGGCGTCATCGCAGACCTCGAAGGATGCCTGTGTCATGTACAGCTTGCCCATAGCATGTTCGTGACGTACCGGCATGCCATTATCCATCATCCAGGCTAACTTGCGATAGTAATTGCGCATGTTTTCGATCTTGATCGCCATATCGGTAATCTTGTGTTGAATTGCCTGAAAATTGGAGATAGGCTGGCCGAATTGGACGCGCGAATTGGCAAAAGTGCAGGCATCTTCAAAGGCTGCCTCTGCAGCTCCCACGCAGACCGCGCCCAGGGACACCCGCTCAATCTCGAAATTTGCCATCAACTGTGGCCAGCCGAAATTTTCTTGTCCGATGAGATTTTTCCGGGGAACGCGCGCATTGTCGATGAAAACTTCGTAAGTTGGTACGGAATGCCAACCTACCTTGGGCAGGTTGTTGAAGCGAATCCCGGGAGTATCGGTGGGCAGAAGCCACATGGACATGGACTTATAAGGACTTTCCCCTTTCGGGTCGCGGGTCATCAGCATAATGTATTTGGCTAAGCCCGAGAGAGTGCAGTATATCTTTTGCCCATTGAAGACTACGTCATCGCCATCGTAGGTGGCGGTTGTCTTCAAACCGGCCGCATCGGAACCGGCTTGTGGTTCAGAGATACCGAGCGCTACCGGTGGCTCACCCTTGACGAAGCCACCCAGGACCTTTTCCTTGATTTCTTCTGAGCCGAATTGCATAATATCGCGGATGGTGATCACTCCCAATGCATAGACAACTCCTAGCGGGAAGGCATACTTACCAAGGGTATCGCAAACCAAACATAAAGTTTGCATGTCGGCGGGAGTGCCACCATACTTTTCTGGAATTCCCAAACCGAGAATCCCGTTGTCAGCCAATGCTTTCCAGGGTTTAGCAAGGAACTCATGTTTCTCATCTGCCTCGGCAATGAGTGAATCAGGTGCCTCGCGCTGCAATAATTCTGTGAGGCTTTGAACCATCAACTCTTGTTCTTCGGTCAATCTAAAATCCATCTTCTTTTTCTCCCTTTCTTACTTGAATTGAAAACACTGTTCTCAAGCGAGATTGGCAGTAGTACATTCACAATCCCATCCAACAATTGTGATTATAGTCACAATGTGAAGCTAAAAAAACCTTTTTTACAAAGTTTAACCAATCAATATGGTTATTTGAGAGAAATCATACTAATTCTCTCCTGGTTAAATTAAATAAGTTGTGGAACCTATTGTAGTATTTTATTACTACATTCATATCATATTGCACAAAGGCATAAGGGATTAGTAACATTAGTCACGAATACAAATTGACATTAAGCATGATCAGTCTATAGAGTAACCCGCCTGTGCCCAATCTCGATTTGCTTCCAAACTACGACAACTGCAACCGTTATGATTGTGGCCACAACCGCTTCTGGTAACCCATTGATAATTGCTACTGTTCCAGTAGCCGCCCATGGGAGATAGCCGAGAAGGCCAATTATCCCCAGGACAAGAACGGTATTTGTTATGCTACCAGCTAGGCCAGCAGCAACCATCCCAGCAATCGGCCACCGCTTGAGTCCTTGCCAGGCTAACCAAGCCATCGGACCAATCAGCAAACGCGGGACAAATGACAAAAGGGGATTTGTAAACCAGATGTCGGTGGGCCCGGTAAGCGCTATAGCCGCTTGAATCATGCTAAAAACACCAAATATTAGTCCGATCACCAGGCCAGAAATTGGCCCTTCTAAGATCGCGCCAACAATCACAGGAACATGCATAATCGTGAGTGACACACCCCCAAACCAGGGGATAAATCCCCAATGAGTCCAACCGAGTAAGATTGAAATGGCGCCTAAGGCTCCAATAGTAACAATTGCTCGTGTTTGTTCCTGTGGCATATCTGATCTCCGATTTGGTTAGCAAATTTGTTATGAGCATTTTAGACCTCTTGCAAAAGTCGGTCATTTCTTGAGCGAGAGTTCGAGGTTACAAATAGCAGCGATGAGGTTAAACCTGAGTGAAAATCGTTTACGGCGATTTCGATATCGTTCCGACAGGATGCGAAATATCTTGAGCCGCCGAATGACATTTTCAACCAGAATGCGAATATGAGACAGTTTACGATTG
>Ga0272448_1006475_pt1 | contig 12659 bp, 11 predicted proteins | sample YNPCB0191_FD_202220 | JGI IMG/M metagenome (GOLD analysis project Ga0272448, IMG submission 202220) | Hot spring sediment microbial communities from Yellowstone National Park, WY, United States - YNP-CB-019-1 | ecosystem: Environmental > Aquatic > Thermal springs > Hot (42-90C) > Sediment... | reverse complement strand
GACGACCAGAGCCGTGCGCGCGCAGGTGATGTCGTTGCGCAATCGCGATCACGTCAACCTGTCGAAACTGTCCGGCCACTCGATCGCCTACATCATCGTCAGGGACATCCTGCCCTACATCGCCTCTTACGTGGTGATGGCGTTGATCCTGCAGATCTCCTCGGGCATCCTGGCCGAGGCCGGGCTCTCTATCCTGGGGTTGGGGCCGAGGACGACCGAAGTGCCGACCCTGGGGCTGATGATGAACTGGGCGATGATCTATCAGGCGCCCATCCTGGGCAAATGGTGGGCGTATCTGCCGGTGCTGGTGACCATCGCCCTGATCACCTTCTCGATGAATCTGATGAATACCGGCCTCGACCAGGTATTCAACCCTGCACTGAGGGACTAGGAAATCCATATGGCCAATGTCATGCTAGAGGTCCGCGAGCTGACCACCAAATACGTCACGCGTTTTCGCGAAAACGTCTATGCGGTGGACCATGTATCGCTGAAGGTCGAGGAGGGGAAGACGCTGGGCATCGCGGGAGAGTCGGGCTGCGGCAAATCCACGCTGGCCCTCAGCCTGATGGGCTATTACTTCCCGCCGCTCCACTATACCAGCGGCGAGATCATCATCAACGGCCGCAACATCACCGGCATGAACCCCGACGAGATCCGCAAATCCATCCTGGGCACGGAGATCGCTTACATCCCCCAGGCCGCGATGAACGCGCTCAATCCCACCCAGAAGGTCATCAACTTCATCGAAGATGTCATCCTGGCGCACGATCCGACCGAGAGCAAAAAGAACATCTACGAGCTGGCCAGGGCCAGCTTCGAGACCCTGGGGCTTTCGGCCGATGTGTTGCACAAGTACCCCGTGGAGCTTTCGGGCGGCATGAAGCAGCGCACGGTGATCGCGGTGGCGGTCATCCTGCGCCCCAAGGTGCTGATTGCCGACGAGCCTTCCTCGGCGCTGGATGTCACTTCGCAGAAGATGGTCATCAAGATGCTGAAGGACCTGATGGCCAACGGCTTCATCAAGTCCATGATCTTCATCACCCACGAGCTGCCGCTGCTGTACAACGTGGCCGACGACATCATGGTCATGTACGCCGGACAGATCGTGGAAAAGGGCACCGCCAGAGAGGTGGTGTTCGATCCCCTCCATCCGTATTCCAAGGGGCTCATGGGCTCGATCCTGGTGCCCGAAGAGGGTTTTCGCAACACCCGACTGACGGCGATCCCCGGAGCGCCGCCCAATCTCAAGAACCCGCCGGCCGGTTGCCGCTTTGCCGAGCGCTGCAAGTATGTGCAATCGGAATGCAAGGTGACTTCCGTCCCCCTTTACGAGGTGGGCAATGGTCGCGCGTACCGCTGTATCCTGCCGGAAAAGACCCTGAGGGAGGCTTATCAGCATGCCCGGTGAAAACAACACCTGCCTGAGCGGGAGAGGCCTGACCAAGGTGTTCGGGTTCGGTCGCCGCAAGACCGTCGCCGTAGATCACGTGGACTTCGACTTCCGGGAGGGGGAAGTCGTTTCGATCGTGGGCGAATCGGGGAGCGGGAAGACCACGTTGGCCAAGATGATCCTGGGCCTGCTCAACCCCACCGAGGGGGAGCTCTATTTCCAGGGGAAGAAGCTCGATCTCAGCACCTACGGGAAGAAGCGAGAATACTGGAAGAGCATCCAGGCCATCTTTCAGGATCCGTTCTCCTCGTACAACATCTTCAACAAGATAGACACCGTGTTCCTGGACTGCATTCACATGCGGGGCGGCCGCCATCTGCCGCGCGCCCAAAAAATCGAGATGATGGCCGAGGCGTGCCGGTTTGTCAACCTGAAGTTCGAGGAGCTGACCAACAAGTACCCGTTCGAGCTTTCCGGCGGCCAGATGCAGCGCCTGATGATCGCCCGCATCTTTCTGCTGAAGCCCAAGATCCTGGTGGCCGACGAGCCCACTTCGATGATCGACGCCTGCTCGCGGGCGACTATCCTGGACTATCTGTTGGACCTGCGCAACGAGATCGGCATGACGTTGATCTTCATCACCCACGACATCGGCCTGGCGTATTACGTGTCGGACACGGTGTACATCATGGAGCGCGGGAAGTTCGTGGAAAGCGGATCGGCCGACGAGGTGATCCTGCGGCCGAAGCACCCCTACACCAGGCGTTTGATCAGCGACGTGCCGAAGATCTACGAGGAGTGGGATCTCTCCACGGTGTAGCTCGCGTTCCTGCGCCGATGGCGTTCGTCCCCTGCGATCCCGGACCGCATACCCTGTAGGGCGAACTGAAGTTCGCCCTACGTTCTTCCATGGGGCGAACTGAAGTTCGCCCTACATTCCTCCATGAGGCGAACTGAAGTTCGCCCTACGCTTTCCACCACATGCAGCTGTATAGCTTTCCCCGCACGCTGTATGGCGAACTGAAGTTCACCGTACACAGGAGCCGACCAGCACGCCCGACGGCGCGAACAGGGCGTTTCGGCGCGCATGGAAATACAAACTGCCAGGGTGATAGATATGCTCGGTAGATCACAGATTCAGGCTCAGAGGGGGTCTGTGACCCCCGACCGCCGGTCACAGACCGGCTTGGAGCATCGAAATTGTGATCTACTGATGCTGTTAAGTATTAGCAACAATGCGTTAAGTGATACTTGACAAACCAAAAGACCTGTGGTATTGTGAATATATCTACAGGCAACCCCATGACTGACAACCAGGGAGACTTCACCCCGATGGTCGGCGAACGCATCCGGCAGAAGCGCAAAGAGCTCGGCTATAGCTTACGCGAGCTCGGCGCGCGCGCCAACCTGACGGCCAGCTTCCTGAGCCAGGTCGAAAACGGCCAGTGTTCCCCCTCCCTGTCCTCATTACAACGCATTGCCATCGCGCTCGAAGTGCCGATGTTCGCCTTCCTCGAGACCGCACCGTCGCCCAACCCGGTCATTCGGGCCGAAGACAGGCCGAGGTTGCACACATCCGACGCCGATATCGTCTACGAGCTGCTGTCGCGCGACCTGAGCGGACAATTGATGGCCGTCCTGATCCGCATTCGGCCCGGCGGCCGCAGAATCGCCGAAGAACTCCCGAAGCCCACCGACGAGCTGATGTATGTGCTGAAAGGCCGGCTCTCCATTACCCTCGCCGATCAGACCTACACGCTCGGCCCAGGCGACAGCATCAGCTATAAGGGACGATCGCTGCGCGAATTTGCCGCCGCGGATAACGAAGAGACATGGGTCATTTGTTGCATCACGCCGCCCGTGCTATGACGCGGGTGAAAGGAGGTGGAGACGCGCTTTGACAGGTTACCACATCAGTCCATCAACGTTCGGTCTCGCATTCTGTTGATCCAAATCACCCATTCAAACCGCTTCCAGAACAGGAGAACACCTATGAAGACTCGTCTCATGCTGTTGATCGGCCTGTTGGTGGGCGCGCTGGTCGTCGCCAGCCTCGTCCTCACCGCCTGCGCGGCGCCCACACCGCAGGTTATCGTCCAGACCGTCCAGGTCGAGAAGGTCGTCGAGAAGCCGGTCGAAAAGATCGTCGAGAAGCCGGTCGAAAAGGTGGTCGAGAAGACCGTCGTGGTCCAGGCGCCCACCCCCGTGCCCCCCAAGAAGTTGATCACCTGGTTCCAATACGACCAGGGCAACGTGGATCCGAAGAGCGACGAGCGCGTGGGCAACGAATACCTGCGCAAGACCATCCCCATCTTTAACAAGGAGTTCGAGGGCAAGTGGGTGTGGGAAAACCAGTTCACGCCCTGGGATCGCCTGCCGGCCAAGCTCGTGGCGGCCGTCCAGACCAAGGCCGAAGTGCCCGACATCGTCGAGATGGGCAACCAGCAGGTCAACCTCTTCTATAAAAACGGCGCGGTGCAAGACCTGACCGAATGGGCCAAGGCGCAGAAGTGGTACAGCGAAATGGATCCCAGTGCGCTGAAGCTGTGCACCGGCCCCGATGGCAAGCTCTACTGCATCCCCATGGCATTGCGGCCTTCCGTGGTGTACGTGTGGAAGGATCGCTTCCCCAACGGCTTCCCCAAGACCACCGACCAGTTCCTGGCCGAGGGCGAACGGCTGAAGAAGGAAGGCAAATACGCCATGACCTTCTTCGGCTCGACGGCCTTCAACGGCAGCGGGGCCGAGCGGGCCGTATGGTACACCATCGTGTCCTTTGGCGGCAGCTACGATGACGGCAACGGCCGGCTGAAGCTGAACACGCCGGAGAACGTGGCCGCGATCGCCTGGTTGCGCGAGATGGTGCAGCGGGGCTACGTGCCCGAGATCGCCTTTGCCGGCGGGTTCCAGGAGGAAGAGGCATTCAAGGACTCCTCGGCCGGCTCCTTCCCCACCGGCCTGTTCGGCTATCGCTACGTCAACCCGCTGACCGCGCCCAGCGGCAAGAAGTATGAGAAGAAGAACGAACAGGACATGCTCGACGCCATCGCGGCCGGCGATGTGATCCTGGCACCCATGCCCGCGCCGGAAGGCCGCAAGCACGGCTGTGGCGCCGGCATCTCGAGCCTGGCCATCCCGACGGGCGCCAAGAACGTCGAGGCGGCCCACGACTTCATCAACTGGCTCCTGACTCCGCAGCAGAATCCGGCATACGTGCTCGGGCCGGGCGCCGGCTTCCCGGTGCTCAAGTCCATCCTGGCCACCGAGCAGTTCAAGCACCCGTTCTATCAGCAGGCGGCCAAGGTCGTCGAAGCGAGCGAATGCCGCTTCGTCTATCCCACGGTCGTTGACGGGAAGAGCGCCTCGACGGCGATCATGAACGCGGTCTACAAGCTGATCAAGACGGATCCGAAGGCCGATATCGCCGCGGAACTGCAAAAGGCGCAGGACGAGTTCAACAAGACGGTCAAATAACGCTCATCGGTTGAGATAGACGCATGGGCCGCGCGGCGCGCGGCCCATGCGCAGCGCCGGTCACCCGCCGCGACGCGATCTGCAATCGCAGCAGCCATTCTCCTGGTTTGCCGTCCCAGCCGTGCGCGCCGGCCGATAACAGGCCGATTGCGGAGCACGAGCTGTTCTTCCGAAAACAGAAGGAGACATCCGGCATGAACCCACCGGCATCGGCGCCTCTGGCAAAAGCATCCGACCACAAGAGAACCAGGCGACGACGACACGATCTGTTGCCGTTCTGGTTGATCTTGCCGACAATGCTCGTGCTCCTGGCGGTGCAGGTCTATCCGATGTTCTACACCGTCGTCCTGAGCGTCCAGGAACGCCAGCCGGCCGGCTGGCAGTTCGTGGGCCTGAAGAACTTCGACATCCTGCTGAGTTCGGCGGCGCTGGCCGAGAGCGCCGGCCACACGCTCATCTTTCTCGTGGGCTACGCGGGGTTGACGCTGATCCTGGCCTTCATCATTGCTTTGCTGCTCAACCGCAAATCGCGTTTTTCGGGCCTCTACATCACGTTGCTCTTCATTCCGTGGATCCTGGCCGATATCATCGCGGGCGCGGTTTTCCGGCTGATGGTGTTGCCCGACTACGGTATTTTTTCCGGCATCTTGCAGAACCCGACGCTTTTCCCGCCCAGCGGCTTGTCGGTGTTGACAGCGGACGCGCCGCGGCCGTGGTTCGGCAGCTTTCCCTTTCCGCCTTCGCCGGCCATGGTCTATCTGATCCTGGCCGCCTCCTGGCGCGCGCTGCCGTTCATTACGCTGTTGCTCCTGGCCGCGTTGCAGACGATCTCGAATGAGGTGATCGAGAGCAGCCGTATAGACGGCGCCAATACCTGGCAGATCACCCGCCACATCACCATCCCGCTGATCCTGCCGACGATGGTCGTCGCTCTGTTCAACCTGACGCTTAGCGGCATCAACGGCGTGGGCATGGTCTTCAGCCTCACCGGCGGCGGCCCGGGCACCTCCACCACCGTGCTCAGCTACCTGCTCTATTCCATCGGCTGGGCATCGCTGGACTTCGGCCGGGCGGCCGCGCTGGCGCTGATGCTCGGCGTGATCAACCTGGCTCTGATCGGCGGCACGCTGCGCATCACGCGCGTGCAGCAAAGGAGCGTCTGAGATGGCGCTATCCTCCACCGGACAGAGCGGATTCTCGCTTTCCCGCCGGACGCGCGAGGAGCTCCTCGCCAATCTCGCGCTGATCATCATCGTGCTGGTGGCCCTGTTGCCCATCGGCACCACCGTGTTGATCTCGTTCAAACGCGAAGAGGATGTGACGCGGAAGCCGCCGGTTATCTTCCCATGCGACACGCCCACGGCCAAATTCGACCTGACCGCATGTCGCTGGTCCCTCGAGGGCTACGAGCGCGTGATCCTGCCGATGCCGGCCGAAAACACGCCGTTGGGCTTCGAGCTCAAGGGCCGGATGCTCAACACCTATCTGCCCAACACGGTGCTCTATGCGGTCTCCACCGCGTTGCTCGTGATGATCCTGGCCGGATTGTCCGGCTACGCGTTTTCGCGCTATCGCTTTTGGGGCCGCGACGCCCTGATGATCGCCATCCTGGCGATCACCGGCGTGCCGCTGTTGACGAACCTGCTCGCGCTCTACCAGGTCGGCGCCTCGATCCGCCACGTGGCAGAGCAGATCTATAACGATCGCATCTTCATCATCATCGTCTACACCGGCTTTTATCTGCCGATGAGCGTCTGGATCGCCAAGGGCTTCTTCGACGCGATCCCGCGCGAGCTGGAGGAGGCCGCGCTGATCGACGGCTGCAGTCCGCTCCAGGGCCTGGGCCGCATCATCATGCCGCTGGCGACCCCCGGACTGACGGCAATCTTTCTGCTCGCGTTCGTGGGCGTCTGGAACGAATTCATCGCCGGCTATCTGCTCATCACCAGGAACGACCTGAAGCCGGCCATGTTCGGCATGTACGACTTCCTGGGCCAAAACATCATCAATGCCCAGGTCGTCGCGGCGGCCTGCATCATCATCGCCCTGCCGATGGTGCTCGTCTTTCTGATCGCCCGACAGAGCTTCTTCCGCGCCATGGTCGAGGGCGCGATCAAGGGATAAGCTTCGAGATGCCCATGTTGACCGACAAAACCATCCAGCAGTTCACCGATCACATCGCCAGCCAGAGCACAGCCATGGCCGGTGCGACGATCGCCGCCGCGGCGGCCGTGGCGTGCGGCCTGGGCGAAGCGTGCCTGCGGATCAACGCGCCGTTGGCCGCGGCCGCCGCCGAGCGCGCACAGGCCGAACGCCGCGCCGGCCGGCTGGCCGCCATCCGCGGCCGGTTGTTGGCGCTGACCGACGAGGACGGCGCGGCCATCACGGCTTTCGCGGCGTTGCGCGCCGCCGGCAAGACGCTCCAGGGCCAGGAGCGCCTGTGCCAGATGCCGATCGAGATGGCCCGGCTTGCCAACGAGGCCGCGTGTCTGCTCCAGGAGTTCCGACCGTTCATTCAGCTGGCTCAAGACGACCTGGAGATGGCGATCGTGCTGCTGGCGGGAACGGCGGCCGCGGCCACGCTGTTGCTCGACTCGAACCTGCGCCTCTGGCCCGATCCGCCCCTCCTGGTGCGCTTCGAGCCGGAGCTGGCCGCGTTGCGGGCCGCGGCCGACCGTATCACGCCCGTGGAACGCATCCGACCATGACTCGACCCGTTGTCGCGATCACCATTGGCAAGAACCATTACAAACGCATGTTCACGCCGGCCGCCTGGCGCAAGCTGGAAGCCTTCGCCGATGTCATCCATCACGAAGGCCCGGAGCCGGCCGACAAGGCCGCGCTGATCGCGCTGTTGCCGGCCGCCGACGCGTGCATCACCAGTTGGGACGTGGCCCGGCTCGACGCCGACGTGATGGCCGCGGCCCCACGGCTGCGCGCCATGGCGCACATGGGCAGCAGCGTCAAGCGCTTCGTGTCCGATGCGCTGTGGGCGCGCGGGGTGCACGTCACCAGCGCGGGCCTGGCGTTGGCCGTGGACGTGGCCGAGACGACCCTCGGCCTGATGATCGTGGGCATGAAGCGCGTCTGGCCGCTGGCGCAGCACGTGCGCGCGGGCGGCTGGCGCGAAAGCCCCTGGTGGCCGGCGCGCGAGCTGTTCGACAAACAGGTGGGCATCATCGGCGCGAGCAACGTCGGCCGCCACGTGATCAAGCTGCTGCAAGCGTTCGCCGTCCACGTGCTCGTGTACGACCCGTTCATCACCGCCGAAGAGGCGGCCGGCCTGGCCGCGGAGAAGGTGGAGCTGGACGAGCTGTTGCGCCGGGCCGACATCGTGTCGCTCCACGCGCCGGCCAAGGCCGATACCTATCACCTGCTCAACGCCGAGCGCCTGGCGCTGATGAAGGACGACGCGCTGCTGATCAACACCGCGCGCGGCTCGCTGATCGACGAGGCCGCGCTGATCGCGGAGCTGAGCAAGGGCCGCTTCTTCGCCTTCCTGGACGTCACCGACCCGGAGCCGCCCGCGGCCGATTCGCCGCTGCGCCGGCTGGAGAACGTGGTGGTCATGCCCCACATCGCCGGTTGCATCGAGAACTGCGGTCGGATGGGCGAGCTGGCGGTCGAGGAGCTGCGTCGCTTCTTCGCCGGCGAGCCGGCGATCTACCCGATCCGGCCGGAGATGTTGGACCGGATCGCATGACCGTGACAGGGCGAGGAGGCGACGGCACGATGGGCGAAACGTTCCCGCCACCCGGGGTGATGTGGCTGGTACGGGGCCGGGCCAATCCGCAGGGCGCGGCCGGGGCAGAGGTCTATCTGGTGCGCGGCGATGCGACCGCCGGGCCCGTGGCCGAAATCAGGCCCGCGGCAGGGGTGGAGCTGCCGGCCCGCCGGCCGTCGGCGGTCGAGGCGCGGCTTACCCTGCTGCACTTCAACGACCTCCATGGCCGCCTCGGCGTCTTCGGCCGGATAGCCGGACGGCTGGCCGATGCGCGGCGCGCCGCGGCGGCCGATGAACGCCGCGCGGTGCTGGCGATCACGACGGGAGACGAGCGCAGCGGCGCCCCGGCCGACCTGTTGTCCGACGAAGGGACGCATCCCGCCTATCGCCTCTACTCGGAGGCGGGCGTGGATCTGGGTGTGCCGGGCAACCACGACCTGGACTTGGGCGCGCGGCGGCTGGCGCACGCGATCGGCCGCGCGGCGCGCTTTCCGCTGTTGGCGGCCAACGTGATCGGCGCGGCGGCGCTGGCAGAGCACCTTCATCCGGCCGCGCTCTTCGTCGTCAAAGGAGTGCGGGTCGGCTTCATCGGCCTGACGACACCGGCCCAGGTGCGCCCCGACGGGGAGAGTGGCCGCCGCGTCACCGATCCGCTGGCGGCCGCGCACAATCTCATTCCGGCATTGCGGCCGTTGTGCGATGTGCTGATCGTCGTCAGCCATCTGGGGTTGAGCCTGAGCCAACATAGCGCGATCGTCGAGGGGGCCGGCGACGTGGAGCTGGCGCGCAGTTTGCCGCCGGGCGCGGTTCACCTGATCATCGGCGGGCACACCCATTCCGCCCTCAACGAAGGAGGGTTGAGCCCCGAGCACATCGTCAACGGCATCCCGATCGTCCAGGCGGGCAAATTCGGCCAGTTCGTCGGCGAGGTCGCGCTGTGCGCGGGCGAGACGGTCGAGGTGACGCACGCCCGCTTGCGGGCCACCATTGACCTGCCGGACGACGAGGCGTTCACGCAGGCGCACGTGCGGCCGCTGCTGACGCGAATCGAAGCAGAGAGCCGCCGCGTCCTCGGCTGCGTCGCCGAAGACGCCGATCTGAGCGCCGAAGCGGTACGCGAGCGGCTCGCCGGGGGCGAGTCGGCGCTGGCGAACTTCATTGCCGACGCGCTGGTGGCCCGCAGTCGGGCGGCGGGCTATCCGGTGGATTTCGCCATGATAGACGCCACCAGCGTCAACGCCGGCCTGCGGCCGGGCGGGGCGCTGACGTTGGGCGAGTGGTTCGAGGTGATGCCGTTCGACGACGTCGTCTGTCTGCTCTCCCTGTCGGGCCGGCAGATCGAGGCGCTGTTGCGCGACAACGCCCTGCGCATCGAGCGGCCGGGCGAGCCGCACACCCAGCGCGGCTTCCTGCATTTCAGCGCGGGGGTGCGCTACGCGATCCGCCTGGGCCGGACGCGCGCCGAGGCCGAGGTGTCGGACATCACCCTGAACGGGCAACCGGCGGCAGCCTGTTACGAGCGCACGTTCGTCGTGGCGACCACCAGCTTCGTGCGCGGGCCGGCCGCGGCGTGGGAGGCGCACGTCGGGGCGCATCTGGGCCGGCCGCTGTTCGACCTGAAGAGCGTGCCGCGCGAGCACACGAACCTGGGCGTACGCGATTTGCTGTTGGAGCATATTGCTGCTCACGGCGGCGTGTTGCCCGCCGCCGGTGCGCGGCGGGACGGCCGCCTGGTAACCCGGTAGGGCGAAATTGATTTCGCCCTACAGTAAGAAAGGCGAAATAAATTTCGCCTTACAAGGCCCGTAGAGCGAAATTCATTTCGCTCAGCTGCAAGAGAGGCGAAATAAATTTCGCCTTACAAGAGGGGATGATGGATCTCAACGGGAAAGTTGCGCTGGTCACCGGCGGCGCGGTGCGGGTGGGCAAGGCGATTGCCCTGGCGCTGGCGCGGGCCGGGGCCGATGTCGTGATCAACTATCATTCGTCGGCCGACGCGGCGGCGGAGACGGTCGCCGAGATCGAGGCGTTGGGCCGGCGCGGGGTGGCCATCCGGGCCGATGTGGCCCAGGGAAGCCAGGTGCAGGCGCTGGTGGATGAGGCCGTGGCCCGACTGGGCCGACTGGATGTGCTGGTCAACAGCGCCTCGCTCTGGCGCAAGACTCCCTGGGCCGAGCTGGACGAAGCGGCCTGGGATCAACTGGTGGACATCGCCCTGAAGGGACCGTTCCTGTGCGCCCGGGCCGCGGGGCCGCATCTGGCCGCGCACGGCGACGGCGCGATCGTCAACATCATAGACCTGTCGGCGTTCGTGCCGTTCCGCCATTTCATGCCCCATTCGGCGGCCAAGGCCGGCCTGCTCAATCTGACCTATTCCCTGGCCATGGAGCTGGCCCCGGCCGTACGGGTGAACGCGGTTGCGCCCGGCCCGGTGCTTCCGCCGCCCGACTATTCCGAAGCGCAGATCCAGGCGGCCGCGAAGCGGACCCTGCTGGGGCGCTGGGGCACGGCCGAGGACGTGGCGCAAGCGGTCGTCTTCCTGGTCCAGGCGCCCTACATCACGGGCGCGGTCTTGCCCGTAGACGGCGGCGAACGGCTGATGCGGGGCGGCGGATGAGCAACCGCGGATGGAAGCGGAGTGGCGGCCGCAGTGCGGATGCAGGAAAGGAAGCCATGGGCTATCGGACGTTGTTCTTGACCGAGCGCGGGTTGCGCCATCAGCAAGATGCGTTGGCCGCGACCCCGCCGGAGCTGGATGTCACGATCCTGCGCCGGCCCGATGCCGAGACGTTGCGGCCGCTCCTGGCCGAAGCCGTCTTCCTGATCAGCGAGCGCGCCGGCGTGGTGGATCGGGCGATGATCGCGGCCGCGCCGAACCTGAAGATGATCCTGCGGCTCGGTTCGCTGGCGCATGACATTGATCTGGATGCGGCGCGCGCGGCCGGCGTGGTCGTGGCCACCTGGCCGCAGCGCGGGGTCATCATGGTGGCCGAGCATGTGGTGATGCAGATGCTGGCGCTCGTCAAGCGGCTGCGGGAAGTGGAGGCCATCGCGGTTGCCGCAGGCGACTGGGGCCCCGCGCGGCGCACCGACGAGGATACCTTCGCGTACAACTGGTCGGGCCGGCGGGGGATCGGCGGGCTGTGGCAACAGACGGTCGGCATCCTCGGCTTCGGCGAGATCGGCGCGGAGCTGGCCCGCCGGCTGCGCGGATGGGAGTGTCGCGTGCTCTACAACCGCCGGCGCCGCCTCCCCGAGTGGACGGAGCGGGAACTGGGCATCGAATATGCCGCCCAGGAAGAGCTTCTGGCTCGCAGCCGTTTTCTGGTCAACCTGTTGCCCTACTTCCCCGAAACCGACCTCTCCCTGGGCCGGGCGCAGTTCGCGGCGATGATGCCCGGCGCGTTTCTGGTGAGCTGCGGGAGCGGCAGCGTGATCGACGAAGCGGCGTTGGCCGACGCGGTGCGCTCGGGCCACCTGGCCGGGGTGGCGCTCGACACGTTCGAGTGGGAACCGCTCCGGCCGGACAATCCGCTGCGCCGTCTGGCGGCCGAAGGGCCGCGCTGGAACGTCCTGTTGACGCCGCGCACGGCCGCCGGCGCGCCCCCGGCCGGAGTCGTGCCGACGCGCGCCGGCGACTATGAGCCGATCCTGCGTTTCTTGCGCGGAGAACCGATCTCACATCGGCTGGTATAGAGGTATCGGATGCAAATCATCATGCCCAAGCTGGGCCTTACGACGACGCACGGTACGATCACCGAATGGCTGAAGGCGCCCGGCGACGCGGTCAAAGCCGAAGAAACCCTCTGCACCTACGAGACCGAAAAGGTCACGCTCGAACTGCCGTCGCCCGCCGACGGCATCCTGGCCGAGATCCTGGTGCCGGCGGGCGAGACGGTGGCGGTGGGGACGCCGCTCTGCGTGGTGGAGACGGCCGGAGAACGCCAGAGGTCCACAGTCGGAAGACAGGCAGCGCAGCGCGAGGGGCCGATCGTCGCCACGCCCAAGGCGCGCGCGCTCGCGCGACAGCTCGGCGTGGATCTGGGCCGGGTGCGCGGCTCGGGGCCC
>Ga0272448_1006474_pt1 | contig 12660 bp, 7 predicted proteins | sample YNPCB0191_FD_202220 | JGI IMG/M metagenome (GOLD analysis project Ga0272448, IMG submission 202220) | Hot spring sediment microbial communities from Yellowstone National Park, WY, United States - YNP-CB-019-1 | ecosystem: Environmental > Aquatic > Thermal springs > Hot (42-90C) > Sediment... | reverse complement strand
CCTGCGGGCGCGTCGAAATCGGCGAACAGCTGGATCCTCCAATCCGCGCCCATCACGTAGACGCGCTCGCCGCGCCCGGAGGCCGATACCCAGAGCGGCCCGAATCCGGCGAAGTTCGTGTAGTGCACCCAGATGCGCCCGCCCTGCTCCGCCATGGCACGGACTTCGGCCCCCGTCGCCTCGTTCCGGTATGTTGCGCTATCGCCCGGACTCCAGACCACATAGTGGCTTGCAAGTGCCGGTACGGCCGGCAACAAGCAAGCGACGGCGGCGGCAAAAAGGCGCAATCTGCGAGATTTTCGCATGGGCGACTCTCCTCCGTAACAGATCCGCACCGATCCCATTCTCTTATTAATAAGACGCTGCGCACCCAAAGCAGGTTCAAGCGAAGAGTTACTTCAGCTTCCGCCGTCTTCGGCGCATCGAGAGGCTCATCCCGCGTTTCCAGGAATGAGAGCAGGCGGCAATTCCGGAGCCGCCGGCCGCATCGACTCCTGTTCGGTGCGATGCGCCGCCGTTCACGCGCCCGTCGCCCCCCCGCCGATCTTGATCGCCGAGACCGAGAACGTGGAGCAACCCAGGGATTGGAACCATGTCAGGTCGTTGCCGATCTTGTCGACCGAGCGCAGAAGCTCGAACAGGTTCCCCCCGATGCTGACTCCCCTCACCGGCTTCGTCAACCTTCCCCCTTCGATGAGGAATCCCGCCGCCGGGATGGAAAAATCGCCCGAGGCCGTGTTGATGCCGGCAAAGATGCCGATGGCTTCGCTCAGGTAGAATCCGCGGCGCACCCCGGCGACGATCTCTTGCGGCCGCGGGCGCCCCGGCTGCAGGTAGAAATTCGTCGGGCCGATGCCGCCGCGGCTGTCGAACCCTTCGCGCCTGCGGTTCCCCGTGGAGCGCGTCTTGCCCTTGCGGGCGCTGTAGCTGTCGTACAGGTAGTTCTTCAGGATGCCGTCGACGATCAGGGGCGTGGTCTGCTGGGGAACGCCCTCGCCGTCCACCGGGGCGGTCGAAAGTCCGCCCTTCAGGCGGCCGTCGTCGATCAGGGAGAAGGCGGGCGAGGCGACGCGCGTCCCGAGCTTCCCTGCGAACAGCGATCGTCCCTTCTGCACTTCGTCCGCGGACAGCAGGCCCGCCAGAAAGGAAAAGATCTCGGCCCCGACCTCCGGCGAAACCACCATGGGGACCTCGCAGGACGCGATGGGCCGGGCTCCCAGCATGCGCACCGCCTTTTCGGCCGCGCGGCGCCCGATCCCGTCCGCATCGAAGTCCGCATAGCGCGCGAAGGCCTGGGAATAGGATCCCGACTGGTGATCGTCGCCCTCGGCGGCCGACATCTCGACACCCCCGCCGCAGCCCGAGGCGGGGTACCAGCCCGCGATGCCGTTCGAATTGGCCAGATAGATGCAGGATGCGCTGTCCTGATAGACGACCATCATGGAACCGCTGATCTTGGGGCTGAATTCCAGTCCCGCCGCCTCCATGCGCAGGGCCTTGCGGATCTTGTCCTCCACGGGCGCCTCGGCGATGGCCGGATCGTAGGTGATCAAATCCGCATAGCCGGACCACTCCTTCTCGAGCCTGCCGCTCTCCCCGCCGGGGATCGTGTTGAATTCGTCGGGCGTGTGATACGGCAGCTTGCGCATCAGTTCCCGGGCGAGGCTCTCGACCGCATCGGGCGAAAGCTCGTTGGTGGAGCCGGATATCATTCTCTGGTCCTTGAGCAGGCGCAGGCCGATGCCTGCCTCGCGCGCGGCGTTCACCTGCTCGATCTTGCCGCCGCTGACGGTCACCTGCACCGACTCGGTGTCCGAAAGGAAGGCCTCGGCGCCGTCGGCGCCGGCGTTCTTCCCGGCCGCCACGGCACGCAAGGCAAGGTCCATGTATTCCGCTTTCTGCCTCACAGCCCCTCTCCTCTCTCCGCGTCCCATGCCTCGCCGCGGCCGCCCACCAGGATGCCGCGCACCCGGATGGTCGGCATGCCGAAACCGACCGGCGCCGCCTGCATCTTGCCGCAGCGGCCGGCGCTGGCGAACAATTGGAGGTCGTTGCCGACCATATCGATGGTCTTCAACGCCTGGATGCCCATGCCGGAAAGCGTGGCGCCCTTGATGGGCTGCGTGATCCTGCCGTTCTCGATCAGGTAGCCTTCGCCGACGCCCATCATGAAATTGCCGGTGATCACGTCGACCTGTCCCCCGCCGCCCACCGATGCCACGTAGATTCCCTTGCGCGTGGCGGCGACGATCTCTTCCGGCGAACGGTTGCCCCGCTCGATGAAGGTGTTCCTCATGCGCGGGATGGGCGGGAAGCGGAACGACTGCCGGCGTCCCGAGCCGGTGGACTTCAGGCCCAGCTTCTCGCCCCAGATCAGGTCGCAGAGATAGTTCTTCTGGATGCCGTCCTCGATCAGAACCGTGCGCTCCGAGGGCGTGCCCTCGTCGTCGAACGCGAACGAACCCGGCATGAACGGCAATGTGCCGTCGTCGATCAGTGTGACCCCTCGCGCCGCAGTCTGCTTGCCGATCTGATCCTTGAAGTTCGAACCCTTGTAGACGAGATCGGCCTCCATGCCGTGGCCGCAGGATTCGTGGAAGAGCACGCCGTTCTCCCCCGGAGCCAGCACCACCGGGATGACGCCGCGCGGGGAATCGACGGCGTCCAGGAGTTTCCTGGCCCGCTCGACGGACTGGTCGACGATTCGCTCGAAGGAATTCTCCCCGGTGAAAAAGTCCCGGCCCGCATAGGCGCCGCGCATGGCGAATCCGTTCTGCAGGGCGCCTTCCTTGTCCTTCATGTGCGTCGAGGCGATGAACTCCGTAAGCCCGAGAGTCTGGCGGATCAGCCTGCCGGACGAGGTGGCGATGTTCACCTGGCGCACGATCTCGCGCATCACCTGCATCACCTGGACCACGCGCGCATCGGCCGACCAGGCGCGTTCTCCGAGGGCCTTGAAAAGCTCGATCTTTTTCTCGACGGCCACCTCCGAGGGGCGCGGCGTGATGGGGAAGGCGAGGCCGGAAGACTGCAGCACGAGGCCGGCGGCGCGCGCCGCTCCCGAGCCTGCACCCTGGGCGGCGGCATCGGCGACCATGCGCGCGGTGGCGTAGATCGGCTCGGGATCGAAACTGCTGGTATATGCATAGAAGGTTCTCCCGTCCTTGACGGCCCGCAGGCCGACGCCCTTTTCCACGATCGTCGAGGTGTTGATCTTACGGTCGTCGCCCTGGACGATGTCGGCGGCCGCCCTCTCGGCGAACACGTCCGCATGGCTCGCGCCCTTGGCCATCAGCAGATCGACCGCCTTTTTCAGGATCTCCTCGGGAAGGAGGACATCGGCCTGCGCGCCGCCGCCCCCTCCACCGCAGCCCGTGCTCGAAAGCAGCACCTCGATCAAGAGCGGCGACATGACCAGCGTGCCGAGCCCTGCAGCGCCGCCTGCAAGAAACCGTCTCCTGGAAAGCGATTCTCCTTCGGACATGAGCCCCTCCATTTCCGGCCGCGCGGACCGGCGCACCCCGGAATCATCGCACAGAAAGCCGCGCCCGCGCCCGACAAAAACGCGCCTGCGCAAAATCCGCCGCCGCAGGCTGCCGGGCGCTCACCGGGGCCGGCGCGGCGCCCGCAGCCGCCCGGACAGATCGCCTTCGTACTCTTTCCGCTCCGGGTTCCACCATAGCCTGGGGCAGGCAGGACAGGAACCTTCCGGGGCATCGATCTCGATCATTCGAGGGTCCCAGCCCGGCACATGGCGCGCCGCCGCCTTGGCCATCCATGGATTCAGCGGGAAACCGGCGATCACGATCCTTTCAGGGCTGCGGCTTTTCAGTTCCTCGAGCAGAAGCGTGGTCGGCCGGGCGCGCTCCTCGAACTGGGCGTCCTTGCGCAGCCAGATATAGGAAATGTTCGCGATCACCAGGACCGCCGCCACGGCGTGCCGCAGGCTGCGGCGGCCGCACGCGGCGAGCACGCCTGCAACTGCCAGCGCCGATCCCATCGCCGGCACGTACGCGTGGCGGCTGGGCACGTGATACTGGTAGGTGAGAAAGATGAACGGCAGGAGGGTGACGCAGCTCCATGCAGCGCCGCGCGCCAGAGCCGGGAAAGCCACGCGATGTTCCGCGAGCCATACGACCCCGACCGCGAAGACGACTCCGGGAAAAGCCAGCCGGAACATGCTGCGGGCGAAGACGATGCCGCCGTGCCAACCCAGGGCGTAGGCGCGCTCGGCGACCATGTAATTCTCGGGCAGTGTGCCAAAAAAGACGGCGGCAAAGATCAGCAGCGGCGGCAGGAGCAGGAGATACCGCGCCCGCCAGCGCAACTTGCCCGCCTCCCAGGCGTCCGAAAGCGGAATGAGGAGGAGAAGCGCGAGCACCGACTCGCTCGTGAACAACCCGGCAAGAAAGACCAGGGCGGCGGCGGCGAAGCGCTGCTTCGCCCACAATACCAGCGCGGCAAGGATGAAAAACCCCGCCAGGGCGTACGTCATCGCCGCAAGCCACATGATCGCCTCCTGCCCGTCCTGGGAGGCGGCGAAAAGCAGCGCGGCAAGCGCCGCCGCCTGCCCTCCTCCGGCCCGCAGGCGGCAGAACCGATAAAGCAGGAAGCAGTTGGCGATATGGATCAGGATGACAAAGGCATAAAGCGGAGGCGCATGGTAGCCGAAAGCCCACAGAAATGCGCGCAGTACGACGTACGTGGGAATGCGGAAAACATCGGGCGAGATGCGGAAAAGGAAGGTGAAATCCGACCGCCATTGCTCGACCCAGTCGAGCATGATGAAGTCGTCGGATATGAAGCCGTTGTCGAAGGCGGGGAGATAGGCGATGACGCACAAGGCGGCCACGCAGGCGAGCAGCAGAGCCGCACTCGCCCGCCCGCCCGCCGGAGGCCGGCCGGTATCGCGCGGCGGCGACGGCGGAATAGCGCCCGGGCGCTCGGTCATCGTGAACTACCCGGCCCCGCCCGGGAATGCCGCTACCATCGAAAACAGTGAAACTTTCCCGCTCGACGCGAGTATTAAGTCGGTAGGGCCCGGGGCAGAGCCTGATCCGGCTTGTGCCGAACCGCGGTCGGTGCAGGATCCGTTCGGCGCAAGCAGTCCTGGGTCCTTTTTTTCAGCCCTCTTTTCTCTTACATCTCCTTCGCAAATGGGAAGCTAATACAAGCTTTCCGGGATTCAAAGCGATTTTTACGCGCGTCGCCCCTCTCCCCATATGCCGGCTATGGCGCACCCGCAGTCGGGGCATCGGCCGGAGCGCAGCCGGTTATCCGTCACCGTGAATCCGATGCGCCGGATGAGCACGGATCCGCACCTGGGGCAGTAGGTGTGCTCCCACGCGTGCCCGGGCACGTTGCCCGTATAGACGAACTCCAGGCCGCTCTCCTTTCCGATTTCGTAAGCGCGCTCCAGGGCGGCGAGCGGGGTCGGCGGCGCATCGAACTCGTACGCGGGGCGGTAGGCGCTCACATGCCAGGGCACGCTGCGGCCGACGTCCGAAACGATGCGGCGGGCAATGTCGCCGAGAACTTCGTCCGAATCGTTGACGCCCGGAATCACCAGCGTGGTGACTTCCACATGAATGCCGCGGGTGCGGGCCGCGCGGCACGTGTCCCAGACTTTCTCGACCTCGATGCCGCCGCAGAATCTGCGCACCGCGGCGCCGTCCCCCTTCACATCCACGTTCATCGCATCCAGCCCGGCTTCGATCAGCAGCCGGAGGGCCTCGGCGGTCATGTACCCGTTCGTTACGTAGGTGTTGTAGAGGCCCGCGCGGCGCGCAAGACGGAAAACCTCCAGGGACCATTCGAGAGACAGGGTCGGTTCGTTGAAGGAGATCGAGGTACCGCGGCAGTTTTCCCGCCGGGCGATCTCCACGAAGCGCTCGGGGGAGACGAAGTCGGAGCGGCGCGGGCGGGCCGTTTTGCTGATATCCCAGTTCTGGCACCAGGGACATGCGAAGTTGCACGACCAGCTCCCCGCGGTGAGCGTGAGCGTGCCGGGGTGAAAATGATAGAAGGGCTTCTTCTCCACGGGATTCACGGCGAGCGACGAAACGGCGCCGTAGATCAGGGTAACCAGCGATCCGGCCCGGTTCGAGCGCGTCCTGCACCAGCCCAGGCCGCCGGGGACGATCTCGCAGCGCCGCTCGCACGTCCCGCACCGGACCTTGCCGTCCGCCGGCTCCTGCAGGAGCGCTTCCCGTATGAAAGGATTCCCCTGCGGCAACAAAGTTCGCCCGCCTCCGAGGTTGTTCGCCATAAATTCGGCCCGAATCCCAGCTCTTGTCAAGCCCGGCCGCGCGCCGCCGCAGGAGCAGCAAGGGTTGCGCGCGATGATTTTTGCTAAAACCCGGGGCCGGCAGGTGCTATCGTATCCGTTCCCCGCCATCGGCGGGATTTCAGGGGGAGGTTCCGATGAATGGCGACCTGCGATCGATCGTCCGTCTGCTTCTGGCTGCTCTGGCTCTGGCCGTGTCCGGCGTGGCTCCGTCGGCCGGCCGCGATGAGGCACGGAAAGGCCCTGCAGAGCTGGCGCCGCTCAAGTACCGGCTGCTGGGGCCCGCCTGGGGAGGGCGCGTGTCGCGCGTCGCGGGCGTGCCCGGGGATCCGAATATCTGCTATGCGGCGAGCGCCTCGGGCGGCATCTGGAAATCGACGGACGGCGGGTTGAACTGGAAGCCGATCTTCGACGAGCAGGATATCTCGTCCATGGGATCGATCGCCGTGGCGCCCTCGGATCCGAACGTGATCTATGCCGGGTCGGGCGAGGCCAACATCCGCGGCAACGTGGCGCCGGGCAACGGCATATACAAATCGATCGACGGAGGCAAAACCTGGGCGCACGTGTGGAAGCAGGAGGGGCAGATCGGCAAGATGGCGGTGCATCCGGCCGACCCGAACATCGCCTTCGCGGCCGTGCTGGGCCACGCATTCGGCCCCAATCCGGAGCGCGGGGTTTACCGCACCAGAGACGGCGGCAGGACCTGGTCCCAGGTGCTCAAGAAGGACGAGAACACCGGCGCATCCGACGTCGAGCTGGATCCTTCGAATCCGAACATCGTCTTCGCCGGGCTCTGGCAGGCCCGCCGCTCGCCGTGGAATCTGCAGAGCGGGGGTCCCGGCAGCGGCCTGTACGTCTCGCGCGACGGAGGCGACACCTGGACGCGGCTGGATGGAAAGGAAAAAGGCAAGGGCCTCCCCGCGGGCATCTGGGGCAAGGTGGGCGTGGCGGTGGCGCCCTCGGACGGGCGCCGCGTCTATGCTCTGATCGAGGCCGAGGAGGGCGGATTGTTCCGTTCCGACGACGGCGGCGACACATGGCAGCGCGTGAATGCAAGCCGTCTGATCCGCCAGCGCCCGTGGTATTACTCGACCATGACCGTGCACCCGGCCAACCCCAACGAGATCTGGTTTCCCCAGGTTTCCTTCGTCAAGAGCATCGACGGCGGCAAGACCCTGACCTTCGTCAAGATCAAGGGCTGGGACAGCCACGACATCTGGATAGATCCGAAGAACCCGCGGCGCATGATCATCGGAAGCGATGCCGGAGTGGACGTCTCGACCGACGGGGGCGAGAGCTGGTACGGATGCGCTCTGCCGATCGGGCAGTTCTACCATGTGTGGGCCGACAACCGCGTGCCCTTTCACGTCGCCGGCTCGTTGCAGGACATCGGCACCGCACAGGGCCCGAGCCGGAGCCTCACGACCGCCGGCATCCGCAACGTCGATTGGCACAGTGTGGGCGGGGGCGAAGCGGGCTGGGTCGTCTCGGATCCTGCGGACCCCGACATCGTCTACGCGGGGGAGTACGGGGGATACATTTCCCGTTACGACCACAGGACGGGGCAGGCGCGCAACGTGAGCGTCTATCCCGAAGACCCGTCCGGCCACGGCGCGGAAGACATGAAGTATCGCTTCCAGTGGACCGCGCCCATAGCGCTCTCGCCGCATGATCCGAAGGTGCTCTATCACGCAGGCAACGTGGTCTTCAAGAGCGCCGACGGGGGCCGGACCTGGACGGCGATCAGCGGCGACCTGACGCGCAACGACAAGAGCAAGCAGCAGTGGTCGGGCGGCCCGATCACGGGCGACAACACAGGCGTCGAAACCTACTGCACGGTTTTCGCGCTCGCCGAGTCGCCGGTGCAGCCCGGCCTGATCTGGGCCGGAAGCGACGACGGGCTCGTGCACGTCACGCGCGACGGAGGGAAGACATGGAAGAACGTCACCGCCGCCATCCCGGGGATCCCCGAATGGGGAACGGTCAGCATGATCGAGCCCTCGCGCTTCGACGCCGGCACGGCCTATGTCGTCGTCGACAACCACCGCCTCGACGACATGAAGCCGTACCTCTACAAGACCTCGGATTTCGGCGAAAGCTGGCAGCGACTGGACGAAACCCTGCCGCAGGATGTCTACCTGCACGCCGTAAGGGAGGACGTACGCCGGCCCGAGATCCTGTACCTGGGCACCGAACGCGGCGTCAGCTTCACGACCGACGGCGGCCGCACGTGGCGCAAGCTGAAACTGAACCTGCCCACGGTCGCGGTCCACGACCTCGTCGTGAAGGACAACAGCCTCGTCGTCGGCACCCACGGCAGGTCCATGTGGATCTTCGATCACCTGTCGGTGATCCGCGAACTCTCGCCGCAGATCACCGAGTCGCCCGTCCACCTTTTCACCGCTCCGGACGCGGTGCGCTGGCGCTTCCGTGCGGCCCCCGCGGATCGCTGGTCGGGGGAAAACCCCGCCGGACGCGCGGTGTTCTACTACTGGCTCAAGGAAGCGCCGGAAGGCGATATCACCATCGAGATCATCGACGCCGCGGGCAAGGCGGTCGCTGCACTGAGCAGCAAGCCGAAATCCTGGCCGGGGCATACGGACAACCCGGCGGAGTTCGAAGAGGCTGCCCGCAAGCAGGCGTTGTCCAAGGAGCCCGGCGTGAACGCCGCCGCGTGGGATCTCGCTTATGAAGGCGCGGAGATGATCCAGGACGCAAAGATCGATGCCGGGGATCCCACCGAAGGCCCTCTCGTTCCTCCCGGGACCTACACGCTGCGCCTGACGGCAGGCGGCAAGACCGCGACCACGACCCTGCGCGTGCTTCCCGACCCGCGCGTCCGGATCTCCGAAGCCGACCTGAAGGCCCAGATCGCATTCGCCCTCTCGGTGCGCGACGACATAACCCGCCTGACGCGCCTGGTGCGCAGGCTGCGCTCCGTGCGCCGGCAACTTGCAGAACGTAATTCCCTGCTCCGGGGCACCCCTGCGGCGGCGCAGCTGGCAGCCGACTCGGAGGCCCTCATCGGCAAGCTCGATGCCCTGGAAGCTCTGATGCACAACCCCAAAGCCGAGGTCGTCTACGATATCCTGGCGATGAAGGGAGGCGCCAGGCTGTACTCGCGGCTCTCCTCGCTTTACTCGTCCGCGCTCGAGCCCGACGGCCCGCCCACCCAGGGTATGCGGGAAGTTTATGCCGCGCAGAAACAGGAGCTCGACGGCTACGAAGCCCGGCTGAACCAGCTTTTCAGCACGGACCTGGCGGTACTGAACGAAGCGGCACGCAGGCAGAACCTGCCCTTCGTGGTCGTACCCGCAGGGGGGGTGAAACCGTGAGTTCTCCGGGCAAGCCGACCGCCGACGCGCTCTTCGACCGTATCATCGACCGCCGCTCGTCGGACAGCATGAAATGGAACGCCTACGACGCGGACGTGCTGCCGATGTGGGTGGCCGACATGGACTTCGCCGTGCCCGAAGCCGTGGTGCGCGCCTTGCGCCGGCGCATCGAGCACGGCGTCTTCGGCTACGGCGTCCACCCGCATGCGCTCGCAGAAGCCGCCGCCCGGCGCCTGGCCCGCATGTACGGCTGGAGCGTTCCGGCCGACGCCGTCACCTTTCTTCCGGGAGTGGTGCCGGGATTCAACCTCGCCGTCCGGGTGCTGGCCAGACCCGGAGCGAGACTTCTGGTCCAGACCCCCGTGTATCCGCCGATACTGAAGGCGGCCGGGAATGCAGGGCTGGGCATGGAGGTCAACCGGCTGATATGGCGCCCGGATCAGCGCTATGAAATCGACTTTTCCGATTTCGAGGCCGCCGCGGACCGGGAAGTCTGCGCCTTTCTCCTGTGCAACCCGCACAATCCGGTCGGCCGCGTGTTCCGCACGGAAGAGCTCGCCCGGATGGCCGAAGTCTGCCTCAGCCGCGGCATCGGGATCATTTCGGACGAAATCCACTGCGACCTGGTATACCGCGGATACAGCCACCGGCCGATCGCCTCGCTCGACCCGGAAATCGGCCGCCGCACCATCACGCTCATGGCCGCCACCAAGACCTTCAACATTGCGGGCCTCGAGGGCGCTTTCGCCGTCATCCCCAATCCGGAGCTGCGCCGGCGCTTCGAGAAGGCGCGCGCCGGGCTCGTTCAAGGGATCAACCTGCTCGGAGCCGCGGCCGCCCTGGCGGCCTTTGAAGAAGGCGGGCCCTGGCTGGAGGCGTTGCTCCGCTATCTCGAAGCCAACCGCAACCGCGTGCTGGAATTCGTCCGCGAGCGGCTGCCGGCTTTGCGCATGCCCGAGCCCGAAGGCACCTACCTGGCGTGGATCGACTGCCGCGGCGCAGGCCTCGGCGACCGGCCGGCGCAGGTTTTGCTGGAGCGCGGGCGCCTGGCTTTGAACGAGGGCGAGTCCTTCGGGCCGGGGGGCGAAGGCTTCGTGCGCCTCAACTTCGCCTGCCCCAGATCCCTGCTCGAGGAAGGCCTCCGCCGCTTTATTTCGGTGACAGGCTACTCAACCCCGAAACTCCAAGCCCGATAACACCGTCAAGCCTGCGGGAGTTTCGGGGTTGAGTAGCCTGTCACCGAAACTTTGTCACCGGAACTCGAGGGAGGAATTTGCCGCGGCCGGGAACGCCCGATATCTTTCCCCGCTCCTGGATGACCTCGCCGCGCGCAATGGTGATCACGGGCCAGCCGCGCACGCACATCCCTTCGTAGGGCGAATAGTCCATGCGGTCGTGCAGCATGAAATGCGTGATCGTAACCGCGAGGTCGGGATCCCAGATCGCAATGTCCGCGTCGGAGCCGGCCGCAATCGTGCCCTTTTTCGGGTAGAGGCCGTAGATTCGGGCGGCGTTCGCGGCACTGAGTGCTGCAAAATCCTGCAGGCTGATCCTGCCCCGGTTCACCCCCTCTGAAAAGAGAATCGGAAGCGACGTCTCGAGTCCCGGCAGGCCGTTCGGAATCTTGTGAAAGGGCGCATTGTCGCCGAACAGCTTCTTGCCCTGCGGATCGTCGTAGCGATAGGGTGCGTGATCGGACGACCACACCTGGATGAAACCGCCGGCCAGGCCATGCCACAGGGCATCCTGGTCTGTCTTGTCGCGCAAGGGCGGGCTGCACATGAACTTGGCGCCCTCGAACCCCGGCAGGTCCATGGAATCGGCGGTCAGTACAAGGTACTGCGGGCAGGTCTCGGCGAATATGGGGAGGCCCTGTTCGCGCGCCCGGCGTACCGGTTCCAGCGCCTCGGCGCCCGAGAGGTGCACCACCATGATCGCGGCGCCGGCCAGGCCCGATAGGAAGACGGCGCGCTCGACCGCCTCGCGTTCCACGGCGGGCGGGCGCGCCAGGGCATGGTAGCGCGGCGCCGTCTTTCCTTCAGCCAGCAGCCGCTCCGTAAGCCAGGCGATTCCGTCATGGTGCTCGGCATGGACCATGACGAGAGCCCCCTCGCGCCGGGCCGCGTCCAGCACCTGCAGCGCCTGGCGGTCCGACAGCCGCAGAGCGTCATACGTGAGATAGATCTTCAGCGAGGCGTGCCCGCTGCGCACCAGGGCCGGAAGCTCCTCGTCGAGCACTTGCGGCGACGGGTCCGAAACGATCATGTGAAAGGAGTAGTCGACGAACGCCTTCCCTTCCGCCCGGCGATGGGCCGCTTCGACCGCAGCGGCCAGCGACTCGCCGCGGTGCTGTGCCGCGAAGGGGATGAGCGTCGTGATCCCGCCGCAGGCCGCCGAAATCCCGCCTGAGTAGAAGTCGTCGGCGGTCGTGATTCCCATCGAGGATCGTTGATCGATGTGGCAATGGCTGTCGATTCCTCCGGGCATGACGATCTTCCCGGCGGCATCGATGTCCGTCCTTCCCCGGGGCAGGGATTCGGCCAGGGCGACGATCTTCTCCCCGCTCACTCCTATGTCGCACCGCACCGCATCCGAGGCCGTCACGACGGTACCGTTCCTTACGACAAGATCGAATTCCATTTCCTCCCCCCTCAACGCGTCAGCGCCCTCTCCAGCCGCGCCATGAGCCCGTCGAGTTCGGCGTGATCCTCGGCCGTCAGGCTCGGCCCCGGTTTGCGGACCACGGCAGTCCGGATGGCGCCGCGGCGGCGCAGTATCTCCTTGCGCACGGCCAGGCCGAAGCCCGGTTGCTGCTCGTGGCGGCACAGCGGCAGGTACCGATCGAAAACGTCTTCGGCGCCCTCGGCGTCTCCGGCGACGAAGCGCTCGTAGACCTGCACGAGCGCTTCGGGATAGGCGAAGCCGGTCATGGCACCGTCCGCGCCGCGCCGCAGCTCTTGCGGGAAGTAGAGGCCGCCGTTGCCGACGAGGATGCTGATCCTGCGCATACCGTCGCGCGCCGACTCGGCGCGGAGC
>Ga0272448_1006471_pt1 | contig 12667 bp, 10 predicted proteins | sample YNPCB0191_FD_202220 | JGI IMG/M metagenome (GOLD analysis project Ga0272448, IMG submission 202220) | Hot spring sediment microbial communities from Yellowstone National Park, WY, United States - YNP-CB-019-1 | ecosystem: Environmental > Aquatic > Thermal springs > Hot (42-90C) > Sediment... | reverse complement strand
GGCCAGATATGGGGACAGGCACGGTGCTTGGGCACCGGCGGTGCAAATAGAGGGACAGACACGATGTCCGATATACCGATCAGGAACGTTCAACGTGCAACGTTCAACTCTCAACGTTCAATGGGGTGACCGAACGGGCCCATGGTGAAGAGGGATATGGGGACAGACACGATGTTCTGAGGCAGAATGCCCAACCGGCTTTCGTCGCTCTCGACGCCCGGCCCTCGTCACCAGTCCGGAAGCTTCACTGGATCACGGTCTGCGCGCGCATGGGCGGTTGACCGGTGAGTTCTCCGGATCAAGCGCGTCTTGACGTCGTCAGACCATGAAGAGCCCGCCCTCTTGGGGCTCGAGATACCAAGTCGATTTCATTTTGGATTTGCGGACGTCGATTCCCGTTCTATCGTTTTCAAACCGCATGCAAAAGCAACAGCCCGGATCCGGATCCGACGATCTCTTCGACGTGGTTGACGACCAGGACCGCGTGATTGCAGTGAGGCCACGACGCGAAGTTCACGCGCTCGGCCTGCTGCACCGCGCCGTCCACATACTCGTCTTCAACGATGTTGGCCAACTGTTCCTGCAGAAAAGATCAATGAAAAAGGACCGACAACCCGGCCTTTGGGATTCATCTGCATCCGGCCACGTCGATCACGGTGAAGACTACGACACCGCCGCAATTCGCGAGTTCGAAGAAGAGCTCGGCGTCAAACCGCCTTCAAACCTGATCCGATGGTTCAAGGTCGAGGCCCACCCCGAAACCGATCACGAATTCGTCTGGGTCTATCGTGCGCGCCATAACGGACCGTTCAGACTTCACCCGGTCGAAATCGACGACGGCGGCTGGTTCATGCTCGATCAAGTCGAAAAATGGCTTGCTGAAAAACCACAAGATTTTGCGTCGGCGGTGCCGGTCATTCTTGCCCGTGCCCGCGCTCTCGGCCAATGGCCGGGCTGAGTCCCTGCCCAAATCATCTTCGTGAAAGTCAGGCCTCAGTAGAATCGGGCTTTTGGTGAGGATACATTCGCAAGTTGAATGTGCACTTTGTTGCCCAAATGAATAAAGTGCCAGGCACGATGTTTCGCGCGTGGAAACCGAGCTCAGGACAGGCGCGTACAACTCGTTACCCGCACAAGACTCGAATAATGAACGGCCCCCCCAACCGACATCACCCGCGCTCATCAAGAATCCGCAAATTGTACTACGCCGTCGGCGCCCAACAAAGCCACGCGCTGTATGGTGTCGCGTTGAAGGCAAAACGGCACGTCATCTCGAAGCTCTGGCATTCCCAGCAAGCGTCGTCCATTGCGCGACAGTAGCATCGCCGCCAACAGATCGTTGCGATGCGCGAGGTACAGTTCACGGGCCATCTGAGCCGAATCTGCAATTTCACGGGGCGCGTATCTATGCCACAACAAATCACAGAGTGCGCCTGCCGCCAGTGCGTCCTCGATCGACGCCTGTTCAAGCGTGCCGCTGCACACCACAAGGAGCTCATCATGATAATGCTCCTGAACGTCAGTGGCGATCGCGCTCAGGTTCAGGAATCCGCCAACGATAACGCGTTTTGCTGATGCCGCGGCACGCAACGCTCGAGTGCCGTTGGTCGTTGTCATCACGATTTTCCGGTCTGCGACGCGATCTGCCGTGAACTCGCGCGGCGAGTTGCCGAGATCGAAATCGATGCTGCCTGTCAGGTCTGCGCGTATGCGAACACCGTTACGTTCCCCGGCGAGCAGTGCGCCGGGGTTGCGTTTGTGCAATTCAAGTGCCTCGGGAATGTCTTCCGCAGGGATGACCGCTGCAGCGCCATTGGCAAGTGCCGTGAGCATGGTCGAGGTGGCGCGCAGGATGTCAAACACGACGCACACGCTGTTGGCAAGGTCGCGCTTTGGCAACGCGCCAAAATCTGCAGGCGTAAACAGGACTTCGATCTTGGTTTTCAATCTGAGATCACTCTGGTGTAGTGGAATAGATACTGCTGAGCGTAACCGGCCCATGGACCGAAGTGCGAAGCCGCGAACTCGCGAAGCTGTTTGTCGGTTACGCGCCGGTCGGGGAAGTACAGCTTCGAAAGCGCGCGTCGAATCCATGTGTCGATCGGGAACGCCTGGGGATGGATTCCACTGAACAACAACACGCAATCGGCGATTTTCAGGCCGACCCCGCGCAATCTGACAAGCGCCTGGCGCGCCGAGTCCAACGGCAATTCTGCAAGGGTCTCGAGACGCAGTCTGCCGGTCGCAACCTCGATCGCTGCATCGCGCAAATGTGGCGCGCGGAATCCCATACGACACTCGCGCAGTTCGTTCTCGGTGCATCGAGCCAGCGTTGCTGGTTTTGGAAACGCGAAAGCAGGTGGATGTCCCGACGGCACGTCCACAGATTGCCCGTAACGTTCGCACAGCATGGCAATAATCTGCCGTATTTGCACGATCTGCTTGCTCGACGAGCAGATGAACGAAGCGAGGCATTCCCACGTGTTCTGCCGAAGAAGCCTCAGTCCGCGGCACGCACGAACCGCAGCTTGCATTGGGGGGTCTTTGGGGAAGGACCGCAATATCGAGCGGAAATCGACGTCAATCTGCAGGTAATCGGCCAGCCAATCCCAGCAGCGAACTGGGCTTGCTGTTCGGGCTTCAATGCCGGTCGAGGTTTGTCGCAGCCAAACCCAATGATTGCCGACAACTCCTTCCCATCCGTCGCCATAAGGAATCCACCTGAACGCCTGGCCGGAGTTCAGTGTCGATGCAAGATCGTAGTTGCGCACTTGGAACAATGCCCTTGAACCGTCCATTGATCACTTCAAATTGCGGCACGCGAACAGCCAAATGCGCCGGTAAACTCCGCGGTTTCGCCATTCAATCTCCCGCATCCCAAGGTCTTCGATCGACTCGAACTCATCGAACAACCGTTGTGGAGGGGTGACTTTGTCAGGCGGAGCGGTTGCGCGTGAGATCGGTTTTCCGCGAATCCACTGCCAAAACCAGCCCGAACCGAGCTTGTACGGGTCCAGTTCGACAACGTAGATTGCGTTTTGACCACTGCGCCGCCCCTTGTACCCCGGCCAGAAGTAAAACTGGTTCTCGGGCACGGCACTGCTTTGGTAGAACACAATCGGGTCCTTGCGCGCAGCCGCTTTCGCTTCCGGCATGTAGAACGAGAATTGAGCTGCGATTCCGTAGTGCGCGCACACAACGAAAACAGGTTTGCCTTCGGACTCGAGCTTCCTGCGCGCCTCGCCCACTGCATTCGATGTCTCCGTCCATGCCCGAACGCGGCGCAATGGATCGGCTTCAGGCGGCAGGTGTTTGCCAACAAGCTTGCTCACCAGTTCGCTCTTGTGCAGCACCGCCACAACCGGCAATCCAATTGCCAGCGCAATAATCAAAGACCGTCTCAGGAGCCGCGCGTTTGCCTGCCAACGCGAATGTGCGCAAGCAAACAGCATGCAAAACAACGGCACAATCGCCGGCGCAATCCAGTTCGGATACACACGCGCCCGAAAGCTGTACAACAAAAAACCAATGAAAAGCGGCGCCCCCATCAGAAACAAATAGAACAACAACGGGTTGCTCTTCCGTCGCTGCCATGCGATAACGCCCGCCCATACCATGCCGCAGAAAAATACCGGGTTCAACAGCGCAAACTCCGCAAGAACAAAGTCGGTAAAGAAACGCAGTGTTGGCCGCCACGGTTCGGTCACGCCCGCTCTGCTTTGAAGGTGAGTAAGCGTTATCCAGTCGTGGTTCGCATTCCACATAATGACCGGTATCGTGAAAGCCAGACTCACCAACACGCCGATGTAAAACCCCGGTTTCCGTAGATGCATCCTCGCGCGTGGCCACAAAAGCATCCAAAGGATGAACGGCACCCATTGCAGCAAACCAGCGTACTTGCTCAAAAAACCAAGCCCGATCCAAAACCCCGTCCATACCCAGTCGCGCGTGCGCCCCTCGCGCTGCACCGCGCGCCAGCCGGAAATCATCGCCGCTACCCACGAGAAGACCAGCGGCCCATCGACAGTGAACAAAATCGTGCCCAATACAGCAATTGGCGCCGCGCTCAGCCCAATTAGAGTCCAAAACGCTGGTCGCCCGCCAACCTCGCGTCCCATGAACCGCAAAACCATCATTGCCACAACCGCTGCAAGAAACGGCGCGAAAAAGCGCACGCCCAATTCGGTGTCGCCAAACAGATGTGTCCCGACAAACTGAAGCCACGCGATCAACGGCGGTTTGCTGTAATATGACAGATCAAGATGCTTCGACCACAACCATTGGTAGGCCTCGTCCTTGCTGAGCTCGATGATCCCGGACCGTAAATACGCAAGCCGACCCAAAAACAGCACCGCAATCAAAGCGTATCCGAGGTTGATCCATTGCCGTTCTTCAACCACTTCCGGATTCCGCACCGCGGCAGCGCCGGGCCGCCACAGCATTGGATCGCGCCTGTACTCGGCTCGAACAAGGCACGGCAACTGCCTCCACCAAATCGGGAACCACCGCGGACCGATGATTTGCCAGCAGGCGTTCAACCCATACACACCCCCAAGACCTGTCGCAACGCCAAGCATCGCTCCCACTGCAACGTCCGAAGGATAGTGCACCCCATTGTAAATCCGCGAAAGCGATACCAGACAAGCAAGCGGTACCATGAAAACCCAACTCCGGCGGTAATACACCCACACCACCGCAGCAGTCGCAAACCAGTTCGACGCATGCGACGACGGCATGCTGTAGCTCGAACCGCGTCCCACCAGCAACCGCACGTCCGGCAAATCAACAAACGGGCGCGGACGTTGAATCGCTTTCTTGAGCCAATCACTAACAATCACGTTGTTCAAGACCAGCGCAAGAAGAACAAACATCACCACACAAAGCCGCCCACGTGGCCCTCCCCGCAGCCACAGAAAAATCGAAACCACAACCAGCGCCGGCGCAAAAAACGGATTCCCGCTTGCTATCGGCATCAAAAAGTCAAAAAACGGGTTTGCCCAGCCCTGGTTGATCCAGCGGAACAGGCCAATGTCAATCGACAGCGCCCAGCTCATGCCTCAAGTGCGTCTGAGCTCGGGCGAATACAGCATCCTGCCCGGGTTTCAATTGAGTATGCCATTTGACAAACAGAACGCAGCAGGTCAATACCGGATAAACGAGCGAACCTGATGGCCACCGAGTCGCTCGCGCCCGTTCAAAAACGTCAGCTCCACCAGAAATGAAACTGCAACAACTTCCGCACCGACTTTGTACAAGAGCCCTGCTGCAGCGGCCGCTGTGCCGCCCGTCGCAAGCAGATCATCCACAAGAAGCACCTTGCTCCCGGGTTTCACTGCATCGACATGCATCTCGATCGTGTTTGTCCCGTACTCGAGATCGTAACTCGCTTCGAGCTTCTTGTACGGAAGTTTTCCCTTCTTCCGCACCGGAACGAATCCGGCGCCAAGCTGCAATGCCACAGCCGACGCAAAAATGAACCCGCGCGCTTCAATGCCGGCAACTGCGTCTATTCGCTGCCCGCCCGCTGAACTCGCAAGAAGCCGGACGCTTCCCGCAAAAAGCCGTGGATCGGCCAAAACAGGCGTTATGTCTTTGAATTGAATGCCGGGCTTCGGAAAGTCCGGGATGTTGCGAATCGCCGCTTCAATTTCTCGAATGATGGCCGATTGCTCACTCATGGTTTTGTCCGCACTTTACTTCTTTGCAGTACCGGTTTGTTCCAGTTTCTGGATCATCCGGCGCAACTTCGACAAAGCAATGTTCTGTATCTGGCGAATTCGCTCGCGTGTGACCCCAAGGTCAGCCCCAACTTCCTCCAATGTCTTTTCCGGTTCGCCGTCCAGACCGAACCGCTGGCGAAGTATCTCCTGCTCGCGCGGATCGAGCCTGCTCAGCAATTCAGTCACCATTGCTGTCACGGTCTTTTCTTCGAGTTGCGCGTAAGGATCCGCCGCTCTTTCGTCCTGGACAACCTCGCCAAAGGTGCTCGTTTCGTCTTCACCTATCGGCGCGTCCAATGACGTCGGTCGTGCGGCGATTGACCGCAACAGTGCGACCCGGTGCGCCGGAATGCCGAGTTCCTCCGCAAGTTCATCGTCTGTCGGTTCCCGACCGAACACTTCCTGAAGCTGAAGCGCAACGCGCCGCAAACGCGATATCTTGTCCACCAAATGCACCGGCAGCCGGATTGTCTTTGACTGGTTTGCAAGAGCGCGTTTGATCGATTGTTTGATCCACCACGCAGCGTATGTCGAGAGCTTGCCGCCCTTTGCAGGATCGAAACGCTCGACCGCCTTCATCAAACCGATATTGCCCTCGTTTATCAAATCCAACAACGGCAACCCCAAACCGTCGTAGTCGTGCGCAATCTTCACCACCAACCTGAGGTTCGCCTTGATCATGCGCTCGCGAGCTTTCTTGTCGCCTTTCTTGATTCTCGCGGCCAGCTCGATTTCCTCCTCGGGCGTCAGCAGTTTCACCTGCCCGATCTCCCTCAGGTACAGCTTGATTGCCGTGTCACCGTCGTACTCTTCCCGTTGCTGGATGTCGTCGAGATGAACAGGTTGCGCAGGCTCTGCTTTGGTTTCAGCCTGCTCGCTCGGCGCTGTCTGCTTCGATCCCGGCTTGACAGCCCCCTTGGCGCCCTCCTTCTGTAATGTGGACAACGAGTCCGGTTGACGCTTGGTTTGACGCTTTGCGCGCCCAGAACCGCGTCGTACCGGTTTCTTGTCTTTGGTGTTTTTCCAGACCATGCCCGCCCAAAAGAGTGAGCAGCAAGTCTCGGGCCGGCAAGCAAATATAATCGAAGCTCATGCAAAAAACCGCCCTCCACCCCCCACCAGACGATCGGCCCGCATATTTTTCGGGGTCGGCGTGTCAAAAGTCCGACCGCCCGGCCCAACTATCGTGTCTGTCCCTCTATTTGCTCTGCCGGCCCCCAAACATCGTGCCTGTCCCCAAATCCGGGTGCCCCGGGCCAGCCTCGACCGCCTGACCGGCGCTTGGACAGGTCCAGCAGGTCAAAAGTCCGGCCCCCCCGGGCCAAATGTTGTGTCTGTCCCTCTATTTGCCCGCCGACCGGCAGAACACCGTGTCTGTCCCATATCCAGCCCGCCATGGCAGAACACCGTGTCTGTCCCCATATCCCGGTCACCATGCGCCCTTCCGGTCACCCCGTTGAAAGTTGAGAGTTGAACGTTTCACGTTGAACGTTCCTGATCGGCGTACCCGACATCGTGTCTGTCCCCATATCCCGCCCACCATGCACCCTTCCGATCACCCCGTTGAAAGTTGAGAGTTGAGCGTTGGACGTTGAACGTTCCTGATCGGCGTACCCGACATCGAGTCTGTCCCCATATCTGGCCCGCGCAGATTATCCAATATAATACTTCGAACTTCGAAGGCCGCGCCATCGTGTGCGCGCTGCTCGCTGCCAGAGAAGTAGATAATGGCAAACTGAGCGAACCCGGAGTCTGGAAATCTGCGCAACTGTGATCGATTTCTCATTGTTACTATTCAGCGAGGCGCGACTGAGTGCCAAGCATGGAGCCAACGCCTTTGTCCCGGCGGGATCATTCGGTTGCGACCGTGCGGCTCTGCCGGGTTTGCGGGTCAGGAATGAACCCGCCGCTGTTTTGTCATTGCACATGGCACGGGTAATCAGTCCTAATTCCCACATCCGACCGCGGTACACAAGCCATCGGTGCTAAGCAAAATCAGCAGGCTGGACTCGCGACGGCAAAGATGCAGGCCGGTTTCAAAATTGTTGTTGTCAGTGATATTCATTACGCATGCCCTGCGGAGCAGGAACGGCGGGGATTTGAAACTCGCGTGATACGCAATCCGCTGCTTCGTCTCTTTGTCAGTGCGTATCGACGCCATATCTGGGTCGGAGACCCATTCTCGCATAACCATCTGGTAGGGCAGTTCATCGAAGCTGCGGGCGAGCCGGACCTTGTCGTTGCCAACGGCGACTATTCATGTGACACGGCGTTTGTCGGGTTGTCCGATCACGCCGCATTTCAAAGTGCAGAAGCATGTCTGGCAGCCATTCGCGCCCGGTTCGGCCAGCGGTTCAGACCTGTTTTTGGCGACCATGAACTGGGCAAGGTCAGCCTTTTTGGCGGTGTCGGCGGCCTGCGCTTGGCGAGCTGGGAACGCGCAGTCAATGAACTCGGACTGGAACCGTTTTGGCACAGCACGGTCGGTCGGTATGTCCTCGTCGGCGTTGTGTCGTCATTGATTGCTCTGCCCGTGTTTGAACCCGAGACGTTGCCTGAAGAACGACCCGCGTGGCAGCGCCTGCGCGAAATCCACTTGAACAGCATACGTTCAGCATTCGCTGCGTTGCGCGCTGACCAACGAATCATCCTGTTCTGCCACGATCCAACGGCTCTCCCGTTCCTCGCGGCAGATGAGCAGATCAGAGACAAGATCACCCAAATCGAACTCACTGTGATTGGTCATTTGCACACGCGGTTCATATTGCACGTCAGCCGCGTTTTGTCCGGCATCCCCCCGGTAAGGTTCGCAGGCAACACCGTCCGCCGCATGACCGAAGCACTTCGCATGGCACGCAAATGGCGACCGTTTAAAATTCGACTCTGCCCGTCGCTTGCAGGATCGCAGTTGCTCAAAGACGGCGGATTTGGCGTGCTCGAGATTGATCCCGCCGGCGCCAAACCTGGTGTTTGGCGTGTTCAACCTCTGCCATGCCACTGACCGCTGGCCGCCGACCGCACACCATCGGTTGTACGCAGAAAGTTGGAACGAAGTTCTGGAGTTTCAGAGCGGTTGCCGGTCTCAGTGCTCGATGCCAAAGCCAAATCATTTACCCGCGCCTTCGCTCAGCGCGGCGCAGCCGCAGCCGAACGCTCGTGTCGCGACAAGCGCGCTGGTTGCAGGAATACTGCTGTGTCGCGCCGCGCTGAACGGAGCGACTTCGTCGCCCACTCGGGGAGATGCGAATCGGATCAGCGGACGAACAGTTCGCAGGCAAAGGTCTTGCACCACGCGCCGATCTGCGATTTCCGCGCAGATTATCCAATATAACACTCCAAAGGCCGGACTGTTGTAACCGCACCGCTCGCTGCCAGAGAAACAGGCACTGACAAATTGAGCAAACTCGCAGCCCGAAGATCTTCGCAAATATGATCGATTTCTCAATATAACAGTGTAGCCCAATAAACCTTGCACTTCGCGCTTCGCTGGGTCCGCAAACTCGAACGCGTGTATCGTTACATGCCAGGTGCTGGCGGCACAGGCACAGGCTGCTGGATCATCACGTCGCCGGGTTGAGAGGCGTTCGGTTCTCCCGGCATGGGCGGAAGCGGTGGAGCCGGGATCCCATACCTTCGCAACAGCTCCTGCTGCGCCCTCATGTTTTGTATCTGTTGTTCCGGCGAAATATCTGGCTGGGTTGCTTGAGCATCCTGTGTTCCGATGACATTTGGTGCGACAAACGCGCCACCGCTCGCCGGTAATCTGGTCGGCCGTGTCGGAATCGATCTCATCCCGCTCGGGTTTTGGGCGGTTGTAGATGGGAACGCACCGGTCGCCGGTTGCACTGTCGGCTGCATTCCGGGTCGTGGCACCGAAGTTACCGTGCTGCCAGGTGCCCCTGGCTGGACGGCGGCCACAGCCACGCCTGGTTGTGGTGTGCCGGGCCGACCCTGCGCAGGTGCGACTGGGGCTTTCAGACCGTTGTCTTGGAAGTTCAGGCTCAGCTCTTTCCCGCCATAGACAACACGAACCACACCGGCCCGTTCATCAATCGCAAGCACCTCGAGGTTCGTTATGAAAGTGTCTTTTTCGCCTTCGCGGACCAGATCGGATATGACCTGTGGTTTGTTGGGTTCTTGAAGCACAAACATCGCGCGTTTGCCGCCGCCAAGGGTCGTAATACCGGTCAGCTTCAGAGCCGAAGGCGTCACCTGTGGCGTGGGGTCCGGCGGGGGCGTCGGCGGCGGTGGCGGGCGAAGACCAAACGCGTTTCGTGTTATGATGGACTGATAAGGCGACTCGGCAGATTTCGCAGTGTTGGCATCCGCACCCTGTGCAGCATCCGATTGTTCCTGCGCGGGGTCGCTTGAATCAACATCTACCTGTTGTTCCGCGCCCATTGCCGGATTGGGCGGCGCGTTCGTGGAGACACCCACGCCACTGGTGGCGCACCGTGCTGTCGAATCCAGTCCAACGAGTGCCGCCAATAAAGCTGCAGCGTAAACTGCCGTCTGGTCGCGCAATTTCATACGCATGTCTAACACCGGTATCTGGCGTTTGTTGCATCATGGCGCCAGACTATCCGCTGTTCCCGCTTGGCCAATCCACAATCCTTCACCACAGGCCGCATGTCAAATGGATCTTCGGGGTGCAATCCGGGCTTGCACACTGCCGGCCAGGTTGCCGGACCTGCCGGGTACCAACCACGCTTGCACATGCGATCAGGCAACAAAACGACTGAAAAACGACACGTGTCTGTTGGAGCATTCACCTCGATCGATCTCACCGCCTGACCAGATCAAGAGGGCCAAAGCTTCATTCCAGCGAGATTTCCGGGCCCGCAATACTTGGCAGTGTAGCGCGGCAGAGCACCAAGCCTGCATCGAACGCATTTGTCCGACCGGGATCCTTCGGTTGCGGTTGTGCCGCACTGAGGCATTTGTACGCCTCCAATTTCAATGACCCCGTTGTTCGGCGGCAGACCCTGCGACGCCCCTGGAAAACGCGACTGCAAATGGCAGAAGGGACGCACCGGTCACACCTACAGACGATAAAGTTGACACCACAACCTGCCGGCTTTCACCGGCCTGTCTCCGGCCAAGAAAGCGCCTTGGCACTGTTACCAGCTTTGCTATAGCACTTCGGTGCGGCCCGGCATGGCAACCGGATAATTGCCGCCGGCATCGGGCATAACTGGCGGATTCGACGTGTCAGTCAGTTTGTCCAAGCCGGGTGCAAGTTCCAGATTCGAATTGAACGCTTCGTCCCAGGTAATAAGTCTTCCCGATTCGCACGCCATGCGGCCCATGATGGCAGTCAGGTTGGATTTGCAGCAGCGCTCGGTTTCGTTGTAGGGCTTGTCGTTCCGAATCGCGTCAAACAACAGATCATGTTCGACCTGATACTGATCGCAGGGCTGGCCTTTGTAGCGCCAAATCAGGTTTTCCGCTGTTTGTTTGTGGCCTTTGTAAATACGCGGGTCGGGCTGGCCCTCGCCCAAAATGGCCGACCCGGTTGCGCCGTGGATTATGTCGCCAAAGAAATCGAAGCACTTCGAGATGTGCCTGCCCTGGGCGAACATGCGTGTGCCGTCGGCAAACGTGTATTCAGCAGCGTAATGATCGTAGAGTTGATCTGGATCGGTTCTGACCTGGCGCCCGCCCTGGCCCTGGACTGACACCGGCCAATCGTTCTTGACCCAGCAACAGACATCAATGTTGTGAATCAGCCAGTCCACAATAAAGCTCCCATTCAACCATGTGTAACAACTGTAGTTGGCAATCTGGTGTGCGAGCTCGCTCCTGCCGGGCGGTCGCGGATTGAATCCGACCGGTCCGTGCATTCGGTACGCCCATGCGATTATGACCTGGCCGATCGCGCCATCGTGGATTTGCGCGATTGCTTCTTCCAGCGGCTTGTAGTGTCGGCTCATCAAACCGCCGGCGATCTTGAGGTTTTTCCGGCTCGCTTCCTTGCCGGCCTTGAGAACACGCCTGATGCCCGGCGCGTCCACGGCAAATGATTTCTCCATGAAAACGTGCAGCCCCTTTTCAACCGCGTATTCAACATGGATCGGGCGAAACGCAGGCGGCGTCGCAAGAAGAACCACGCTGCCTTTTTCAAGGCTGTCCATGGCCTTCTTGAAGCCCTCGAGACCGGCGAACTGCCGTTCTGGCGGGACATCGATTTGCTTTGCGAATCTGCCTCTGAGATTGTTCAGGGCCTGCTGCATTCGCTCAGGGAAAAAGTCAGCCACGGCCCAGAGTGTCGTTGGACCTTTGGTCGAAAGAGCTTGTGCTGCTGCGCCCGTGCCACGACCGCCGCAGCCAATCAATGCTATCTTTATTGTGTTGTTTTCCGCCACATACCCGGGCCGGGCAAATGCCCCTGCAAGGGCTGCGCCTGCGATTGCATGAGATGATTGTTTGAGGAACTGGCGGCGCGAGGTAACCGCACTGGAATCGTTCTGGGGTACATTCATAATGCTCGATGTTCCCGTGCCAGCGTTTGCGCATGGCTGCGGGTCGGGCGAAATAATCCACATTTTTCAGCGGGAGCGCAAGCGGGTTGTTGGGGTTCGATCATTCGGGGCCGCTCTGTATCGGGCCGACAGTGCGTACGGTTTCATAGCGCCCTGCGGGCGACCACCGTCTTCATTACCCGGGTCGCTTCGACAAGACATGGGCGCTCAGCGGCCGTTTCGCTCCTTGGCGAATGAATTGATTTACCACCTGCCGTCTGAACACATTCTCAGGCCACTGCTCTTCGGGATGCATGTGATAACTTGTCACTTCAACACGCTTGTCTCAAATCCGCTTCGTTTACGCGCGCGGTTCTGATCCCACGTAACGGGCGACAGCTTCCGCTCGCGAGCGGACGTGCAGCTTCTCGTAAATGTGCCGGATGTGGGTGTTGACGGTGCCCGTAGAAATAGCGAGTTGGTCGG
>Ga0272448_1006468_pt1 | contig 12669 bp, 10 predicted proteins | sample YNPCB0191_FD_202220 | JGI IMG/M metagenome (GOLD analysis project Ga0272448, IMG submission 202220) | Hot spring sediment microbial communities from Yellowstone National Park, WY, United States - YNP-CB-019-1 | ecosystem: Environmental > Aquatic > Thermal springs > Hot (42-90C) > Sediment... | reverse complement strand
CTCTCGCGGTTCTGACGCCAGCGCAGCTCAGACAATGGCTATCCGCCGACACTCCCGGGCACTTTGCAGTGGCGTTGGTAGTCGGCTCGATTGCACTCATACCCGGGTTCATTGCTTTCCCTCTGGCAGGGGTCTTGCTGAAGAACGGCGCATCGGTAACGCTTGTCGCGGGCTTCCTGACGACCCTGCTGATGGTAGGAGTAGTCACGCTACCGATGGAGATCAGATACTTCGGCTGGCGAACGGCGCTTTTCCGAAATGGCCTGTCGTTTGTCGGAGCCGTGGCGATTGCTCTTGCAATGGGGAGGGTGCTGTGAAGGTCGATCGCAAGAACGTGGCTAGTCTCGTGGCAACGGGGGTTTTTGTGCTCTTCTGCGCTTGGGGTGTCTGGCTTGCGCACAATGATTTCGCCAGCCGAGCTGCAGGCAGCTATATGGGTTTCCTGAAGGAGATGCTCTGCGTTCTGCCTATGATGTTCTTGCTGATAGGCGTATTCGATGTGTGGGTGCCTCGGGACGTTGTCGAGCGGCACGTTGGGGAAAGGGCGGGTCCTATTGCCGTGCTGTGGATGATCCTGCTGGCGATGCTGCAGGCTGGGCCGCTGTATGGAGCATTCCCAGTCGCGGCGGCGCTTTCGAAGAAGGGCTGCGCCGCGAGGTACGTGTTCATCTATCTCGGCGCATTCTCGGTGATGAAGCTTCCGATGCTCAGCTTTGAGGTGACCTTCCTGGGCTGGAGATTCTCGCTGGTCAGACTTGTGTTCACGCTGCCGGTGTTCATCGCGATTGGCTACATAATGGGGCGCTCGCACAAGTGTATTATACATTTATAATTGGATGGAGATGAATAGATGGGAAGGTGTCGCAACAAAACTGCACTGGTGATTTTCATAACGACGCTCGTCGCGTTCCTTATTGTTTTGTGGGCATGTTTCGAATGTCGTACTTTTTGTGCTCCGACACAAGCCAGCAATTCAGAGCTGAAGACATATTCGCACGCTCCAGTAAAACTATTGGACGAGAACGGCGTCAAGATAGATCCGACCGCGAAGAACGTCAAGCCCTACAGTTCTCGTAAGACATGTGGCGCTTGTCACGACTATGATACGATTTCGCTCGGTTATCATTTCCAAATGGGAGCCGATAGGATTTCCGATAATTTCGGAAAGCCATTTGGTAAGCCTTGGGTGCTGTCGGATGGAATGGTCGGCAAACAATTCCACATGTCTTATTTGACGCTCGCCAGAAAACGCAATTTCAGCGAGGCAGAATTGGGAATGACTACTTACGAGTTCGCACAAACTTGTGGTGTATGTCATCCGGGTGGCGGACTTATGGAATTCGATCGCGATAATAAACGTTACGATACTAGATTGGCTAAGGATCCGAAACTAGCGACATCGTTTGACGGCGATTACTACAAGTCTGCTTGGGATAAATCTGGCGTAATAGAGATCGACTGCTTGATGTGTCATCTCGCCGAATACAATGGGAAAGCTAGGGCTGATCAACTTTCCAGAGGCAACTTCAAATGGGCGGCGACCGTTGGGGCAGGCCTCGGCAGCGTTGAAGGTTCGGTGAAGAATGGACAAACACCGAGGTTGACCTACCAAAAGAGCTTGTTCATGCCTGGTGGATTTGTTAGCTTGAAGATCGGAAAACCATTGGACGCCAATTGTTTGCTTTGCCATGAGGAAGCTCAGGTCAAGAAACGCGGTCACGTTTATGATGGGCGGAATCCGGATGTTCACAAGGACGCAGGAATGAAGTGCGTCACTTGCCACACCGCTTCGGAAGATCATCAGATTCGTAAAGGCAAATCAAAACAAGCAACAGTTCGAGATGATCTCGACGATCCCAGCTTTTCATGCGAGGGATGTCATATAAAAAGCAGCTTTGCCAAGAAGCCCTTGCACAAGTCGATACCAAAATCTCATCTGAAAAGTATTGCTTGTGCAACTTGCCATGTTCGGGAAACTAACGTAACCGCGGTGCATACGGTAGATACAACCACAGGCAAAGCCGTGGGGATTCCTACTGTAAAAACTGCAAAGAAATACGGAGAAAGCGCTCGCTGGACCCCAGCTTACTTCCGAATAGATGATGGCAAAATTCACTCCGGAAACGCGTTATTGCCGTGTTGGTGGGGCAACAAGGTGGGCGGTGTGGTCTATCCTCTATATTTGTCGGAAATCAACAAGGCCTACGAGAGAGTCAAGGATAATATCAAAGATAACGATGGCGATGGGAGGCCAGAAGCCAATACTGAAAGCGAAATAAAGACAATGATTGCAGCACTAAGAGATGTACTATCAGGTGGCCGATTCATTGACGTTTCTCCTGTCTATGTGAAAGGTAACAAGATTTGGCAAATGAGAGGGAACAGGTTGATATCTATTGCCTATCATCCACAAGCTAAGCCGCTAAATTGGGCTTTTAGCCACAACGTTTCTCCTGCAGAAAATGCTTTGGGATCACGAGGATGTGTTGATTGTCATGGAGCTGACTCTAAATTCTTTAACTCGCCAGTGGTAGTTGACCCGTTTGATGAAGAAGGCCGACAAGTAGTAATACCTATGTGGCGCTATTGCGGAATAAAGAAAAGCGTTATTGAGGCCAAAAAGTGAACCCTAGAAAGTATTTTGCATTTGTTTTTATCGGTGTCGGTAGCTTATTATCATCTACTTACGGTTCGACACATAATTGGCAGTCGTATTTACAAATACGTTATACTTTGTCGGACGAGCAAAACGATTATACCAGCCTGCGTAGGCTGAAGCTATATGGACAAGGCCCCATTTTGGGCGATTGGAACTACTATGTACAGTTCCTTTATAAGGCAAACAACCAAAGTCCGACGGACTACCGAGTTGTGATTCAAGAAGCAAATGCGACAATAAGATTAAAGTCTTTAAAGCTTACCGTCGGTCAGTTCAAACCGCCTTTTGGTTTGGAGCGTTTCACTTCTGACGCATTGCTTGCACTGATAGACCGCAGCCAACCAACCGACCGTTTGATCCCAAATGGAAGCTTGGGCTGGTCATTTGCACGCGCCAGGGGCGTGCAAATTGAAAAACGAATCAGACCTTCTGCTCAACTTGCCTTGGGCATATTTGAGGGCAACGGAGCAAACCAATCGTTTTGTGGCAACGGTCCACTAATAGCGGGCAGGATAACTTATGAGCCGGCATTGAACCATTCCAGGCGTTTAAGGTCGGAACTGGCGTTTTCCTGGCGAAAAGACCACGATATAAACTTCTTGGGGCAACTGCCGGGTGCGCCGCCAAATTATGCAAATTTTGTAGGTAGTGATTTGCGAGAGAATATGGCTTTTGCTTACGATTTTGGAAACAATTCTATTCGTTCCGAATATTTTGCTGCTCAGTACAGTAGCGATGATCCAAGTTTGCCTAGCATTGATGCAAAAGGATACTATTTCCAATGGGCCTATTATGCCTCGTCGCGGAAATGGTCAGCAGCCATGCGTTATGAGGTTATGGATCCAGATCGCTCAGTTACAAACTCAAAAGATATTTGTTGGTTTACAATTGGAGCTACTTACTACCTAGATTGCGACCACCAAAAGATTCAGGCAAATTACGTGTTCAAGTCCGAGAAAATTAACAAAGCAGACAATGATGTTTTGTTAATACAATATCAACAATTTTTGATGTAATCGTGTATTCGGTAGTGTGTTTAGAATGATTAAGTCGCAAACAGGAGTTTAGTTATGAAAAAAATTGTTTTCGTATGCGTTCACAACTCCGGTCGAAGCCAGATGGCAGAGGCGTTCGCAAAGAAACTCGGTGCAGGGAAGGTCTTTGCTGAGTCAGCCGGAACACAACCTGCGGATGAACTTAATCCAGCAGTTGTTAGGGCAATGGAAGAGATAGGTTATGACATGAGCGGTCATTATCCTAAAATGCTAACACTTGATATGATTAATTCGGCAGATCGCATAATCACCATGGGTTGTGGAGTTGATGCCGAAGGAGTATGCCCAGCTTCAATTGTGCAAACCGAGGATTGGGGTCTTGAGGATCCCAAAGGGCAACCAATTGATAAGGTTCGCCAAATTAGAGATCAGATTAAAGCAAGGGTTGAAAAACTTATGGAAGAGATAACTATGGGAGAAGCTTAGCATGGGAGAATCTCTGACCAGAAAGCTATCATTCTTAGATCGCTATCTTACTCTGTGGATATTCCTGGCAATGGTTGTTGGAGTGGGTGCCGGTTACCTTGTACCCAGCACTGCCAGTTTCTGGAACAGGTTTGCTGTAGGAACCACGAATATTCCTATAGCTATTGGGCTCATCTTGATGATGTATCCACCGCTGGCCAAGGTAAAATATGAGGAGCTCGGAGAGGTGTTCCGCAACTACAAGGTATTGGCGCTATCCCTCGTGCAGAACTGGATTGTTGGTCCCATTCTGATGTTCCTCTTGGCCATCTTGTTCCTGCGGGGCTATCCGGAGTTCATGGTCGGCCTAATTATGATTGGGCTTGCTCGATGCATAGCTATGGTAATTGTGTGGAACGAACTGGCAAAGGGCGACACGGAGTATGCAGCAGGGCTGGTCGCATTCAACTCCATCTTCCAAGTGCTTTTCTACTCAGTTTACGCTTTTGTCTTCATCACGGTCCTGCCTCCTATTTTTGGACTGAAAGGCTCGATTGTTCAAGTGACCATTGGGCAGATAGCCGAAAGCGTCTTCATCTATCTCGGAATCCCATTCATCGCGGGAATATTGAGCAGGGTTATTGGACTCAAAACCAAAGGTCGCGAATGGTATGAGAAACGCTACATTCCGAGAATTAGCCCTATCACACTCATTGCGCTACTTTTTACCATCATTGTGATGTTCTCCTTGAAAGGAGAATACATAGTTAAGCTTCCAATAGATGTGGTCAGGATTGCCATCCCGCTCCTGATCTACTTCGTTGTGATGTTCCTCATAAGTTTTTACATGGGCAGCAAGGTCGGGGCAGACTACTCAAAGACGGCGACCCTGTCATTCACGGCAGCAAGCAACAACTTTGAACTTGCCATAGCCGTGGCGGTAGCAGTGTTCGGAATTGACTCGGGCCAAGCGTTCGCGGCGGTTATCGGGCCGCTGGTCGAGGTGCCAGTTTTGATCAGTCTGGTGAACGTATCGCTATACTTCCAGAGAAGATACTTCGCTGAGCGCGAGCGTTCTGCGGTGACGAAAGTATGATTGCCGGCTGCATATTCTCGGCAGCTCAACTTGAGAGTAGGCGATCATAACGAAGGGAATAGTGATTCCGATGTAAACTTGCGGCGGGGCGTGTTCGAGTATTGAGAAGATAGACCTTTGGGCACTGGCGGGGCGCATACGACTTGAGATTCAGCGCCGCCACCTGTGGTATGGTGCATCTGCGGTGGCGAATCTACTCAACTGCGTGTATGCGTAAGATAGATGTGCAGATGAGTGTTCGGTGTCAGTAGTAATGTTTCAACTCAATGAAAACGCGCTGCTGTGGATTGAGCATCTGTGCAGGCGTTTCGCTGAAACAAGGAGGAATGACAATGTTCAGTAAGATATTGTTGGCGACTGACCTTTCGCCGGCCTCTGAAAGCGTGGTGGATTATGTTAAGACGCTTCGTCCGCTGGGTTGTCACAAAGTAGTTTTGACTTACGTGATCTACGTCAAGCATCTGGTAGGACTAAGCGAGGCGTTACGAGAGGAAGCAACACCCAAGCTCGAGTCTCAAAAAAGAAAGCTTGAGGCTGAAGGGTTCGATATCTCGGTCGAGATGCCCGTTGGTATACCCGGTGTCGAGATCACACGTTTGGCACTCGAAAGAGATTGCGAGGCTATTGTCATTGGGTCTCACGGGCATAGTCTGACACACGATATAGCCTTAGGTGGTGTTGCTACTGATGTGGTACATCGGGCAGAGGTTCCGGTTCTAGTCGTTAGGCTGAGTATAACTGAGGAAGGCGAACAGCAATTCTGTCGTGTATTGTCGACTGATATCCTTTCCCACTTGCTTTATGCGACAGACTTCTCTGATAATGCCGAGCGAGCTTTCTGGTATGTGGAAGAGTTTGCCAAGAGCGGCTGCAAGAGAATGACTTTGATGCATGTCCAAGATGTTTCACGAATCAGTCCCCACTTGGAGCACAGATTGGAAGAGTTCAACAGAATCGACGAGGCGCGTCTTGATCGTATGGCTTCGCATTTGCGTCAGCTTGGAGTGGAAGATATTGATCTGCAAATACCATACGGTGCCCCGGCTAAGGAGATTTTGGAGTACATAAAGAAAAATTGTCCCTCTGTGGTAGTTATGGGGATGCATGGAAGAGGATTTATAGCCGACATCTTTGTGGGAAGCGTAGCTCATAATGTGGTACGTCTTTCACAATCGCCGGTACTGCTCGTTCCGCCGATTCGATGATCACACGTGCCTTAAATCACCCGATTCTCGTTCGCTTTGATTCCCATTGCTCAGTTCAGCACTTCGCGCATGCTGTGAGCACTTTTCGTATTGCCTTCGCGATCAATTCGATGTGCTTCGGCTCATACGTGGGATGCACCGGAACGAAGAAACATCTTTCCTCTACCCATGCCGCGTTGGGGCAATAGGTGTTCGAGTAGTCTACCGCTTCCGGCCGGGCGTTTGGATCGCCAAACGGATATCCCAATCTGCCGAAGCCGCGCCTTTCCTGGTAGGCTTTCTCTTTATAGCATTGCGGCCACATTACCGGCCCACAAGGAACGCCTTCAGCATTTATCGCATCTACCAAAGCTCGGGCATCGCGATCCATAGCGTCGATGTCCACGATGATGGGGAACATCCAGAAGCCGTTTCGGCGTTCCTCGTTGTGTATAGGCAGTTTGAGAATATGAGGGCAGTCCGAGAGCAAATTAAGCAGCATCTCGCCGTTGCGTCTCCGGTTGGCAAGGTTCCAGTTGTCCAGCCGCTCCAGTTCTTTAAGGCCGATTGCCGATTGTATCTCAGTCATGCGGAAGTTGAACCCTACGCTGTTATGGATGTAAGGAAGCTTCGCCTCAAGTTCAAGGAGGCGCAGTCTTTCCGCAACATCGTAGCCATGATCTCTAAACGATCGGCAATTCCACGCAACTTCCTCATCATCTGTAATAATGCAACCGCCTTCGCCTCCGGTAGTGAAAGTCTTCGATTGACAGAAGCTGAATGCTCCTACATCGCCAATCGTTCCAACCTTCTTGCCTTTGTAGATCGCGCCGTGTGCTTGAGCACAATCCTCGATTACTTTTAAGTTGTGTCTGCGTGCGACATCCTTAATCGCATCCATGTCACACACTTCACCATAGAGATGAACCACGATAATAGCCTTGGTACGGTCCGATATCTTTTTCTCAACATCCTCGGCTGAAATGGTATGCGATTGCGGCTCTACGTCAGCGAATACCGGCACGGCCAGGACCTGACAAATAGCAAACGAGGAAGCGATGAACGTGTATGAAGGCACTATCACTTCGTCTCCGGGACCGATTCCAAGACTGGCGAGCGCTACATGTAGTGCTGCCGTTCCACTTGATGTGGAGATGCCGAATTTTGCGCCGTTCCATTCGGCAAAGGCTTTCTCGAACTTGAATCCCAATTCGCCGGTCCAGTAGTTGACCCTACCAGTCTTTAGCGGCTCCATGGCTGCCAGGATTATCTCGTCCGTGAACCATGGCCAAGGCGGAAACTCTTCTATAGACACAGGAGTTCCGCCGTCGATAGCCAATTTTTCCGCTGCGGTCATAGTCCCCCCCTCACGTGTTGACTAATGATAATCGGCATTGCGTGTTAATGACAAGCATGTACCTCTTATCCGGCAACTCAATTTTTCCTCTGTATCAAGCACATACATTACTACAGATCACGGCAAATCTCGCTCCAACGCAAAAATGGTTTGCAACTTTATGTTCGTTTAACTGAAGGAGCGTGCTCGTCACGGACCTAAGTGGAATTAGTGGAGGGGGTTGTAATGGGTAAACTTGCGATCAACGGCGGCAACAAGGTTCGCCACAAACCATTTCCAAGATGGCCGGTCTGGGACGATTCGGACTGTCGGGCACTGATAGATGTATGCAACAGCGGACAATGGTGGAGTGTTGGCGGCACCAAGACAAAGGAGTTCGAGGAGAAATTCGCTGCCTATCAGGACTGTAAGTATGGTGTTTGCGTCCCAAACGGCACAATTGCGCTCCTAGTGGCGCTGAAGGCAGTTGGGATCGGTGCGGGAGACGAGGTTATTGTTACCCCATACACATTCATCGCCTCCGCAAGCTCGATACTTCAAGCGAATGCAATTCCCATATTCGTGGACATTGATCCCGATACCTACAATATCGACCCAGCGAAGATAGAGGCTAATATTACCGATAAGACCAAAGCGATTATGGTAGTTCACATTGCGGGGTTACCCGCGGATATGGACGCTATAACAGATATTGCGAAAAGGCACAACTTGCGCGTCATCGAAGATTGTGCGCAAGCGCACGGAGCAGAGTGGCGCGGCAGAAAAGTTGGCTCCTTCGGTGACGCGGGTGCGTTCAGCTTCCAGGCGAGCAAGAATCTTACGGCAGGAGAAGGCGGTATTGTCGTTACCAACGATGAACAGGTCGGTAACAACGCTTGGTCGATCCATAATGTTGGGCGCGTGAAAGATGGGGGGTGGTATCATCATCCGGTAATGGGCAGCAATTACCGCATGACTGAGTTCCAAGCGGCTATTCTTCTGAACCAAATGAGGAAACTCCCTGCGGAGACTGCCCGTAGGAATGAGAATGCACTATACTTGACGGAAAAACTGAAAAAAATCGACGGTATTAGACCTCTGCAGCGTGACAAACGAGTGACGGTTCATGCTTATCATCTATACATATTCCGCTATGACGAGGAAATTGTGGGAGTACATAAAGCAAGGTTCATCGAAGCGCTAAATGCGGAGGGGATTCCATGTGCGTCAGGTTATGAGCCGCTATATCGCTCAGGGATGTTTACTGTTGACCCCAAATCTTGTCCCATAGGATGCTCTTACTACGGTAGAGAGATTAATTATTCTCAGATTCGACTTCCTGTTGTGGAGAGGGCTTGTGACAAGGAAGCTGTCTGGCTGTTCCAATCGATGTTCATTGGCGATAAAAGCGATATGGACGATATCGCGAATGCGATAGAAAAAGTCGTTTCTTGTGCAGATGAGTTGCAGTGATAACATATGAATTTTGAATTTTTCGACTGTAACGTTCAGGTTGGCCGGTTCGGAAATCCGCAGCCAGAACATCCGCTTACCGCGAGCGAGATCGAGAAGAAACTGGTGCCTCTAGGCATAAAACGAGCGCTGGCATTCCACGCTCTCGCCAAGGAGTTGCATCCGAACGAGGGCAATGAAATCGTACTGACGGAAATTTGCGGTAGCTCTCTAGTTCCTTGCTGGGTTGCTATGCCTCACCACACTGGAGAGATGCCGAAGACTGAGGAGTTCATCAACCGAATGAATGCCAACAACGTGCGAGCGGTGCGATTGTTTCCCAATATGCATCAGTATTCGCTCCGTGAGTGGTGTGCTGGAGAAATGTTGGCGGCATTCGAAGAGCACCGCGTGCCTGTCTTTGTTGAGATTGCGCAGACGAGCTACGAACACATTGCCGCTGCCTTAAAATCGTTCCCGGAGCTGCGCTTGGTTATTGTGCAACCCTCGTATCGATGTGATCGTTATCTCTATCCCCTGTTGGAGAAATACCGCTACCTGGCGGTGGAAACGTCCAATTACGTAGTAACGGGCGGCATAGAAGCAATATGCAAGCGCTTTGGTGCATCCAGACTCGTATTTGGAAGCGGATTGCCGTTTTTCGAGCCGGGAGCGCCTGTCGCAATGGTGACGCTGGCCGACATCAGCGACGGAGACAAAAGGATGATCGCGAGCGAGAATCTAGAACGGCTTCTAGGGTGGGTGTAATGAGCATAACAGCGAAGCAGCAAATGATCGATGAGGTGCTTTCCGGTCGCCCTGTGTCTTCGTTTAATATATTGGATTGCCACGGTCATATGGGCTATTGGCATAACTTTAACATTCCTGCTCGAACCGCGGCGGATATGGTGTGCCTGATGGACAGATCGGGCATACAGAGCATTGTTGCGGCCGGCCATGCAGGCATAGGACCGGACTTTCGGCGAGGTAATGATGAGGTAATTGCGGGAATGAAGCAGTTTCCAAAGCGAATTTACGGCTACTGTTGCGTGAATCCTCATTATTCGCCACAAGAGATGCGCGACGAGTTGAATCGATGCTTCGATTCCGGCATGATTGCAGTGAAGCTCCATCCGGCAATGCATGGATATCCTGTGAATGGCGATCGTTACATACCTGCTTGGGAGTTTGCCAACAAGCACGGTTGTTGTGTTTTGAGCCATACCGGAGTAAGTGATGCCAATTGCAACATTGGACTATTTGAAAAACTGGCTCAGGATTTTCCGAACGCAAAAATCATACTCGGCCACTCGGGATTCGGCTATGAGGGGGCGCAATTGTCGATTGAACTTGCACTAAAATACTCAAACGTGTATCTGGATATCACCGCTTCTACGTTCTATACCGGTCTTGTGGAACGAATGGTGAAAGGTGCTGGTCCCGACAGAGTTCTCTTTGGCACTGACTTGCCGTTTATGGATTGCCGGGGTCAGGTGGGCAGAATGGCATTCTCTACACTTGAAGATCGTGAACTAAGACTAGTGCTCGGTGAAAACGCGAGAAGATTGTTCGGTATCCAATAACTGTTGCTTCGCGCCGAACGATTCCCGTTTAGGTATAAACCAAATATGTTGCTCGGTGCATAAGGCGGATCGTTTCTGGAGGAAGGGAAGCGAAATGTGGAGGTTGATCCTCGCGATGTTTATCCCACTTGCGTTATTTCATGGTGCTACTGGCTGCGTGCAGGCCATCAAGACCGATGGGGCTTTGTATCCGACGAGACTGCTTCGGCTAGCTCGGGAAAACGCGGATAAATATCCGTGGGCAGCAGAGATGCGCGAACGGCTCGTAACTGCTGCCGAGCCGTGGATGAAGCTCTCAGACGATGAACTTTGGAATCTCATGTTCGGCAACACCATCAAGCGGGCGTGGCAGGTGTGGTCGAACGGCTATTGCCCTGCATGCAAGCAGGGCGTGCCGATGTATAGCTGGATCCAAGATCCTTTTGAGCATCCTTGGAAAGTTCGCTGTCCGCACTGTAAAGAACTTTTCCCTAAGAACGACTTCTACAAGTTTTACTTGTCGGGTTTGGACGAACACGGCATATTCGATCCAAAACGCGCTGACCGATCACTGCTTTTTAATACGGATCACCCGGATCCGAAAGATCCTCTTCATAAGTTCGGCGTAGATGACGGCGAAGGCTACGTCGATGGCGACAAACGTTGGAGGTTTATTGGAGCCTATCTCATCTATGGCCAGTGGAAAAAGGCTGTCCTGGCCGGTATTACCAACCTTGCAGCCGCATACGCGATAACAGGTGACAAGCGATATTCCCACAAAGCGGGCGTGTTATTGGATCGCGTGGCCGATTTATACCCGACCTTCGACTTCGGCAAAGAAGGAGTGATGTATGAAGGTGCTCCGCTGACAGGTTATGTTTCTACCTGGCACGACGCATGTTGGGAGGTTCGAGAGCTTGCGATTGCCTACGACAGAGTATTCGAGGGACTACAAGACGATGAAGAACTGGTTGCTTTTCTGTCAAATAAAGCAAAACGATATGGGCTAGATAACCCTAAGTTATCCATGGCGCATATCCGGCAAAACATCGAAGATCGCATTTTCAGAGATACCCTTGCTAACCCTGGCAAGATTCACTCCAACTATCCAGAAACCGATTTGACCATCACTATTATCAAGACTGTCCTCAATTGGCCCGACAATCGCGAGGAAGTGTTGAGACTACTTGGCGGCATTGTCGAAAAAGCGACGGCAGTTGACGGTCTTACGGGCGAAAAAGGTCTTACGGGTTACTCTTCTATGTCGCCGATTTCTCTCGGTGCTACATTGGGATTGTATTCGCGCATCGACGAGAGCTTTCTGCGCGACATGCTAAATCAATACCCACGCATATATGATTGTTACAGATTCCATATCGATACGTGGTGTTTTGGCGAGTATTATCCGCTTTCAGGTGATTGCGGGTCATTTGCTCGGAAGACCCCGGCTTACAGAGGGGTAGCGTTTACCAAATCACCGGGACTCAATCCTTCCATGTTCACTTTCTTGTGGCAACTCTATGAGATTACTAAAGATCCTGCGTTCGTGCAGATACTGTATAAAGCCAATGAGAGCAGACTCGATGGCCTACCGAACGATCTTTTCTGCAAGAATCCCGCCGCGTTTCAGAAAGAGGTAAAGGCAGTTTTGAAGCAACACGGTGAAGAGCCGAACGTCGGAAGCGTCAACAAACAAGAGTGGCACATTGCCGTTCTACGATCTGGTCGGCAGGACGAAGGACGCGCTTTGTGGCTTGACTACGATTCTGGCGGAGCGCATGGACATATGGACGGGTTGAATCTTGGTCTATTCGCAAAAGGGCTTGATCTTATGCCCGATTTCGGTTATCCTCCTGTCCACTATGGCGGTTGGAGTTCGGCTAGGTCGAGATGGTATGCCATGACGGCGGCACACAATAC
>Ga0272448_1006464_pt1 | contig 12681 bp, 10 predicted proteins | sample YNPCB0191_FD_202220 | JGI IMG/M metagenome (GOLD analysis project Ga0272448, IMG submission 202220) | Hot spring sediment microbial communities from Yellowstone National Park, WY, United States - YNP-CB-019-1 | ecosystem: Environmental > Aquatic > Thermal springs > Hot (42-90C) > Sediment... | reverse complement strand
CGACTGGGGGTTCGACTCCAACCTGGAGGTGTTGACCGGCGAGCGGGTGCGGGTGGATCAGATCTTCGACCTGCGAGAGCCGGCGCCCTTCGCCTTCACCCGGCGACGAGCGCGCGAGACGCTCCCCCAGCCTGGAAGCGTCTACCTTTTCCACGCAGAGCAGTATGCCGCCGCGCCAGGCCGCTTCGACGCGGTTCGCGATGAGGCCCAGGCGCTCGGGTTTCAGCTCATACAGGTCGCATCTTTCGCCGACGGCCTGGGTCGGCCTGTTGTACTAGTCTACGAAGGGCGCAGGTTGTGACTGCCGCTTCCTCGACTTGATAGGCAGACGAGCCCCACGCGCGTTCTATGCCTGATCTGCCGCGGTAACCTGGGCGATGGTCAATCGGCGCTTGCGCAGTGGGTGGGTATCCCTTATGCCAGGGGAGGTCCCGGGGGAAGGTTCGATCCACAGAACCGCGCGGACTGTCTTCGCAGTGATATGTGAACCATGTTCGACCCTGCGGTCAGCAGCTGTCAGCCCGTACCGCCGATTACGGAAGAGCGCATATCACCCGCAAAGCCATCGCCCCGGCCCCAGCATGCACTGAGCGCTTTGCGCTGCCAGTCAGTTCGCCTTGCCCCCAAGAGCAAGTCCAGGCGCCATCGTGGGATCTGACATCTGCGCAGGTACAAAGGAGCAAGGGAGATGCCGGGCAAGCAGCACACGCGGGCGCTCCAGCTGCCCACCACTGGCACACAGGGACAAGAGACGGCCCCGGCAGCATCACCGGGGCCGTTCTCCACATTCAGGCACGTGGGAGAGAAGCCGGTCGGCTAGCCCGCGCAGCCCTCTGGTACCAGCCCGAAGGCCCCCCACATCCCGCAGATGCCGTACTCGAAGCCGCCCCAGGTGTTCCGCCTTGCCCTCTCCTCGCCCGTTGTCGGAGTAACGCCGTAGCACTGGTAGCGCCAGGCCCCTCCTCCGTGCTCGCCGTTGTCCGGGGCGTAGTTGTTCAGGATGTCCTCGGAGTTGTACCACTTCGCGTGGCCGTCCGCGAAGCCGACGTTGCTGCCGTCCAGGTGTCGGGGATGCGCATGCTCCTTTCGGTATTGGGTGTCGCTGTAGTTGCCCCAGTGGTCGGCGCCGCATTCCTGGCTCCAGGGGCAGTTCTCCCAGTCCACCCAGTTGCCGCCGCAGCACGCCCTCGAGCCCGGGTTGGCGCCACACATGGCGTAGCAGTCCGGGTATGCCAGATCCAGGGGACTCGAGATGGGTTGCCCCATCGAGCACTCGCCGCATACCACGTACCTGACCGTGTCGCCCATCTGGCTCGTCTTGACCTCGCGCAGCGAGATTACATTGAGCGAGTTGCTGAACGCGCCGGAACCACCGTCATACATCCTCAGACCGCCCTGCGCGATCGAGTCCGTAACGGTGCCACCCCACCCAGGAGGGTAGGGACCGCCGCCGCACTGGCCGATGCCGTACGCGCCCCATTCGCCCGGGTCGATGAGGTTGGCGGCCGCCCACCAGTCGCCATTCAGCGGCATCAGGACGCCGCCATTGCCACCCTCGACGCGGGCAGAGGGGCAGCGCCACACGTCGCGATTGGTCACGTAGGGATCAAGCAGCACTGGCGGCTGCAGGTACGGGTTCATCCGGGTGCCAGCCATCTGCGCGCACCAGTTAGTGGCGTCAGGGTTGGCGGGGTGGGCCTTCTCATTCACCTCCGAGCGGTGCTCATAGGGCCACAGCTGGTCATAGTCGTTGAGGTACATCTGGACAGCCAGCGCGAGCTGCTTGACGTTGCTCAGGCACACCGCCTTGCGCGCCGACTCTCGCGCCCTCGCAAACACAGGAAAAACCATCGCTGCTAGGATGCCTATTATGGCAATGACCACTAGCAGCTCGATCAGGGTGAATCCCTTCCGCACGCTGCCCTTCATCGCTCCATCTCCTGACAGAAGACTCCGTAGGACTCATTCACACGCCGCATGACGTCGCTCGATGTACGCTTTTGCGCTGCTCACCACCTCCCTTGTCCGCTTCCCCTCGCCAGGATAGCCTTTCTCCTGGCTGCGATGTTACCAGAAGCGGCGCTGCCTGTGATTGGACGCGAGTCCCGTTTTGCTGTACAAATGTCCTGCGGCGCGTCGGCCAGCATGGGGCGCGCGAGGGGGATGGCAGCCAGTCACCTGTGCACATAGAGCAAACTGTGGAGGATCGCGCACCGGCCGTCACCGAATAGCCGCCCGGGATCGGCCCGACGAGGGCGGCGCGGCAGGCGCGACACGGCGAGCGACTCAGGCCCGCCGAGAAGCGCGCTCAGACAGCACATCGGCAGCATCGACACCGCCGCGAGCGCGCCCCTTGCAGCCACAGCCGAGTTCACCGCCCCCGGGCGGTCTGCCCCCTTTCCCGCATTCCCCTGCAGCCGGTGCACCGCCTCCGGCGCGAGCGGGTCAGCCAACCGGGAGCAGGATGCGGCCGTCGTGGGCGGGGATGGTGAACTCGGTGCCAGACCAGCCAGTCGTGAAGTCGCGGTGGCGACGATTCAGCTTCACGTGAGCCCGTCTCACCTGGGGGTTCACCACCACCAGGCCACCCGCGAACTCTCGTCGCCAGGTCCCATCGCCTGCCGGACCCGCGGAACCCAGAGCGCGCCCCAGCGGGGCATCGAACTCGGGGTACCACCAGTGTTGTCCCCGCCACCGCGTGTTCAGGTCATACCCGTAGTACCCATCGCCCATCAGGGCCGTGGCAAGGCCAAAGCGCATCCGCCGCAACTTGCTGTAGCCCTCTTCCAGCAGGCTTTGGCACTCTTCCGCCGGAAGCCTCCGGGAAGCCTCGTACTCAGGCCAGATCCCGCTGGAAGCGTTGATGGTTGTGCAGTTGGGCGCGTGCGGCAGCGAACACTCCTCCCGGTAGAGATCCAGCACTTCTTCCCAGCCCATGCTGCAGTTCATCACATAGTCTACATAGTCCTCATAGTAGTTTCCGTTGACATAGGGGCGAATGTACTCAGCCCCGGCCTGGGCATTCACCATGATGAGGAACTTATCCCCAAAGGCCGCGCGCAGCCGCTCCAACAGAATCCGCTTTCCCTCCTTCCAGGTGCGGTCGAGCTGAGCGCGGTCGTCTGGCTGGCCGTCTCCATCCGCGTCAATGGAGACCTGCTTCCGGCTTTCGATCTCCACGGCCCAGGAATCAAACCCAGCCCCCATGCAGTCCACAAACACCCCATCCACAGCAAGGCCGCGGCAGCCCGCGACAATGCTCTCCACCAACAGGTCCAGCGCCTCCGGACGGGAGAGATTGAGCATTTGGGTGCCGGGCCAACCGGTGATCCGGTTGCCCTCGGGAGTATGCAAGAACGCGGCCTCGGGCACCTCCTGCGCCTGCCAGGTCCCCCAGTAGGGAGCACTCGCGGCAAAGTGCAGGATGATGATGCCCGGGTTGAGCGCTCGCAGGCGGGCAAGGCAGTCGTTCAGCCTCGCTCGCCCCGGGGCGTCGGGCGGCACCCACAGACCGCCGATCAACAGGTCGTAGCGGGCCGCCATGCGCAGCTCTGTCTCGGTCGCTTCGGAACCGATGTCCGCGCCGTAGATGTTGGCGATACGGGGAAACACGGGTACTGCCTGCTCAATTCCCATCCTATCCTCCTGTTTCCCTCCCTCACCCCGCGGTCCGGCGTGGTCGGGCCTGGCCCAGAACCGCGAAGCACCTGTCAGCAGCAAGCTCGCGCCGACCCTCGTCAGAAACTGCCGACGCGTCATCGCTGCCTGCTCTCTTCCCGCCTCTGTCTTGTCGCACTATCTCTGCACTACCTGGAAAGCCGCCCCGGCTCAGAGATGCCGGAAGTTAGGCACCGCTACCGGTGCTCCTCCCTGGTGGGCCGAGATCTCGGACACTAGCCCGGGCACCGTCATGTCCAGCGCGCGGTAGACGTCAATCGGCGACTCTGTATCTTGCGCTATTGCCTCCACAAAGGCAAGAAAGGTCAGACCGTCCGCGCCCCCGTGGACCTGGCTAGCCAAGGAAACCGGCCGGTTTTTCCACAATGGGGAAAGATACGCTTCCTCGTAGCGCTCAAGTGGCTCCCACTCAACTTCGACGTGAGTCCGGTCGCCGCGGTAGAAGCACACGCGGTGCCCAACTTTGCCATCTTCCTCCCAATCCGGCTCATATGCCCCCTTGGTGCCCTGCAGGCTTGCATACCCACGCGCAGGACGAGGCGAGCTCATGTCGTTGCGGAGCTGCACCAGAGCTCCCTTGGCGGTCCGACACAGCACAGTGCAGGAGTCGTCGCCTCCCAGCCGCGGCTCCACATGCGAGCCCGTCCCCACGCAGTTGACGGTCACGACCCGGTCGTCAAGCCAGTCGAGGATCGGCCCCAGAGCATGCGTGAGATACGTTCCGCCGCGGCGCCCGAACAGATACTGGTCGCGCCACCCTCCAGGCGGATCGAGATACCGGATGAAGTGAACATAACAGCCCTCTGCGTAGTACAGGTCACCAAAGAGCCCGGCCCGCGCCATGTTCGACACCACCATGTGCGGTTTCATGTAGCAGCAGTTCTCGGCCATCATGTACTTGGCAGAGGACCGACGCGCTGCCTCGACCAGATCCACACATTGCTTGAGCGAAGTGGCCGCGGGCACCTCGGAGAAGACATGGATATCGCGCGCGAGCGCTGCCACGGCCTGCTTCACGTGGACATGCGCCGGGGTGGCGATGACCACAAGGTCTAGCCCGCAATCCAGCATCTGCTCATACTCCGTGAAGCGCGGCACCTCGCCGAACACCGGCCCCCGCTGCTCCAGCACGGCCGGGCTGGTGTCGCAGATCGCCACCAGCTCCGTCTCCTCACACCACCGGATCGCTTCCAGGAACGCCTGCCCTCGGTGCAGCCCCGCGATGCCTACACGTAGTCTCCCTCTCATGCTCTTGCCTCGTACCGTGCGCCTACCCCTGGCCCCCGCCACGATGCCATTGCCCTCACGCCTCGGCCAACTGCTGCAGCAGGGAGAGTGCGGCGGCGATCATTGCCGGCCCTGTGGCGACAGAGGCCGGCGTGCCGCGGCCTCGACCCCCGTGCGATCCGCCAAGACGTGGACCCCTCTCACGCGCGCCTTGACGGGTTCATGGTGTCACCCGTATCTCCCGCCCCTCCCGGCCTGAGCGGTAACAGGCCTCCACCACCTTCAGGTTCCAGACCGCCTCCTCTCCGTCTACTGCGGGGCGTCCGCCCTCGAGGACGGCCCGCGAGAACTGCTCGATCTCTGCTGCGTACATGTTCACCGGCTCAGCTTCCAGCTCGAATGTGCGCTCGCTGGGAGTGCGCTCCTGCTGCGCGTCGTAGCCACTCTGGTCGGACAGCACGACTTCGATCCGGCCCGTGGGCATCTGCCCGATGGTGCCCTGTCCGTAGAGCGCTCCGCCGGTGCCGTAGACCTCTAGCAAGCCCCTGCTCGCAGCATCGGGCACGTTGAAGAGCGAGTCAACAATCATCTGCGCGCCGTTCTCGAGCCGCATCACTACCGTGGAGCTGTCCTCGGACTCGTAGTCCTGAACCAGACTCTGGTTGAGCGCCATGACGGAGGCCGCCTTGCTCCCCGTCAGGAACTCGAGCAGGTCGATACAGTGGCTGCCCATGTCCATCAGTGCACCCCCTCCCCCCAGCCGCGGGTCCTGCCGCCAGGCGCCGGGCAGAGGAGGATACCAGCAGGTGAGCTGGGCGCGTCCGGCCACCACTCGCCCCAGCTCCCCCCGCGCGATCAGCTCCCGCGCCGCCACATGGAGAGCGTGAAAGCGCATCATGTACCCACAACCCAACAGCACCCCGGCCCGCCGACACGCGGCCACCGCCTCCTCCGCCTCGGCCACCGTCCGCGCGATCGGCTTCTCCACCAGGACATGCTTGCCCGCGTCGGCCGCCGCGGCGATCTGGGAGAGGTGTACGTGCACCGGCGTGGCGATGTAGACCGCCTCGACCTCCGGATCGGCCAGCAGGTCGCTCTCGCCCGCGTACACCCGTGGTATGCGAAAGCGCTCGGCCGCGGCTCGCGCCGCCTCCTCCCGCAGGTCCATCACCGCGATGAAGCGCGCGCTCGGCGCGCCCTGCACTGCCCCCGGCAGGGTGCGGCGAGAGGCGATGCCTCCCGCTCCGATGACACCCCAGTTCAGCCTTCGCATGATCCCTCCTCGCGGCTCTGCCTCTGGTCAAGTGGCCGCAGAACGGCGCGCGCCGGCGCCCCATCTCCGCCCGCCAGCCGCAGCGGCAGACAGAGCAGCTCGTACTCGCCCGGGGCCACCTGCGACAGGTCGAGCATCTCCACGATCACCACCCCCGCGCCCAGCGGGATGAGATGGGCATCCACGCGCTCGGGATGATCGACGGACAGACCATCAATGCCGACCAAGCGCACCCCCGCCCGCACGAGATAGCGAGCACCCTCCTCGCTTAGGTGAACGGGGACATCGGGAACCGGCCCAGTGCTCACCCAGCGGGAGTTGTCGGTCTTGAGCAAGACCCGCGCCGATGAACCCGCTCCCGCCGCTTCCAGCTCACGCTCGCCAATGATCCGTTCTCCGGTGACATCACAGACGCGCGCGGGCCCCACCAGCGCAGTCAGCGGCAACCGATCCACGCCAACGTCACCCACTCCCAGATGGAGGGGCGCGTCCACATGCGTGCCCGCGTGGCTGCCCAGCGAGAGCCGGCTGGCGCGATAGCTAACCCCGCCCACCTCACCCCTGGTCGAGGTGATGCTAACTTCCGGGTCGCCCGGCCACACAAGCGTGCGTTGTTCAAGAGGGAGGGATATGTCCAAGTATCCGGCGGCCATCTGGTGCTCCTTGGAGATTTCTGCTCTTCTCTGACCGGCGGAGTTCCCGGTCGCTGCCGCGCCCCTTGCTGCCTACAGCACCAACAGGTACGCCGACCGCGGAGCCATCAGCGTGCTCTCCGACAGCCGGATCCTTCGGCCCGACCAGATGTCCTTCCCATGGGAGGGAACGGTCACTCCCTCGGGGACCACAATAGGCCGCGGCTCATCCTCCCAGTTGAACACCGCCAACTGCGGCACTTTTTGCGAGGTCGCTAACCAGAAGCGAGGGAAGGGGCTGACGAACAGATCCAGAGGCCGGGCACTCTCTTCCACCCGAGGGAACAGCTTCTCCAAGGCGGCGATGCCTGTCGGGTTGAGGCGGGCCATCGAATCTGAGAAGAAAACGTCGCCACCGGTCATATGGACCACCGTCAGCCACACCTTGAGCTCGTCGAAGGAGGCCTCGGGGCCGGCCATCCAGAAGTCGTTGCGGTCCTGCCATTCCCGGCGCCGGTACAGGTACTGGGGGAAAGGATCATTGGTGGTCCGGGAGCAGCGGACGACCGCGAAGTCAGGGTCCACGTTCCACAGGTTCCCCTGCTCCCAGAGGTGACAGGCGATCTCCCGGGAGTTGTGCCAGATGTGCGACCAGAAGCAGTGGATGTCGCTGCTGACGCGGGAGGCATCCGCGATGCCCAGGGCGCACTCCGGCGGGGCACCGCAGTTCAGGAGGTAGCTGTCCTCCCCGACCGCCTCCCGGATCACCCGCAGGCCGCGGCGGATGATCCCCAAAGGACCCTCGGTTGCATCATATCTCTGCCCCGGCTGCCGCACGGCCTGTGGGTAGATGTAATCCAGCTTGAAGTAACGGAAGCCCGCCTTCCTTAGTGAGGAGAACAGGGTTTGCAGCCCCTCCAACACCTCTGGATGGCTCCAATCGAGCACTCCCTGTTCGCCCACCATCGCCGCGCCTCCAGCGGGATCCTGTAGGAACAAGTCCTGCCGATGGCGGCCAATTCGGCTCCAGGGGGAAGCCAGCAGTGGCGCATGCCAGATCCCCGGCACGAACCCGGCCTCTTTGATCTCGCGGGCAATGGCGCGGAAAGAAGCAGGGAAGCGGCGATTCGGTATGTTCTCTCCCCAGTCGGTCCACCATCCCATATCCACCACAATGTGCGTCACTCGGTCGGCCAGCGAAGATGCCTTGATCGCGGCCATCTCCGCCCGGATATCGTCCATGCTGACCGAGGCCCCGTAGTAGTCCCATGAGTTCCATCCGGTCACCGGGCCGCACCGATGCCGGCCCAAAGGGTGAAGCAAGCCGCCATAGTCGGCGAGGAGGCCCAGCGGATCCTCGCCCACTCCAAGCGCAAGAGCATAGCACTCCCTGCGGAGAAGCTCCCGGTCTGGCGCAAACCCTGCTTCCAGCACCTTCCCGTCCGTCCGGAAGCTGGAGAAGTCGCTGACAGGCCCTGCCACGCCCGCCAGCAGAGCTTGCCGCGACTCCCCATCGTGGAGCAGTGTGAGGAAGCCAGACTCGACCGGCGCCCTCCCGTTGCCCAGGGGAACCACCCCCTTCTCCACGAAGGTGCCCTCAGGAAGCACCAGCATTCGGGTGCGCGAGCTCGCCATAGAGGGGACCCGATGGCGGCCCCCGCGCAGCCGAAGGAAGACCCGCTTCAGGCGACGCCTCGGGCGCGGCACCACCTCCATCTGCACGACGTCGAAGGGAGGTTGCTCACACAGCCGCAGGCAGACCCGCCACCCGCCGGCCCTCCCCGCAGCCTCTACGCCTGCGCGCCGGCCCTCAAAGAGATGCTCCCCGCGGTCGTCCTCCACCACCAGCGCCGCCTGCCAGCGCCGAGTCCCGTTGGCTTCGTCTGTGGACTCGATCACATTCAGCTTCTCGCGGAATGACAGCATGTTCGCGGTAACTCCTGCCGGGTACCCTCGTTCCAGCGAGCTATCGCCCGCTATCACTTCGAGTAGGCCGTAAGCACCTTCTCGATGGCCAACGCGATCAGCTCCATATGTTCCAGTTCGTACACCGGGTGACACGGAACCCAGAAGGTGCGTTGCTCCAGCCAGGCCGCATTCTCGCATTGCACCAGATCGTAGCGCACTGCCTCCGGCCTCGCGGCCGGGTCCCGGAAAGGATAGCGCAGCCGACCGAAGCCGTTGTGCTCGCGAAAGGCTCTCTCCCGATAGCACTGCGGCCACATCACTGGCCCCGCGGGCACCCCCTCCGCCTCCAGGGCCGCCACCACCTCCCGGGCATCCCTGGCCCGCAGCTGCTCCAGGTCCAGCACAATCGGGAACATCCAGAAGGCGTTTCGGCGCTCCGGCGTGTCTAGGGGCAGATACTTTATCTGGGGAAGCTCCTTCAGACGCCTCAGCAGATACTCCCCGTTGCGCCGCCGCCGCGGCAGATGGTAGGTGTCAAAACGCGCCAGCTCCCGCAGGCCGATCGCCGACTGAATCTCCGTCATGCGGAAGTTGAACCCCACGCTGTTGTGAATGTAGGGCAGCTTCGCCTCCACCTCCAGCAGCCGCAGCCGCTGCTGGACATCGTAGCCGTGGTCCCGAAACGACCGGCACCGCCATGCCACCTCCTCATCATCGGTTATCACCGCACCCCCCTCTCCCCCGGTGGTGAAGTGCTTGCTCTGACAGAAGCTGAAGCACCCCACGTCTCCGATAGTGCCGGCCTTCTTGCCATTCCACTGCCCCCCGTGTGCCTGCGCGCAGTCCTCCACGACCTTGAGGTTGCGCTTCTTCGCGATCTCAAGCAGCGGGCCCATGTTCGCGATCACCCCGTACAGGTGCACCGGCATGATCGCGACCGTGCGCTCCGAAAGCTTCGCCTCCACGTCCGCCGGGTCTAGCGTGTGGCTCTCCCGCTCCACATCCGCGAACACCGGGATCGCCCCCGCCTGGCACACTGAGAAGGCGCTGGCGATGAAGCTGTAGGACGGCACGATCACCTCATCCCCGGGGCCTATCCCCAGCCCCGCCAACGCAGTGTGCAGCGCGCTAGTGCCGTTCGTCGTGGAGACCCCATACCTGGCCCCACACCACCGCGCCCACTCGTCCTCGAACTTCATCCCCAGCGAGCGCGTCTCCCCCTCCGCCTTCCCCGTCCAGTAATTCACCCCGCCGGTCTCCAGAATCCGCCTGATGTCCTCCAGCACGGCCAGGTCGAACTGCGGCCACCCGGGAAACGGTGTGGCGTTGATGGGAGCGCCACCGTCTATCGCCAGCTTCTCGGGGGTTCTGCTCATCATTTGCCTCCTTCATCGCGGCGACGCTGGTCCGGCTCTTCGCTTCCCGGCGGCGGAGGCACTCCCCTCCACTCGCCTCCGCGAGCCGCAGACTCTGCCGCCACCAGTCCCGGCACCGTCAAGTCCCAGGCCCTGATCTCGTCCAGAACAGGCCTCTCGCCGCTCTCCAGCGCCTGCAGAAAAGCCACAAACGTGCTGTAGTCGGAGCTGCCATGCCCGCCAAGGGCAGCCCACTCCGGGACACACGGGTCCATCTCCGGCCATTCCACTTCCTCGGCCTGCTCCATCTCGCCACCCACATAAAGCAGCCCTCGCTGCCTGCCGCCCGTGAACCCGGCCCCCCTGCGATCAGTCTCCACAAACCCCCGCGTCCCCTGCAGGTGATAGTAATGCACCGGCGGATGCCGCGGCGCCACTTGCGTGCGAGTCATCTTGATGATCGCCCCGCGCGCGGTCTCAAACACCGCAACCTGCACATCCACCGCGCCCACCCCCACCCCGGGCAGAATGCGCTCCCCCTGTCCCACCGCCATCGCCCGCACCACCCGGTCCTTCATCAGATACAGCAGCGGCCCCAGCGAGTGCGAGCAATAGTGCACTGGCGGCCGCTCCGCGCGCCAACGCCTCTCTCCGGTCTTCGAGTTGCGCAGCAGTTCGGGGATGGGGTGCAGGTAATCGGCCTCTGCGTAGATGACCTCTCCTAGCCGCCCCTCCCACACCAGCTTCTCCCATTCCCGGAACAGCGGCCGGTAGATAGTGTTCTCCGCCAGCATGTAGAGGCACCCGCTGGCCCGCACGGCCTCGACAATCCGCCGGCACCCCTCGACAGTGTGGGCGGCCGTGACCTCGCTCATCACGTGGATGCCTGCTTCCAGCGCCGCCACCGCCTGTTCCGCATGCACTGGAATCGGGGTCCCGATCACCACGGCATCCAGAGTCGGCTGCGAAGCCAGCATCTCGCGGTACTCGGTGAAGCAGCGGTCATCCGGCAGGCGAACTTCCTGTTGGTGGCGGGCCAGCGCCTCCGGATCCCGGTCACAGATGGCCGCGATCTCACACGCCGGATGGTGATAGATCAAATGGCCATAGGCCGACCCCCTGCCACATCCCACCAGCCCGAAGCGCCATCGTCTCGCCACAACCTTCCTCCTGACCCTCCTGCGCACACCTGCACGGCCAGGCAGCCTGCTCGACTCCGTTGAACATAGCACGAATGCTGCCCCCGGTCATTGCACAGAAGTCCCCTTCTCCTGTACAATTGTCTCGTGGACGCGTCCGCGGTGCGAGGGTTGCTGAAGTCCCACCCGGTGTGGGACCTGCCAAGGGACTTCGGCCGGCCGGTGTGCTTCCTCGCCGGCTGCGAGCCCGAACCCACGCCCTGGCGCTCCCACGTCCACAAAGGGATCGAACTCGGGGTGGTGTTCGGTGGCGCCCACCGTATCCGGATTGCCGATACGACGCGTACCTGCCGGATGGGCGACACCTGGATCTGCGCGATGTGGGAGCCGCACGCCTGGTGCTCCTTGGAGCCGGACACCTGCGTCGCCGTCCTGACCTTCCTGCCGGAGGCCCTCGACCCTTATCTCCTGGACGGTCGTCTGTGGCCGAACATGCTCGCCGTCCCTCCCGCCAGTCGGCCCCGTCCCCAGACCGCCCGGGAACGGGAACGGGTGCTCCGTCTCACCTGCGATCTCTACGAGGAGGTGCGGGAGAAGCGCGACCACGCTCAGGCGGCGAAGCTCTTGGGCCTGCATCGCCTGCTGCTGGAGCTGGAACGATGTTGGCGGCCGGATCCAGAGGAGCTGGCCCAATCGGCTCAGCTCGCCCGCTTATCCGAGTTCGATCGCGTTCGCCCAGCCGTGGAACTCGTCGAGAGCGCCGCCGGCGCGCGAGTGCGCGCAGCCGAAGCGGCCCAGGCGTGTGGGCTCAGCAGATCCAGGTTCCACCTGGTGTTCCAACGCGCCATGGGGGTCACCTTCCACCAGTTCTGCATGCGCGCGCGCATCGGCATTGCCGCCCACCGGCTGCTCACTAGCGAGGACTCGGTGGCCGCGATCGCCGCTCGCCTTGGGTTTGTGGACGGCAGCCACCTCCACCGTTGCTTCGTCAGCCATTTGGGGTGCACACCCGGCGAGTATCGCGCCGGTCGCGTGCTGCCGCCCAAGTCAGCCCAGATCCTGGCGATTGGTAGCCTCATCCTCAGCCCAGAAGTCTGGGCCACTCCCGCAGAAGCGATCAGGCGACCCCGCTCCCGCCTTCTCCGCCCTCGACCCCAGACGTCTCCTGGCCCATCCTACTACCGGCCCGGCGGGGCAACCCCTACGCCAACCCCCAGGCCGAGAGCTTCCTCAAGACCCTCCAACACGAGGAGGTCAACCTGACCCAGTGCCGGAGCTTCGGGCGGGCCGCGGCCTCGATCGGCGCCTTCCTTGAGCAGGTCCACAACCGAGAGCGGCTTCACCCGGCCCTGGGCTGCCTGCCCCCCGCCGAGTTCGAGGAGACCCTATACCCGCCGCTGGCGGGCCGCGAGACAGCCTATCAGGGGGCACTCATCTTGACGCCGCAAGCGTCCAGTCGATGGGGTTCA
>Ga0272448_1006463_pt1 | contig 12682 bp, 9 predicted proteins | sample YNPCB0191_FD_202220 | JGI IMG/M metagenome (GOLD analysis project Ga0272448, IMG submission 202220) | Hot spring sediment microbial communities from Yellowstone National Park, WY, United States - YNP-CB-019-1 | ecosystem: Environmental > Aquatic > Thermal springs > Hot (42-90C) > Sediment... | reverse complement strand
CCCTGGTCATTGATGACATGGGAAACGACCTGGATTTTTTGAGAGAGTTAATCAACCTTAAAGTCCCCCTGACCGTAGCCATCCTGCCCGACGCGCAGCATGCCTCGGAAACTGCCGAACTGGCCCAGAAAAATGGGCTGGAAGTAATTATTCACCTCCCGCTCGAAGCCCTGAACGGCCAGGTCAGTTACACCGGTGCCGATGGCCTCATCCGGTCTTCTATGAGCGCTGAAGAAATTCGGGCCATCCTGGAAAAAGATTTTTCATTGCTACCCCAGGCCGTAGGGCTAAACAACCACATGGGCTCAAAAGCTACTACTGACCGCTACTTGATGGATATCATCCTGGATTTCCTTAAAGAGAAAAACCTGTTTTTCCTGGACAGCAAGACTACTCCCAAGTCCATTGCCTATGACCTGGCGGTGAAGAAAAAGGTCCCCGCACTTTCAAGACAGGTTTTCCTGGACGCAGATGAAAACCGCCGCCAGGTAAAAGAACGATTGGACGAACTCTTCCGTTATGCTCTTAAGAACGGCCAGACTGTGGGCATCGGTCATCCCTTTCCAGAAACCCTGGAGGTGCTTAAGCATTACCGGGCTGAAGCCGAGCGGCTGGGGCTTGAACCGGTGAAGCTCTCCGAACTTTTGCGCTGACCACAGAACACTTCTGATTTATTAATCCTTTCCAAGTTAACCTTTTTTGCTATACTATCTAAGGAGAATTAACGTGGAGGAAAAAATCATGAAAAGAATATTACTGCCTGTTTTGATTGCCAGCCTGGCGGTCTCGTTTATTTTTATGCCGGCTTGTAAAAGGATGTCCAAAGAAGAACTAAAAAAATCTATGGAAATAGTTGAGGTCCAGACGAAATGGGTCAGCAAAGAATACCGGGCCTGGCCGCCAAAGCTGGTCCTGGTGCCGGTTATTTCTTTCCGGGTTAAAAACGTAAGCGATAAGCCTCTCTTCTACATCAATTTTAATGCCATTTTCAAATTCAAGGGTGATACCAAGAACCTGGGCGACTGTTTTCTGGCCGCCATTCGCAAAAAACAAGTGCCGCCGGGACAGCTGAGTGACGTCATTACCCTGAAAAGTAATTTTGGCGTGGAAGGTAAAACCCTGCAATCTTTCCAGAATAATCCCTACTGGAAACCAGTGGTCGTACAATTATTTGCCAGAGCCCATGGTTCAGATTTTGTCCTGCTGGGTGAATATGACGTTTCTAAAACCATAGACTTTAAAGAAGATCAGGTCGTTACCCCGGTGGTAGAAAAGAAAGAAGAAAAAAAGGAAGAAACAAAAAAATAAATCCCAACAGATTCTCGAAAAGAAAGGAAGACATCATGGACACTTTCTTACCAAAGCAGGTTTTCCTGACCAGGGGGAAAGGACAGCATCCCCAGAAGCTGGTCAGCTTTGAACTGGCTTTAAGAGAAGCCGGCATTTCTCCGTTCAACCTGGTCAGAGTTTCCAGTATTTTCCCCCCGCACTGTCAGCTAATAAGTCGCGCCCAGGGCTTGAAGACACTTAAGTCGGGGCAGATTGTATTTCTGGTTATGAGTGAAAACTCTACCGATGAGGCTCATCGTTTTATTTCGGCTTCGATTGGCCTGGCAATTCCTCAGGACAAGGACCAATACGGTTACTTAGCCGAACACGAAGGCTTTGGTGAAACAGAAAAAGAAGCCAGCCACCAGGCTGAAGAATTGGCCGCAGAAATGCTGGCCACCAAGTTGGGCAAGGTTTATTCCAGGGATAATTTTAGGCGCGGAAAAGAAAATTATTACCGAATTTCCGAGCACCTGACGGTAAAAACCAAAAGTATTTCTCAGATAGCCACCGGAGCCAGGGGCTTATGGACAACAGCCGTAGCCGCAGCCGTTTTTGTCGGCTGAGCAATTAAAGATAAGATAAACCCGGCCGGGATACTCTGAGCTAATTTATGGTGGTCTTTCTTCGGCCAGGTTACGGGCATTTATCCCCGGCTAAAACGAGACTTAAAGGTTCAACGGGTTGGGCTTTAATATTTTTATGTAACTCTCTTCTTTTAACTTAATGATGTATTCCTCTACTTTCTTCTGTCTTTTTTCCATGTAGATTTTTTCTTCAATCTCTTTCCTGGCTTCATCAAAAGTTTTCTGGTAGCTATCCTTTTTCTCCTCGAGCCTAATCAGATACCAACCGTTGCGGGCTGACACCCAGTCGGAAGTCTCTCCGACCTTCAACTTTTCCACGGCTGCTTCCAGAGCTTTGTCCAGTTCCCCCTTTTTAAAAAATCCCAGGTCTCCACCATTATCTTTTGGTCCCTCGGTATATTCTGTCACCAGGTCTTCAAACTTGCTGCCACTCTTAAGCTTGGCGCTTATTTCCTGCTTTTTTTCTTCCAGCGTGCTGGCGGGATTATTAGCATCAGAAAGGTAAATGACCTTTATGTGGAACTCCGGGGGAACGACAAATTCCTGGGGTTTCTGTTTGTAATACTGGACAATCTCGGCATCATCAAGGACAATGCTCCGGTCAACTTCCGAATAGATCACCGCCTGGCGCAGATAATTTTCTTCCAGTTGTTTCATCCACTGGTTGTACTCTATGCCCTGCGATCTCATGGCCTGAATCAGGTCTTCATCCGATTCTAAATTATTCTGTTTTTTTATCTGCTCGACGGTAGCTTTAACCTGCTCTTTTACATTCAACCCCTTTTCCTTGGCTTTCTGCAACAGCAGCAGGTCGGTGATCATCATCTCCAGCAAGTTATCTTTCAGTTTTTCCTGTTCTTTGAAGTAGGCTTCTCCGCTGAGCTGGGACCTCAGCATCTGAATCATGGAATTGTATTGTTCCTTGTAATCAGAAAGAGTAATGACATCGCCGTTGACGATGGCTACTATCTCTTCCACAATATCAGCCCAGAGAAGGGCTCCGGTAAAGAGCAGGGCCAGAAGCAACATCCATAGTTTTTTCTTGTTAAACATCGCTTTTCCTTTCCAGCTTAAAAGGCAGGTTTTTCTCATAAACTCTCCAGTGATAAGTTTCTTTCAGGTCTTCAACTTCTTTCTCTATAATCTCTTTAACTTTCTTTTCTCTCAAAATGTTTCTTATTTTAGGTGCTGTTTCCTCTATTTCCATCAGGTTCGGCTGATATTTTCGGTCCAGCCGGAATATATGATAACCATAAGGAGATTCAAAAACCTGAGAGACTTTGCCCTCTCCCAGGGCAAAGATCACTTTTTCCATGTCATAGGGCAGGTCCCCGGGCTTAAAAACACCCATCACCCCACCCTTGTAGGCATCAGGCGCTTCGGAATAATCTTTGGCCGCCTGGTGGAATTCTTCCTCAGTGGCCTTTTTCAATTTTTCCTGCAGCTTGACAGCCAGGTCACTGGATTTAACCAGAATCTGGCTCACTCTGACTCGCTCAGGAACCAGGAAATCTTTCTTGTGGGTCTGGTAATAATCCTTTATTTCTTCATCCGTGACCAATACGTCTTTTACTCTCTCGCGCTTGTACTTTTCTATCAGAAGGCTTTCCAGAAGATTCTTATCTTCTTCAGAACTTTTTGAGGTGTTGTCTTCAACCGGATAATCCCGGGTTAACCGCCGGAGAAAGGCTTGTTTCTCTTCTTCGGTCAGCTCAAGGTTTTGTTTTTGGGCCGAATAGAGAATCAACTTGTCTTCTATAAATTGATTAAACAGCTCGCTGAGAACCTCAGGGGTCAGTTCCCCCTCATCCTGGTTAAGCTGCCTGACGTAAGCCATAAAATCGCCAAGGGTGTACCTCGTTTCTTCTATCTCGAGCACCGGTTTCACTTCCAGGTCCTGCTGCTTTTTCCGCAATGCTTCTTTCTTATAATAAGAATAGCCAAAATAAACGGACACCCCGACCACCACCAGGACCAGGAAAAGGGTTATGATTTTCTTCATCTTCAACAATCTCAGTTGATTATAGTATACGAGTAGAGCTCCTTCAAGATAAACAGGGTCTGCTGCAGAAATTCCTGCTCGTCGTCGGCTCTTAAATTAAAGGTCAGAAGCCCGAGCGGTGAAACGCTTCCCGAGAAACGACGCAGGAGCACCTGCATCTTGTTCCAGACAAAGTTTACTTCCGGGGGAAACTTGATCAGCAGCCGGCTCCCGTGGCGGTCAATGGACTTAAGCCGGGCTTTCTGGGCATAGTACTTGATCTGAGCATAATAAAAAAGGTTTTCCACTCCGCGGGGCAGCGGGCCAAACCTGTCTATTACTTCCTGGCGCAGGTGCCCGGCCTCTTCCGGTTGCTCGAGGCTTGAAAGCCGCTTGTAGAGGTTTAACCTCAGGTTGACCTGTGGCAGGTAGTTTTCCGGTATCCGGAAATCCACCTTCAGGTTTATCTGGCACTTGACCTCTTCAATTTTTTCGCCCTTGAGTTCTCTTATGGCTTTCTCCAGAAGCTGCAGGAAATACTCGTAGCCCACTGCTTCCATGAATCCGTGCTGCCGGTGCCCCAGGATGTTTCCAGCACCCCGGATTTCCAGGTCGCGGGCCGCCAGCCTGAACCCCGAGCCCAACTCACTGAATTCTTTAAGAGCCTTCAGCCTTTCCTTGGCCTGAGCCGTAAGTTCAATAAGCGGTGGGACAAGGAAATAAGCATACGCCTGTCTGGAAGAACGCCCGACCCGGCCTCGTAACTGGTAAAGCTGGGCCAGACCGTACAGGTCAGCCCGGTCTACAATCAGGGTATTTACCAGGGGAATGTCTATTCCGTTTTCAATGATGGTCGTGGAGACCAGCACATTATACTGGCCGCGGATAAAATCTATCATCCTCTTTTCAAGCTCTGGTCCTCTCATCTGACCGTGGACAGTAATCACCTTAGCCTGCGGAACAAGCTTTTCAATGTACTTGGCTATGCGGTCAATATCTTCAATACGATTATGAATGTAATAGACCTGTCCACCACGCTCGAGTTCTTGTTTGATGGCCTGGGCAATCAGCCTGGAGTTGAAGGGTGAGACCACGGTGTGCACGGCCAGCCGGTCCCGCGGCGGGGTTTCAATCAGGCTGATGTCCCGGAGCCCGCTCAGGGCTAAGTTGAGCGTCCTGGGAATGGGCGTAGCCGTCAGAGTCAGCACATCAATGTTGGCTTTAAGTTGCTTTATTTTTTCCTTATGTCCCACCCCGAAACGCTGCTCCTCGTCAATGATCAGCAGGCCCAGGTCGTGGAACTGGACGTCTGAAGAAAGCAGCCGGTGCGTTCCGATGATTATGTCCACAAAACCTTTTTTCAACTCTTCAAGGATCTTCTTCTGCTCGTTCTTCTTCTGCAGCCTGGTAAGGGCTTCGATGCGAACCGGAAAAAGCATCATTCTCTGCCTGAAAGTATGAAGGTGCTGGGTAGCCAGGATGGTAGTCGGGCAGAGGACAGCCACCTGCTTTCCGTCCATGGCCGCTTTAAAAGCCGCCCGCATGGCCACTTCTGTCTTCCCGTAGCCAACATCCCCGCACAGAAGTCTGTCCATCGGCTGGGGAGATTCCATGTCTTTTTCAATTTCTTCAACAGCCCGCAACTGGTCCTCAGTTTCTTCGTAGGCAAACATCTTTTCAAACTCTTTTTCCCACTGCCCTTCCGGGCTGAAAGCCAGGCCCTGAACTGTTTTCCTCCTGGCATAGAGCTCCAGTAACTCCTGGGCAATTTCTTCAACTGCTTTTTTCACCCGGGCTTTGGTCCGGGCCCAGGTCTGGGTGCCGAGCTTATCGAGCTGGGGCGGCAGGTTTGAGGAACTGGAGAATTTCTGCACCAGGTTCAGGTCTTCAACCGGCACCAGCAGGCGGTCCCCATCACGGTAGATAATTTCAATAAAATCATGCGGACCGCCGTCCACGTCTATTTTCTGTAAACCGTTGAACTGCCCGATACCATACTCGGTGTGCACGACGTAATCACCCTGTTTCAGGTCCTGAAACTGCGAAAAAAACAACTTGCGTGGCACCCGGCTGACCAGGACCTTCTCTTCCGTGAAAATATCCTGCTCCGCAAAAACGAAAACCTTCTGACGCGGGTAACTGAAACCGCGGTCTAAATTTCCATCAACCAGGTTGATTTCCTCTCCCCGGGGCTTTTCCGTTATGCCTGATACCAGATGAACGCTAATTTCGTTTTCTCTCAGAATTGAGGCCAGACGTTCCCTTTTCCCCGGGTTGGGAATAAAAATATAGCAGAGGTCTCTTTCTTCTTGCCTCTTCTTCAAGTATTGAAGAAAAAACGGAAGCCGGTTTTCAAACCTGGGCACTGGCTGGAAACCGAATTCAAAGCGTGGCCGGTCCTCCTTGTCGGTAAGCTCACCCACCAGCAGGGCCTGGTTTTTTATCTCCTGGTAAAATTTATCATCAAAAATCTCATCCGGCCGGAGGGTAAAACTGCCCGCCTGGCCCTGTTCTTCGCTGGACTTGTTCCAGTCTTCGAGCCGGTCCAGCCACTCTTTTTCCACGGTCTCTTCATCCTCGATGATAAACAACGGGTTCTGCAGATAATGTTTGAGGGGCACAAAATGTTCCTGGAGGAGAAGCGCCAGGTAAGAAAAAGAAGGGAAAATCTCTCCTTCTTCCAGGAGCTCCATCTTTTTTCGGAGGTCAGCATTCCGGCTTGAAAGTGGTCGGGCTGCGCGGCAGAAAGCCTGGAGAAAATCCTTTTTGCCAGGAAATTCCCGCAAAGAAGGAATGACTATTGAGTCAACCCGGCGAACGGACCTCTGGGTGGAAGCGTCAAATTCACGAACCGAAGCAATCCTGTTTTCAGAAAATTCCAGCCGAAAAGGTTTGTCCGACCAGACTGAATAGATATCCACGATGCCGCCACGGAAAGCAAACTCGCCGGCAGAAGCCACCAGGTCTTCCTTCACGTAACCGAACTCTTCCAGTTTTTGCAGCACTGCCTCACGTTCAATGGTGCTGCCCGTTTCCAGCTTCAAAAATGATTCCTCAAGCTCGGCTGGAGCAGGCACCGGCTTCAGCAGTCCCGGCAAATTAGTCAGGATCAGGGGGTTATGGCCGACTAACAGGCTGTGCAGAACTTTCATCCGGCAGGCCACGGCTTCCAGAGGCGCTTCGACTTCCAGATAAGGGTCAGAGCTTAAGGCCGGGAAAGTCAGGGTTTCCCTTGACCAGGAAAAAAGACGCAAAAAATTATCAATTTGGTCTTTAAGTTCATCAAGCGAACGGTGGGTCGGGCCGATGATTACCAGCGGTCTTTTAACCTGGCTTAAGAGAAAAGAATAAAAATAGGGCTTGGCTTCAGCAGTCAGCCCGGATAAAAAAAGGCAGTCCTCCCCCTCTTTCAACCTATCTACCAGGGCCTTGAACTCTGGTAGATCCGCCAGAAAAGACAAACTCACATACTTATTTTAGACGAGAGTGAAGAGAAGGTCTACCGCTGTCCAAATTAATTTTGTCGTCGTTGTGTTTTTTGAAACTCTATTTTTTTAAAGAATCAAGAATAAAGCCATCCGGCCAGGACCTCAAGGGCCACCTAGACTGCACCCCAGGTAATACCAAAGGTCCCCAACCTCTAACTGGCCATCCGCTTTAGTTCAGCCTCGTTTTTTTCCTGAGCCAGGTCTATCCTAAACCAAAATTGTCCAGGTTGAGTAGGTTTTCAACCAGCCAGGTTTTTGACTCAATTTTTTTATTTTTCTTCTTTTATTTTTCCTACTTCAAACAGCGGCTCTCCCTGGTTGCAGGGCGGAGTACCTATTATGTAGAGGAGCATGCCCGTAAACGGGGCTCGCACCTTTTCCAGGGTAGTCCCAAAATAATCAGTGATCACTCCCACTACTTCTCCCTGCCGGACAAAATCCCCCATACCTGCCCTCGGATAAAACAGGCCATCATGATTGGAATTGACCACTTCAAATTTTTCCACCCAGACCGCTTCCTGATTGAACTCAACCGGACCGGGCAGGAGGCCAAAGTATTTCATCACGTTGAGTACTCCCCGCACGTTGGCTTCTACGGACTTTTCATCCACGTGGCCGAGAAAACCGGATTCGGTGGTGATAGATGGCTTTTTACGCACAATGGCCGTGTTACCAAGATAGCGGGAATTTTTCACATCCGGAGTTTTGGTGGTATCAATGATGATGTGCTTCAAACCGAAGGCCAGGGCCATTTCTCTGGTGGTAGCGTCCAGGTTCTGGTCGCCGCTGAGCATCCAGTAAGTGTAAGGGACCAGCGCCTCGTTTCCGTCTCCACAGTGCATGTCCAGCAGAGCATCCACCCGGTCAACTATTTGCTCGGTGATCACCGCAGCTATTCTCTGGCTCTGGGTTCCATTCCTGTCGCCAGGGAAAACCCGGTTCAAATTTTTCCAGTCGTAGGGGTTGTAATAGATCGTCCGGCGCTGGAAGGCCGGCAGGTTGGCAATGTAGACCAGAACCAGCGTCCCGCTCAGCTCTTCTGGCTTAATCAGCTTTTTCACCCGGTAAAGAGCCAGGATGGGCGAGTATTCGTAAGGATGAACACCGGCCACCACCGCCAGCACCTTACCCGGTTTCAGCCCGTTTATGATGGTTACTGGAATACGAGCGGCCGGGTCCACTCCAGCCGGCACTTCCAGGAAACCGCTGACTACCTCTCCTGGTTTAGCCACCAGCGGGCCGATGGTAAAAGCCTGATTTTTGGTGGTCTCCGCGGCAACCCCAGCCGCAAACCCTGGCCGACCGCCCAGTAACACTAATAATAAAAACGTAACACCAATGATTCTCGTCCGCTTAACAATCATCTTTCCTCCTTTTCGCAAAGTTTAGCCAGGCTTTAACCTGGCCGGGCAAATTTTAAAACACTTGGCCAATAATCATCCGAGACTAAAGTTCCTGGCTCTCTGGGTTCTATCCTTGCCCGGTTTCTGCTCACCACTCTCTTTCTACCTTTACCACTTCTCCGGTCTCCAGCAGGCACTCATAATATTCCTTCCGCTCGCCGGTCAAAGAAATGAACAGTCGTTTTTCAGACAGGATTTTAACCACCAGCAACCTCTGCCCGGCCCGGTAGACAGCCAGAGGCTTTTCCTGGCCGCAGCCCCCGGCATAATATTCCACCCGGTCAATATTTTCAGGCATGTTTAGATTATACCTGTCTGGCCGTTTATTTTAAAATTAAAATTTGCTCGCGGAGCCACCTAACACCTTAACAAACCTACCCGCGAACCAAAATCCCCATCCAGCCTGGCATCTTAACTCCAGCTCTGAAAAGAATGCCAGAAAAGCAGGCAACTGCCTTCTTCCCTTCAGGAGAAAAAAAATTTGAATCTTAACCGGCTGAAAAATATAATGAACTTTTGAGCGGAGGAACAATGAAAAAAAACTTTCCGATCTGTTTTCTTCTGGTTTTAAGTCTGGTCCTGCTTCTGCTGCCCCAGCCGGTCTCGGCCCAGCAGGAGGAGATCAGGTTAACTGTCTTTTATCCCTCGATCGGTACGGTGCGTAACCTTCAAGCCCTGCGCGATAAGGGCTTTATCTCCATTCCCAACCTCAAAGTTACCGGTGTGTATCATGTGAAAGAGGCTACCAATTACGAAGAAGCCAGGCGCTACGTTGCTGACCACAAGGTAGATTGGTTCACCTTTCATCCAGTTTCCGCGGACCTTAACGAAAATAATCTTTACCAGAGGAACCAGGCCACACCTGAGTTTGAGGAAATGGTCAAAAACTCTGATGGAATAATCTTTTTCGGCGGGCCTGATATTCCCCCGGCTGTCTATCAGGAGAAGACCAACCTTCTGACCGTGATTGAAGACCCCTACCGCCATTATTTTGAATGCTCGGCCATTTTCCACTTGCTGGGCGGCTATCAGGACGAAAAATACCAGCCCCTGCTCGAGAAGAAACCAAACCTGCCCATTATCGGCATCTGCCTGGGAGCTCAGAGTCTAAACGTGGCCACCGGCGGAACGCTCATCCAGGATATCTGGAGTGAAGTCTACGGAAAAGACAACGTTGAAGACATCATCGCCCTGGGACCGGATGGCTGGCACAACAACCCTTTTGTCAAGCTTTACCCCTTAGAGAAACTCACGTCCTATAATTTTCACTGGATAAAACTGCTGCCCGACGGGTTTTTTGTCCGCGTCCTGGGCTTTTCTGAAAAAGACCGGCCACGTATCCTGAGTTCGCACCACCAGGCCATAGAAAAACTCGGCCGCGGCTTCCGAGTGGTAGCTTTATCACCCGATGGTAAAATAGTGGAAGCCATCCACCACGCTAAATACCCGAACGTTCTGGGAATTCAATTTCACCCTGAAAACTACCGCCTATGGGATGAAAAGCTGGCCATCAGGCAAAAGCCCGAAGACCAACCTGGAAGCTACTGGGATATTCTGAAGAATAACCCGCCGAGCCTGGAATTTCACCAGAAAATCTGGAAGTGGTTTTCGGACATGATGGTTAAAATGCACCACCAGAAAACTCAAAGCTGAAGTAAAAAAACATAAAAAGAAAATTTTGGAAGATGATTAAACAGCGGGTACTGGTCATGGTTTTTTCGCTTCCTGTTAGCTTTTCTTTTGCTTTCTTTTTCCAGAACCCCTCCAGGCCATAGCCTGACTAATTATTATATACGGTCCATAATGATTGTCTTTAAGCAAATTCCCCAACATTTCTCTTGAGAAAAGTTTTTTAAATTGCTATCTTAAACATACTCCATAAAGGAGGAGAAAAGATGCGTGAGGCCAACCTGTTTTTACTTTCTATCATATCTTTTTGCGCTATATTTCTTTTGGTGTCCTGTTCCCGGCCTTCAACCGAAATCCAGGGAAAAACTTTCAGTGATGACCTGGATTTTTTGAAGAAGCATACTAAGGTTATTACTCTTAGTTCCCCTGATGGCCAGGCCATCGTAGCTGTAAACCCCGATGTTCAGGGAAGAGTTATGACCAGCACTGCAGCCGGCTCTGCTGGATTGAGCTTTGGCTGGATTAACCGGGACCTGATGGCTTCCGGTGAAAACAACCCCCACATAAATACTTTTGGCGGTGAAGACCGATTCTGGCTCGGCCCCGAAGGCGGGCAATATTCTCTGTTCTTTAAGAACGGATCGCCCTTTGACCTTGAGCACTGGTTTACACCCGTGCCCGTTAATGAAGGTGGGTTTGACCTGGTTTCCCAGGATAGCAGCCAGGTGGTCTTAAAAAAAGAGATGAACCTGATTAATTACTCTAATTTTGAATTCAAGATAAAAGTTGACCGCATCATCAGGTTGCTGGACAAAGCCCAGGTAGAAAACCTCGGTCTTCTGCTTTCCGATAAATTAAAATGGGTAGCTTTCCTATCTGACAACCAGGTTACTAACATCGGTGATACCCCCTGGAAGAAAGAAACCGGGCTGGTTTCCATCTGGATTCTGGGCATGTTCAACCCCTCCCCTGAAACAACCATAATTGTTCCTTTTAAGCCCGGCCCGGAAGAGGAGCTCGGCCCGGTGGTCAATGATGCTTATTTCGGTAAGGTGCCAGCCGACCGTTTGCTGGTTAAGGATAAAGTGCTTTTCTTCAAGGGTGATGGCCAGTACCGCAGCAAGATTGGCATTTCTCCAAAAAGAGTACTTCCCTACCTCGGGAGCTACGATGCGGCCAACAAGGTCCTGACCATCGTACACCTGACCCTGCCAGAAAACCCGGCTGAACACAGCTACGTGAATTCCATGTGGGAAATCCAGAAAGACCCTTACGCAGGAGACGTGGTTAACAGCTACAATGACGGGCCAACCACCCCAGGCGGCAAACCCCTGGGACCATTCTACGAACTGGAAACTTCCTCGCCCGGCGCCCAGCTCAACGCCGGTGAATCGCTCAGGCATGTTCACACGACCATTCACCTTCAGGGAGAAGAAAAAGAGCTGGACCGGATTGCCCAGAAAATATTCGGCGTAACCCTGGAAGAAGTTAAAACCGCTTTTAAAAAATAAATTCACGATTTGCGGTAGAGCAAAAACGAAACGGTTCATCAAAATATTAACAGTAGAATTAAGATCAAGGTAAGTTTAGAATTTTGACCGCCGGCTGTTCGGTTTAACGAACCCGGTTTAGCCAGAAAATTACTTCTGGCCAGAGTTCCTGACTGAACGGAGATGAACTTGCTGCCAGACAAATTAGTTTTTGAGCCTTCCCTTCAGCAAGCTTCCATCCTGTTCATCAATCAATTCAGCGGGCTGTGATAATCCATAAAGCAGCAGCCCTTTCAATTTAACTTCTTTTCTCTATAAAATTTTCAATCGTGGAAAGGAGAAAAAAAATGAAAGTAATTATTCTCGGCGCTGGCTTGGTCGGACGAGCCATGGCTCTCGACCTGTCCAGAGATAAAGAATTTAAAGTTTTTGTGGCTGACATAAATCAGGCCCGACTCAGACAACTGGCAGCTGAGGGTCTTCTTACTTTTGAACAAGATTTAAGCCAGAAAGACAAACTTAAAGAACTTATTCTTGATAAAGACCTGGTCATAAACGCTATGCCCGGGTTTCTCGGTTATGAAACTCTGAAGACTTGCCTTGAGACCGGTAAACCTGTGGTAGATATTGCCTTTTTCCCAGAAGACCCTTTTACGCTTAACGGACTGGCTCTGGAAAAAGGTGTAACCGCTGTCATTGATTGCGGGGTAGCTCCCGGCCTTAGCCACATGCTGGCCACATACGGCCTCAGTCAGCTCGACTGGGGAGAATCCCT
>Ga0272448_1006462_pt1 | contig 12683 bp, 7 predicted proteins | sample YNPCB0191_FD_202220 | JGI IMG/M metagenome (GOLD analysis project Ga0272448, IMG submission 202220) | Hot spring sediment microbial communities from Yellowstone National Park, WY, United States - YNP-CB-019-1 | ecosystem: Environmental > Aquatic > Thermal springs > Hot (42-90C) > Sediment... | reverse complement strand
ATGATGCCGGTCTGCCGGCTCTGCTCGAAGCGGTTGTTCTCGATTCGGTTGAAGTTCGCGCCGGGGCCGAGCTTTAGGGCAATGTCGTTGCCCCAGTGGTAGTTCATCGAATAGGTGCCGGCTGACGAGTGGTCGAGGCGGGCGCCGGTCCTGGGACTGCGTCCGGGACCGCAGCCGAGCTGGTTGCCGACGATATAGAAGTCGTTGTTGTAGGCGCTGTAGATTTGGTCGCTGTTATTGTTGGTCAGCCAGCAGTTGCTGATCGTGTTTGACGAAAACGGCTTGGCGGGGTTGCCCTCGTAGCGAATGCCTGATTCAGGGAAGCAGTCGATGTGGCAGTAATCGACAACATTGATACCCGACCACTCCCCGTTGCGGTAGACGATTCCGGAGCCGGACTTTGCGTCCTTGTCGCCCTGCAGCTTGAGGCTGTGGATGCGGCAGTTCCAGCAGTTTCCGTCGAAGACTATCGCATCTCCGTCGCCCCTCTTTTTTATCACCGTGCTCCAGCCGCTGCCCTCGATGTTGACCTGGCTCTTTCCCTTGAACACCAGGGGCTCCGTGATCTCATAAGTGCCCGGTTCGAGCGATATGATGCCGCCGTCGGTAGGAATTGCTTTTACGGCTGCGATCAGACCGGCGGCATCGGAGACTCTCCACGAGCGCTGCGTTTCGCCAAGAGATGTAGAGCATATCGCGCAGAGCGCGAGCGCCCCGGCGATGATCTGTGTCTGTGTCATTCCTGATCTCCTCATTGGGGCCGGCGGCCCCGGTCGGTCGGTTCCCGGCGAATGGCAGTTCCTCCGGGATCAGATGTGCTTGCATGATAGCTTACTACATTCTGCCCAGAACGCAAAAACATGGTATACTGAGTGCATGAGAGCCTTATCCGCATTAGTAATTGTGTTTCTGTTGGTTTCGGCCTACAACGCGGTTGCGAGCACGGTCGTCGCCATCGACCAAGACAACAACTTTGTCCTCAACGGTAGGCCGTTCTTCCCGCTCGGGATGAACCCTGGGCCCGAGCCGGGTCTGCTGTGGCGCGACGGCACCAGCGGCTGGGCGGAGCTTGCAAGAGGCGGTATCAACTTCTTCCGCACCTGCCACAACAGCTCCACCTGGACTTCCGCGGACGAGCAGGTGTTCATTCAGCAAATGCAGCAGGCCGCGCTCTATGGTCTCTACGGCTACGTCGCGCTTCGCGACCTCAGCGTGCCTCTGCCGGAGTACCCGAATCGAGAGATCAACCTCCGCCGCGTAATATCGACCTACAAGGATGGCCCCGTTCTGTTCTGGAAGAGCGCTGATGAACCTTGCTGGGGCGGAGTGTCGATTCCGGGCCTCGTCACCGGATACAACATAATCAAGGAACTCGATCCCTACCATCCTGTGTTGATGAACCACGCCCCGCGCAACACAATCGAGGAACTGCGCGCATACTGCGTGGCGTGCGACGCCACAGGGGCAGACATCTACCCGGTCTCCGTGCCTATGGGCAAGCACTCCGGCCTGCCCAACAAGGAGATCAGCGTGGTTGGGGACTACACGCTGCGCATGAGGGAGGTCGTCTACGACCGCAAGCCCGTCGTGATGGTGCTGCAGATCACCTGGAGCGGCGTCTTGCCTCCGAACGTTCTGGTGCGGCCCACGTTCTACCAGCAGCGATATATGACCTATCAAGCGATCATCTGCGGCGCCAAGGGACTGGCGTGGTTCGGCTCGAACCTGGCGCTTTCCGAAGAGGACGCTCCTTACGGCTGGAACTGGACATATTGGGTCGACGTCATGAAGCCGCTCCTGGAGGAGATCAAGGCCGGCTCCGAGCTCAATCGAGTGATCACGGCGCCAAAGCGCGACCCCGTCCTCGGCGTTGCAGGTGCGGGCGACGTGGAGTATCTTGCTCGTGAGCTTGACGGCAGGCTTTATCTTCTGGCTTCGAAGCGGGAGTCGCCGACGGCGAATGTTACGTTCTCGGGCTTGCCTGTGAACGCGCAGGCCGAAGCGTTGTTCGAGAACCGTGCCCCGCTAAGCGTTGCAAACGGAACGCTTACCGACACGTTCGACCCGAATGCGGTCCACGTTTATCGAATCTACAACCCGTGGATGTCCTCGAACTTCGATCAGGACACCGTCTGCGATCCCGGTGCGGGCACGTACCCGCTGCCGCAGGGCTGGAGCATCAGCAGCCTCCTGACGAATGCCGACAAGTGCGGCGTGGTGGAGAGCGGCACGGAGTTCGCGCCCGAACCCGCCCAGCCGACGCTCGCGCGTTGCGTGAAGTTCCGCGATCCCGCCAACAGCACCGCCAACGCGCAACTTTATCGCGCATTTCAGACGGCTACAAAGGGCGTAATAACCGCCCAGTACGATGTCAGGCTCAAGCAGAACAACTCGGCGTTCCTGTGCCGTCTGACCAACGGAGGCTCCGTGAGCGAATATGGTTCGTTTGCCGTGCATCTGGTGTTTGAGGGCGCAACACCGTGGGCCGGCGACGGTGGACCGGGTGTGGTTTCGTATCAGACCGAGCGCAGCCCTGCCAAGTTCGTCAACACCGGCGCAAGATACGAGCCCAACAAGTGGTATACGGTGCGCATCGAGGCCAATCTCGACACAGCTAGGTTTAGAATCTACTTTGGACCTCGAAGCAGACCGCTCCAGGAGATCACGCCCTACGGCGGCGTGCCGTTCATCGTCAGGCCATCGACCGGCGAGCGCGTGACGGACGTCCAAAAGATATGCTTCGCGACCTCAAGCCTGGGCACCGACAGCGAGGGCGTAGCTTACATCGACAACGTTCGCATCGAGGGGCCGGTGGAGACACTCGGAGAGAAAAGCGACGTCGCTCGTGCCCGCATGATTGCCAAGGGAAACAGTGTTCGGCTTGACGACGTGATCGTGACCGGCGGAACGGACCAATTAGGCGGATCTTTCTTCTACGTTCAAGATCCGATTCCTGGCGGGGCAGGCCTGCGGGTGCGCGCCGGTGGTGCAACCGTCCGCGAGGGTGACAGGGTCAACGTAATCGGCACGATGTGTCAAACGTCGGACAACGGAATCTCGGTGCGCAACAACGGAGAGCGCGAGGTTTTGGCCTCCTCCGTGACGGTGATCGGTACGGGCGCGAAGACGCCCCCGCCGGTCTGCATGCGCAATCGCGACGTCGGCGGCGGGTTTTTCGGAGAGATGGAGTATATAGACTCAACCTACGGGTATTGGCCCCAATTGAAGGGCGTATGGCCCTACAGCCAGTATGGAAACGGCAAGTCGCTGTTCAGCGCTTCCGCCAACTCCTATTCGCCGTTGTTCAACGTCGGCACGCTGGTGACGGTGACCGGACGGGTTACCAAGATGTGCAAGCAGTTTCCAGCCGGACATGCCGACAACGACTTCTACATCGACGATGGGACGGTCGCCCATGACGGCTGGTATGATCCGGGGGCATACGGCGACGAGTCGAACCACCCGCGCGGGATCAGAATCCGAATGCCCGTTGACATTACTACCATGCCCGGCTTCGGCGACATAACGGGCGCCTACGTCAGCGTGACCGGTATCGCCGGCGCGATTTCCTCGAGCAATATCGTATCGAACACAGGCGTGCGCAACGTTGCGCTGGTGCGCGTACGCAACGCGGCGCGCGACATCAGGATCATCAAGCCCGCGCCGTAAAACCGGAATCCGGCTTGCCGCGTTACACCCTGGAATGTGGGACTGCGCGGCGTGAGTCGGTTAGCTGTCGAAGAGCCCGACACTTCGTGCCTTTTCGTAGTGTCCGGCTTCGGCACTCGAGCAGGGAGCCCAGACGTAGGACTCGCGAACGAACACTCCCGGGCCGCAGATCTCCGCGGCGGTCTCTATCCTGCCCGTCAACAGGCTAATAAGCTCTCTAGCTCGAACGGTGTCTCCCGGTCTAAGACCCAGCTTCTGCAAGACCCGCAGATCCTTCAGTTGGTCTCTGGTATATATCCACAGGCAAATGTGCTTGTCCGGATCGTAGGCCGGGCAGGGATCGCACACCATGCAACAGCCTTCATTGAGCGTAACAGGTATGTCGGGGTTGTGCCGCATCTTAACCAGTATCTCATGCAGATTGTCCACGTCGAGCGGTTGCTCAAGATCGCCTGAACCATAGTGGCACATCAGGCACATTAGGTGGTGCGGCCTTATGAACAGCCTATCCGCTTGCTCTATCCTCTTCCGAGACTCCACCTTGGCTCTGCCCACTTCTTCTTTTGTTCTTATGGGCAGAAGTGAGTAGGGCCCGCAGCCTAACAGGTCCTCTCCCAGCTTCCAACATGCATCCAGGGAGTAGCATTTCTGCCCACCCTTCTCGCGAGTCTGTCTGTAGTAGTCGGTCTGAGCGTACTCGCACATAGGCCAATCCTGAGACAGCTCGAAGTCCTGGTAGCATATTCCTTTGAGGCTCTCGACCTTGAGGAAAAGCAACCGCAGCACATCTATGGCTGGGTGTACCGTGTTTGGGCGGATGTCCAGCCTGCAAAGAACCTCCAGGTCTTTGGCTCGATTCGCATAGTCTGCCCTGCGCGAAAGAAAATCCTTCGGCAGCCGAGCGTGACACTCCGAGTATATGTCCAGGTAATGCGAACGCACCACGTCAAGGTCGGCAGTCAGTTTGAGTTGTATGAACGGATGGGAGCGAATTGCCTCCCGTATCGCATCCGTGACTACGGTCCCGCAGGGAGGTCTTTCAGCGCCGGCTGCCGCGCAGATCGCGCAAAGCAAGTGGTGAGCTCTCAGCTCGAACACCTCGTCGTCGGCGCGCGTCTTGGTTTCTCGAATGGAACACGCGTTACCTACAGGCACATCTAGCGTGTTGGACAGATTCCCCTTGTGGCGAGCTACCTTGCGACTCATGCCGTCTCCTCCGACGTTGCCGTTTGCAGGTTATGTAATGAAGTGTAGCACAGAGCGCGGCTGGTGTCTTGTGCTGCCCGGCCGCACGGCATTCGTGGGGCGTGAGCGCGATCATTTCTTCAGGCAGAGCAGCGCTCCCTGGCCCGGCGCGAGCCAGCAATCTTCGCCTCCCCATGCACCGATGCGGCCGGAATACTGGTTTACCTTCTGAATCTGCCCATTTTCTTTGAACTTGACGGAGAATGGCGTGGACGTGTGGAGGTCCTTGTTGACAATCATCACGAATGGTTGCCCGCCCGGCCCCTCGAACTCTCCGATAAGAAGGTTGTCGCCATCTACCGATTTCAGCAGCTTGCTGGTCTCGATTCCACAACAGCCGGACGGGACCTTGGGGTGGTGGAACACGTTTATGCTCTTGAGAGTGACGTAGACGGGGCCGAGGCAGTGGATCTGCAGGTTGACGTCGCGCAGCATATCCCATGTTGGTGTCTTATGCCCGAATGCGTCGATAGGGGATAGACGATAGTTGCCTCTGTGTCTCGCGAAGTAGGTGAAGTAGGTGATGCCGCGACCGCCGTAGGCCAGCGTGGTATACGCCTGAAAACGAAAGCCCGCCGGCGTAGGCTCGGCATAACGGAAGTGCGCATTGGAGAGCACAGTATTCCAGAAAGGCAGGTCGTGTCGCAGCGCCGCCCTGCGCACGGATTCCAGGTTCTGGAAGTATCCGTCACGCAGCGTTCCGTCGTCCATCAGCGCATAGTGGTCGTAGCTGATGAGTTTGGGGTGGACGGTCTTGACGAACAACTCAAGATACTCGTCGTAGGTCGCCGTGCCAAGCATTTCGGGAGGCGCATAGTTGGGCAGCAGATTGATGAGGGCAACCGCATTCGGCGCCGCCTTACCAAGTGCCGCCACCCATCTTCCCAATCCGGGGAACGCGCTTGCCGCCGGCTCGTCGCGCAGACTATAGCCATAGACGGCCTTGTGGTTGCCCACGCGCTTAACGATAGCTTCCACTCGCCGATCAATTTCGGCCTGCTCGAGCTGCATGTCAACATCGCCAACATTGCAGTACACCAGGCACTGGAGACCCGCCTTGCTAACCATGTCCAGGTCTTCCGCGTGCGCGAACCCCGCCAAGTTGAACCCGCACTTTCGTACGTCCTCGAGCACATTCGGGTCGTCCGGGACGTCGTCCCACGGCATTATTGCGAACTCAATCGGCTTAAGCATAGGTTTGTCTCCCGTTGTCGCGGCCGCAGCCTGACTCACGACCAAGCCGAACGTCGCTGTCACCAGAATAGAGCACACGAGCCTTAGGACCATCAGCTTCCTGACTTTCACTGTCACGGCTCTGTCCCTCCGCGATTGGTTTGTCATTGCGTTAATGTGATACGCACTGCATTCGGCAGCTTGCATATAGGGCGGCGGCTTCGGCGGCGTCGGTCCAATGGCCGAGCGCGAGGCCTATGCCGGCAATCGAGCTGCCGGGACTTGCTCAAGCACGGCCTGAACCGTGGATCGGACGCTGTGATGGATCTCCTGCGGGTCGTGCTCGACCCAGCCTGGTTGAGCGAAATACTGCGGGATCGCGATAGGCCGAGCCAGTTTTCACGCCGCGCTTGTCGCAGGCAATTGCGCGGTTGCCTATCGCGTGTTGCTCAATCGCCGGGATGCGCATGCCCGACCTCTCCGCACGCCGCCCTTCGGTACGACCCTCCCGTTCGCGTCTTCGATAAGCTCTGGATGCTCAGGGCGGGCCCACTCAAAGCTTGCGGTATACCTCCTCCAAACGATCTTATGCGGTCGCCTCTTCGCCGACTAGGTGTGCTGGAAGAAGTGCCAACCTCCGAGGCGAGGTGGGTCGCCGGGATCGTCGGCAAGCAGCTCTTTGTAGTTTGCCGAGACTTTCCGCAACGCGCTTGCATATTGCTCGATTACATCGGGCCGGTAGTGCTTGAACCACGGGATGCGGTAGACCCGCTTGCCGATTCCCTCGCTGACGGGTAGGCTGCCTTCCGGCTGGCGGACGTCGCGGGTGGAGTTTGCAATTCGGGTAGGCCTGCCGTGGCCGTAAACATCGCAGGTGTTGAACAACGGGTGCAGGTGCAGGCACGAATTGCAGCCCGGGCTTGTCTGGCAGCCTTCGGCACACACGGCCTCGCAGAACCGAGTTACCGAGAGTCCTTCGAGCTCTTCCGGCACGTAGATGCCGTGGGCCGCGTACCACCCGCCCATGGTCGAACCGGAGTCCTTATCGGGTCGGTGTGCGCGGATGCCGGGCGTGCCCTCGAGCAGGTCCCAGAAGTAGTTCATCGCTTTCTGGATTTCGGCGATGCGTTCGGGATAATACTTGAGCTGGACTCGGCCGACCGCCGCGCTGATCTGGTGCATCCTATACTTGTAGCCTCCCAGCGGCAGGCCGGCCCAGGCCTTGAGATACTCGGTCTGAATCTTGTCAGCGCCGTAGCGCTCGTAGAGTCCGAAGGCAAGCGCGCGCTCGTAGATTTCGGGATCGTTGGTCGTTAGAATCCCAGCCTCGCCGATTGCTAGCGACTTGCCCGCCATCAGCGATGCCGCACCAACGTCTCCAATTGCGCCCACCATCCGCCCCTTATACAACGCCCCCTGGGCGTGGGAAACGTCCTCGATGACCTTGATGCCGTGCTTGCCGGCGATCTCCATTATCGGGTCCATGTCGCACGGGTGGCCGAGGTAGTGGACGACGACGACCGCCTTGGTGCGGTCGGTGATGCGGTGCTCGATGTCGTTGGGGTCGATGCAGAGGGTCTTCGGGTCAATCTCTGCAAAGACGACCGTCGCCCCGAGACTGAACGTCGGCAGCGCCGATGCCCAGTAGGTGACGCTCGGGCAGATCACTTCGTCGCCGACGCCGATCTTGCAGCCGAACATTGCGGCGTGCAAGGCGGCGGTGCCGTTATTCACGCCGAGCGCGTATCTCGTGCCCTGCCATTCGGCGTACTCGCGCTCGAACTGCATCGTGACATCCGAGCCGGACATCGCGCCGCGGCGCAGGACTTCGAGCGCTGCGTCTTCGTCTTCCTTTGTGATGATAGGCCAGGTAAACATGTCGCCCGGGTCGACAGTGACTGACTTCGGGCCTCCGAATAATGCTAGTTCCGACAAAACGCGTTACCTCCGGTTGGTGTGACTCCTCTTGTAGCATACGACGACGCAATGACCGAATCCTACCTGTGCGGCCATTGGCGTAGTTGGCGCTCCATCGCCTCTTCGAACTCGTCCCATTCCCACTCGCGCGCGGCCTGGGCGATGCGCCTGCGCCGGATGACGAACGCGACGACGGCCAGCAGCGCCATCGCGGCTCCGCCAAACGCCGCAGCAAAACGCCAGACGCGCAGCACGGCGAACCGCCTCGTAATGCTCGCGTTCCAGTCGGCGACGAATGCTCGTTCGGGCTGGCCCGCTGCCTTGACGAATGCCCTGTCGAATGAGCCTGTCCTTGCCAGTTCGGCAAGGAGAACGCGGGGGGCGTCCCTGCCGCGGCGCTTGACCAGATACCGTATTGCCGATGCGGACTCAGCGTAGGCGAGACTGCTCCTGTCTCTCGGGAACGCGTGTCTGAGATCGACGAGAGGGATCAGGCCTCCCCCGGCGGCGGCGTCGGCGAGCAGATCGTCGTCCGAGCCATGGTACTTCTCCGACTCGTACTTTGCCAGTCCCTCGTTGACCCATAGCGGCAGCTTGCGGGCGTGGTCGCCGAGAATGCGAAAAATGACGGCGTGAGTAAGCTCGTGCGCGAGTACCTGCTTCATCGTCACGAGCGCACCGCTTGCGTCGATGCAAATCCGCTCGTCGCCGGAACGTGCGATGCCGACGGTGAACTCATCGCGTAGCCCCACCTCGTCGATGAACGTCTGGTGCCTGCGGTAGACCCACAGCGGAATGCGCCGGTTCGGCTCGATTCGGTAGCCCAACGATTTGGATATGCGCGCCAACTCTTCCTCGGCAGCATCAACAGTAGTCTGCGCCAGAATCGGACTCTCGGGGTCGTAGCGGACGTCGAAATGCGGGGTTTTCATCGTGGCCGTTAGGACCGTCGCGAAGGCGGGGCTCAGCAGAACGAGCACAATCGCGAAAGCGCGTAGAAGCGAAAGCGCGGAATAGGGTATCGGGAATAGGGAGTAGGGAATGGAATGGAACCTGCGACCGGGCGCACGCTCCCTATTCTCCATTCCCCGTTCCCTCGTCTTTGACCTTGACAACAAGAAGCGATATATCATCGTGCGGCTGCTCCGCGAAATCGGTGACGGTCCGTACCACCTTGTCGGCGAGCTCGTCGGCTGAGAGGTGCAAGTTGTTGATCACGAGTTCCTTGAGCCGCTCGATTCCGAACCGCTCGGTTATTCCTGCATCGATGATTCCGTCGGAACCGAAAAACACCATGTCGCCGGGCTCGAGATCGATATCGGTTTCCCCATAGTCGGCCTCGGTGACTCCGAGAACGGGCCCGGTCGGCGAGAAGTCCATGCACAGCCCCCTGCGGCACAGAAAGACAGGTTCGTGACCCGCGTTGACCACGGTCAGCCGGCGCGAATCAGGGCGCAGCCAGCCGTAGACCATTGTTACCATAATATCATGCGGGGTCTCTTTGACGAGCACCCGGTTCGTCTGACGCATCACCTCGGCCGCGGATTTCGACCCGCGATAGTAGCCGCCCGATATGAATTTCACCGCAGCCACCAGAGTCGCCGCCGCAACGCCGTGGCCGCTGATGTCTGCGAGTTTCAATGTGACAACGCCGTCCTCGGGATAGTGCTTGACACTCCAGTAGTCGCCGCCGACCTCCGTCGCCGGAACGAGCCGTCCTGCAAACTCGAATCCCGGAATCTGCGGGATCACCTTGGGCAGCAGATGCCGCTGAATCGCTTTTGCGACCCGCAGTTCGTTGGAGAGACTCTCCGCGCGGGTGTGACGCAACGTGCGCTTGAGCATATCGACGCGCGCCTCGATGAACGCGGTGGAGATGATGTTGGCGAAGTAGACGAGGGGGCGGCAGTCACACCCCTCCCTTGCCCCCTCTTGGTAAGGGGGGGAATCCTTGCCTACCCCCTCTTGGTAAGGTGGGAAATCCTTGCCTATCCCCTCTTGGTAAGGGGAGAATCCTTGCTTACCCCCCCTTGGTAAGGGGGGGGTAGAGGGGGGTTCGGAGGTGTCCATAATAGCGTCGAGCAGGCAGTCGCGGTAGAGTTCGGTCAGCCGCCGGATGTTGAGATGGGGCACGGCCAGGCTGGCGATCTCGTAGGCGGTCTTGTAGATATCTTCGCGCGCCTCGTCGAAATTGACCAGCGCCTCACCGTAAGCCAGCAGCAGTTCCCAGACAAGGCCGTCTGCCATTGTCGATGGCTTCTCGCCGCGCCTGGCCAACTCCGCCAGCCACTGCTTGTGTGCGCGCTTTTGCTGATAAAGCTGTGCCTCGATCTCCTTGCCGACTTCCATTCCGATGCGCCCCCGTTTCTATCATACCCCGTTTGGCGGTTGTTGCTGAGCATGGCGGCTGATGGCATCGGCTACCGCAGGCTGAGCTGCTCGTAGACCTCGTTGTAGTAGAGCGCGTTCTCGACGGGGGTGTTGGGCGGGATGTGGTTGCCCACGGCCATGAAGAAGCCCGGGTACGGCTTGCCAATGGCCATACAGCGCTCAACCTCGGCCCGAATCTGTTCGCGGGTGCCCGTTAGCAGGATTCGCGTGTCGGCGTTGCCGACAAATACGTGAGTCCGCCCGTATTTGCTCGCTATGTAGGCCATGTCCGTAGTCGGCTCCATTACGAAACCGTGGACGCCGCAGTCGGCGATGTCGTCGATGAACTGGGTGTAGTTGCCATCGGAAGTGAACAGAATCCGTTTGCCGCTTTCGATGACGGGCGCGAGCTGACGCTTGAGGTTGGGAAACACATAGCGGCGATACCAGTCCGGTCGGAATATCGCGCCGGAGGTCCAGACCATGTCATCGTGGATCATCACCACGGGCACGTCCGCGTCGGCGAGCGCGTCGAAATAATGCTGAACCCACCTCGAGTAGCGGTTCGTAAGGTCGCCGAAAGCTTCCGAATCCATCCCGGCAGCGGTCAGCAGCAGATCCCAGCCGAACAAATCTATCAGGCCGGAGACGACAGTGATGTAGATGCCGGTCATGTTGACGCAGTCAGGGAACGCGGCGCAGTTTGCTGCGTAGTGGGACTCGAATTGCTCGACGGCTGCGTGGTGGTCGATCTCGCCGAGCGATTCCATAGGGTCAAACGCCAGCACCTGCTCCGGCGACTCGAACGCGCTGCCGATATCGTCGTCGAAATCGACTCCGCCCGCGGCGTAGACCGCGTGGCCCATACGGGTGCGGTACCTGCCCAGATGCCCCCGGCTCACAAGCGTCGACCAAACAAAATCGTAGTTCCACGCCTTGACGAACGCGCGGGAGGCGGCGGTCTTGACCTCGGGCGAACTTTCGACGCCGACTTCGATGCCGGTCACCGCTTTGACCAGGTCCCAATGCGACTCCGCAGAGTATTCGGTTCGTGGCACGCGCGGCGGCATCTCCAGATGCAGCGCGGCCCAACCGTCCTGAAACGACATGATGGGTCTATCGTTGCACGACGGCGCACGAATGTCAAGCCCGATGTTTCGGCGGCATCACTTCGGTCTCGCGGAAGCAAATGGCCGAGACTCTGATGCAGCAACAAGCTCCCTGTTTGCCGTCAGAACAGGTCTGGGGTGCTTGCCGTCCTGATTCGTCTCGGTGGAGGCCGCGTAGTTCGATTGATTCATGTTGCCGTACACGTTTTGCGCACGGTGAATATGTCGCTAAGCCCGCCCACCGTCACCTCGAACTCGCCCGGTTCCACGACCCATTCCATGTGCCTGTCCAGCAACCGCAGATCCTCCGGGCCGAGAGTGAACTTCACAATCTGCTCCTCGCCTGGAGCGAGCGTTATCCTGGCAAATCGCCTGAGGGCCTTTGCCGGGGTCGATACGCTGCTGACGAGATCGTTTACGTAGAGTTGAACGACTTCGCTGCCGGCGACCCTGCCGGTGTTGCCGACCTTGACCGATACGCCCACTTTGCCTGCGGGTGCGATCTCCTTAGGGGCGACCTCCAGGTCGGAGTAGGTGAATTCGGTGTAGCTGAGGCCGTGGCCGAATCCGTATAGCGGGGTGGGGGACGAGAAAACGTAATCCCTGCCGGGTTTGTCGGGCGAACCCGGTTTGTGATAGTGACCGCGCGCGGAGGGCTTGTGATTGTAGAACGCCGGGACGTGGCCGACCGAGCGCGGGATCGAAACAGGCAGCCTGCCCGACGGGTTGACTCTGCCGAACAATATGTCCGCGATAGCGTTCCCGCCCTCCTCGCCTGGATACCATGCCTCCACGATCGCCGGCACGTGCTGCGCTATCCAGCCGATCGACAACGGCCGCCCGTTGAGGAGCACGACCACCACCGGCGTTCCCGTCTCGCACACCGCCTTGACCAACTGCATCTGCACGCCGGGAAGCTCCAGATCGTGCTGATCGATGCCCTCGTGGCAGACCTCGTCCGATTCGCCGAGCGCGAGAATCGCTACGTCGGCGCTTCGCGCTTGCTCAACCGCCTCCGGGATTCCGCTCGTGTCGAGTTCCCAGACCGCGCAGCCTCTGGCGTGCATCACTTTCGTTCGAGGCGACACAGCATCCCGAACTCCATCCAGCACCGTCACCAAGCGGTCGTTGCTGCCCGAGTAGTCGCCGAGTCGGGCCACGTCCGCATTCGGCCCGATCACCGCGATTGAACTCAAACTA
>Ga0272448_1006461_pt1 | contig 12683 bp, 14 predicted proteins | sample YNPCB0191_FD_202220 | JGI IMG/M metagenome (GOLD analysis project Ga0272448, IMG submission 202220) | Hot spring sediment microbial communities from Yellowstone National Park, WY, United States - YNP-CB-019-1 | ecosystem: Environmental > Aquatic > Thermal springs > Hot (42-90C) > Sediment... | reverse complement strand
TTTTGTTTTTACCAATCCTCTTCTTTTTTGTTTTTTATTTGTTTGCTCTTCCATGCTATAGAAGAGCTAACAGATATATAAAATTTGCTAGTAAAATTATGCGGGCGCCGGGATTCGAACCCGGGCATTGAGCTTGGAAGGCTCATATCCTAACCAGCTAGATCACGCCCGCTGTATGTAAAACCAAAAGTATATTTTAAAATTTTTGCGATGGGTTTATTTATCGGATATGTTTTATTTTCATGAAATTAATGCCGATTTTAATAACTTTTATTGTTCTTGCGCCTTCCTGGTTTTTTGGTGGCGGGGGCAATGGAAAAGGATGGGAGATAGAAACAATTGATATGCAGGGAGATATAGGAATGGATACAAGTATATGTATCTACAAAGATGAGATTTTTATTTCTTATTATGATATGAAAAGCAAAAATTTAAAGGTTGCATCATTTGTTGATGGAAAATGGGATACAGAGATTGTTGATGCATCTGCTGATGTTGGGGCATATTCTTCAATTGCTGTCGATTTAAATGGATGCCTTCATTTGGTTTATTACGATGCAACAAATGAAAATCTTAAATATGCAAAAAAGGATGTTTCATGGAAAATTGATGTGCTTGATTCTGGGGGTGTGGGAAAATATCCATCAATCGCTATATCAAAAGATGCCGTGCATATAACCTATTATGATGAAAAAAACGACAATTTGAAGTATGCAAGAATTTATGGAGAGGAAAAAAGAACGGAGGTTGTTGATTATTCTGCTGGAATTTATTCTTCAATTGCTGTTGATTCAAGCGGAAATCCTCATATAAGCTATGGAAGTATTAGAGGAAAACTATTTTATGCTTTTTTGAAGGAAAATAAATGGATTATAGAAGAGATTGATAGAGATATTATAATATGGGAATCAACTTCAATTGCAATAGATAAAAATTCAAACCCACATATATGCTATTACGATATCTCAAGAGATGATGCCTGGTTTTTAAAACATGCATATTTTGATGGAAGAAAATGGAAAATAGAAATTATTGACCCTGATTTAATAGGATTTTATAATTCAAAAGGTGCATCAATTGTAATAGATGATCTTGGAAGAATTCATGTTGCATATTTTGGATGGAAAGGATGGGATTTAAAATATGCATATTTTGATGGTGAATGGCATATAGAAAAAGTCGATGAAGAAGGAGATGTTGGGGCATATGCATCAATTGCAATTGACTCAAAAGGTTATCCTCATATAAGCTATATTGATAGAAGCAATCTTGATTTAAAATATGCAAAAAAGATAAATTATGAGCCCGATAAGTCAGAGAAACCATCTGGAAGAATTTTTGCAATAACAGGCAGAGAATATTTTTATGAAACAATTTCAAGAGATTTTGATGGAGATAAAATAAGATATGGATGGGACTGGAATAATGATGATACAGCTGATGAATGGACAGAATTTTATGAATCAGGAAGCAAAATTAAAACAATTCATTTTTGGGATAAACCTGGAATTTATAAAATAAAAGTTATTGCTCAGGATGAAAATGGTTATTTAAGCAACTGGTCGGAGGAAAGAAGAATATATGTTATTAAATCAATGCAAATTTTAAATATTCTTAAGAAATATGCCTCATGAACGAGCTTATAAAAAAACTATGTAATGCTCACGGCATTTCTGGATATGAAGATGAGATAAGGGAAATTTTTAAAAGTGAATTGGAAAATTTTGTTGATAGAATAGAAGTAGATAATTTAGGAAATATAATTGCTTTCAGGGATGGAGAAGAGCCGAGCATAATGCTTGCAGCCCATATGGATGAAATTGGATTGATGGTTAAAAGTATAAGTGAAGATGGCTTCATAAAATTTTTAAAAATTGGGGGATGGTTTGATCAAAGTTTGATAAACAGAAGAGTTGTTATTCATGGAGAAAAAGGGAAAAAGTATGGAGTAATTGGCTGCAAGCCCCCTCATTTAATGAAGGAAGAGGAAAAGAAAAAAGCAATTTTGGCAGAGGAAATGTTCATAGATATAGGAGCAAAAAGCAGGGAGGAAGTGGAAAAGGAAGGAATAAAAATTGGAAGCCCAATTACACTCGATGCTGAAATGAAGGAATTAATAAACAACAGAATAACTGGAAAAGCAATTGATGATAGAATAGGGTTAGCAATGATTATTGAAGCTGTTAAAAGAATAAAAAGCGATTTTAAAATATATGCGGTTGGAACTGTTCAAGAAGAAGTGGGGCTTAAAGGGGCTAAAACCTCTGCTTATAAGATTTCCCCCTCAATTGCAATAGTTTGCGAGGTAGCAAATGCAAAAGATTATCCTGGCTTGGAGGAAAAGGAAAAAAGCATAAAAGTTGATGGAGGAGCAGTGATAACTGTTGTTGATGCTGGCGGGCGCGGGCTAATTGTACAGAGGCGTGTGCTAAGATGGCTTGAAGAAACGGCAAAAAAGGAAGAAATAAAATATCAGCTTGAAGTTAGCGATGGCGGCACAACGGATGCAACAGCAATTCATCTTACTAAGGAAGGAATTCCATGTGGGGTTGTGAGTGTGCCAACAAGATATATGCATTCTGGAGTGGAAATGATTAGCATGAATGACTTTGAAGAATGCGTTAAACTTGTTTCTAAAGCGATTGACAACCTAAAATTTTTTTACGAATAACTCCATCCCAACTTTATATTTTGAAGGAGAGTAATTTCCTATAATGCGGATATTCTTAATTTCAGCATCATAACCTTCTTGCCTTATTTTTTCTTTTATTTTTTCAATCCTTTCTTCAACTTTTTTTCTTTCGATTATTTCATAAAAATGTAATATTTTTCCTTTCTCAGCTGCAAGGGGCAAAAATTCAAAGCTTTTATGGGGAAGATTCATTATTATATGATGAGCAAAAGGGAGGGATGGCAAAACATGCCTTGCATCTCCTTCAATTACTTCAATATTTTTTAATTTATTCAATAAAATATTTTCTCTTGCATATTTCACTGCATGAATATTTTTATCTATTGCAAAAATTTTTTCTGCCTTAGAAAATTTTGCTATAAGCAAGCTGAAGGGAGCGACGCCAGCAAACATATCAATCACTATTTCATTTTTCCCGACCATTTTTGCAACTCTCATCCTTTCATTAGCAAGGCGAGGAGAGAAATAAACCTTTGATATATCAAGCTTGATTTTTATTCCATATTCATTATGAATTGTTTCTGTTCTTCTTTCTCCTGCAATAAATTCAATGTCTCTGAGCCTGCATTCATCATAAACCCCTCTGTCATAAAAAACAGATTTAATATGCTTACTTGATGAAATTATTGCATCAGCAATCTCTTTCAAATTTTCTTCATCTCCCCGCAAAATTGCTATGTCCCCTATCATATCAATTGAAAGAGGGCTTTTTATTCCTTTTGAAGCCAAAATATCTTTATAACTATCTCTTTTTATATACTCAAAATCTTTTTCGCATATAATGCAATTTTCAATTTCAATTTTTTCTCTGACTGGAAAATAAACATATCTTTCATCTCTTATAACTTTAAATTCCTTCGAAATTAAATTTTTTTCAATAAGCTTTTTCCTTATCTCTTCAGCTTTATTTTTTGGAACTCCAATACAAACATGCTTCACATATATAAATCCCTCAATATATACATTTATGCTTTCTTTCATTGGCTTGGGATTATGGGATGAAAAGGACATAACATTGAAAGGGCTTGAAGAAGCAAAAAAATGCGACAAAATTTTCGCAGAATTTTATACAAGCAAAATGGGTGTTGAAGTAGAAAAAATAGAAGCACTCATAGGAAAAAAAATTCATGTTTTAAGCAGGCAGGAGGTAGAGGAAGGAAGAATTTTAATAGAGGAGGCAAAAAAGCATCGCATCGCCTTTCTTGTGCCTGGCGACCCCATGGAGGCAACGACGCATGTTGAGCTGAGGATAAGGGCAATTGAGGAAGGAATTGAGACAAAAATTATTCATGGAGTTAGCATTATATCTGCTTCTGCAAGCTTTGCTGGTTTGCAGGCTTACAAGTTTGGAAGAGTAATAAGCATAGCTAAGCCATCCAAGGATTATTTCCCTCTCTCCCCATATGAAAATCTTGTGGAAAACATTAAGGCGGGATTGCATTCATTGTTACTGCTTGATATTGGCATGAAAGCAAATGAGGCAATGGAAATAATTCTTGAGATGGAGAAAATAAAGAAGGAAAAAATTATTGATGAAAATTCTTTAATTGTGGTGATTGCAAGAATCTCATCTCAAGATGCAATTGCAAGAGCAGGAAAAATAAAGGATTTAATAAATGAAGATTTTGGAAAGCCGCCGCATTCAATAATTTTTCCTGGAAAAATGCATTTCATGGAGGAAAAAGCGCTAACAAAGATAGCAAATGCTCCAGAAAAAATAATAAAAAAGGGGGAAAGAGTTTAGGGTGCTACTGGTGTTGGTTCAACCCATTCTGGGCTATAGCATACAAGAGTTGGGTCACCGAATATAACCTGTACATTTGTAACCTGCATTGATGATGGACCATACATTGCAAAATCTTCTCCAGTTGTATAGTCGCGCTGATGCAGATATATGTATGTTGATAATGCCTCTCCTATTGATTTACCTTCAACCATGAAATCATGTATCCACCAGTCGTCGAGTAAATCTTCCTGTGGGCATAGTCCAGTTCCAGAATTTCCATACCACATTGCTGCTCCATGCTCAAGGTATATATCTGGACCAAAATGCTGTCCAGTTGTACATGACATCCACAAATCTATTTCGCTGTGCAAGTTCTGGAATAGTTGGTCAACCCACTTGAAGTGAATTATGTCATAGAGATTTGGTTCTTTTGGATTATACCATGTAAATCCTCCCCATCTTGGATCCTTTGTCTGGGTATCATCATACATGTATCCACGCCATCCATCCCACCATGTGAAATCCTTCAAATGCTCATATCTTGGCTCCGCAAGTGGGAAGTCTTCAGCCCAGTTGCGAGGTTGCGCTGAAATTCCGCTTCCTCCCGTTCCATGGCCAGAATAATAGCTAACACTTGCTCCTGTATTGTATCTTTCAAGTAGATTTTCCCACAGGCAGTGTCCTTCATAGAACCTTCCATGTGAGCTGAAAGATGCTTTTAATTCACGGGATGAAAATACTGAATATGATTTTCCATCATTTGTTCTCCATGTATTTCCGTCTGGGAAGTTCATACATTGAGAGGTTGTTACATCTCTTCCTGGATTTGCATAAATTATTGCTGGATATAGTATATCCCTGCATACCAGTGCTGTTTGCATTGCTGGCGTATCAAATATTATTTGTCCAGCATATGAATTGTTTCCTGTCATTGCAACTATTACGAGATGGCGTATATCATCTTCTCTATCTGCAACAAACATGTAAGCTTCCTTTCCTGGTAAATCCAAGCCATAATCTGCTGTCAGGTTATATATTCCATCATGTATTGCGGTAAACCATCTCTTCTCCAAATCAAAGCCTGGACTTGGAATATTTCCTCCCAGCAAATCTTTCAGGAAGTCAGACCAGTCAAATGGCTCGCTCATCGATGGCAGATGCCCCTGAGCTCTTGTTCCGTGGTACCAGCCACCGCCATATGTGCGCCAGGTTGTTGCCTTATCAAGGATATCATATGCTTCTGCTGCCTCGCCAATGCTTAAAACAGGTGAGCCATGATATGCTGCAATCATTCCAGCTGGAGCAAAGTAGCCATTTAATGTGCCGAATGAAGTAATTGTTATGAAATTCTCCGATTTTTCTTCTTTCTTTATTGCATCAACTACTTCTTTCAGCGTTTTATATTGTGTAACACTTCCTGGTGGGCTAACTGAGCTAACCTCTCCAATATTTACGAATATTATATTTGATACTCCAAGCTTTGTTAATGCATTTGTTGTTTCTGCTGGTATGCTATCTTCTTTTACATATAACAAGGGTGCATGTTTCAATGATGCTATAACAGCAGCATTTGCGGCAGATAAGCCAGCATTAACTCTCTTTGGATTGTGCTGCCTAATTTCTATCTTTATATGGTATGGTATTGAATCACTTGTCTTCTCCTGGCCATACGGATAGTGAGGAGCAACAATTGCTGTCCATTTTCCTGTCATCGGATAATGGGCTTCAACGCTATGCTCGGTGCTGTATGTTGGCTCCCACCTGCGCCATTGCTCAAATCCTATGCCTGGCCAATGGCCACCGTTCCATGTATGAATTGGATTTATTGGTCCTCCATTCCAGTGTGGCACAGAAGGATCCCTTATATTTGCATATGGGTCAACAAGGAATACTTCTAAATAGCTTGGGCTATCGGTGGTTACTGTAACCTTTATACTGCAATCTGTTGTTGAAATTGGGATTGTATATCTATCTCCACTATAAACAGTCACTTCCAATGTCCAGTCACCAGAATTTGAGCCAACATATGGAATCCACAGGCCAGGAACTGAAACAGGGAAATATATATTTATATTATCTCCTCTTGCATCATATGGATGTGGCCAGTCCTCTTCTGTTCCTGGTTCATATCTTGGAGTTATTATTCCAACGGCTGGTGAATCACTGCCACGGGTATAAACAGTCATAACTCCCCAGCTTTTATCAAGGAACATTGGCAATGCCTGCTTTCCTCCCAAATCCTTAAGTTTTGAACTTCCCTTTGGAGCGGTTGTTTGCTTTGTTTTAACCACAAGTGTTGCATCCTTATCAACTACTGTACTAATCTCATCCTCGAATTCACTGCCATCAACTGTAATAACTGCGGTGCCTGAAGTTGTCCATTTTGTTGTTGCTATTTCCGCCGCTGCTTTAACTGGATCCGCATTCAATACATATTCTGTTGCTGTCATTCCATGTCTTGCAAGATATGCATTCCAGTCATCAAGCAGGTATTGAGTTGTATCATCAACTGTTCCAAACCAATGAGTTTGCTTATTTACTCCTCTATACACTATTGGAGAAACATATCTCTTTCCATCTTTAACATAATTTGCAGCTGGTATGGCAGCTATATATGCATACTCATCTTTATTGCTATTTGCGTCATTATTTATAACAAATGTCTGTGCAACAGGTATTATCTCTCGCTGAGGAATAGGTCCAGGTGGAGAAGATGCGCTTACTCCAATTGTCAATGTTAAGTTATATACTCCAGAGCCATACAAGAAGTAATTTTCTGGCCATTTGCTCTTATCCCATCCCGGGAACATATCTATTTTTATATACCATGTTCCGCTTTTATCTACAGGATATTCAAGAGTATCGTCCCCATAATATTGGGCGCTATAAACCCATTTCCCGCTTGGGTCATATAGATGTATATCAAAATCTGATTTCTGCACTGGACTTATTTCCACTTTTATTCCCTGTCCAGCACTCACATCGAAGCTATACCAGTCCTCCCAGTCGTTCATATCCATATAGCCATCGTATGAGCCAGCAATTATTTTTGTTGCCTGAGAAATGCTGTTTCCCGCATCCTTGCCCGTGCCAGCGTCATTCTGCCCTTCTATTTTAACATCAAATGTATAATCGCCAGCACTCGCCCCACTGCCAGCGTATATGCGAATTCCCCATGATCCAGTTTTATCCGCAGTAAATTCAATGCTTTCAGCAGCATTCCCTGCATTTGCAGAAGTTGCAGCAGGGCTTCCATCAGGTTTTGCAAGCTGTAAGTCAAAGTTTGAGGTTGGGGTAAGTGTAACCTTTATCTTCTGTTTTTCACATACAGAGAAGGAATACCAGTCCTCATTATCTCTCCCTGGCTCAAGTTGCCCGCTGAACTTTCTTCCAGGTGCTAAATCTCTAACCTCTCCAGGATATATTGGCAATGCTCTCTTGAATTCGTTTCCTGTATCAACATTATAACCAGCGTCATCTCCTTCAGCAAGCAAAAGAGTTTCTTCGCTATCATCTCTTATGTAGCTATCAAGAAGATAGCCCTCCACTTTTTCATTTCCAGATATATCTGTTGTCTTTATTTTTTCCTGCAATTTTGTTATTGGTTTGCTCTGCTGGGTTTGAATTGTTATTCCAAAGCTTATCGCAGATATTGCTAATAACACCACAATTCCTACCGCTATTTTCGCTTTTCCTTTCATTTTTCAGCCTCCAATACAATAATTAAAAACATCTTTATATTTGTTTCGCTTCAGAAGGCAGAATTTTTTTAATTTGTCTGCTCAATTCAACTATTTTTTCTATATTATTATAGTTTAAGGATGCGCTCACTATGCTATCAATGAGTTTTGGTGGATTAGGAGAACGGAATACATTTGATGAGACAATAATTGCATCCGCTCCCGTCTGAAAAAGAAGGGCAACATCGGCGGGGGATGCTATTTCAAGAGCAACAAAAAGCAGAGCTTTCAATTTCTTTTCTTTTCCCTCCTTTATAAGCCATAAAACATCTTCAAGGGCTCCAAAATCGGTTCTCAGTATTTTTGCTCCTTCCTCTATTCTATCAACCGCTTCTTCTATATCTCCTATCTTGCACATAAAAGGAATTGAAAAATCTTTCTTTTTTATATATTCCATATCTCCTGATTCACTTTCATCTATTATATCCACTCCTATTTTTTCAAGAATTTTTGCCTCAATAAAGTGTCCGATCCTACAGCTTGCAATTAATGGAATTGAAACAGCTTCTTTTATTTCCTCCATCATTTCAACATCAAAATTCCTGACAAAAACTCCATGAGCAATCTTATCTATCTCAATAGCCTGCTTTACATCCTCTACCTCCACTATAACGCCCTTCTCTATATTTTCCATCAGATAGAAAATTTTGGTTATATAAAAACTTAGCGAAAATGCAGGGGGAGGGATTTGAACCCCCGAAGGACTTCACCACAGGATCTTAAGTCCTGCGCCGTTGGCCTGGCTTGGCTACCCCTGCACAAGAAAAATAAATTTGATATAAATAATTATTTGGTAAAATGAAATTCATATCTGTAGGGCATTTCTCCTTTACCCGCTTTATATCTGCAGATTTTGCATCTATATCCAACAACAATTTTTTCTCCAAGCAATGACAAATTTTTTATTTTTTCAAGCGCCCCGCCGCAAACAGGGCATTTTAAAATTTTTTTGTCAGATTTTTTATTTTTTGTTGATATTTTTACAAAACCCGAGCGGGCTATCATATTTCTTGCTCTTCCAGTGCTTATTTTATAATTTTCATCAATTTTTTTCAATTCATTCAAAATTTTGTTCCTGAAATCTTTTAATGAATTAAAGCCTTTCTCCTTTTTAATTGCATTGAAAATTGCCCTTCTTATTTCCTCTTCTTTTGGCAGCTTATACATTGTTTATAAATTTTTTATCCATTTATAAACCCTTGCAGAAAAATTTTATATTCTTTTTTGTTTAACATCATGAAGAAGTTCGCTATATTGGTTGCATTTCTTATATTGGCAAACTTCCATGTAAATGAGGTAAAAAGCGAAAAAATAGAAGCCAGCGGAAAAGTTGAAATTTTTAATATCACTGTCAGTCAGGCATGGAATATGCTCAATAGCGATGAAGATGGAATACAGCATCCAGTAGATGTAAGATATTTTAATGAATATTTCGGCGAGAGGATAGCAACTCCCCATATTTACGATAAACCCTTATTATTTACATTGCAATGGATGGAAAGCCCGTATCTGCTGAATATTTTCAAAACCATTTTTAAGGGAAAGGAAATAATATTATACTGCAGAACTGGTAATAGAAGCTATATAGCAGGAAAAATGCTTGAAGAAGCGGGTTTTGAAGGGAAAATATACAATATGCTCGGCGGAATTGTTGAATGGAAAAATCAGGGTTTGCCAACAGTAAAGGGTTTTGGTTTCAAACTTGGAATATAACAACTGCTATTGCGGAGCCGGCGCCGACTATATTGCCCGGCTGTTTTGTTAAACTCGGCGAGATGAAAAAGCCAATTGGCCAGATTAAAGCAACACCTATCTGGCTGAAATTATAAATTTCTTCCCCAGCAAGAGTATACACCTGAGTATAGCCGTCCGTATAATACCATATACTGATTATTGATGAAAGAATTGCAAACTGATAGCTCGGCGGGAATGCATATCCATATCCTTTTGTTATCATCAGACAAAAAAGCTTGATTGCTCCAGTGCTATTTTCATTGAGTCCATACCCCCGCAATTTTTCTATAATAATTTTTCCTCCTGGATAATTGCTGAGATAATTTTTAAACTCAGAAAAGGTTATTTCATTTCCTTTTTCAATGCTTCTCTCTTTTCTTCCTTCAATTATTGGAAAAATCAGCAAACAAACAATCGCAATAACAACAAATTTTTTCATGATACTAATCCAATTTTTATTTTTAAACTTATTGCTCACGAACCATTCTTTTTGAGCCGAATATAATTAAAATAATTATTACAACAACTATGTTGATTATCACGGAATATAAACCCCCAAGAGATGTTGCCATTGCGGGGAAGATAAAATGAGATAGATTCCCCATCGTGTTGGAAGATTAAAACCGCAAGAATGCTCCTTCCCGTATTATTATATATCCATGTGAAAAGAATGGAAAGGAAAATTGTGCCAAGAATAAAAGCAGGAATGGGAACACTGTGATATATATCCTGCCCGCTCATGAAAAATAGAGGAAGATGCCATAACCCCCAAACAATCCCGAGAAAAACACTGGAAAGAAGAGCACTGTAATGAGCTTGCAATCTATCAAGAGCATATCCTCTCCAGCCAAATTCTTCCTCCAAAGGACCGCCCAAAAACAAAAATATAGAAAAATGCGGGTATTATAATCAAGGGTTGAAATAAAATTGCAATTTCAGCGTAGCTACCGCTGAGAATAGATAGCAAAAGAGAAAATCCCACAATTGCTGGCATTAGGAAAAATATAGGAATCCACCATATCTTCTTGAACCTGAAATCAATACCTCTCTTAAGCAATTCTTTAACTCCATTTAATCCATCATTTGCGTAGGTAAGGATAAAAGCAGATACAGTTGGACCAAATGGGGCAAGATAAAGGCGAAAATTCCATAAAACTTCGGGAAGCCAAAGCAACCATGACCACGCAAAAGCCACTAAAAAGAATAGCAACAGATTTCTTTTCTCATCTGGCATATCCATTTTTATATATGCACTCTAAATTATTAAATTTTGTTGTTTGCGAAAGGTAAGTTAAAAACATCAAAAACGCCCTCAGCACGCCAGTCAGCCCATTTTATTTACATCCTGTTTTCAATCTTTCCTGGATTTAATTGCTTGTTAGCTCCTTGATGGCATCTTTAGCAATCCATTTAGCACTTTTGCTTTCTTATATTTAGAAGCTAACCAAGCCATCAAAGCAAATCTCGCCCTTTTAACAAATTCTTCATCTCTTTTACTCTGTTCTATGAAGATTTCCCAGTAATCAGGCTCTTCACACATTCCTCCAACAGATTTAGGGTTAGACAAAGATTTCAGTTTTTTAAAAACTTCTCCATTTTACCAGATTAAACTGATTAAATAGCAGCTGAGGGGCAAATTTTCTGCAATTCTTAAAGTGGGCCAGCATCTTCAAAACCCTGCCTTTGCCCTGTGCCTGCCTGCCTCTGCAATTTTTCTGGATGAAAAAGCAGGTTTATTACATTTAAGGCATGTTCTCTTGTTCTCCTTTCAGCAAGCCAGGCAAGCTCTTTCTCATCCTTTGCCTCATCTTCATGAACAAAAACTTCAATGATGTGCCTGTTTGTAAGTATTTGCACAGCTATCAGGCCAAGAGAAGCTTCGTGAGCACATTGCTTATCTATTGGCATTTTTCCAGGCATCCCTAAAGTCATAACTATATCGCAATTTTTTTCTTCAATCAATTTTTTTGCTGCGACTGGCAGGTCCTTTATCCCTGGGACTGTATATCTTTCAATTCTTATACCTGTTGCATTTTTTTTCAATTCATCAATAGCTGCTTTTGCCATATCATATCTTGAAAATGTTGTATCTGCTATACCAATTATTTTCATTTATAAAGCGCCTCCATCTTCCTTATTTTTTCAACAATCTTTCTCGTCTTATTTAAATCTCCATCATATTTCCCGCATCTTACAATTTTTGCATTTATTCCTCGCTCCCTTAACTTTTCCTCAAGTCCTTCAAAATGCTGGTCATATCCAAGAGAAATTATATCTGGCTTTATTTCCTCAACTATCCTAAGAAAATCATCCTCATATCCAACAATTGCCTTATCAACTGGCTTCAATGCTTCAACTAGCTTTCTCCTTTCCTCAGCTGGCATTATCGGCTCATACTTCTTCTTCCTAACAGTTTCATCGCAGGCAACAACAACAATCAGCTCATCCCCGTATTTTTTCGCCTCCTCAAGATAATGCAGATGCCCTGTATGAATTAAATCAAAAACCCCGCTCGCCATCACCCTCTTTCTTCCCATGCTTCCACCACATCATGCCCCTCAATAAAAACCATTCCTTGCTTTTCCGCATATTCCATCGCCTTCTTCTTATTCAAGCTCTCCCCAAAATCAAGCATCTCGCACCCCGCCATAACAGGCGCCAGCCCCGCAAGCGTAGCAAGAGCAATTCCCAGCTCTGTGTGCCCCTGCCTTTCTTTCAATAGCCTTTTTGCGGAAATGCATATTGGCACATGCCCAGGGCTCCTGAAATTTTTTCCAAAGATGCGCATTGC
>Ga0272448_1006458_pt1 | contig 12684 bp, 14 predicted proteins | sample YNPCB0191_FD_202220 | JGI IMG/M metagenome (GOLD analysis project Ga0272448, IMG submission 202220) | Hot spring sediment microbial communities from Yellowstone National Park, WY, United States - YNP-CB-019-1 | ecosystem: Environmental > Aquatic > Thermal springs > Hot (42-90C) > Sediment... | reverse complement strand
ACAATGCCTTCCCCCAGCAAGGACATCCGCGTCGGATACCCCGATTGGGTCTTGAAGATCATTTTGGCCTGTGAATCGACGGGCAAGAACCCTCCGATCAGCACCCCCGAAAGAAACAGGATCGAGAAAAGTTTCAATCTCCTCATATCTCTCCTCCTTTGTGTGATTTTTCCCTTCACCTTCGGCGCTTCGAAGCCGACCCTTGAAGGAAGCTTGGAATCGTAAGGGGAATGACCCATTTCGAATGCAACGCTCGCGATTCTTCCAATGATGGGAAAGCAATAAGTTCTTCCGAGAGCTCCTTTCATAAAGTCTGGGAACCTCCCCAAAATCGCTTTACCCTCGCGGCAGGGACTGCCGGGCGGTAATCCCGCCATCGACGAGGATGATCTCTCCGGTAATGTAGCGAGCCAGAGGAGAACTGAGAAATAGGACGCAATCGGCCACATCCTGAGGCGTGGCCAATCGATTCAGAGGGATCGATCGGGCGAAATCCTCCCGGAGCTGAGGGGTATGGAGGCGGACCCGAGCCATTCGGCTATCGACGACGCCGGGTGCGACGGCATTGACCGTAATCTGGAAGGGTGCAAGTTCGAGGGCCATAGACTGGGTGAGCAGATTCACCGCCGCTTTGCTCGCTCCATAGACCAGGCGGTTTTCGATGGCGAGTTTTCCATTGAGAGAGCTGATATTGACGATGGCTCCGCCCTTCTGCTTTTTCATCAACTCGACCAGGGCCCGGCTGACCAGGAACATTCCCGTCACATTAATGGCGAAAGATTGGTCGAAGTCTTCCTTGCGGCTTTCAAAGAAAGATTTCCGGCATAGAATCCCTGTCACATTGACCAGGACATCGAGGGCCCCGAAGGATTTTTCGACAAAACGCGCGGCCTCCCGGACCGCCTCTTCCTGGGTGACATCGAGAAAACAGGCCGAGACTTGGCCGCTCGGATACTGGGCAGCCAGGGCCTGAGCCTGCTTGAGATCGATGTCCCCGATGATCACTCGAGATTTCTGCCTCGCAAAGGAATCCACGATGGCCGAGCCGATATCTCCAGCCCCTCCGGCAACGAAGACTTTCGTATCTTCCAATCCCAGGGAAATCGTGAAAGGTCTTCCGATCGGGTTATCGGGCTTCATTACCCCATAAAGGCGCCTCCGTTGATGGAAACGACCTCTCCGGTGATCCAGCCGGCCTTATCGGATGCGAGGAATAGAATCAGATCGGCAATGTCTTTGGGCGTTCCCTGCCGATGGAAGGGGACAGTGGCTTTGAGTTTTTCAACCACCTCGGGGGAGAAGTTTTTTTCAAAAAGGGGAGTGACGACCGGCCCCGGAGCGACGGCATTCACATTGATTCCATGAGAAGCCACCTGAAGGGCCAGCGTCCTCGTGATCCCCAAAATCCCGCTCTTGGAGGCCGAATAATCGACCCCGACCCTCCTGCCGGTCAGGGCTGAAATGGAAGCGACATTGATGATTTTTCCATAACTCTGGGAAATCATCGAGTCGATGACCGCCCGACAGCATAGAAAGGTCCCAGTTAAATTGACTTCAATCGTCCGGTTCCAATCCTCCAGGGTGATATCCTGGATCCTTGCCGATCGGGCAATCCCCGCATTGTTCACCAAAATGTCGATCCGGCCGAAGGCCTCCAAGGTTTTCCGGACCATTTCCTGAACGTCGTTTTCCTTGGATATATCGGCCCGCAAGGGAAGGGCCCGGCGACCCAGCGACACAACTTCGGCGACCAGCGGCTGGAGATCGTCTTTGCGAATATCGACCAAGGCCAAATCGGCCCCCGCTCGGGCGAACGTGAGGGCAATTTCCTTTCCGAATCCGCCAGCGGCCCCGGTAACCAATGCCTTTTTTCCCGCCAGTTCCATCGGATGGATCCCAAGGATCAAATCAGTTTTTCTTCCCGGAGGATCTCGATGACCCATCGGGCGGCTTTTCCGCAGACCGATGGACATTTGTCATCATGCCCTCCGGCGGCCAGAAATTCGTTGTAATCCTTCGCATCCCAAAGATTGAAGGATCGCCCCATGAGCTTTTTTTGGATATCCTTACAAATCCCACTCCCGTATTCTTCCTGAAATTTTTCCTGGAGCCTCTTGGCGAGGCGAAAGGTCTGCCACCGGATCTTTTGAGGATCGGCGAAATTCTGGTATTCCCGGCCCAGGTATAGACTGAGAACCATCACCCCTCCGGTGAGGCTCCCGCAGGCGTTTTCCCCCGTGACGCCGATACCCCCGGCGAGCCCGGTGGCGGCTTTGAAGGCCTCATCCCCGATGCCGCCAATCACTTCCTTGAGCGCGCCGACCACACATTGGGAACAGCCCCCATACTCCCGCTCGTATTTCGCTGCCAGCTCTTCGGCCTTCGCGAGGATGTCATCTTTTTCCATAAATCCCTCCGGTTCAGATTCGACCGATGATCCCGCGATAGATTCAGGCCCTCATCATCCATCCGGTAGATCGATTCAAACCATGGTCATCAATATATAAAAAAAATTGGAAAGTCAATGGAAAAAATACTTGTCACCCCAAATCTTGAGGGAGAATCAAAGGGCCGGCAAGCAAAGCCAGCTCCCTCGGAAGGATGAGGCGACCGTCTCTTCTCCGGTGGAATCCAGCCCCGACATCTTCTCTCCGCTTGCCCCAGCTCGATGGAGTCCTCCTTTCCGCAGCGCCAGCGGGATGCCGAAAGACCCCGCCCGACCCCAACGCAGCCGGCAGCGCCTTTACCCTTGAAACTTTTAGGCTGAGAACCTAAACTGGATCGAGGGAGAAAACCATGGCCCAAGGGGTCATCGCCATCATGGGCTCAGGAGAAACGACCGATTCCATGGTTCGGGTCCACCGTTTCCTGCTGAGCCGGCTCAAGCCTCCCATTCGGGCCGTATTCATCGATACGCCGGCGGGATTCCAGATGAATGCGGAGGACCTTTACCTAAAAGCCCGGGAGTATTTTGCCAAGCGGCTGAACCAGAATTTGGATCTGGTTTCCTTCCGATCCTCCCAAATTCCTCGCCTGGAGGCCGAAAGGGCCTTTCGGACGCTGCGGGAGGCCGATTATATCTTTGTAGGTCCGGGAAGTCCGACCTATGCGTTACGGCATTGGGTCGGGACGGCGATTCCGGCGATCCTTGGGGAAAGGATTGAAAACGGGGCCTGTTTGGTGGCGGCGAGTGCGGCGGCCTTGACCCTGGGCCGATTCACCATTCCGGTCTATGAGATCTACAAGGTGGGTGAGGAAGTTCGCTGGGTGGAGGGACTGAACCTCCTGGGGAGGTTTGGATTTCCGGCAGTGGTGATTCCCCATTGGAACAATGCCGAGGGAGGGACCCATGATACCCGTTTTTGCTACATGGGGGAACCGCGGCTTCGCCAGCTCGAGTCTCTTCTCCCCGAAGGAACCCCCATTCTGGGGATCGACGAGCACACCTGCTGCATTTTGGATCTGGGGGAGCGAAAGATACGGATCCGGGGGATCGGCTCCGTTACCCTTCGTTATCGCAAGGCCGAAAGGGTATTTCTTGATGGAGAGACGATTCCGCTGGAGGAGTGGCTGGGTCGATCCTCAGCGGAGAAAGCGGGAGAAGAGCCCGGGGCTTCTTCTTCGGCCAAAGCTCCGGAACCTCTGCTGCAAGAGCTTCGAGAATCGCGAAAGCGATTCGATGAGCTCTTATCCCGCCATGAGGGTGCGGCCTTGATCGACCTTCTCATTCGTCTGGACAAATTGATCTGGAAGTCCTGCCGGGAATTTGAAGAGGAAGAAAAGATCGCCCAGGCAAGGGAAGAGTTTCGGGCCATGATCGTTGCCTTGGGTCTGCGGTTCGATGAATCCCCCAAAGATCTGCCGTCGCTTCTGCGTCCCTGGATCGATCTTCTCCTGGAAGTTCGGGAAAAGCTGCGGCTTGCCAGGCAATTCGGCTTGGCCGATGAGATCCGGGAGCGACTCTCGACGCAGGGAATCATCGTGGAGGATACCCCGGAGGGAACGAGATGGAGAATGAAATGAAGGGTTCAGGGGGAGAAAAACGGCACGGGGCGGAATCGGGGCCTGCTCCTGCAGCGAATCGAAAAGCCTGAGGGAGAGGGGAAGAAATGGGCAACCCGGGAAATCCGGAACGAAGGGAGGCGGCGCAGAGCGGGCGGCCGTCGGCGGGCGATCCCGAGGTCCTCATCGAACCGCGTCGGATCCCCGGCGATCCGAAGATCGACCACCCCGTCATCGTGGCCCTCTTTGAGCCCTACGTGGATCTTGTGCGAAGGGAACTCCAAGCGAAGAAAAAAGACGTAGGCCGGATGCGCTTCCCATCCATGAACTACCTTTCCGCCCGATGGGAAGGGAAAAGGATTTCCCTCGTGGGAGCTCCCTTGGGGGCCCCGGCCGCCGTGATTCTGCTGGAAAGACTCATCGCCATGGGGGGCCGGAAGTTCATGGTTCTGGGCTGTTGCGGGTCCCTCCAAAAGGATCTCAAAATCGGAGATTGGGTGCTGCCCACCAGCGCCCTCATCGACGAAGGTACGTCCGGCCAATACGATGGTGGGGGGCCCGAGGGGTGGGTCCGAATTGCTGAGGGAAGAGTGTTGGAAAAACTTCGTCGGGCTTTGCAGCAAGAAAAACAGACCTTCCGGGAAGGCGGCATCTGGACGACCGATGGCCTCTTCCGAGAAACCCGCGAAAAGGTGGCCCGCTATTCTGCCAAGGGCCTTTGGGCGGTCGAGATGGAAGTTTCCGCCCTGTTCACCGTTGCCGCCTTTCGGGGAGTGGATCTGGCCGTCCTTCTGGTCGTGTCCGATGAATTGGCCGGCCTGAAATGGAAAAGTGGGTTCCGGAGTCCCCGATTCTGGCTTTCCTCCAAACAGGCGGCCCGCCTGGCGATTCGCGTGGCCGCCGGTTTATGAATTTTCTCCATGGAGCGAAAAAAATCCCGAAAAAATCAAAAATCCTTATATAATAAGGGCATGGTCGATGGCCCGGGCGTTTTCAGGGGCGATTCACGTGGTACAGGGAAAAACCGATTGAGGAAGCATTTCTTCGAGCAGGAGGGAATATGACCACCAAGGAATTGCAGGAGAAAATCGTCGATACCATGAAGCGCTGGAAAAAAGTCGAGGATGCCTCGGTGGCCTCGACGGGAATGATCATGGAGAAGACCGATAATCCGATCGTTCGCCTCATCATGGAAATCATCCAGCGGGACTCCCAGATGCATTATCGGGTCCAAGAGTGGGTGGCCGATAGCCTCGAATTCAAGACCGTGTCTTTGACGCCCGATGAATTGAGCCGTGTCTGGACGCTCATCGAGCATCACATCGAGCTGGAAAAAAAGACCCTCGCCCTGGCCCGGGAAGCTCTTTCGGCGCTGGAAGGGAAGAAGATGGTCGTCCAGGAGTTTCTTCTCACCTACCTCTCCGAGGACGAGAAAAAACACAACCAGCTCTTGGGACACCTCGAAAAGATCAAAAAAGGAATCTACGGCTAATTCTTCGAAGGCTTGCCAGCAGGAGGGAGAAGAGATGAACGTGCGGGTCCTTTTTTATTCGATGTACGGCCATATCTATCGAATGGCCGAGGCCGTGGCGGAAGGCGTGAGGGAAGTGAAGGGAGCGGAAGTGGAGCTTCGGCGTGTGCCCGAAACGCTCCCTACGGAGGTGCTCCAGAAGATGGGGGCCATCGAACCCCAGAAGGCCTTCGCCCACATCCCGGTCTGCAAGGTCGAGGAATTGGAAAAAGCCGATGCCATCCTATTCGGGACGCCGACGCGTTTCGGGAACATGTGCGGCCAGATGCGCCAATTCCTGGACGCCACGGGCCAGCTCTGGGCCAGGGGGGCGCTGATCGGAAAAGTGGGAAGCGTATTTACCAGCTCGAACACGCAGCACGGAGGCCAGGAATCCACCATCCTGAGCTTCTATCTCACGTTATTTCACCATGGGATGATCGTGGTCGGCCTTCCTTATAGCTTTCAGGGGCAGATGCGGGGCGATGAAATTACGGGAGGATCCCCCTACGGGGCATCGACGATCGCGGGCCCCCAGGGGGAGCGGATGCCCAGCGCGAATGAATTGGCGGCCGCCCGCTTCCAGGGTCGCCACGTGGCCCAAATCGCCCTCAAGCTGACCCGCCCGTAGAAGGAGATTCGCCGGACCTTGGGCGGAACCAACCGACAAAGGGGGGGGAGAGCATGGAACGGGTGAAGGTGGTGGTTCATTTCGCGGATCACCGAATCATCAAAGGTTTTACCCAGGATTTTTTCCCGAATAAGCACCTCTTCCATTTATACCCGGAGAACCCCGCCGGACCCGGGGATTCGGTGGAGATCATGATCAAAGACCTGAAAGCCATTTTCTTTGTTCGGGACTTTCAGGGCAATGCCCATTATCGCGAGCGAAAGGAATTCCAGGAGACCGATCAACTCCAGGGGCGCAAGGTGGCGGTGACTTTCTTCGACGGCGAGGTGATCGTCGGGAGCACCCTGGGGTATGATCCCAACCGCCCGGGGTTTTTCCTTTTCCCCGTCGATCCCCAGAGCAATAACCTGCGGGTTTTTTGCATCTCCAAGGCGGTCAAAGACGTAAGGTACCTTTAGCATCTTTTGGTTTATCGGCAAACGAAAGGGATTCCCCCAGATTCCAGCGATCCCCTTTCGTCATTGACAATCATCCCCCCTTGGCATAATGTATCGAAAAAATTCTTTCCCTCCCGCCATTTCCCGTTTGGATGAAAAATGGAATTTTTCGGCGGACCCCAAAATTCATCGCCGATAGGGATTCTTCATTCGGGGAAGAGAGTAAAGGGGAATCGGGGTTTGACTTACTTGCGGCCCCAAAGGGCCGCTTTTGAAAGGAGGAGGATGAAATGAAGCAACGAGGGATGAAGATGTCGGTCTGGATGGCAGTGCTATTCGGTCTGATTGCGTTTTTTCCGGCCGCTGCTGTTTTCGGGGCCCCCGTGAAGATTAAATTCAGCACGATCTTTTCCCCCACGTCCCACTTCGGGAAGGAAGGAAAGTGGTATTTTGACCAAGTGGAGGCCCATAGCGGCGGGCGGATCAAGATGGAATATTACTTCGGCGGCTCGATCTGCAAAGGGGGCGAGGAGCTCAAAGCCCTGCGGGCCCGAACCATCGATGCGGCCCTCATGGCGCTGGGGTATGCGCCGGCCAATGCGCCCCTGACGCAGGTGTTTGAGACGACCTATCTGACGACGGCCGTCGATGCTCACCAGAAAGCGATCATGGAGTGTTATCACAATTACGAACCGCTGCGGAAACAGATCGAGAGCACCAATGCGGTTCTCCTTTTTTCTCCCCCGGTCATCAACAATACCCTCTGGACCAAATTCCCGGCCCCCAACATGGCGGCTTTGAAGGGCAAGAAGATCCGGGCCTATGCCTGGACCGGCGATATCCTGACACGGTTTGGGGCTTCGCCGGCGGCGCTCGTCTGGGGGGATATCTACAATGCGGCCAAGACGGGGATCATCGACGGGATTTACGGGACCCCCCTGAGCCTTGGATGGGACGCAAAATTTTACGAAATTGCGCCCTATGTCACGCAAACCGGATGCGGGGTATTCGGCGCCATGGCCTTGGTCATCCGCAAGGATCTCTTTGATGGTTTCCCCAAGGATCTTCAAAAAGTCATCCTCGACTGGGGACCCAAAGGGCAGGAGCAGAGCGTCGATATTGTGATGGAGGAGAATAAAAGGGCCGTGGATGATCTCGTCGCGCGGGGGATCCATCTGACCGTTTGGTCGCCCGAGGAGATCGCCAAGGCCAAGGCCCTGGTTCAGCCCGCCCAGTTCGACAAGGTCATCGAGAAGCTCGAAGGGGTGGGCCTGGGGAAAGAGGGACGGGAGCTGCGGGACCTCTATCTCCAATCCCTTCGGAAATTCGAAAAGACCAGCCGCTATGTTTCGGAGTTTGATTATTGGCTTCAGAAGCTGGGGAAGAAATAGGCCCGGGCCGGAGTGGGAAAGCGGCTCCCTTCCTAACCCAAGAGACGCAACAGACCGGGAGGAGCGCATCGGCGCCGCAGGCGGTTCGGAAAAATTCGCGATGCCCTCAAAGGCCGGCGCCGGACCAGCGGTTGGCCTGAAGGAGGGCCTCATAGGCGTCCTTGCCGCGGAAATCGGCGCCGATTTTCCTCGCGAATTCTTCCGTGGTGGGGGGCCCCCCGATCATGATCTTTGTCTTCCCTTGGAGGCCAGATCTGGAGACGGCTTTCACGGTACTGGCCATGGCCTCCATGGTGGTGGTGATCAAGCAGGATAAAGCCAGGATGGAGGCCTTTTCTGTTTGAAGGGTATCGACGACCTTGTCCGGGGGCACATCCACGCCGAGATCCACCACGCGATACCCGCCGGCCTCCAAGGTCATCGCGACGATATTCTTCCCGATATCGTGAAGATCCCCCTGGACGGTGGCAATGACCACACTGGCCCGTTCCTTATAGGAGGTTTTTTTCAGGGCGGGTTTCAGCATCTCCAGGCCCTTCTGGGAAGCCTTGGCGGCAATCAACATCTCCGGGATAAAGCATTCCCCCTCGGAAAATTTCTTTCCGACGATGTTCAGGGCCTTTACGATTCCTTCCTGAATGATCGCTTCGGGCGCGATCCCTTCCTTGAGCATCGCCGAAACCAAGGTCTCGGTTCCTTGAAAGTCCCCTTCCTGGATGGCCTGCACCAAATCGTCCCACCGGGTCATGTTCGCCTCCTTCGGAGAAATTGATTCTTGCCCCCACGAACATCCTTCATTCCCAAAGAAGAGGATCAAATCCGAATCGGGTATCGCCCATATTTGAGCGCCGCTTCATACATGCGCACAATGTTTTGCGGGGGAACCCCGGGTTGAATATTGTGGACGGACGTCAGGACAAAACCTCCCCCCGGGGCCAAATCGGCGATCCGTCGCTTCACCTCTTCCTCCACCTCATCGGGGGTCCCATAGGGCATGACCCGCTGGGTATCGATTCCGCCCCAGAAAGTGAGCCGATCTCCGAATTTCGCTTTCAGCATTTTGGGGTCCATGTCTTTGGCGGCGACCTGAACGGGATTGATGATATCCACCCCCAATTCGATGAGATCGGGAATGAAGGGGGTGATGCTGCCGCAGCAGTGGAGGAAGAGATCGGCCGGGGTGTTTTTCTTAATGAAGCTCCACAGTCTCTGATGGTAGGGCTTGACCAACTCCCGATACATCGCGGGGGAAATGAGCGGTCCATTCTCTCCTCCCAGGTCATCGCCCACGATGATCACGTCGATCAGATCCCCGACCGCCTCGAGATAGTGCTTCATGATCCGGATCTGGATATCGATGATTTTATCAAAGAGCGCCCGGACGAAGGGTTTGTCCAAGACCAAATCCGTGAAGAATTTTTCCGGTCCGCAAAGACAAACCCAGGAAGCCTCGAAGATGCCGAGGAAGGGGCCATCGGCCACGATGGCGTAATTCGTCGATTCGCGAAGCCGCTTGGCCTCCTCCCGCAGTCCCTCCGTTCTTCCAGGGTCATCGGGGTCCGGCCAGGGATATTTCTCCAAATCCTCGATGGTGGCCCTCTTCAGGGGATGACCCACGGGGTCCCAATAGGGACTCCCGGGCGGCTTCTTCCATCGGGTCCCCCATTCATCCACAAAGGAATTGTCCGGTTCGATCACCTTCTTCCATTTCTTGGGAGGTTTCAGGCGTACGTAGCGCGTATCGATTCCCCATTGGATGAGCAGCTCCTCCGGCACCTCCACATGATCGCGCAAAAAGCACTGGGTCTTCCATTTTTTGCCCAGGTATCTTTTGAGATCTTCAAAGGGGATGGCCTCGATGGTGCTGACAAAGCTCCCCAGGTCCAGGGGAATCCGGTCCGGTTCCTGATGCCTCAGGGCGGTGAGCAGCCTTTCTCTTGGCGTCAGAGGAGCCATGGAATGCCTCCTTTCCGGAATCGGCATCGCCGTTTTTTCCCAGAAGGCGTCCTTTGGCCGTATTCCACTTCCGGGATCGAAAAATTTCTCAATCGATGATGAATTCTATGATAACCTGGGACAAAGGGCAATGGAGAAAAATTCTCGGGTTCGGACCATTCAAAAACCCCAAAGGAGAGAAACATGAGGCTCAAGGATAAAGTATCGATTGTGACGGGAGCCGCCCGGGGGATCGGGGAGGCCATTGCCTTGACCTTCGCCAAAGAAGGTTCTCACGTGGCCGTCTTGGATCTCCTTGCCGAACCCGCCACACGGGTGGCGGAAAAAATCCAGGCTTTGGGTCGGAAATCCATGGCGATCCCAATGGATATTTCCAAGAGCGCCGATGTGAACCGAGCGATCCAGCAGGTCCTCGATCAATTCGGCCGGATCGACATCCTGGTGAATAACGCCGGGATCTGTCAGGCCACACCGCTGGAAAAGATTACGGAAGAGGAATGGGATCGGATCTTCGCCGTGAATATGAAGGGGGTTTTCCTTTGCTCCAAGGCGGTCCTGGGGATCATGAAGCGACAGAGATCCGGCAAGATCATCAATTTTGGGTCGATCGCGGGAAAAATCGGCGGAGTCCTCGCCGGTGCCCATTATTCAGCCAGCAAAGCGGCGGTCATGTGCTTCACCAAATCGCTGGCCCGGGAGCTTGCCCCCTTTGGCGTCAACGTAAATGCCATCGCCCCAGGCGTGATCGAGACGGCCATGACCGAGATGCTGACCCAGGGCCATTGGGACAAATACACCACCATCATCCCCATGGGCAGAGTCGGAACCGTGGAAGAGGCGGCGAAAGTCGCTTTGTTTCTGGCTTCGGATGATTCCAGTTATATCACTGGAGAAATTGTGGACCTCAACGGCGGGCAGTTGATGGACTAATCGGCGCTCAAGGACGGTCTTTGGTCCAAAGACTGGCATCCGTGGCGGGGATCAGGGATCGGCAAATAAAAAGCCCTGGAACCCTCCAGCCATTGGGCTTTTTTTATATTCCCAGATACGCTTTTTTCACATGTTCATGTTTCAGGAGGTCTTCCGTAGCGCCCGAGAGGGTGGTTTCTCCGTTTTCCAGCACATAGGCCGTGCTGGCGATCTGGAGGGCGCGGTGAATCTGCTGCTCCACCAGAAGGATCGTAAAGCCCGACTCAGCAATCTGCCGGACGATCTGAAACATTTGCTTTACCAGGCGGGGGGCCAGTCCCAGGGACATTTCGTCGATCATGAGATAGCGGGGATTGGCCATCAGGCCTCGGCCGATGGCGCACATCTGTTGTTCTCCGCCCGAGAGGGACCCGGCCAATTGATTCTGGCGCTCTCGCAATCGGGGAAAGAGAGCATAGACCTGTTCCAGATTCCGGGAAATGTGAGGCCGGGCTTTGGGGCTGTAGGCACCCAGTTCCAGGTTTTCCCGGACCGTCAGCGTGCTGAAAAGGCCCCGCCCCTCGGGGACTTGGATGATCCCGCGCTCGACGATCTGATAGGGCATGAGGGTTTGGATTTCCGTTCAACATTCGCCTTCCGGCGGGAGTTCCGATCGTCGAATATTTACAGCCGATTTTCCTTTCTCAAGAAAAGACTTTTCTGGGTCTCATCCTGCCGGAACCCATCATCAGGGCCGGGCTGAAGATGAGACGAACGAAGGATCGGCGGGCTGCAGATTCCCAAATAAGCCAAAGCCTCTCCTCTTCCTTATTAAAGCATCGCCGAATACCCTCCATCGACCGGGATGGCCGCGCCGGTCACGAAATCGGATGCCCGGCTGGCCAGAAAGACGGCCGTCCCTCCCAATTCCGCCGGGTTTCCCAGGCGCCGCATGGGCGTTCGGGAGATCACATATTGGGTGAGGCCCGGGCTTTGCCGCTCCGCCTTGGTGATGAGATCCGTTTGAATATAGCCGGGAAGGATGGAATTGACCTGGATGTTGTCCTCCGCCCAGGAGACGGCGAGGCTTCGCGCCATTTGAACGATGCCGCCTTTGCTGGCTCCGTAGGGAGTGAGCCGGGGGCCTCCGAAGATCGAGGTCATCGATCCGATGCAAATGATCTTGCCTCCGCCTTGGCGTTTCATGACGGGATAGACGTGTTTGGAGCAGAGAAAGGCGCTTCGAAGATTGGTGTTGAGAATCTCGTCCCATTCTTCGATGGTGAGATCCTGGGCGTTCTTGCGGAAGTTCGTACCGGCATTGTTCACCAGAATATCGATTCGTCCGAAATGATCCAGGACCCTTTGGACCATTGCCCGGATCCCCTCTTCTTGGAGGACATCGACACTCACTTCCAGCACCCGCACCCCGAAACGCGTCCGGATATCCTGGGCCGCCCGGGAAGTCTTCTCGGGGTTGCGGGCGGCAATCGCAATATCGGCCCCGGCGCCCGCCAGGCCGTCGGCGATTCCTTTCCCGATTCCACCGTTGCCGCCGGTGACAATCGCGACCCTACCGTGCAAGTCAAACCATGAAAGCATAATCTCCTCCTCCTCCCCCTTTCTATCACTTCCGAGGCTCCCACCGCCTTACTTCTTCCTACCGCCCGCTTCGGCGAAGAAATCGCATCAGTTCCGATTTGCCGGGCAGAGAAGGCTGCGCCCCGAGTTTCAGACAGGCCAAGGCGCCGGTTCCGTTCGCCAGACGGAGAATCTCCCGGAGGGGCTTTTTTTGGGCGAGTCCCACAGCCAACGCTCCTACAAAGGCGTCGCCAGCCGCCGTGGTAT
>Ga0272448_1006456_pt1 | contig 12691 bp, 14 predicted proteins | sample YNPCB0191_FD_202220 | JGI IMG/M metagenome (GOLD analysis project Ga0272448, IMG submission 202220) | Hot spring sediment microbial communities from Yellowstone National Park, WY, United States - YNP-CB-019-1 | ecosystem: Environmental > Aquatic > Thermal springs > Hot (42-90C) > Sediment... | reverse complement strand
GCTATCAGTCGCAGTGTTGTTGTCTTTCCACAGCCAGATGGTCCTACAAGTATCATAAATTCCTTATCTTCGCATACTATATTTACATCTTTTACTGCTACCACATTCCCAAATTTTTTCCATACATTTTTTAATACTACGCGCGCCATTAATACCTCCTAAAAAATTTATTTTATAATAAAATAAATTTCTCTCTTTCTCGGTCCATCAAATTCACAAAAAAATATACCCTGCCATCTGCCTAAAACCAGTTTTTTATCTTCAAAAAATAAAAACATTTCATTTCCAATCAAGGATGATTTAATATGGGAATCTGAATTACCTTCACTATGTAAATAATTTTCATTTTCAGGTACTAGATCATTCAATTTCCCAATAATATCCTGTTTTACTGTTTTATCATAGTTCTCATTAATTGTGAGTCCTGCAGTTGTATGGGGGACATACAGAAAAATAATTCCATCCTTAACTGCACTGTCATCAATCACTTTCTGGATTTTATTGGTAATATCTATAAATTCTATCCTTCTTTCAGAATTTATAAAAATTGACCTCATTTGTTATTTAAATTTAAATGTTAAACCAACTCTGTGTGTATTTTCAAGAACACCAAACTGTCTGAATGCATAATCTAGTTCATACATATCAATTTTAATACCAGCCCCTAATACCAATCCTGCCATAATATCAGGTCCTGAATAATTTTCATACCATTCATTCAAATCAAATTTGCCCTGAAATCTGTAACCCAGACGAACAACCAACAAATCCCTGTACCAGTATTCCATACCAAAAGCAAGTATACCATATGTTTCTATTGGTTGCATATAATCAAGATTTAACATCATATTTCTTATACCTGTATAACTAAAACCAATTTTAAACATTATTGGAAGCCAGAATGCCTCACCAAATCCAAATTTAGGGCCTAAATTTTGAGCAACAAAACCCATCTGTAAATCCTTAATAGGTAATTTATAAATAGCGGCAACATCTGCGGCAAAACCAAATGCCCCTATATCATCAATTGATTCATTGAAAAGTTTTATAGTTATTCCTAATGACAATTCTTTATTTATATTTGTTCCATAGCCAATATTAAAGTTAATATCATTTGCTAAAAACTCACCTAAATCAGCGCCTAAAATATCGGTTTTAGGAATACCCCCAGAATTAACATAAACAAAACTCAATGCAAATGTTCCTATTTCACCTGCAGGATATGCAATTGCAAGATAATCATAAAAAATACTAACAAACCAGAATGAATGCATCAAAGTCGCTTCAATATTTTTTAATTGAGCAAGACCTGCAGGATTATACATAATAGCATTAACATCGTCTGCAGCGCCTGTAAACGCCCCACCCATAGCAACCGGCCGTACTCCTGCATCAAGTTTTAAAAACGCAGCTGATGTTGTCCCCTGTTCTGCAAATAAAAATGTATAAGATAGTATAAAAAGTATAAAAAACACAAAAACTTTATTTATTTTTCTAATTTTACTAATCATTTTTTCACCTCCATATTAATATAACATTTATTTTTTTCTGTGTCAATATTAAAACGTAAAAATAATAAATTCGTTGCACATTTTAAAAATTGTCTCAAAACTCAAAACTTCCCCTCATTTAAAATGCCGTTATGAACGAAGTGAATTTTACGGCAGAAAAGAGGGTGCCACAGGGAGATTTAAATTCATAAAAATCCCCATTATTCCCTTTTATTTAACTGTCCATTACCCACATCTTCTTTTTTAATAAGAAGCAGGTATATCCTGATTTTTGAGGAAAATTACGGATGGTTCGCAGTGTTGTTTAGTTTACTTACCCCAAATTTTAACGCCCTTCTTAATCCTATCTAAGGGTTGTTGCGTAAGCCTCGCCTACCTTTGACTGCAAACTCTTTGTCCGACTTTTCCTCAACCGTTTTTTACGAAAAAATCAGCGGTATACCTGCTTCTTGATACTTATGGGTAATGAACAGTTTATTTAAAGGTATAATTCAAAGCACAGTAATTTCGTAAAATTAACTTCAAAAAATGTTTGGTTTTGAGACAGTTTCTTTATTATTTTTATAAGAACATTTTTATATTTGTTTTGACAAAAAATAATAGATTTTGTTTCTTATTTTTATATTAAAAAAACAAAATAATTAAATTTTATAAGCATATATTTTCCATTCATATTTGTCATTTTTGTATTTTTTTATGACAATAAACAAATAGTAATTTCCCTTATAAACCCCACAGAAAGTATTTTCAACACTGAAAATCTGATAACCTTTGTTATAATCATTAAATTTTAAAACAATATTAAATTTGGTTGAATTATTTAAATCAAGAGAAAGAATATTTTTATCTGTTATTATATAAACTGTATCATTTATTATTTTCAAACCAATTATTCTGTCTGTTATTTTTTCAAATCTTTTTTCCTGCATATTATTCAAGTCCATAACTGTTAAAAATACTGATTTTAGTTTTGTATCATCCTTTAAAAAACAAATTTTATTTTTATAAATGCAGGGGTAAGCGCAATTTTCAAACTCTTTTATTAATTCTTTTTTGGAAATATCAAAAATAGAAAAAATTCTAACTCCGTTGTTTTTATATCCATCACAAACAAGATATTTTTCATCTTCTGAAACAGAAGGATTAAACCATACTCTATCCATAAAAATTCCTGGGCTGGTTTTTTTATCAGTTTGCTCTTTTAACACAGGAGTAAAAATTATTTTGTTTTGCTTTTTATCAACCACTACGACAGTAGTATTTGGAGTAGTTCCGAGTCCTGTGGTAAAAGCACATAAAGATTTATTCTTTAAAAAATAAAAATTATAAATTGAAGAAATTGGTATAAGATTAACTTTCCCCTGTCTTTCAACCTTTATAAAAAAATCATCCGGATTAAAGTCCTGTAATTTTTTCCACTTGCTTTTACCAAAAATATCTTTATAAAATATTTTACCATCTTTCCAGTATATTAATTTTGCCTCGTCAGAAATTATAGATGTTTCGTAAAATACAGATGGGTCAAAATCAGAAACTTCAAAAAATTTTTCAGGATTTCCGGAATATAAAAAAGAAAAAAACAAAAAAGTAAATAAAATAAAACTGCAGTATTTCAAAATCTATTTACCTCTTCTTCTTTGAAGCATTTCAGCTGCTTTTAATTTTGCTATCTCTCTTAATAGCTCTGCCTGAATCAAATCGTAATCAACATCCTTCATTGATTTTGATTTTAATATTTTTTCTTTTTCTTCTTTTCTTCTCTTTATGGTTTCTATATCAATCTCTTCTGGTTTTTCAGCTGTCTCTACAAGTAAAATAATCTTGTCTCTCGTTACTTCTATATAACCACCTGATACAGCAAGCATTTCTTCAGCACCATCTTCTTTTTTATAATTAACAACGCCGGGATTTAACACTGTTGAAAAAGGAGTATGTTCCGGCAATACACCAAATTCTCCATTTATTCCTGGCGCTGTCAAAGATGTAATATTACCTTCAAAAATTTTTTTCTCCGGGGTTACCACACTTAAATTTAAAACTTTTGCCATTTTTTATTTTATGTTCCTTTCTTTAATTTATTTTACCAACTGTTTGGCTCTTTCAATTACTTCTTCTATATTTCCAGCCATATAAAATGCCTGTTCCGGTAAATCATCAAGTTCTCCCTCTACAATTCTTTTAAAACCCTGAACTGTTTCTTTTACAGGGACATATTTCCCTTCTCTACCTGTAAATTGCGATGCAACAAAAAATGGCTGAGATAAAAATTTCTGAATTCTTCTTGCCCTTGCAACTATTAATTTATCTTCTTCTGATAATTCATCTATTCCAAGAATTGCAATAATATCCTGTAAATCCTTATACCTCTGTAAAATACCCTGGACCCTTCGCGCTACATAATAATGTTCTTCTCCAACTATATCAGGGTCCAGTATTCTTGATGTTGAATCAAGCGGATCAACTGCAGGATAAATAGCAATATCAGTTAATGCTCTTGATAACACAGTAGTTGCATCAAGATGCCCAAAAGCAGTAGCAGGAGCCGGGTCTGTTAAATCATCTGCAGGAACATATATTGCCTGAACAGATGTAATTGAGCCCTTTTTCGTGGATGTTATTCTTTCCTGTAATTCTGCCATTTCAGTTGCAAGATTTGGCTGATATCCAACTGCAGAAGGCATTCTGCCAAGCAATGCGGAAACTTCTGACCCTGCCTGTGTAAAACGGAAAATATTATCAATAAAAAGCAGAACGTCTTTTCCTTCTACATCTCTGAAATATTCTGCCTGTGTTAAAGCAGTTAATCCCACCCTCAAACGAGAACCTGGTGGCTCATTCATCTGTCCATAAACAAGTGCGGTTTTATCAATAACCCCAGATTCCTGCATTTCAAGCCATAGTTGTGTTCCTTCCCTTGTTCTCTCTCCTACTCCGCCAAAAACAGAATATCCACCATGTTCCTGCGCAATATTCCTGATAAGTTCCATAACTATAACTGTTTTACCAACACCGGCACCACCGAATAATCCAACTTTTCCACCTTTAGGATATGGACATAAAAGGTCAATAACCTTAATCCCTGTCTCAAACATCTCTGTTTTTGTTGATTGCTCTTCAAATGCCGGCGGTTTTTTTCTTATAACACTGAATTTATCTGTCTTTATATCCCCTTTATAATCCACTGGCTTACCTAATACATTTATTACCCTGCCAAGTACAGCAGGTCCAACAGGAACACTAATAGGTTCGCCTGTATCTACAACTTTCATACCACGGGAAATTCCATCTGTAGAACCTAAAGCAACACATCTAACAGTATTGTCTCCTATATGCGTTGCAACTTCTACTGTTAAATCAATAATATGTTTTTGTCCTGATAATTCATATTCACCTGAAATTTTTAAAGCATTATAAATTGCTGGTAGATCTGCATCAGCAAATTCAATATCTACCATTGGTCCTATAACCTGAACAACTTTTCCTTCTTTCATATCACTTCCTCCTTAAATAAATATCTGTTTTTTTAAATAATATTTATGCTTTGATTGCTTCTGCTCCACCAACTATTTCAAGTATTTCTTTTGTAATAGAGGCCTGTCTTACTTTATTTGCAATTAAAGTAAGAGATTTTATCATCTCACCGGCATTATTGGTTGCCATTTCCATTGCAACCATCCTGACACCATGCTCTGATGCCTGGGTTTCAAGAATTGCTCTATATATGTTACTCTTTATATATTTTTCAATGAGGGATAAAAGCACTTCTCTTTCATTGGGTTCATATATAAAATTTCTTTTTATACCTGATTTATCCTGTTGTGAAAATTCAAAACTTACCGGTAAAATAACTTTTTTTACAATTTTCTGCAATAAACTTGTCTGAAACTCGCTGTTTATTAAAGTCACCTTTTTATATTTTTTATTTAAAAAATTATTGATTACAAGATTTCCTATTTCTTCTATATCAAACCAGGAGATTCTTTTATCATTGTATTTAAATAACTCAATTTCACGATTAAATCTTTTAAAAAAATCCAATCCTTTTTTACCAATCAAAATTAAATTAATATTGTTGTTTTCTTTTAGTTTTAAAAGTCCTTCTTTGATAAGATTGGAATTAAAACTGCCACACAGCCCTTTATCTGAAGTAATAAGTATCAAAGCCTCTTTTTCTACATCTTTATTTTCATTTAAAAGTGGATATGATGTTATTTCTGTCCCTGATATTAATTCAGAAATAACTTCCTGTATTTTAATTGCATAAGGCCTTGATGCTAAAATTCTTTCTTGTGCTTTACGTAATTTTGCTGCAGCAACCATCTTCATTGCTTTGGTTATCTGCTGAATATTCTTTGCACTTTTAATCCTTTTTCTTATTGCCCTTAAAGTTGCCATATTTTTTTCCTTTTTTATTTATAAATTTGTTTAAATTCTTTTATGGCTGCATCAATTTTACTTCTCAGTTCATCAGATAATACTTTTTTCTCTGCTATTTCATTTTTAATATCTTTATGTTTTTCTTCCATAAATGCCAAAAATTTTTTCTCAAAATCTAATATTTTTGAAACTTCTAAATCATCAAGATATCTGTTAATTCCAGCATAAATAATTAATATCTCATCTTCAACTTTGTATGGTGTGTATTGTCCCTGTTTTAATATTTCTTCCATTCTCCGTCCTAAAGCCAACTGGTCCTGTGATGCCTTATCAAGTTCTGTGCCAAATTGTGCAAAAGCAGCTAATTCTCTGTATTGTGCCAGATCCAGTTTTAATTTTCCTGCAACCTGCTTCATTGCCTTTACCTGCGCATCTCCGCCAACCCTTGATACAGAAAGTCCAACATTTATTGCAGGTCGTATTCCGGAAAAGAAAAGCCCGCCTTCTAAGTATATCTGTCCATCTGTAATTGAGATAACATTGGTTGGAATATATGCAGAAATATCGCCTGCCTGTGTTTCAATTATTGGCAATGCTGTTAATGACCCGCCACCTAATTTATTATTCAATTTTGCAGCTCTTTCAAGAAGTCGTGAATGTAAATAAAATACATCTCCGGGATATGCTTCTCTTCCAGGCGGTCTTCTCAATAACAGCGACATCTGTCTGTATGCAACTGCATGTTTTGATAAATCGTCATAAACACATAAAACATGCTTGCCCTGCCACATAAATTCTTCACCCATTGCGCAACCAGCATAAGGAGCAATATAAATCAATGGCGCGGGTTCTGATGCGCTTGCCAAAACTACAATTGTATATTTCATTGCACCGTATTCTTCCAGTGTTTTAACCACTTTTGCAACAGTTGACTGCTTTTGGCCGATAGCAACATAAATACATATAACATCTGAATCCCTCTGGTTTATTATTGTATCAATAGCAATTGCTGTTTTACCTGTTTGCCTGTCACCAATAATAAGTTCTCTTTGGCCTCTTCCTATCGGTATCATAGCATCTATTGCTTTTATACCTGTTTGCAGTGGTTCTTTTACATTTTGTCTGTCAACAACTCCTGGAGCTATAACTTCTATAGGTCTGAATTTATTTGTATTTATAGGCCCTTTCCCATCCAAAGGCTGTCCCAATGGATTTACAACCCTTCCTATTAACTCCTCACCAACCGGGACAGACATTATTCTTTTGGTCCTTTTCACAACATCGCCTTCTTTAATATTTCTATCATCTCCAAGTAAAACTACCCCAACATTGTCCTTTTCGAGATTTAGTGCAATACCAAAGATACCCCCCGGGAATTCAAGCAATTCCATAGACATAACATTATCAAGTCCATAAACTCTTGCTATTCCATCCCCCACCTGTATTACCTGCCCTATTTCAGAAAGTTCTACTTTTGCTTCATATTTTTCTATTTGTGATTTAATTATACTTGTTATTTCTTCCGGCTTTATCTGCATATATTGCCTCCTTGAAAATTATTTATTTATTTTTTTTGCTTTTATTAACTTTTTTCTTTGTTATTTTTTTCTTTTTACTTGTTTTTGTCTTTGATTGCTTTTTTATACCAATAATTTTCGTTTCTTTTAATTTGTTTTTCATTGAATTTAAAAACTGGTTTACACTGGCATCAATTAAATGTAACCTGTCTCTTATAATAATTCCACCAAGCATATCATCTCTGGTTATATTATTTAATATCACTTTTGCTTTCATTAATTTATTTAACTGATTCAATAATTTTTCTTTCTTCTCTGTTTCCAGAGGATAGGCTGTCTCTACTATTACTTTTCTAATATTATTATATTCATCTACCTTCTCTGAAAATATATTTATTATATCGTCTGTCAATCTTTCTCTTTTCTTATCAATCAATAGTTTAAAAAAATTTAATACAAAACCACTTATATATTTTGAAAACAGTTCAATAAAAATTTTCTTTTTTTCATCTTTGCTTATCCCGGGATGAAAAATGACATTTTTCAAAGAAATATTATTATTTAATATATCCTTGATTATATTTAATTCTTCTTTTGTTTTTTGCAAAATATTTTTTTCTTTTGCTAATAAAAAAAGCGCATCTGCATATTTTGTTGGCAATACCAAATTAGCCATTTAATCTCCTATTTTTATAATTTAATATCTTCTATTTCTTTTATCTGTTTTGATACTATATCAACTTGATTCTTTTTATTTATTTTTGTTTTTATGGCTTTTTCTGCAGCCATTATAGAAATATCAACTATGGTATCTTTGAGCTCTTCAATTGCTTTTTTCTTCTCATTTTCAATTTCAATTTTTGCTTCATTGATAAGTTTTATACCTTCATTTCTTGCCTCTTCAATAAGCCCTGTTTTAATCTTTTCTCCTTCTGCAACAGCTTTATTAATCACATCTTTTGCCTGTTCCTGTATATTCGCAACTTTTTTTTCATAATCACCCTTTATTGCTTCTATTTCCTGTTTATCTTTTTCAATTTTATCGAGTGATTCTCTTATATATTCATCTCGTTTCTTTAAAGTATTTGCAAGGCTTTTTATAAAAAGTATCCATATCACAGGCATTGCAATTAAAAAAGTAATAATTTGTAATAAAAAAACCGGGAAATCTATTTTTACCATATATGCCTCCAATTAAACTTACTTTATATTTATAAGTGCAAAAGGCGGATATATTATCCGCCATTTTTATTACCCTAAAAATAAATTTACATACGGGTTAGCAAATATTAAAATCAACCCTATAACAAGAGCATAAATAGTAAGGGATTCAATAAAAGCAAGTCCTATAATTAGCATTGTTTGTATTTTTCCACCTGCTTCTGGTTGTCTGGATAGTCCTTCTGCTGCTTTTGCTGCTGCAATACCTTGACCTATTCCGCAGCCAAATGCAGCAATTCCAACACCTAAAGCAGATGCTAAAACAGTAAAAGCAAAAAACTGCACACTGTCTTTAGTAACTTTTCCGGTTGCCTGCGCCTGTGTTTCTGTTTCAGATGCAAATAAAATACCGGCAAAACAAAAAACTACTGCAACAACCAACATCATCATCAATATCTTTTTCAAATTTTCCACCTCCTTGATTGTTTTATATATTTTAATGTGTTTCGCTATGTTCTTTATGTGCTGCCACAGCACCAGCAAGATAAATACAGGTTAACAAAGTAAAAACCGATGCCTGAATCAAACTAACTAAAACACCTAATATTATTATCAGCGGTCTTAAAACAAAAGAAAAACCAGCAAGAAATGCTCCAACAGCGTTTGTAGATATTGTTGGCCAGAATATAAGAATTAAAATAATAAGCACGCTTAATAATATTTCTTTTGCCATAATATTACCAAAAAGACGAAATGACAAAGACAAAGGCCGCGAGATATCTGAAATTAATTCAATAAAAAACAAAAATGGTTTTAAAGGTGTTGGAACTCCTGGTCCGCCGGTATAATGTTTAAAATAATTTATAACTCCATTTTTTGATATACCTGAAATCCACTCATAAAGAAAAACAATTATAGCAAGAGCTGCTGTAACACTTAACATACTTGTTGGTGAAACCAAGCCTGGAATCAATCCCATTAAATTTCCTATAAAAATATAAAAGAAAAGAGTCAATATTAAAGGATAAAATCTTGGCGCATCATCTTTACCAATTATATCATCAGCATAAACACAAATAAAGTTAACTGCCCATTCAACTAAATTCTGTGACTTGCCTGGTTTTAATTTTAAATTTCTTGTGCCTAATAATAAAATAATAAAAACAATAAAATAATCAATAAGCATCATTAAAACAATTGTGAAACTATGGTTATCCAAAAACGGTATAAATGATTCAAAATGTAATGATTCTCTCAATTTTTACTCCATTTAATTTAAATTTTTTACAAATAAATTTTCAATAAATATTATTATGACTGTCAAACTAAAACCAATAATAAAACCAAAAATATTAAAAATTTCTCTATTTGTTACAACTAAAAAAATAACGAGTGCAAATAATAAAATTTTTATCAAATAAATCAATATTACCTTTATAACCTTTGATATGGCAACTTCATTTATAACACCAAAAATTTTCTTTACTATAAATGAAATACCAAAAAAATTCAGAGCACCTGTTAAATAACCAACAATTATACCATTTATTATTTTTTTTTCAAAAGCAAAATACAGAAAAAAAATAATAAAAAGTACTATTAAAAAAAACATTGTTATTCTTTTTAAATTAATCATTTTTTATAAATTTAACAAAAATATAAACAAATCCTGCAATTATTCCAAATATAAGAAAAATAATTGTAAATAAAGGTTTTAGTCCTGTTATCTTATCTGACAATATGCCTATTCCAAGCCCTGCAAAAGTAGATAATACAAGGGTAAAACCAAGAGTTCCAACTGTTCCCAAACTTTGAAAGAGCTCATTTTTATCGTTTTTATTTTTTTCCATAAAATACTACCTGTTAAAACAACATTCCAGAATATAATTAAAAAAATTTAATTATTCTAAAAAATCTGATGGCTTTGCCGTTTTCAAGAATTCCTTAAATTCTTCTATTTCTCTTTTGCATTTTTCTTTATCTGTTACTGTTGCTTCTGTAATTATTTTTTCAGTGACAAAAATAGCAGCCCCAGTTCGTAATGCTATTGCTATTGCATCAGATGGTCTTGAATCTATTTCATATTCATTCTGGTCTTTTATCAAATGAATTTTTGCATAAAAAGTGTTATCTTTTATCTCATTTATTACAATTCTATCAACTTTTATATTTAATGTATTAAAAATATTGCTGATTAACTCATGTGGCATAGGTCGTGGTGTTGGTATATCTTCTAATGCTATTAAAATGGCATCTGCTTCATAAACACCTATCCAGATAGGTAGAAAAAATTTTTCTTCTGAATCAGTAAGAATTACAACCGGCATTTTAGAAGCACTATCTATTGCCAATCCATTTACTTTCATTTCTATCATTGCGTAACCTCATCTAATGTTATAATTTGTGATTTTGATATTACTATAAAAAAAAATTTTTTTCAAGAAAAAAACAATCTGGTTTAAATCAATTATCAGTTTTTTATTTGGATTTTTTGTCTTTAAATCGAAAATCGTAAACCGTAAATTGAAAATGTCTTTCTTAAATCGTAAATTTATTTAATTTTTTCTTTAAATAACCTGTAAAAACAATAAACACATAAAAAAACAATAATCCCCCATGCTATGGTCAGCATTATCCAGCCACTTATCTGCATCTTTCCTCCTTTAATTATTTTTTATATTTTTTCCAGGCAATTTTTACCATAACCACCAATATTAACAATAAAACTAAAAGTCCAATTCTGGTTCCTATTATAAACGGTTTATTTGCCTCCTCCACACCTTTCATTAAAATAAATGGTATGCCCTGTTGAACTAGCCAACCAATAAGTATGAAAAGAAGAAACAAAGGTGTAATGTATTTTAATATAAATTTATATATCTTTGGAACTTCCAGTTGGGCGCCTTTGTGAATTTCATCCCACGCTTTATCAATCCCAAAAACCCAGGAAAAAATTATTACTTCAAAGGTTGCAAACAAAACAAGGGCAAATGTGCCACCCCAAAAATCAAGTTCATCAACAACACCTTTTCCGATGAAAAATATTGCCGGCTGCATTAAAATAAATGTAACTATTGCAATAATAAATACAGCTTTTTTTCTTGAAGTGTTAAATTCATCTTCAAAAAAGGCAATTGCCGGCTGTAACATTGAAATTGATGAAGTAATTCCTGCGAGAAATAAAAGTAAAAACCACAAAAACGTGAAAAGAATTGACAATGGAATCTTTTCAAGGATCATTGGCATTGTAATAAAGCCAAGAGAAAAAGCACCACCTTTTGCTATTTCAATCATTTTTTCAGGTCCAAAAAATGCAAAAGCAGCAGGTATTACAATACTGCCACCAATTATCACTTCAACAAATTCATTTGTTGCTGCAGAAGTAAGTCCTGATAGAACTACATCATCTTCTTTTTTCAAATAACTTGCATAAGTAATTATTACTCCCATTCCAATACTTAAGGTAAAAAATACTTGTCCTGCAGCTGCAAGCCAGACCTTCATATCTTTTAATGCGTTAAAGTCAGGATTCCATAAAAAACCAAGGCCATCAATTACTTTATGTGGTGTATGTGTTCCAGGCGTCAAACCAAGAGTTAAAACCCGCACCATCATTATAATGCCTAAAATAAATAAAACTGGCATTGCTATTGTTGAGACCTTTTCAATGCCACCCTTTATTCCAAAATAAAGAATAACAAAATTTAAAATAAATGTAATTATAAAAAATATATATGCAGGTGATAAAACAGAATTTACATTTATATAGTTGCCGAAAAATTCCGCTATTTTTCCGAGTTTTATTGCCTGAATATATGTTGGAGTTAAAGAATAAAAAATATAACCTAAAAGCCATGATTCTATATAACAATAATAAAGGAAAATAGCAACAGGTCCAAACATTCCAACAACACCAAAATATTTTATAAAACGGTTTTTCTCATGCATTGAATGGAAAATACCGGGTGCTGTGCCATGGCCAAAACCACCACCATATCTGCCTATTGTCCACTCAATCCACATAAGCGGAATACCAACAAGTAATAGTGCAATAAAATAAGGTATCATAAAAGCACCACCACCATTTTGTGCTGCCTGAACAGGAAAACGAAGGAAATTTCCAAG